>Ga0137409_10004162_pt1 | contig 15244 bp, 13 predicted proteins | sample CZODoug1_16funga_FD_122059 | JGI IMG/M metagenome (GOLD analysis project Ga0137409, IMG submission 122059) | Vadose zone soil fungal communities from Angelo Coast Range Reserve, California, USA - CZODoug1_16fungal (Hybrid Assembly) | ecosystem: Environmental > Terrestrial > Soil > Vadose zone... | reverse complement strand
AGGTTCAGAAGATTGGTGTACGTGCGCGAGATCAGATACCGCATCGGAGTCTTGATCTCTGCGAGATTGGTCATGTATGGCACCACGATGTCCGCGGTGCCGATCTTTTCAATAATCGTCGGAAGGCTCGCGGCCGGCAGCCCGCCGTCACCGCACAGCATCATCACATGATCGAGCTTCGCCTCACGGAGGCCTCGCTGATAGGCGGCACCGAGGCCCAGGTTCGTCGCATTGTGGATGACGCGCATGTGCGGCAGCTCCGAAGCCAGCCGGTCCATGATCTGACCGGTCTGATCGCGGCTTCCGTCGTCAATCAGGATAATTTCGAATGTCTCAAGATGGTGTGACACCGTCCCCCACACGCCGCGCACAACCTCCTCGACTACATTTTCCTCATTGAGCGCGGGTATGACGAAGCTGGTGGAATATCGAATCTTCTCAAACATCGATTGCGCCCCCAATCGTCCAACAACCTGCACGAGTACAATATCTTCGTACCGGAATTCAAGGACATCTCGGGCTTATTTCCCCTCGCAACCGAGCGCAAGCAGATAGTGGGCCATCTTATGATACCCGGTGTGGATAACTTCGTCGTTCATGGAAAAAATGAACACGTTGTGAAAATACCGGGCCATCGTCTGCTTGAAGTCGGGCATTGACTTGCAGTTCACGTGACCCGCTTTGGAATTGGGCGAGGCATAGGCCTGAGACTCGAGAGAGGGCATACCCAGCACGACGGCCCCGTGGGGAGCAAGCGACCCCACCAGATTGGACATGAAAGCGGGCTCCTCGCCCGGATCGATGTGCTCCAGCACGTCGAGTGCGTAGATCCCATCATAGTTCCGCGGCGGAACCGGGCCGCTCAACATGTCGTGCACGAACGCATCAAACGACCAGCGCGGGTTCATCCGCTTTTTCACGTCCTCGATGAAGATCGGGTCAAAGTCGGTCGCGGTGAGGCGCTCGACGTCCTGACGCACAATTCGCGTCCCGAATGCGTCGGCGCAGCCGATCTCCAGGACATTGGCGCGTCCAGACAGCAGCTTGGCTACAAACTTATAACGTGACAGCGTAAAGGTCAGTCGCTTCGGGTCGTCGTTCCAGGCGTAGCTCGTCATCAAGCCCAATGTCTCGAGACCACAAGCGTTCGCTTGCTCGACCATGCTGTTGTATTGCGGCTCTTTCGTCGCGCTCATGATTGCTCTCACTACGCGTGAAACGTGTAGGTCTGTGGCAGGTCTTGCAATTGATCGATGTATTTGCGTCCCCAGTCGACCATCTCCCGAATTCCTTCTTCGAGGGAAGTCTCCGGTCGCCAGCCGAGATCCTTCGCAATCGCCGAGCTGTCGAGCCAGTACGTCCAGTCTTCCCCCAAACGAGGCTTCGTCATCGTGCACAAATCATCCAAACTGATCCCCATCTCTCTCGCCGTCATAGCGACCAAATCGCGGATAGCAACAGGCTCCTTCGGACCGACGTTGTACACCTTTCCCAACTCCGCCTTATGGGCCACAAGATGGATTGCCTTGGCGAGATCACGCCCGTGCATGTAGGACTTTCTGGCGATACCGCCGCCGTGCAGTGGCAACTTCTGTTTGGAAAGGCCACACACGACTGCGCGTGGGATGATCCGATGTAACTGCTGGCCCGGCACATAAGCGTTCGAAGGGCGGACAATATTCATTGGAAACTTCAGCGTCTTTGCGATCGCCAGCAGGTGCATATCGCCGGCCGCTTTAGACGCGGCGTAAGGACTGGTCGGCTGAATGGCGTCGGTTTCTCGCGCTGGCGCATCGACCGAGCCGTAAAGCTCGGACGTGCCAATTTGGACCCACCGCTTCATGTAGTCTCGCTTGAGCAAGTCTTCGGTAATTCGAGCCAGCGCGGTCACGTTTGTATCGAAATAGCGCCAGGAATATTTCCAGGAAACAGCACCTTCCCCTTGCGCTGCAAAATTGATGATGACGTCCGGCCGCTCCCGGTCCAGCATTTCGAATAGGAGGTCCTGCTCGAATACGATGTGAATCTGGTAGTAACGATAGCGGGTATCGCCCTCCCCTAAGCGGAGCGTAAACGGCTCCGGCTTCTCGGGATTACGGCCAACACAGATGACCTTGTCAGTGTCTTTCTGGGCGAGCAAGTGAAAGGCCGTGTGCACTCCGAACACACCATTGCCGCCGAGTATCACGTAGCTCGTCATTCCTCTGAATCGCTCCTTATGGGGACTTCCAGTATCGTCCAATAATAGTCCCCGGTATAGCGGGCGCTTCGAAACAACTCGCACCACATGTCCGGTTTGCCGAACGTCTCGGCGGTGAGGACCCAATCGAGGAAGACGTCGCGCTCACCGTCGTCGCGGTAGGCATCGACCTGGATGTAGCCGCGTCCTGGTGCGACGCGCTCAATCTCGCGCGCCGCCTCGACGCAGGCCTCATAAGAAAGATTGTGGACGACGTTGATGCAGAGAACAGCCGCCATGCTGGCGCTCGCAAAGGGCAGCCTCTGGGCGCTACCGCGCACGATACGTCCCTGCACCTCAGGGTGGCAGTTTTCGATCGCGTATTGGGAGATCTCAATCCCCCACACTTCGAGCCCAGGCACCACCTCCAGCAGGTCGCGCACTAGAAAGCCCTTGGCACAGCCAATGTCGAGCACACGATCGCCCGCTGAGAGCTTATAGCGCGCCGCGATGTCACGCGCGATGGGCAGCCAGCGGCCGTCGTAGCGATAGCCTCCATAGCCTTGCTCGCGCGTTCCGTCGAAATATTCGCGACCGAACTGGCGCGCGATCATGCGGTTCTCGGCCTGTCCAAGCTTGCGCGCGGCGACATTGCGCTTGGCGCGCGGATACTTGGCGAGCAAGTTGATCTCAGCCACGGATCGCTCCAACGGTTGCTACCAATCCGTCGGCGAGAGGCTTGAAACGAGTCCCCGGAAACGCCCGCATGAGGTTTGTCACGTCGAAGTGGCGGTGAGTGGCGGGATTCTGCCGCGCGGATGGCACGATCTCGACGTGACGGCCCGCCTGCGCGGCAACCAGGTCCGCCACCGCCCGAAAGCTCTCGGACTTCCCGGTCGCAAGATTGAGCAGGCCAGTCGAGCCACGCATGGCGGCTTGAAGCATCAGATCGATCGCGTCGTCCACGTACAGATGATCCCGCATTTCCTCGCCGTTGCCGAACAACGCAATGCGCCCGTCTTTGTGCGCCTGGCGGGCAAAACGATTGGGGCCATACGAGTTGTGGGTGTCATCTGCACCGTAGATTGCGGTGAGACGCAGAATCGCCAGCGGAACCTTGGCCTCGGCGGCGAGCATCAGCTCGCGCGTGCGGTGCATCGCGCCGTAAAGATCGGTCGGGATCGCCGGGGTCTCCTCGCAGATCAGTGTCGTGGCAAAGGAATAGACCGCGTCCGAGCTTGCATAGACTAAATGCGCGAGCTCGACGGACCGCGTCGCCTCACAGACGGCACGTCCCATGGCGAGATTCCGCATCAGCGTTGAGGAGTCCCGACCCTTGTCCGGCGTGAGCGCCGCCAGGAAGACCAGCACGTCCCGGGGCCGCAACAGCTGCGCGAGCTGCGCGCCCGCCGACGCATCCGTGAGGTCGAGATCGCGTGATCCCAGTCCTTCCGCCTCGACACCGGAAGCTGCGCAGGCTGCGAGCAGGCGTCGCCCCAGAAACCCGCCCGCGCCCAGCACCACGATCCGTGCGGGCTTTAAGGGATCACCCTGCTTGTGGGACAGAGTCATTGTTGATCTCCCGGCAAGGGCGCCCCCAGCACGACATGTTCCAGTCCGGCAGCCGCCGCAGCGGCACGGTCTAACATCGCGAACGGATCGATCACGACGCGGCCATGCATCCGCTGGGCAAGGTCGGCAGGTCCCAGCGTCCGGAACAGCGGCCACGGCGTCATGATGGCAACGGCGTCAGCGCCGTCGCAAGCGGCGAGCGGATTGTCGGCAACTGTCAGTCGCGGATGCCACTCCGCAGACGCTCGCACCACCGGATCGAACGCAGCCAGCCGGCAGCCCGTGAGCGCCTTGATCAACGCAACGGCCGGCGAGTTCTTAATTGAATGGGTGTTCTCCTTGTACGTCACACCGAGAATGCCGATGACGGGATCGACGGCCCGCACCCTCTCCTGCAGCTGGCGCAGCGGCCAATAGCGTCGATACCGACTGTTGCGCAGCCAGGCCGCGACCACGCCCGCTTCCGTGCCCTGGATTTCCGCCAGGCGCTGGACGGTCGCGAGGTCGCGTTCAAGATTGCCGCCCGCGATGCCAAGGCCGGGAGCAAGGTAGGCATGCGGGCCGATGCGTCGATCGAGCTTGAGAGCAGGAGCGATCTCGGACCAGTCCGCTCCGATTTGCTCGCATAGCTCCGCGAGAGTGTTGGCAACCACGATCGAGGCCACCAGACAGCAATTGATCGAGATCTTTGCAAGTTCCGCGCTTTCGTAGCGCATCGGCAAGATCGGACATCCGAACCCATCGAGCACAGCGCGCAGGCGTGCATCGAGCGGACGGGCCGGATCGGCGCAGCCGACGATGGTGCGCTCGGGCTTCATCGCCCGCTCGACCGCCTGACCGAACACCAGAGTCTCGACCTGATAGTAGAGCCGCTCCGGCGACAACACGCCGAGCGTACGCGTATAACCCGGCGGCACCTGCGACAGCACGACCATGACCGCCCCCGGATCCATCACGGCGGCGGTGCCCCGGACTAACGCGGTCAGGCCGCTCACATCACTCCTGCCCTGGTCGTCGGTGGGCACGTCGGGGGCCACGTAGATCACGTCGCAGGCGGCAAGGTCGCTAGGCGCGGCCGTGAAATGCTGACGCGCGCCATTGCTCCGGATGAGCTCATCGAGGCCCGGCTCGAGCACCGGCCATTGCCGCCGTGTGAGACGATCGACCAGCGCCTGATCGCTGTCGAAGCAGACCACCTTAAACCCACGCCCCGCGACCGCCGCGGCCGACACAAGACCCAGGTGAGTCATGCCCGCAAATCCGACCGTCGGTTTCATCGTTTGCCCCGTACGGCCTCGGCACCGAGCCGCGTCAGCACGCGATGAAGCCAGATGTCGCTCGACAGGTCGGTCTTGGCACCGGTCTTGGCCCCGGTCTTGGTGCCGCCGGCGCAGAGCGCCTTGAAATGCTCATACTCGAGCGCCCACGTTGGATCATCCTGCACCAGTGTCACAATCTCCTCTGGCGGGCGCCCGCTCGGCAGCACGCGGCTACGCCGGATGAACACCGAAGGGCCCCACTTGCAGAGCGATTCGATATGTGCCGAACCACGCTCGGCCAGGATGTCGCACGTGAAATGATTGCGCCACATCAGCAAGGTCATCTCGAGCTCGAGGCGGGGCAGCGCGCCCTCGCAGTGGATGATGACGTGATCGGGCGCGCGGTTCTCGAAGCAATGCACGCCGATGAACTCGAACTGGTCGGCAATGTCGCCGAACCAGAAGCGACAGGTGTCGATAAGGTGCGAGCCGAGATCGGGCAGGACACCGGCCCCCTGGTCGCGCCACGCGGAATCCCGCACCAGGCGGGCTGTGCCGTTACCGTAGAACATGCGGCACGAATAGATCTTACCGAGCTCGCCCGAGGAAATCAGGTCGCGCATTCGCACAAAATGCGGTTCGAAGCGATGGTTATACGCTGTGTAGCAAATCACGCCGTTCTTGTGCGCGAGCGCTTCGAGTGCGGCGATTTCGCTCTCTTGCCTTGCCCATAGCGGCTTTTCGACCAGGACATGCTTCTTGTTTTCCAGGCAGTAGGTGAGCAGCTCGATCTTGGGCTCGTCAGGGATGCAGGCCAGGACCGCGTCGTAGTCGGCAAGCGGGACCTCGGCGATCGAGCGGTAGCGCGCCTCCATGTTGACGGGATCCACGGCGGCGACGAAATCGTCGCCTGCGACGCGCCGGCGCTTGTGGCCCTGCACTCCAAGTCCCGCGACCACAACTCGCATCGTCAGAACGCACTCCGCTGAACCTTGTACACAATGGTGAGGCTCTCCCCCAGGGAGAGAGAGCAGACCGTACCCGCCGCGAGTTGCCGCATCACATCCACTGGAATGCGACCCGGATCGCTCAAACCAGGGACATCTGCCGCTCGATGGCGTCGATCTTCCCCCGCATGTCTTCGACGGTTACAGGGATATTGCCGTCACACTCGCACTCGACCGCCGCCGCCATGCTTCCCAGGATGGTCGCCATGGGGGCGTCACGGACCGCGAGCATGGCAAGCGTAGCATAAGCCAGCAACGCATCGCCGGCGCCGACCGCATCGACCAGCCGATCGACGAAGCTGTCGATCACGAAAAAACTGTCATGGGATTCGTGGTCTACGCTGCAGCAGGCGAGTACGCCGCGCTCGCCCAGCTTGAGGATCAGAAGCTTGCACCGTGCTGCATCATAGACAGTGGAGGCAAGTGGCCGAATGCCGGAATCCTGATCGCCGAGTGCGAACCGCGCTTCGCGCTCGTTCGGCGTGATGAGATCGAAGCCTTGAAAATCGGTGATATTGCCCCAGCGGCTGGCAACCTGGCTGTCGGCGACACGGAAACAACCCGCCGGCAGCGCCTGCACCAGCTCAGGGATGGTGCGCCGATTGAAGATGCCATGGCGAAAGTCCGCAAACACCACCGCGTCCGTCGGCACCTTCCGCACCGCGTCGATCATCTCGCCCAGGATCTGATCGGAGATCGAGCGGTTATCAAGGGTGTCGACCTTCAGCAGCCGGTACCCGCCGACCACGATTGCGTTCTTGCTGACCGTCGGCCGCGAGCGGTCGACGATCGCACGCACCTCGATGTCGGCCGACCGCAGATCGTCGATTGCGAAATCCTTGAGCTCATCATCACCGAGCACCGTCGAGAACGTCACCCGACCGCCTGCAGCTGCCAGATGCTTGGCCACGATGGCGGCTCCGCCGATGTAGTCGACCTTGCGCTCGAACAAAACGCTCATGGTCGGCGTCTTGGTCTGGCCGCCGATCATCGCGCAATGGGTATAGCTGTCGACGATCGTATCGCCGACCACGTGGACGTGATACCCAGCCATCGCGTCGAGCGTCTGTCGCAGCCGGTCGAATGTGATGTTGTAGCGCTCCATGATGATCTGGAGCTTCTCCAGCTTGATCGACGGCGGCGCAAGATTGATCAAGTTGGATGAGGAATAGACGACGTCTCCCGGCGTGAAGATGATCTCGCCGCCGTAGGACTGAACGACCTCAGCCTCTTCAGCCGTCCTCGCCGGCATGCCCGTGGCGGCATACTCGAAACCCTTGGCGAAGTAGTCCGGCTCGAGCAGCCGGATATTCTCGAGCGGTTTGGCGTTGCTATCGATGATGACGTAATCGACGACTTCGAAAGCAGCCAGGTTCACCGCCCGCAAGTCCTGCGGCACGTGCGGTCGGTGTGCTCCCTTGGTGATATGGTGATCAGCAGTGATGCTGGCGATCAGAATGTCCGCCTTGCTTTTGGCATAGAGCAAGTGCCGCACGTGGCCGGGATGCACGACGTCGAACACCCCGTGACACATGATCACGCGCTTGTCGCGTGGGCGCGCTCCGACGATACGCCGCAGCTCCTCCGGTGATTTGATCTTGTGGCGATAGTGGTCGAGCAGTTGCAACATGGCTGACCTCACGCGCTCTGCTTGCCGAGATAGCGGAACCAAGTCCTGGTCGCCTCGGCAATACGATCGGGATCCCACAGGGGTGCGTCGCGCCAACGCTCGATATCAACGAGCATGCGTCGCACCCCTTCCTCGAAGCTCACCACCGGCTTCCATCCCAGCCGGGTAACAATCTTGGAAATGTTTGCGAACGTGCAGTCCGGTTCCCCTGGTCGTTTGGGAACGTAGACCACGTCTCCGCCGAGCAACTCCACCAGCCGATTGATCGATTGCGGATTGCCGGCCCCAACGTTGAAGCGCTCGCCGCTGATAGAAGTGCGGGCAGCCGCCAGAAACGCCTGCGCCACGTCGGTAACGTAGACAAAGTCACGTTGCTGCGTGCCGTCACCCACCACAGTGAACGGTCTGCCGGCGAGTTTCTGGCGGAAGAACACGCCGAACACCGCACCATAGACGCCGGTGGTGCGCACGCGCGGTCCGTAGGCGTTGAAGATACAGATCGAGTTCACGGGCAGCCCGTAGACGCGGTGCCAGTGGAACGCGGCCTGCTCGCCCTGCAGCTTGGAGAGGGCGTAGGGATACTGCGGATTGATCGGATGATCTTCGTCGGTGGGTACTGCGGCGAGGCCGTAGCACGATGACGACGCCGCATAGACGAATTTTTCAACTCCCGCCTGGCGAGCGCACTCGAGCACGCGCACGGTGCCCTGGACGTTGGTGTCCATGTATTGCGTGGGCTGCTCGATCGAGGGCACGATGTCGCCGATGCCGGCGAGGTGGAAGACGTACTGCGCGCCAGCGAAGATCGGCGAGCTGGGCTCAAGCGCACGGATGTCCTGCCAGTAGCACGCGAGATCGGGATTACCCTTGTGGTGGTCGAGGTTGCTGCGATGTCCGCCAGTCAAATTATCGACGACGCGGACGGCAAAACCCGCCGCCAGCAATGCATCGACCAGGTGGCTGCCGATGAACCCGGCACCGCCGGTGACAACCGCAGCGGGCTTCCCGCTCATGCTGCCTTCAACCGCTTGAGCAGCCGAACATTGTAATAGCGGTCGTCCTCCATGCTGTTTGGAATTTTGTTGGCGACGAAGCCCTTACAGAGCTCGCGCACGGCATCCTCGATTGTATGGCGCGGCGCGTAGCCGAGCACGCGCTTAACCTTGTCCGAGTTGATGTGATAGGAGCGGATATCGTCGGTCGGAGTAGTAACAATGTCGACCTTGCCGCGGCGGGGCACCTCCTCGGCGACGACCCGCTGCACGAGCTCAGCGATCTCCATCAGCGACATGTTCTGATAGCCGACATTGAAGGTCTCGTTCTGCACCTTGTCGGCTGGGGCCGAGAGAAAGAGCTGAACGGCGTCGCAGTAGTCCTGGATGTGCAGGTTCGGCCGCAGCTGCGATCCGCCGAAAACCGTGATCTTCCCGGCATTGACCGCATGATTGGTCAGGATATTGACCGAGAGATCGAGCCGTTGCCGGGGCGAATACCCGCAGACCGTGGCCGGGCGGAAGATCACACCGGTGAATCCGGCATCCGTGTGCTTCTTCAGGAGCGGCTCGCACATGCCCTTGTACTTATTGTAAAGCGTGAGCGGCACCAGCGGATGGTCCTCGGTCACGTCGGGCTGGTCGGAGACGCCGTAGACTGAGCTGGAAGAGGCGTACACGAAGCGCTTCACGCCCGCCTCCTTGGCCGCCACGACCATCGGCTCGAAGGCGTTGAGGTTGATCGTGGTGGAAAGCTCCTCGTCGAGCTCGAAGCTTGCGTCGTTGGAAATGCAGGCCAGATGGACCACCGCGTCGTGCCCGGCAACCGCGGCGGCGAACTTCGCGCGGTCACGGATGTCGCCGTCGATGATCCGAAGGTTGGGATTGTCGCGCGGCAGAAAGGAGTTGCCGAAGAACATGATGTCATAGACCGTGACCTTGTAGCCACGCTCGAGCAACTGCGGGACCAGCCGCGCCCCGCAATATCCGGCTCCGCCAGTCACCAACACCTTGTTGAACAGTCGTTGCATGATTCCCCCTATGCCTCGCTCCGCCGCCTCCCCGCCCAACCCAAGGCCGGTGAAGGGGCAAATGCGGTGATGCAGCTCACTCCGCCGCGAAGCGGGTGGTCGTGATCTGGTAAGCGGCCGCGGTCGCGTCCTTGTAGAATAACTGGACGGTCTCGCGCGAATATTCGCTGAGGTCCTTGTCGACGAGATTGAGCTTCGCCAGGAACTCATTCGGCACGGTCACGATGTCGCAACCAGCCTCTTCGGCATGGAAGATGTTCAGCAACTCCCGCGTGCTTGCCCAAAGGAGTTCCGCCTTTGGACGCGATGCCAGAATCTCCTTGCACGCCCGCATATGCGGAATCGGATCAACGCCAGTATCGGCAATGCGGCCCGCAAACACCGAAACGATCGCCGGCGTCGAGGGATCGAGCGCGCCGGCCACGCCGCGCACCTGATCGAGCGTGAAAATTGCGGTGATGTTCAGCGTCACGCCCTCGGACGAGAGCGCGCGGATCAGCTCGTTCGACGACTGCCCCTTGGTGTTTGTGACAGGAATTTTGACATTGACGTTGGGCCCCCAAGTGGCAATCGCGCCCGCCTGCTCAGCCATGCTGGGAAAGTCGTCGGCAAACACCTCGAACGAAACCGGCCGGTCGGTGATCGCGGCGAGTGCCCGGCGCGCGAAAGTCTCGTAGTCGTTGACGCCAGCTTTGCGCATCAGCGTCGGATTCGTGGTGAACCCCTGGATCAACGGATTGTGTGCCATCTTGAGCATCCCGTCGAGGTCTGCGCCGTCGGCGAAGATCTTGACGTTGAGATCGGCAATCCGGCTCATGACGCCTCCTTCATGGTGAGAGCGGCTTCGATGATGACATCTGCGGCTTCGGTAACCGAGCGCACAACGTAGTCGGGCGCAGTCGGCGCGGGCTCGGCATAATCGAGATCAATGAACACCGTGGCACAGCCCGTCCTGCGACCCGCCTCCACGTCACTTGCACGATCGCCGACCATGTAGCTCTTCGCGAAATCGATCCCGAGTTCGCTCGCCGCCTCCAAGAGCATCCCCGGGCTCGGCTTGCGGCATTGGCAGCGGTCGGCATGGCCGTGGAAGCACACCTTGATGACATCCACCGGCAGCGCTTGCCGCATGACTTCGTGCATGGCCTCCACTTCCGAGCGCGCGGTCAAGCCATCGCCGACATCCGGCTGATTGGTCACCACTGCCAGCAGAAAGCCTGCGCGCTTGAGCCGGTGAAGACTCGCCGCTGCCTCCGCGTAGAGCCTGAAATCCGCAAGCTTTCTCGGCGCGAAGCTCCGACAGTCGCGAAACTCGGGAACGGCGATCACCCCGTCGCGGTCAAGAAATACAGCTGGCCTCAAGCTGGAACTGCCCCCTACCATTTCGTCTGCCTGCGCTGCAAAGACGGGTGGCTGACGAGGCAATGCCAGACCACCGCCTGAAAAGCCTCAGAGAGTGGCGTAACCCAGCCCGCTTCCACCTGCGGGATCACCACCACGACATCGCCATGCTTGGCAGTATGGCCGCTGTCGCGACCAACGATTCCGAAGACGCGCGCGCCGCGCGCCTTGGCCAGGTCGACAGCGTTCACGATGTTGGGACTAATGTTGCGCTCGGCATCGCCGCCGCCGACCGAGTAGACCAGGATTGCATCTTTGTCGCTCAGCTGACTGATCTCGAGCCAAGCTGAGAAGACGGTGTCCCATCCCTCGTCGTTGGTACGAGCCGTCAGCTCCGACACGTTATCCACAGGGCTGTAAGTCTCGATGCCGCACAGCTTCCGGAAATCGTTCACGGCGTGACTGCAATTGGCGGCGCTACCGCCGACGCCGAGCAGGAACAAACGCCCCCTGCGGGCCCGCAGCCGATCGAGCTCAAGCGCCAGCTCTTCGATGGAACCGAATGAAATCTCGGAACAAATCCGCTCAGCCGCGGCAAAGAAAGCCTGCACGTGAGTCTGCTGCTCAGGTGCCCGCGACCTCGCGATCTGCTCGGAAATTGCCACACCGGCCCCCGTTACCTTTACACCTTTTTCCTAACTCTTACGGGGATACCGATCAAGTCCGAGCTCACGCCGAACACCCACGCGCGTTCCCGTCGACGACAATTTCAGGAGCGGTGTTGCAAATTTGCCGTGAACAAATTTGCTGTGAATATGTCGGATAGCGCGACAGCAAGGCTCCGCAAGCTGGCGCAAAATATGATTGTCGGTAGCAAGTACGCACGCGAAATGCGTGGCGTTGAGTCTTGTCGACGAGACGCGCGGTGACCACAGCGATCCGCGCACCAAGTCCAGCTTCTGCACGATGTCGGCGGGCCGAGCAGCGATCAGCTTCGCGATCTCTCAAGAGATTGCGAGTCCTTCTCCGGACTCTCGAACTCGCGAGCGTCACGCCCACCGTTCACGCCATGCCTGTAGCATCAGCACGGTCCACAGCGGATACTGCCAATTGCGGGTGCCAGCGAGATGCTCCTGCCAAGCCCGCCTGACCGGCTCGACGCGCACCAGTCCATGGCCAGCCAATCGCGCGGGCGCGAGCAGATTTTCCGCCCACTCCCGCAACGGGCCGCGCAGCCAGGCATCAATCGGCACCCCGAATCCCATTTTTGGTCGGTCGGTCAGGCGATGCGGCACGTAACGGTCAAGCACTCGGCGCAGCAGCCATTTGCCGCGTCCGGCCCGCACTTTGAGGCTGAGCGGCAGGCTCCAGGAATAGGCCACGACGCGATGATCGAGTAGCGGCACCCTGCCCTCGAGCCCCACTGCCATGGTCGCACGGTCGACCTTGGTGAGGATGTCGTCGGGAAGATAGCTCACCAAGTCGAGATACTGCATGCGCGGGACGAGGTCGGGGAAATCGCGCGCGATCGTCGCATCCCACAACGGTCCCGGCGGCTCGCGCCCTCCCACAGAGATCTCGTCTGGACGCTCCCACTGGCTGACCAGCCGGCGGTAGACCGCATCCGGCTCGGGATTGTCGAGAAGCGTCGCGAGCTTGTGCAGCCTGTCGCCAGGCAGCGCCGGCCGCCAGGCGCGAGGGACGGCGGCAAACAGCCGGTTCCAGGCGTCGGGCGAAAGCGCACGCACGATGGCGGTCGAAGCGCCGCGCAACGGGCGTGGCACGCGCTTTACCGCCCGCACAAGCCGCTCCGCCCAGAAATAGCGGTTATAGCCGGCGAACAACTCATCCCCGCCGTCGCCCGATAGGGCCACCGTGACGTGCTTGCGGGTCAACTCCGAGACCAGATAGGTCGGGATCTGCGAGGGGTCGGCAAACGGCTCGTCGAACCAATCCGGCAGCCGCGGAATGACGTCGAGCGCGTGCCGCGGCTCGACGTAGAATTCCGTGTGGTCGGTGCCGAGATGGGCGGCGACGCGCTTGGCGCTCTGCGCCTCGTCAAAGCCGGCCTCATGGAAGCCGATGGAGAACGTCTTGACCGGCCGCGTGCTCTGCGCCTGCATCAACGCGACCACGGTGGAGGAATCGATCCCTCCGGAGAGGAACGCGCCGAGCGGCACGTCGGCAATCATCCGCAGTCTGACGGAATCGCGCAGGAGCGCATCGAGTCGCTCAATCGCCTCGTCGGCATCCGGTGCAGGATCGTTGCGCCGCTGGCCCGCGACCGCAATGGCGCGCAAATCCCAGAAACAATGCGTCACCGGTTCGGCGCCCGCGCGCAGCGTAAGAATGTGACCGGGCGCCAGCTTCGAGGCTTCGTGATAGATGGTGCGCGGTTGCGCGATGTAGCCGTAGCGGAGGAACCCGGCGACTGCGTCGTCATCAATCGCCGGCTTCCAACCGGGACACGCACGGAAGGCCTTGAGCTGAGAGGCGAACAGGACCCGCTCCGGTGTCGCCGCGTAGTAGAGCGGCTTGATCCCGAGACGATCGCGCGCCAGAACCAGCGTCCTGGCGGTGCGGTCCCAGAACGCGAAAGCGAACATCCCGATCGCGCGCTCGATCGCTGCTTCCACGCCCCACAATGCGCACGCCTCGAGCAGAACCTCGGTATCCGAATCGCCGCGCAGCCTGCGACCCGCGGTTTCGAGCTCGCGGCGGATGTCACGGTAGTTATAGATTTCGCCGTTGAAAGTGATGACGTAACGGCGATCAGCAGAAAGCATGGGCTGCGCGCCGCCGGGACTTAGGTCGATGATCGCGAGCCGGCGCTGACCGAGCGCCACACCGCCTTCCGCATCGACCCAGACTGCTCCGGCATCGGGCCCGCGATGACGCAGGGTTTCGATCATGGTTTCGCTGATCGATCGCAGCGCATCGGCCGAGGTCGCCGCCCGCCAATCGACCATCCCGGCTATGCCGCACATCCGTGATTCTCGCGCCCCGCAGGGTTGAACATTTTTTCTAGCGGGTAATCCCGAGAGCGTCCAGGCGACAGGGCGCACCTTGCGGTTCGACAACAATCCACGCTTACTAGGTCGAATGAAAATCCTGTTCTTCATCCGCTCGCTCGAGGTCGGTGGCAGCCAACGCCAGCTCGCCATGCTCTCGGACGGCCTCGCGCGACGCGGCCATGACGTGATCGCCGCCGTATTCTACACCGGCACAGAAATTGAGCTGACGCCATCGCAGTCGGCCATCCGGGTCGTCGCTCTCGGCAAGTCGGGCCGCTGGGACGTGGTCGGTCCGCTGACCCGCCTGCGCCGGCTCATGCTCGCTGAACGGCCGGACGTGATCTATGCCTTCCTGCCGATGCAGACAGCGCTCGCAGCCTTGCTGCGCCCGCGCCGGCTCGCAGCTCGCCTCGTATTCGGCATACGCAGCTCAGGGGTCGAAGCCGATCGCTACGACGCGCTGACCGCCCTAACCTATCGGCTTGAGGCGTTGCTCGCGCGCCGCGCCGATCTGATCATCGCCAATGCCGATGCCGGCGGCGCGGACGCGATCAGTCGCGGCTTCCCGAGCGATCGCATCGCGGTCATCGCCAACGGCATCGACACCGAGGTGATGCGGCGCGACGCTGACGGCGGCCGCGAGCGGCGCCGCGCTTGGGGCATCACCGATGATGCGTTCGTAATCGGTTGCGTCGCGCGTCTCGATCCGATGAAGGACCACGCCAATTTTCTCGCTGCTGCGGCGCGGTTCACTGCGAAGGTTCCGAATGCCCGATTCGTGTGCGCCGGGGAAGGCCCCGCCACCTATCGCGCCGAGCTCGAGACGCTGGCGCAGTCGCTTGGACTCGCAGACCGGGTCGTGTGGGCGGGAGAAATCGCCAATGTGGCGGCGGCTTACAATGCGTTTGATATCGCGACCCTGCCGTCGGCTTTCGGCGAAGGATTCCCAAACGTGATCGGCGAAGCCATGGCCTGCGGCATCCCGGTGGTCGCGACCGATGTTGGCGATGTGCGCGCGATCATTGGCGAGTTCGGCGAGGTGGTGCCCCCGAAGCGACCAGATCTGCTGTGCGCGGGATGGGAACGGTTGCGGCAGCGTCTTGCGCAGGATGCAAGCCTGCACGACGCCGTGCGGAAAGCGATCATTGCCAGCTACAGTGTAGAGACGATGCTCGATCGGACCGAAAACGTCCTGTTGGAGGTGGTCGCCGGTTCCCGG
>Ga0137409_10004161_pt1 | contig 15244 bp, 12 predicted proteins | sample CZODoug1_16funga_FD_122059 | JGI IMG/M metagenome (GOLD analysis project Ga0137409, IMG submission 122059) | Vadose zone soil fungal communities from Angelo Coast Range Reserve, California, USA - CZODoug1_16fungal (Hybrid Assembly) | ecosystem: Environmental > Terrestrial > Soil > Vadose zone... | reverse complement strand
ACGGTGCCCTCGCCGAGCGGCCAGAGCACGCTCATGCATTCCAGTTCGAGCGGGGCCAGATCGAGAATGGAGTGGCGAGGACCGCTGCCGCGTTGGGGCGATGCGCTGTGTTCCATAATATGGCGAGCTCCCCTTCCAGGGTCAGGGCAAACAAGGAGAGCCCGCACCCGATCGTCTAGTCCTTCGCACCCAGGCTCTTCAATGGAGGCGGATGGGGGGGAGCATCCTTCGCCGATTCTTCCGCGCGGCGGAAAAGATCGACACGCAGGAAACGGCGCTCGAGGGCGCCGCTAAACGCCGTCCAGTTGCCCTCGCCTTTGTCGGAAGCAAGCGCGGAGCGGACCGCAGCCATCTTGGAATCCAAATCGTCGAGGTGGTGCAGCATCAGCGCCTCACGGAACATGGGAAGTTTTGGCGAACCAAACGCGTACTGCCCGTGATGGCTGACGAGCATGTGCAGCACGAGCGTCTTCAGATCGGAAGGAAATCCATCGAGGGCGTCAATTTTTTTGGCGACGCTTTCATATTCAATCAGAATGTGACCCAGCAACTGGCCTTCGTCGGTGTAACCGAGCGAGCGCTCGTAGCTCAATTCCTCGAGTTTTCCCATATCATGGAGCACGGCGCCAGTCAGCAACAGGTCGGGATCCGCCTCGGGGTATTGCGTAAGAACCGCCCGGCACAGGCCGCACAAGCTGACCATGTGTTCGAGCAGGCCGCCAAGATACGCGTGATGCATCACCTTAGCCGCCGGGGCGCGTTTAAGGCGCGGGACGATTTCCGGGTCGGTTACGACGCCATCCAGAAGCCGCCTCAGCCAGGGATTTTTCACGGAGGCGACGAAGGCAAGGAGTTTTGCGTAAAGCTGGTCCACATTTTCAGGAGTGTGAGCGAAGAAATCGGCCGCGTCCACTTCGCTTTCTTCCGCGCGGCGGATCTTGTCGATGGCAATCTGGAGCTTGCTGCGGTAGCTTTCGACGCGGGCTTGCACCTTCACGAAATCGTCCCGCTCGAAGGAGGCCGCGTCGCGCTCGAAGCCGTCCCACATGCGAGCTTCGATGGTGCCAGTGCGGTCACCCAATTCCAGACGGAGGTAGGATTTCCCCTCGCGCGTGGCACGAATTTCTTTTTCGCAAACAAGAAAATAGGAGGTGATCGTTTGTTCGGCCTGCAGGGCGGAGACGAAGGCCTGTTTCATGTTCCGGATTTCTTCTTGGGAATGAGCAACAATTTTCGCCCTGACTTCTTTTTGTCATCCTTATCGGGCGTTACCGCAACTTCCTCGATGGGCTGGTTGGTTACCGCCGCCGAATCGGTGTAGCCGGGCTTGACCTGAAGGTAGCTGTCTTCCCGCAAAGTCTTGAGGTAAGCCCGCAGTCCGGGCTCCATTTTGTCTTCATACAGATGGTTGGTGATTTCGGTGTCCACCTTGTCGAGTGGCTGCTCGCCTGCCTGGTAGCGCTCGCGGACCTGGAGAATCTCAAATCCAGTCTTTGTCTCGATCACGTCGGTCATTTGCCCGCGATTCAGCGCAAACACCTTTTCGGAAATATTGGGATCGAGTTTGGACCGCTCGAAGGCGCCGAGTTCACCCGATTGCTGCGCGGTAGGGCTATCTGAAAAACGCTTGGCCAATTCCCCGAAATCATCGCCGTTCTTCAGCACGCGGTCGCGCAAGTTTTCGGCCTTCTTGCGGAGGGTGGGAATGTCCGCTTCGGGCTTCTTCTCCGTGGAGACGAATATTTCGCGGAGGACAACCATCTCGGGCCTCACGAAATCCTGCTTGTGCGCCTCGTAATATTTGACCACATCTTCGTGACTGATGATGATGCGCGAGCCCACTTCCTTGCGGATCACGTCCTGCGTCAGCAACTGATTCTTGATCTGGCTCTTGAAATCCTCGAAGTCCTGTCCGGACTTGGTGACCTCTTTCTCCAAAGTTTCCATGTCAGGGAGTTTGGCGTTGACGCGGATCGCGTCCAGCCTCTTGATCACATCGCCGTCGACGTTGATGTTGTCGTCTTTCGCGCGTTGCACAAGCAGGGACTGGTCGATCAGGTCGCGCAGGAGGTTCTTCTCTCTTGCGGCGGTCTGCGTGCGCAGCTGGTCCGGAGTGCAGTTCTGGCATTCATCCTGGACTTCGGAAGTGAGGCTTTGCCGGGCATGCTCCAAGTCCTCGCGCGTGATGACGTCATTATTCACGCGCGCGACGATTTCTTCGACGATTACCGATTTCGTTTGCGCGGTCAGGGTTCCGGCGGCAAGAAATAGGGGAACAATCAGCCACTTATTCTGGTTCATAGGAGACATTGTTCTAGCGGGCTTCCAGTCGCCGACGCGCGAAAACCCTCGCTATGGCGACCGAGCGCAGAATCCGCACCCGCTGGATTTAAGTTTATCGCTTCGTTTCCAGGGGAAGCAACACGTTTCTGACACTTTCGGCGATCCGGCCGCGCCGCTCAATGCGCATCCAGAGCGTGCCGCCAGGGTCTAAACGCATCCCCTCCCCTTTGGACCGGATGAGCCCGACGAGTTTCTCTGGGGACAACGTCGTCTCCGGATGAAATTTGATCGCCACTTCGTTGGCTCGCCGCTCAATCGACGAAACAAGAATTCTTTCAGCCAGCCCCTTCAGCAGCGCGTAGTCCAGCAAATTTCCCACGGCCGGGGGCGGGGGCCCAAAGCGGTCGGCGAGCTCGCGGTCCACTTCTTCCCGTTCGTCGTCGTTCGTGATTCCGGCGATGCGTTTATAAGTCCGCAGGCGCAAATTCTCGTTCGGGATGTACTCCTGTGGGATGCGGATATCGAGTCCCAGGTTGATCGTGGAACGCATCTCGGGCTTGGTCTCTTCGCCTTTCAAGGCGGACACCGCGCGCTCCATCATCTGGCAGTAGAGATCAAAACCAATCGCGTTGATATGGCCGTGCTGCTGGCCGCCGAGCAAGTTTCCGGCGCCGCGCAGTTCCAGATCGAGCGCCGCGACGCGGAATCCCGCTCCGAGGGCGCTGAATTCCTTGAGCGCCGCGAGCCTGCGCGTGGCCAGTTGCGTGAGCGACACGTCCTCGGGAACCAGCAGGTATGCGTAGGCGCGCTGGTTGGAACGCCCCACGCGTCCGCGCAGTTGATACAACTCGGAGAGGCCGAAGCGATCCGCGCGATTAATGAGAATGGTATTCGCGCGCGGAATATCGAGTCCATTTTCGACGATGGTCGTGGAGATAAGTACGTCGGCTTCATCGCGCACGAATTTCATCATCACGTTTTCGAGCTCTTTCTCGTTCATCTGGCCGTGCCCAACGACGACGCGCGCTTTCGGAACAAGCTGATTGACCATGGCGGCGATGGAATAGATTGTTTCAACGCGATTGTGAACCAGAAACACCTGGCCATCGCGCGCCAACTCTTCCTCGATCGCGCGGCGCACGAGGGATTCGGTGAACGGAGCAACAACCGTTTGAATTGCGAGGCGATCCTTCGGAGGCGTTTCGATCACGCTCATGTCGCGCAACCCGACCAGTGACATATTGAGAGTGCGCGGAATGGGAGTGGCCGAAAGCGTCAGGACGTCGACGCTGTTCTTCAACTCTTTCACACGTTCCTTGTGCGCGACGCCGAAGCGTTGTTCTTCATCCACCACAAGAAGGCCGAGGTCGTGAAATTTTACGTCGCGGGACAGAAGTCGGTGCGTGCCGATGACAATGTCTACTTTCCCCGTTTCCACGCTCGCCAGGACTTCCTTCAACTCGCGCGGCGAGCGGAACCGGCTGACCATATCGATCGTCACGGGAAAGGCCGCAAACCGGCGGCGAAAAGTTTCGTAATGCTGGAATGCCAGGACAGTGGTGGGAGCAAGGACGACCACTTGCTTCGAGTCGACGACGGCTTTAAAGGCCGCACGCATGGCCACTTCTGTCTTGCCGTAGCCCACGTCACCGCAAAGGAGGCGGTCCATCGGCTGTGAACGCTCCATATCGCGTTTCACATCGGCGATGGCGATGGCTTGGTCGGGCGTTTCGTCAAACTCGAAGGCGTCCTCAAATTCGCGTTGAAACGCGCCGTCTGGCGAAAATGCGAAGCCCTCTCCCGCTTTTCGCTCGGCATAAAGTTTCAGGAGTTTATCGGCCATATCTTCGACCGATTTGCGCACGCGAGCCTTGCGAGCCGTCCAGGTGGTGCCGCCAAGTTTGTCGAGGACGGGCTTCGCGCCTTCGACGGCGCGGTAACTCTGCACGAGGTCGAGACGTTCAAGCGGCACGTAAAGTCGCGCGTCGTCCGCGTAATGCAGGCGCATGAACTCGCCGCGTGCGCCGCCGTTTTCGATTTGATGCAGGCCTTCAAACTGGCCGATCCCGTGGTCCACATGGACGACGTAATCGCCGGGTTTCAGCTCTGAGAAATCGCTGAAAAAACTTGCCGTCTTTGGGCGGCGGCGCGACGCTGCGCCTGTCGGCTGAGTTTCGAACAGGTCGCCGGTCCCGTAGATCGTCAAATGCGAGTCGGGGAAAACGACGCCGTCAACAAATGGCGCGCGGACCAGGACAATTGCCGGAACGCTGCCAGCGGAGGAATCCTCTGAAAGGCGCGCGCTGGTGACGTTTTCTTCAAGCTCACCGAGACGATAGGGCACTTCGTATTCGTGGCAAAGATCGACGAAGCGCTCGAGTTCACCTAGATTTCCCGCGGCGAGCAGGACGCGGTCGCCTGCGGCGATGCGATCGCGCGCTTCCGCCATAAAAGCCGGAACGTTACCGTGATAACGAGTCGTGGGTTGCGTTTGCATCGTGCGGGTCTCGATGCCTTCGCGTGTGACGAGAAGGTGATCGAGTTCCAGCCGGGCGTGGTGCGAAAGCTGCCGCTCCCAGTCGTTGGTGAAAAAATAGGACGCGATCGCGTCTTGCGCAGAATCGGGCGCGGATTCGGCTCCGTCCTGCAAAGATTCCTCGGCGTTGGTGAAAAATTCTTTCGCTGCCTCGTCGATTGCCTGCGGCTCATCGACAATGACGATTGTTTCATCGAGCAAATCAAACAGAGAATGCGTGCGCACGGGAACGCCGTTGCCGCCTGAATTTCCGTCGGAGAAACGCGCGCCGTTCGCGGGTTGTTCGAGCAGCGGAGGAAGAGTCACGCGCTCGATCGGTCGCACGGAGCGCTGCGTGTTGGGATCAAACTCGCGCAGGGATTCGACCGCATCTCCAAACAATTCCAGGCGCACAGGTCGCTCCGCTTCGGCCGGAAAAACATCCACGATTCCCCCTCGAACGGTGAACTGGCCCGGCATTTCCACCATGTCGTGAGATTCGTACCCGACCCGCCGAAGGTGCGCGACGAATTCGTCGAGCGAAACTTCCTGGTCCCGGGCAAGTGAGCGCGCCTGCGCCGCGTAGGATGCGGCATCGGCAAGACGCATGCGCGCCGCGGCAATGGGCGCGACAACCACGCGAGCAAGTCCGCTCGTATATCGCCACAACGTAACCGCGCGCGTTTCGAGAATTTCCGCGTGCGATGAAACTTCCTGCCAGGGGAAAGCGTCGAGCGCAGGAAAAACGGCCACCCCCGTGGCCTCCTGGCCAGCCAGCGCTTTGTAAAACAATTCCAGCGACGCGGCCAGAGTTTCCGCGCGCGCGCCCGATGTGACCAGCACGATGACGGGTCGGCGAAGCTCCGCGGCAACGTGAGCGGCGACCAACGCTTTAGCGGTGTCCGTCAGTCCAGCAACGTGCTCATGCGCAACTCCGCGCCGGAGCGCTGAAATCGCGGCTTCCAGAGCGGGATGGCGGCTTACAGAAGCCAGAGTTTCCGAGACCGAAGGTAGAAGCATGATCAGGTTTGCCGGTCAGCCGCTCCGTCTTCGACAGGCGCAGCGGCCTTGCGAATCTTTTCCAGAAGACTAGTGGTGGAATATCCCCGCGCGAGGGGAATGGAAACGACGCGGCCTCCCGCGGCTTCAACTTCTTCGCGTCCAACAACTTCGTTCAGCCCCCAATCCGCGCCCTTGACGAGGACGGACGGAAGAACACTCGCAATCAAGTCGCGAGGAGTTGGCTCATCGAATATAGTGACGTAATCGACGGAGCACAGAGCGGCGAGAACTTCCGCGCGATCATTTTGCGGAACAAGCGGGCGCTCAGGGCCTTTGTTGCCGCGAACGCTGCGGTCGCTATTGACGGCCACGACCAGCAGGTCGCCCAGGGCGCGAGCTTCCGCCAGACACCTGACGTGGCCCGGATGCAAAAGGTCGAAGCAGCCATTGGTGAAAACCACGCGGCGCCCATTGCGCTTTTCGCGCGCGATGAGCAGAATGAGTTCGTCTTGAGAAACGATTTTTCCCATCGATGGTGGTGCGCCACAAGGCGGATGCGCTGCCTGCCGCTTCGTGGCGCCACTCCATATTATCACGCTGGCGGACGCACTTGACCTCGCGCCGCGAAACGCTCTCGGCTGTCGCAGGCGCCTTGTTGCTGCTTGCGGGAGCAATTCTGATTGCGCGTTCTCATGGCGACATGCGAGACACGCGAATTGCGGGCCTTGCGGTGCGAATCCTCGAGCCGGAGCGTCCACCGGCTGCAGGCACGGCAGTCGTGTTTCATGGTCTGGCGTCAAACCGCATTATCATGCAGCAGGCCGGCCAATGGCTCGCCGCTCAGGGATTCCGCGTATTTTTGGTGGATGCTCCCGGGCACGGCGAGACGCCCGGCGGCTTCACACATGCGGCTACGCATGATTCTTACCTCCGGCTTTTGACTGAACTCGCGCGAAACGGAATCAGTTCCAGTGGAAAAAAGGAAGTTCTCAACCCACAGACAACAATTCTCGTTGGACATTCGATGGGCGCGGAAATGGCGGTTCGTCTGGCCGATTACTTCCCTGTCGCAGCAACGGTTGCGTTTGCTCCTGCGCCAATGGTTTTGCCGCGGCGAATGCCGGCGAACTTGTTGGTCATCGGAGCGCAGCTGGATCTCCCCCAGATGCACGCGTCCGGCCAACAACTCCTGCAGGCTGCCGGCGGTCCGCGGACGTCTCTCGAAGATTTCCAGCAAAGACGCGCAGCCGACGGGATCGTTGTACCGTGGACCGCGCATGGAGCGGTGGTGCTTGATTCGCGAGCGCTGAAGGCCATGGCGAGTTGGGCCAGGGCGGCGATTGGCCTGACCGGGCCCGTTGAAACACCGCCCGGTGATCCATTAACCGGCGAAATTCTGGGTATCGCGGGAATTTGTTTGCTGTTTCCGCTGGCGACGACGTGGATTGTGCGCATATTCCGCGCCAACTTCCCGGCGGAGCAGAAGCCGGCTCCATTGTCTGTGAGCGCCGTGATCGCGCGATGGTCGGTGGCGGCTCTGCTCGCGCTCAGCATCGTCACTCTGTGGTATCCCGAACGATTGTTTCCATTCTATGGAGGCGGCTACCTGGCCTGCTTTTTGTTGTTGGCGGGAATTGCTCTGGCGCTGCTTTTCCGGAAGCAATTTCGCGGCGCATTCGATCACGGATATCGTCCAGTCCTGGCGGCAGCGGCGCTCGGACTGCTTGTTTTTTGCGGACTTGGAGCGTGGCTGAACTGGCAACTGATGGAAGTCTGGCTCAGCGGCGTGCGATGGTTTTATTTTGTTCCGTTATTTGTCGCGAATTTGCCTTACGCGATGGCAGAGGAAGTGGCGTTGGGTCCGCCCGGGGGATCACGACGCTTCGAGAGATTTAGAACTTTCGTCATGCTGCGTTTAATTCTCTGGCTTGCCTTGCTGGCCGGAATTCTGATTTTCTTGAGCGGACAAGTGTTAATGGTGGTGCTAGTAACGTTTTTCGTAGCGGTTTCCTTGGGGCAAAGATTCGGTGCCGACGCGTTACGCCGGCGTACGGGGTCAGCGGCAGCCGCGGCGATATTTTCTGCTATACTGGCGGCATGGTTCATGGCCGCGGTGTTTCCGCTGTCATGAGCGTCTTTTTTTAACCAGCGCCGGGACCCGTGCCAGGCTCTGCCCTTTTTCATCGAGGCTCTTCGATGCGTGAGATTGCGGTTGTGGGCGGCGGCCCGGCCGGAGCGATGTGCGGAGAACGGCTGGCGCGTTCCGGATACAGCGTCACAATTTATGACGAGCATCTAGCCTGGGAAAAACCTTGTGGCGGCGGCTTAACGCACAAGGCGATTAAAGCGTATCCTTTTCTTCTTGATGGGCCTTACCCCAAAAAACTTATTCGTACCGTCGAGTTGATCTCCAGCAAAGGTCATCGCGCACAGTTGTCACTCGATCATCCTATCGTGATTTATTCGAGGACGGTGCTGAACGGATTGCTTCTGGAACGAGCCGAAGCGGCCGGATGCCGCGTTGTGCGTTCTCGCGTGAACCAGATTGACGCCGAAGGTGAACGCGCCAGACTCACGATCGGTGAAAATCGGGTTGAAGCAGACTTCGTCGTCATCGCGGCAGGGGCGCGCAATTCTTTGCTGCCGGATACCCGGCCCCTGATGCGGAGTGATCTCGAAATGACGCTTGGCTACTTCGTGCCGGCCCAGGCCGAGGGAATTTCCGTAAAATTTCTGCGAGGATTTGAGGGGTATTTGTGGTCGTTCCCGCGATGCGATCATCTTTCGGTGGGGATTTGCGGCAGCATGGCTCGACATACCAGCCAGGAATTGCGCCGGCACCTGCACACATTCATGGCTGAAGAACGGATTTCGCGGGAAGGGGCTCAGTTTTACAGTCATGTGCTTCCATCGCCGCAGCAGCAAACGCTTTCCACGCGGCGTGTTGTAGGACGCAACTGGGCGTTGGTAGGTGACGCGGCCGCATGGGTCGATCCAATCACCGGCGAAGGCCTCTACTACGCATTGCGCTCGGGTGATCTACTGGCCCAGGCGGTGATTGCCGGCAAACCTCGCGAATATCCCGCGCGGGTCCGCAAAGCGTTTTCCGCCGATCTGGAATTTGCCACGCGGATTGCGCGGCGATTTTACCGGGGAAGATTTCTGGGCGGCGCAGTGGCAACGAGAATGATTCAATTCATCGAGCGAAGCCCAACGTTTCGCGCGTTGATGGCAGATGTGTTCGGCGGCGCGCAGGATTATTGCAGCCTGAAGCGGCGGCTTTGGGCGCAGTGCGGCACAACACTGGCGGAAGTTGTCGGCAGCCTGACGAAAAGACAAGCCGCGCTGGCCAAGAGCGCTCCCGCGACCAGCACGGAAAATCTTCAGTAAAATCACCTGCAGTTCTCGGCCTGCACAAGCGCAAGAACCGCACCCTTGCTAAGGGCGCAAGGATGCGGCACCCAAAGTAAAATTTGCAACGATGTCTAACCTGATTTCGTGGCACAACTTCGTATATTGCCGAAAAAAATTCCGAGAGCGTTCTTCGTGAACGGAATGATAGGATTTTCGCGCTTGTTAGTATGCGGAGCGGCGGGCGACCGGCTTGCGTGCCGGCAGGGGCATTACGGTGGCCATTTTTCGAATCATCGCCAGCACCAGGCGTTTGTCGCCTTCGGAAAGAGTCGTGCTGTATTTTTTGATTTCGGAGAGGAATCGGATTTCGTCTTCGGAAAGTTCACCCAGCATTTTCTGGGTGTCGCGGTCGCGCGGAGTTTCGGCGCCAGGGAAAAAATCCGCAAGCGCAATTTCCATGGCTTCGGCAATTTTCGCAAGCGTCTCGAGCGATGGTACGGTGTGACCGTTCTCGACACGAGAAAGATAGCAACGCAGTAATCCGGTGCGTCGCTCGATATCGCCCTGCGAAAGCCCTCGCTGGCCGCGATAACTCCGAATTACTTCACCGATATTGACTTTGGGCTTCTCTTTTGGCACGACAACCACAACCTTCCAATTTCGCGAGTATATTACGCAGTGGGAGTGAGGCGCGCAAGAGATTTCTTACTGAATTTGCCCAATGCCCCCTCGCCCGGATAAAATCACGTAATTGCTACGTCCTCATACGCGAAACGCTTATCGTGAGAAGCCCGGATCAGAGCCCGTGACCGTAAACGGTTGTGCGATGCGAAAATCGAGCAACGTCTCACTGGGAACATGGACCTGCTCGCCCTTGGTCATCACTTGTACGGCCGCGCCCGCACCGGCACCGACGCCCGCGCCGATCGCAGCGCCCTTACCGCCGCCGGCTATCGCCCCGATTACCGTGCCGGCAACCGCGCCAACACCCACTTTTTTCGCGGTGTTCGCGCCGCGCGAGGACCCTGAAACCTCATAGTCGCCTGTCATGATGGGCTGCAGCTTGGCGTTAATCAGGATGTCTGTCAGCTCCAGCTTGAGCTGCGACTTGCCCTCGAAATGTCCAGATTCTTTCGCCTCGGCCAGCCGCCCGTACACGTCGGCCCCACGTCGCGCCACGATAACTCCCTCGACGGCGAGGTCCTGCTCCAAGCTGGCACGGAAGCGGTCACCCACATGATTTTTGTCCGAATCCACGCTGTCGATCATACGCACCAGCAGACCCGTTCCGGCTGGAACGGTGACTCCAGAGTCATTCCTCTGCATATTGGCCATCGGAGCGCCCGCGTCCCGGTCACGGTCACGGTCACGGTCACGATCCCGGTCCCGGTCCCGAGGCGGCGGAGCCGTCCGATTCTCCGATGAAGCTGGCGGACCACCTGTAAACGTGATGGAGATGACTTGATCCACATCGTAGAGATCGATCTTCCCGTTGGATTCAAATTGAACGCTGGCCTGCGTCCCGCCAAGGAATCTGCCCTGGACCACGCGACCATCTCTTAATTGCAGCGTATCGGCCGACGCCGAGACAGCGAACAACACGAAAACCAGCCATGCGAGAACAGCAAGCAACCGATTGGGAGATTTCACGTCCGCCTCCTTAAATGCATTGTAAACCTTCCGCGCAGTACAATTTAGAGTACACCACGCGCTACCCGATGAACAATGTCACTGTCTGACGGTGCCGGTGAGTAAGCCAGCGATCAATTGGACTCGGCGGGCAATTGCACTCGCATTTGGGTGCCTTGGCCGGGAAGATTGATGGCTTCAATCGTGCCGTTGTATGCGTCCACAAGCGCTTTGCAAATTGCCAGACCTAGACCAAAGCCTCCGGTCGAACGGGCGCGGGAAGGATCGCCGCGATGAAATCGCTCGAAGATGTGGGGCAACTCCGCGGGAGGGATGCCGGGTCCGGAGTCCACGACGGAGACTTCCACCATGGGCCCGCCGTTGCGCCGCACGTGCAACGTCACGGTGGAGTCTTCCGGACTGTACTGAACCGCATTTTCCAGAAGGTTCAGCCAAATCAGTTCGAGATCCTCGGGGTCGGCCCGCATAAACACAGCGGCAGGACTTTCAAACTCGAGAGAAATATTGCGTTCCTGCGCCACCTTGCGAATGCGCGATATGGCTGACTCACAGGTAGAGGTAAGTTCCGTTGTGGCCAGAGTGGGCTTGACGCCGTCCTCCGCCAATTGTTCGAGGCGCGCCAATCGAAGCATTCGCCCCAGCAGATCTTCCAAGCGCCCGCAATCGCCGAGCAATTCTTCGAGTTCAGTTTCATATTCCTGTTGCGTACGCGGACGATGAAGCAAGGATTGCAATGTAGACTTCACGATGGCCACGGATGTCTTCAGCTCGTGGGCCGCATCATTTGTAAAATCGCGCTGCTGGCGGAACGATTCCTTGAGGCGAGCGAGCACGGCCTCGATCGCATGCACGAATGGAGCAAGCTCGGTGGCCATGGAGTCGACGGGAGGCGCGCTGAAATTCCAGTTGTGCACGGAGATGGTGTTCGCCTGGGCAGCCATTTCGCGTAAAGGGCCGAGTCCATGGCGGACGCTCCAGACCGCGAAAGCATTTGTCAGCAGCAAGAGCAAGATACTCGTCGCGCCTACGAGAGCCGCGAGTTGCGCCAAACGTAGCCGGTTGCCTGCTAAAGAGGATGCGTAAACCAAGGTTACCCTTACGGGAGGCGCTGCCACACTACCCTCCGTAATTACCTTATCGAGGATTTCTACGTTTCGTAAGGAAAGGGCTCGATAGGGCGCGCCTGCTAATTTGAAGTCGGCGTGTCGCCGCTCGGATTGTGACACTTCCGCGGGAACGCCATTCCAGCCGGACGACCGGGCAATCAAACGTCCGTCTGAGGATCGTATTTCATATTGATCCTGGTGCGCAGGGTCGGAGGGAGGAGGAAGAAACGCGACATCAAACGTCAAGGCGTGGGCTTTGGGATCAGCGAACTGCACCAGGGCCAGAGCGCCCATCGCTTTTCCCTCCAAAGCAGAATCAAATGCTCCCATAAGTTCCGTGCGGGCGTAGATCACTGCAACCAAAGTCAGGCCGACGGCCAGCACGAGCTGACACGTAACCACTGTCGCGATGATGCGTCTTGTTAACGAAAAACTTTTCATTGCGTTTGCGCGGCTCCAGGCGGAGCGCGGCCATCATTCTCAGATGCGAAGTTGCGGTCGGATGCGAAGTTGCGTCATGTGTTGAATTCCATGTGTCACCCCTTGCGGGGTTTCCGAATCATCCGGACACATTACCCACCGCTCCCGCGGTGGGCTACGTTGTGCCGTCCCTCCGGGACTCCTACCAAACAATCCCAGAGTCGAACTAACGGCTGGGCCGCAGGACGTATCCGTGTCCGCGAACAGTGTGGATCAGCTTTTCATTGTGGCAATCATCGATCTTGCGGCGCAATCCGGAAATATAGACCTCGATCACGTTGCTGAATTTTTCCCAGTTGTAATCGTAGAGATGTTCGAGGAGCTCCGTTTTTGAAACGACCGCTCGCGGGCGATGCCCCAGATATTCCAGGACCCGGTATTCCATGGGAGCGAGAGCAACTTCTCTGTTTCCCCTTCGCACTGACCGGGAAACTGTGTCGAGTTGGAGATCGCCGATGGAAATGACCGGAGAGTGCTGTCCTGCGCCTCGGCGTACCAAAGCTTTGGCTCGCGCCAGGAACTCGCCGAGGTCAAAAGGTTTTGCGATGTAGTCATCGGCGCCAGCGTTGAGCAGCTTCACGACGGATTCTTTTTCGTCGCGCGCACTCAGCACAAGCACCGGCGTCTCATGGCCACGTTTGCGGTAGCGGACCAGCAGGCTTTGTCCGTCAAGCTTCGGCAGCATGAGATCCAGAATGATCAGATCGTAGGCGCTCGATTCAGCAAGGTAGAATCCTTGAGCGCCGTCGGTAGCAATATCGACGGCATAGCCAGCACTTTCGCGCAACGCGCGCGCGATATTCTCCGACAAGCGTCGCTCGTCCTCGACCACAAGCACTCGCACTCGTTTGTTACCTCCTGTTGGGATTCGATTCCAACTGGCCCGACGTGCCGCCATTGTACTGCAAGCAGCTGCGCTGTGCACTCTCCGTGATACTTCAACATCGGGGGCTTTTAATTGGGGTTTTGCTTTGTTTGAATTCTCCTCCCGCCGCGCCGAAAATACAAGTGCAATGCGTTAGAATGTTCCGCCGGGATCCCTGTTCGGCACTCTGAGTAACTAAATAGCACTGTCTTCCGATTCAGACGTGATCCGCGGGAGCTTCAAAAAAAATGTCCTCGCCTGAAACTTCGCGGAACGCAGTCATTGAACCCGTCATGCGTAGGATTCCGGAAGGTTACTTCTGGATGGGTTGCGATGATGGACGCGATGATGAAAAACCCAGGCATCGTGTCTGGGTGGACGCCTTCGAGCTCGCCGCTTACCAAGCGACGAATGAGGAGTATTCCAGATTTCTGGAAGCCACGCGGCACGCGAAGCCGTTGTCCTGGGATGATTCCAACTTCAACCATCCAAAGCAGCCCGTCGTGGCGGTATCGTGGCTGGACGCGGTGGCATATTGTGAGTGGCTGACGCTTGCGTGCGGCAAACTTTATCGATTACCAACAGAAGCCGAATGGGAGTGTGCTGCACGCGGCGGAGCGGAAAATTCTGCTTATCCCTGGGGCGACTGTCCGCCGGAAGAACTTCCCGAATATGCGGATCGCTGGAAAACGGCGCCCGAACCTGTCGGTCTCTATTCGCCAAACGCGTACGGACTTTTCAATCTTGGCGACAACGTGCACGAATGGTGTTCGGACTGGTACGACGCCGGATACTACGCTTGCTCACCAGAACGAAATCCATCAGGACCGCCAGCAGGTGTCCGCCGGGCATCGCGCGGCGGCTCCTGGCGGCACCACATCAAGGTCACGCGCACCGCAGCGCGTTCCAGCATCCCTCCAGAGTTCAAATATGCGGATTATGGATTTCGCATCGCGCGCAACTTGTAGCCGAGCTGGCGATTTCGATGCATTCCATCTACGCGGCGATTATTTATTTTATCCTGCGATGCACGCGGAAATTGCGATGGCTCAGTATTTATACTTACATATTCATGTACCGGGATACAGCATCGGGCCGCTGCAGGCGAGGGTTTGCCAGTATGGTTTTTGAAAGGAATCGATGGGATAAATTGGTGATGCGGCGTTGCGCTTACCTACGTGCTTCGCAAATCACCTGGAGGTCACATGAACATCACTAAAATTGCCATTTGGATTGTGGCGTTAGCTGTCTTTTCCTCAGTTGCAGGTACGGCTCGCGCTCAGGAAGAGAAGAAGACCACACATCAGAAGGTTCGAACCCTGAGCGGCTGCCTTCACAAAGACGGGGACGACTACACTTTAACCACCAAGGACGGCGGCACATGGGAAGTCAAAAGTGACGCGGTCAAACTTGCACCGCATGTGGGACATACGATCACTGTTACTGGCGTGGTTTCCAATGCGGCTATGCATGGCGCGAAGGAAGATGTGAAGGGCGAGGCGAAAGAACATGGCGTGGGCAAGAACTCCACCGAACATGGCCACATGACTGTAACGAACGCGAAGATGGTCAGTGACAGTTGTTCGGATTGACGAGTCTATGCTGGCTCGGAAAGTTTGCCAGCTGGCTGTCCGGCCAGGGGTGCGCCGAGGTGGGATAGTGCGCACTGACGTCCGCTAAACCTGCAAGGCCTGGCGAGATTTGGGTGCCGCAGCCTTGCGGTGTTTCAAGGGTGCGGTTCTTTTGGGTCATGACTCAATTTGGATTGGCGGAATCGGGGGATTAATCTTGTTTGTTGAGCAATCCCCGCACCCTTTCAAGAGAAAGGGTGCGGCACCCAAACTCTGCGGCGCCGCCATAGGAGTTCAATCCGTAAAAACCGTAGTCATTCAACTCAAACCAAGAGGTAATATGCCGGAGGAGGGAGTCGAACCCACACGGCCTTGCGACCAACGGATTTTGAGTCCGCCGCGTCTGCCATTCCGCCAC
>Ga0137409_10004160_pt1 | contig 15245 bp, 11 predicted proteins | sample CZODoug1_16funga_FD_122059 | JGI IMG/M metagenome (GOLD analysis project Ga0137409, IMG submission 122059) | Vadose zone soil fungal communities from Angelo Coast Range Reserve, California, USA - CZODoug1_16fungal (Hybrid Assembly) | ecosystem: Environmental > Terrestrial > Soil > Vadose zone... | reverse complement strand
GCAAGGTACTACACTCTGACGGCGAAGGGACGAAAGAGGCTCGACAGCGAAACACGAGAATGGGGCAGGCAAGTGGCGGCAATCGGCAGAATTTTGGAGGCTTCGTAGGGGTGAGCTATGTCTTTGTTCAGAAATATCGGAACTGGGCTCCGGTCCCTCGTTCGAAGGAATAAGGTCAATAGGGCATTGGACGAGGAGCTAAGCGCCTACCTCGAGATGGCTGCAGTGGAAAAGATGAAGCTGGGCATGAGCCGGAAGGAAGCGCTCCGCGCGGTCCGGCTTGAGCAGGGCACTCTCGAACTGACGAGGGAAGTCGTTCGCTCTAGCAGCTGGGAGTCTGTGGTTGAAAACTGCTGGCGGGACCTGCGCTTCGCTGCCCGCATGCTGCGCAAAGCTCCAGGCTTCACAGCCGTGGCGGTCCTGACGCTCGCCCTCGGCATCGGCGCGAACACCGCCATCTTTAGGCTCCTTAATGCTGTAATGCTGAAGACCATGCCGGTCAGCCGCCCCGAGCAGTTAGTCATTCTTCGCTGGTCAGCTCATAGTCGGCCTCAAAATTTGGGCACGAGCAGCTACGGCGACTGCCTGTGGGTGCCGACGGCCATCCAAAGCTGTTCCTTTTCCTATCCGATATACAGGGCGGTCCTCGCCCACACTGACGCCTTCTCCAGCGTGCTGGCGATGGCCGGTGCCGACCAACTGGATTTGAGTGGCAACGGCCCGGCCAGCATGGTTGGTGGCGAACTCGTCTCCGGCAATTACTTTGAGACCTTGGGTGTTTCCTCGGCCCTTGGCCGCACGATCCAACCCTCGGATTACCGACCCGATGCTCCACCCGTAGTCGTGCTGAGCTACGGTTATTGGCAGCGCGCCTTTGGCGGAGCGGCAGACGTTATTGGTAGAACCGTGCGGCTCAACGGCTCCCCTTTCACCATTGTTGGCGTGATCGATCCGCAGTTCACGAGGCTGACTCCTGGCAAATCTCACGACCTCTGGATACCCCTTTCGCAGGCGAGTTCGTTAAGACCAAGCTGGAACGACCAGCGCGGGCATGTGGACGATCCCACCAATTGGTGGCTTGCAATAATCGGAAGGCTGAAGCCAGGAGTCTCCCTGGCGCAGGCCCAAGCTGCAACGAATCGCGTCTTTCGCAATGAAGTACTACATGGGGCAAATCCACTCTTTAAGGAGGCCGAGGATCCCCAAGTGGCGCTTTTGCCCGCAGAGAAAGGGCTGGTTGGATTCCGTCAGTTCTATGACGAGCCGATCTATATCCTGTCCGCTGCAGTCGGAATCGTCTTGATCATTGTCTGTGCCAACCTTGCGGCGCTGCTCCTGGCGCGCGCTACCGCGCGCGAAAAGGAAATGGCTGTGCGCCTGGCCCTCGGTGCAGGTAAGGGAAGAATTATCCAGCAACTCCTCACGGAGAGCCTGTTGCTTTCGTTCGCTGGCGCGGCCCTGGGAATCCTTTTTGCCGCTTGGAGCGCGCAGGCCCTGACGGCCTTCATCTCCAGGAATGCTTATTCCACATTGTTCATCGACACGCGGCCGGACGCGCGGGTGCTGGGGTTCGCTGTGGTCATCACCCTGCTGACGGGAATTCTTTTCGGGCTTGCGCCTGCGTTTCGTGGCAGCCGTATCAACGTAGGTCCGGCACTTAAGGATAGCTCCGGGGGTTCGGCGGGCGCAGCTAAAGCAACGGGGCGCCGCATTGGCCTCGGCAGCTGCTTGGTTGTTGCTCAAGTTGCCCTTTCCGTTGTCGTACTTGTCGGTGCAGGTTTGCTCGTACGCACGCTCACCAATCTGCGCAAAGTAAATCCTGGATTCGACACGCACAACCTCTTGCTCTTCGGAATTAATCCCGCTCTCGCCGGTTACAAAGTGGAGAGAAGCCAGACTCTCTATCGTGAACTGCAGGCCCGCCTTACCTCCGTGCCTGGCGTGATTTCCGCGAGCTATTCTTCGGACACCCTTTTGAGCAACGGGTTATGGACCTCGGGAGTGCACATCGAAGGCCAGTCGAAGGACTCGACTGTTCAAACAGACAAGCTCGCAGTCGGAGCGGAATTCTTTGAGACCATGCGCCTTCCTTTGATTGCCGGGAGGACCTTCTCCAAATCTGATTTGCAGTCAGGCCGCGCTGTTGCCGTCGTCAACCGAACATTTGCCCAGCGCTTTCTTGGGGGCAAAAATCCTCTTGGAGTTCACCTCGGAGGCACGACTCCCAGCGGTAAGGACGTCGAAAGAGAAATCGTCGGCATCGTTGGCGATGCCAAATATGACGACCTGCGCAAAAGCGTCGAGCCCACAGCTTACGTTCCGTTGCAAGAAGGTGCAGCACATTTCGCCATACGTGCTTCCATTCAGGCCGAGGCTCTGATTCCCACAGTTCGCCAGGTTGTCGCCTCCTTCGACGACAATCTCCCTTTGTTTGACGTCAGGACGCAAACGGAGACCATTGATCGCTTGCTCTTCAACGAACGCCTGGTGGCTCAGCTCTCCTCCGTTTTTGGCGCTCTCGCCTTAATACTCGCTTGTATCGGGCTCTATGGGCTTTTGTCCTACGAGGTCGGCCGCCGCACTCGCGAGATTGGCATCCGCACCGCTCTGGGAGCGCAGCGCCGCGAAATATTCCGGCTCGTCCTTAGACAAGGACTCACTCTCACCATCTTCGGCGCGATCGTCGGCATCACGGCAGCGATCGGCGTGACTCGTTATCTAGGATCGCTCCTGTACGGCGTGGCTGCGACTGATCCTCTGACCTTCGTGACCATCGCGTTCACGCTGGTTGGTGTCGCGCCCCTCGCTGGCTACATTCCCAGCCGGCGCGCGATGCGCGTCGATCCCATGGTCGCCTTGCGTTACGAGTAGGAGGCTACGCATGTCCTTCTTGCGGAACATTACAAGCGGGCTCCGATCGTTGTTCCACAAGGAGCGGGTCGACCGGGAGTTGGATGAGGAACTGGGCGCCTACTTGGAAATGGGGGCGGCGGAAAAGATGAAGCAAGGCATGACCCGACAGGAAGCGGTTCGTGCCGTCCGCCTGGAGCGGGGAAGCCCCGAGGTTACGAAGGAAATCGTTCGCTCTGCAACGTGGGAATCTTTCCTGGAGACATGCTGGCAAGATGTGCGGTTTGGGCTGCGCATGCTGAGGAAGAATCCGGGCTTCACGGCTGTGGTTGTGCTGATGTTGGCGCTCGGCATCGGCGCCAATGCTGCCATTTTTAACACGGCAAACGCCGTCCTTTGGCGGACGCTGCCGGTGGCTGACCCGCAGAGCCTGGTGCGCTTGATAGCGGTCCGGCAAGACCGTACAGAACACGAATCTATACCTATCGGGATAGCCGAGGAACTGCGTCGCAGCCGTAACATTTTTTCCGATGTGATCACCAGGAGCGATGACGGATTATCTTTTTCGTACAAGGGGGGCGCGGCGGAGCGCGTGGTGGGCGAAGTGGTTTCACCGAATTTCTTTGATTCTCTCGGGATTCGGCCCGCCCTCGGCCAAGGATTTTCAGCGGCGGTACAGAAAGGTCAGTGGGCGCCTGAAGTTGTCCTCTCGTATCGCTTTTGGCAACGACGGTTTGGCAGCGATCCGCATGTGCTTGGACAAAACATCCGGCTGAACGACTATCCCTTTGCGATCGTCGGCGTTTCACCCGAGGACTTTTACAGTTTGGTCGTTGGGTTTGACCCCGAACTGCGTGTGCCACAGATGCCCCCTGGACAGAGCCTCAGCCAAAGCGAACTGCTCAGCACGGCCGACGCGGCAATTATGGCGCGGCTCAAGCCAGGCGCTGGAATCGTGCAGGCAGAAGCTGCCGTGGACGCGGCGTGCCAGCAGTTCCTGCAGGACGACCGGCTCAATCAGCATGAGGCGAATCCAACCCGTCATATCCGTCTGGCGCCGGGCGCCAGAGGATGGCAGGGAGACTTGGCGCACTATCGCACTTCACTGTTGGTTCTGGTCGGGCTCGCCTGTGTCGTCTTACTGGTGGCTTCCTTCAACTTGACAAGCATGCTGCATGCACGCGCGACCACCAGGCGACGCGAGCTTGCGGTCCGTGCCGCCATCGGCGCCGCCAAAAGCCGGCTGGTTCGGCAGATGTTTACAGAGAGCACGCTCTTGGCGACAGTGGCGGGAGCCGTCAGTCTTGCCATCATGTCCTCGACAGGCGAAACGATTCTAGGCTTTCTACCTCAAGGACACATAAACGTGGTCCTAAATGTCAGTCCCGACCTGCGTACTCTGTGGTTCACGGCGGCTCTGACCGTGTTCGTAGGCGTGCTTATGGGTCTGGTTCCCGCCCTTTATGTAACTCGAAACAACCTGACGCTGGGGCTGAAGAGCGATTCTGGCGCGTCCATCGGCGATGCCAGGGGAGCTGTGTTTCGGAAGGTTTTGACGATGGGTCAAGTCGCCCTATCACTGTTGCTCCTGACGATGGCCGGACTGTTCGAGCGGTCCCTGATGAATCTTCGGGCGGCCGAACCATTCCCTCAGCCGGATCGAGTATTGGTCTTCCGAATGAAGCCGCAGAAAGAGTTGTACGATGGCCAGAAGATTCGCAACTTCACGGCGGAAGTCGCGCAACGCATGTCAACGCTGCCGGGAGTCAACTTCGCAGGTCTTGCGGAAGAAGGACCGTACGGGAGCCGCGGCGCCATGCACGTGACCGTCGTGGCATCGGACGGGCGAACTGCCCGTTCCGACATGGACATCGTTAGTCCAGGCCTCTTCGCCACTCTTGGAATCCCATTGCTCAATGGGCGCGACTTTTCCGTACGGGATGGCGAACACGCAAAGCGGGTCGTGGTTGTCGACGAAGTGTTGGCCCGGCGGCTTTTTGGGAATGACAACCCCGTTGGAAAGATGGTGGAGGCTTCGGTAGAGGAGGGCGATGTCGAATTCGAAATCATTGGAGTTGTCGGCGCCTCCCGCTATTTCGACCTGCATCAATCCCCGCCACCGATGATTTTTTTTAGCCTTCAACAGGCTGGGCCGTATATGCCGACGCTTCACGTTCGAGCGGGTTCCGCAAATACCGCGACTGTGGCTTCGGAGGTTCGGCGAGAGTTCGGTGTGATCGATAAAAATGTGCCCATATTTGACATTAAAACCCTGCGAGACCGCGCGCTGGACAATCTTGCGCAGCAGCGGCTGGTGAGCGATCTGGCCGCCGCATTTGGAGCCTTGGCGCTGACGTTGGTGACCATTGGCCTTTATGGCCTGGTGGCTTTCTCAGTGGCGCAGCGCACGCGTGAAATCGGTATCCGTGTTGCCCTTGGAGCAGAACGCAAGCAGATCATGAGTCTCATTGCCTGGCAAGGAATGCAGGTTGTACTCATTGGCGTTGCACTCGGGCTGCCCATCTCGTTCTTGTTAGCACGCCAGATAGCAGGCATGCTCTATACCGTTCACCCGGACGACCCGCTTTCCTTCGCGACCGTGATGTTCGTTTTGGGTGTCGTCACTATGCTCGCTTGTTACATCCCCGCGCGCCGGGCGACGCGCGTCGATCCCATGGTCGCCTTGCGTTACGAGTAGGAGGCTACGCATGTCCATGTTGCGAAAAATCACAAGCGGCCTCCGATCATTGTTCCGAAAGGAACGGGTCGATCAGGAGTTGAATGAGGAGTTCGGCGCTTATCTGGAAATGGCCGCCGAAGAAAAAATGAAACGGGGAACGAACCGCCAGGAGGCCCTTCGTGCCGTGCGACTGGAACAGGGAACCGTCGAGATAGCAAAGGAAATCGTGCGCGCTGGCGGCTGGGAATCCTTTGTGGAGACGTGCTGGCAGGATTTGCGCTACGGGTTCCGGCGGTTGCGAATGGCCCCGGCATTCACCATTGCCACGGTGCTGACGCTGGCGCTGGGGATCGGCGCGACTACTTCGATTTTTACTTTGGTTCACGCCGTTCTACTAAAGTCCTTGCCGGTAGCGAATCCAGACGAATTGTACCGTCTAGGCAGAGAGTCGCGTTGCTGCTACCAGGGTGGGTACAGTCAAGAAAAAGAGTTCTCCCTTGCCTCCTACGAGCTGTACAAATACTTTCGGGACAACACCAAAGGCTTTTCGGAATTGGCGGCCTTCCCGGCGCCCGAGCCGCTGTTTGGTGTCCGACGCGCGGGCACGTCGGAACCTGCGCAAAGCTATCCAGGCGAGTTTGTTTCAGGCAATTACTTCACGATGTTTGGGATAAAGGCGTACGCGGGGCGCGCGCTTACCGATGGGGATGATCAGCCCAGCGCCCCCCCAGTCGCCGTGATGAGCTATCGCTTATGGCAGGAAAAGTATGGATCGGATCCATCGGTAATTGGGAGCGTGTTCAATCTAAATGACAAACCGTTTACCGTCGTGGGAATCACTCCACCGGGTTTCTTTGGCGGCTCTCTTCGAAACACTCCACCCGATTTCTTCCTGCCTTTAAACTCTGAACCGCTCGTCGAGGTCGATGCCGACCTGAACAAGTACGACACTCATTGGCTGGACTTGATTGGCCGTGTCCAGCCAGACACGACGCCAGCATCTGTAGAGGCTGAAATGCGCGTCGAACTCAAGCAGTGGCTGCGTTCGCACTGGGGTGAAATGAGCGTCAACGATCGCGCGAAGTTTCCCAATCAAACCCTGTACCTGAGTCCGGGCGGCGCTGGAATCACCAGCATGCGAGAGCGATACGAGCGCTGGCTTCAAATCCTGATGATGGTTTCAGGATTTGTGCTGCTGATCGTCTGCGCCAATGTTGCCAACCTCATGCTTGTCCGCGGCATGGAGCGGCGGCGACAAATATCGTTGAGTATGGCGCTGGGTGCCCAGACTTCCCGAGTTGTGCGGCAGCCCCTGACGGAAAGCATCTTGCTCTCGTTGTTTGGCGGCGCGGCGGGTGTGGGCATCGCATTTTTTAGGCACACGCGTGATTCTCCATTTCGCATTCCCCTCGAATGCCGGGTTCGCTACCGTCCCCATCAGTGCGTCACCTTCCGTGCCGATCCTACTATTCGCATTTATCACATCGCTGTTCACCGGACTCGTCTTCAGCATCGCTCCTGCATGGATGACCACGCGAGTGGATCCGATTGAAGCGCTTCGCGGGACCAGCCGCTCCACCGCTGGCGCCGGCTCGCTCCCAAGGAAGACACTTGTAGTATTCCAGGCCACGCTTTCGCTTGTTTTGCTATCGGCATCTGGACTGCTCACTGCCGCGTTGCACAAACTGGAGAATGAGAATTTCGGATTCGATCAAGACAGGCGCCTCATAGCGAACATCAATCCACGGCTTGCCGGATACCGGACGGATCAACTCTCCCAACTTTACCGGCGCATCCACGATTCGATAGCCAGCATTCCCGGCGTGTCTTCCGTCGCTCTCTGCCAATACTCGCCGCTAAGCGGCGGTGCTTGGGGTGCTGGCGTCTGGGTAGATGGCCATCGCGCTCCAGGGCCCAACGATGACAACTCCACTTCGTGGGATCGAGTTACTGCGGGATACTTTGATGTCATCGGGACCCCTATCATCGAAGGGCGTGGCCTCTCCGAGCAGGATACCGCTACCTCGCGAAATGTAGCGGTCATCAATGAAGCATTTGCGCGCAAGTTTTTCAAAAACGAAGACCCGATTGGCAAGCACTTCGGCCGGAAGCCGGAAGGAAACCGTGAATTCGAGATTGTGGGTGTGGCTAAGGATGCGCGCTATGTGACATTCAATCTCGACGGGCCAAGCGGCCCGTTCTTCTTCTTGCCTGAAGCGCAGGCCGAATACTCGCAGGGAAATCTGGGCTCACTTTTCCTCCACGATATTGTCATTTTGACGAGACCACACGCTAGCCTGTCCATCGCGCAGGTGCGCCAAACCATGGCTTCGGTGGATCCCAATTTGCCGATCATTTCGATTCGGACTCTGAGAGAGCAAGTGGCCACCCAGTTCACCCAGCAGCGGCTCATCGCGCGCCTCACTTCGCTGTTTGGTGTTCTTTCGCTGGTTTTAGCATCGGTCGGATTGTATGGAGTTACGGCTTACAATGTCGGACGCCGTACGAACGAGATTGGGGTGCGCATGGCGCTGGGCGCCAGCCGCGGCGCCATTATCCGGCTTGTGCTACGAGGCGCATTCCTGCTCATCGCGTTTGGGCTGATTTTGGGCATACCGCTGTCTCTTGCCACGAGCCGGGTCTTGACCAGCCAGCTTTACGGCCTCAATCCCTTTGATCCCATCCTTCTCGCGACAGCCGTACTCTTGTTTGGATTATTTGCGCTGATTGCCACGCTGGCTCCCGCTTTGCGGGCGAGCGCTGTCTCACCATCGCAAGCGCTGCGCACCGAATAAGTCTCGTGGCTTTCTGCCGCGTACCGGCTGGGCTCCACAGCTCTGCTTCTCCTAATGCTTTCTTCGCCGGCAACATTGCGCTAGTTAGATAAGGCTCCGTCCTCAGTGAATAAATGCAAAAACAAGCACCGAAGGGTCAGTATCGCGTTATAGGATTGGATCCAATCGACACACTCACTTCGCCGAGCGGACCGCTCTGGAAAGACTGCGAAACGCTCGAAGAAGCGCGAGACATGGCTAACCGCAACGGAGAGTCGTACCTCTGGGTCTACGTATACGATGACGCCGGCTCGCTTTTGTACGAGACGGGTTCCCACCCGGAGTCAGCTCCAAAGGATTGAAAGGCAAAGCCGCCAGGAAAACTTTCTCTTTTGTCGCTCTCGACTCGAAACTGACCTTAATGTCTCACGGTAACAGTTGACGTCCTAAGCTGGTAAATCCCCGATCGGGCGTCGGACCACACGATATGAAACAGCCCGTCAGCGGTGGCTGCCAAGCCGCTGTAGTCACCGCCAGCCCCGAAGGTCGTTCCAGCATCGAAGACACCCTTATCCTGGCGCGTGTCAGGGCATGAGGTGGCACTCGAAACTCTAACGTCTGGCAGGAACGTTTTCCCGCTATCGAGTTAAGCCGTGAAATACAGGTCGAAGCAAGTCTTATCGTGGATCTCGTACCAGCTCACACCGATGACACCCTCGCTATTCACTGCAATGCTCGGCGTGAACGAATCCGCTTTTTCGCTATGGTTCAGGCGCAAGGGTTCCGACCACGACTCCCCTCGATCTTCCGAGCGCTGAACGACTACCCCATTGAACTTGTCCGTAATACACAACCAGAAGAGGCGATCCTTGCCATCCACTGCCATCGAGGGCCATCCCCCACGTGACTCGCAGGATTCGGAAATGAGGAGTGGCTCGGAGAATGTCCGGGCTTGATCGGTAGACCGAAGCAGCCATGATCGAGGTCTGACAAGCCATTTGTCGCCGTGTTGCCAGTGGTAATCGTGAAACCCAACCACAAGCGTGCCGTCACTGAGAAGCATCGGTCCTTCTGCTTGATAGGCCAGGTTGCTCGCGATGACGTCAGTCGGCGCGCCAAAGGCCCTTCCGCCATCCCGCGAGTGGGCAACGGAGACGGAGCTTCGGTGTTGGTTGAAACTGTTGTGCACGCCTCCTCCTGACACCACGTAGACCTGATTCCGTTGCGCGATGACCATCGGATGATCGTGGTGGGCCCCAAGTCCTAGGGGTGAATCGGGCCAAGTTCGGCCGCCGTCAGGTGAGCGAAATAGGAAGAGATTATCGTCCCGGCCAGGTACGTAGCCTTCCATGACCATTATTGCAGAGCCGTCTTGGAGAATGACGCCCCAGGGATCGAAGCATCCGCGCACTGGAAGTGCGCGACGAATCCAATTCTGGCCCCCGTCAAATGACGCCCAAGAAACGCACGTTCGATTGTTTCCGTCAGGAGAATCAAATTGAATCACGACGGCAAGCAATTGATTTGGGTTGTCGGGATTCGTACTGATTTGCGACTCTGCGAGCGGAAGCGCAGGCCCGTCGACACTAAGCAGCCGGTCCTCGCCAACCTCGATTGTGGGATGGTCTTGTGCTTGGATTAGAACAAGGAAAACGCCGGCCATTGCCATTCGCCACATTCGACAAATCTACGCCAGCCAGCAAGCGTTATACAATCGCGGCGTGGATTCAAAAACGCACTAGGAGAATATCCGCACGCGACTGTTACGCGCGCCTGCCTTCGATACCAGTTCTTACTGAGTTCGGTAAGCCCCCTTTCTCTGCGCGCCTTTTCCTGGGCACTGCAGGGGCCAAATTCCTGCGCCCGGCAGGGGACAGGCAGCTCTGCTATAATAGAGGTACAGTAGATTTTCTCGGCTCGCGAGGTTACGCGATGAGTGTGTTACGTCCCCAACCGATTGCTGAACAGGAAAAAGAGGCCCGTGCCTGGCGCGAGCGGTTTGTTCAAAACGCTGTGGCCAATGTCCGCCTCGAAGGACTGGAACCTAGTCCGAAGGCGTTGGAGATTTGGCAAAGCTACATTGAGGGCGAAGTCTCCGTTGAACAGGCCGGGGAACTGATTCGAGCCCTCCCGACAGGCGTGTAGTTTCCTCGATGAGTTCCGACCCGTACGTTTATCCAGGTACGACGGTCCTCAAAAATATTCCCGGGATTCGTAATCAGGAAATACTAGACCGCTTTGAAGCAGACCGAGTAGCGCAACGGTCTTTAGAGCTTATAGAATGTCCGCTCTCTGGACTTTTCGATATCGACCATCTGCAAGGAATTCACCGCTACCTGTTCCAAGATGTCTACGAATGGGCCGGAGTTTTTCGAACGGTAGACATCGCAAAAGGAAATTCATATTTTGCGCATGTGCCTTACATCGAGTCTACGTTGAAAGACCTATTTGGGGAATTGTCCGAGGAGCGACATCTTCGTGGCTTAAATCAAGAGCGGTTGCCAGTCGCTTGGCAGAGATTCTAGGAACATTGAACGCCGTGCATGCTTTTCGGGAAGGAAATGGAAGAGCGCAGCGAGAATTCGTCCGAGAGCTCGCGTACAAGAACAGCTATTGGATTGATTGGAACAAGGTTTCACGCGAGGAACTGTACCAGGCGAGCGATGCAAGTTTCATGCGCGGTGACAGCACGCTTTTCGAGAAGTTGCTGAAGTGCGTAATCGAGCCGATTAACCCCGACAGGTTCCTACCACCAGATGCAAGGAGCACCTAGCCTAGAGGAGTGCGTGACGTCGGAAATCGACTCCTAAGAATAAACCGTGCCGTGACAGTGTCGGATTCTAACCAACGACAGGGCAGCGTTCTAACCAACTGAACTACGTCCCCAACCGTGGAATCAACAACTTACCGTAAAACTTTGCAAACAAGCGGTTTGCAAGGTTTGCATACAGTGCACTGGCCGCCTGGATTGCATGCAATAGCAGTCCTTCCTGGAAGAGCTGCCCATAAACTGCCAGTAAAAACTCAGTGCGCTCATGCGAGTTTCATACTAACACAGATGCGTCAAAGAGGCGAACCACCGTTCTGGACCTGCGCGCTGGGAATCCTCATGCTTACCGGCAATTTCGCGCTAGCCCAAGGCCACGGGCACGGAAAGGGACACGGTAAGCACGGAGATGATGACGACCAAGGTGAACAATTTTATAAGGACCACGACCGTGAAGTTATCCGCGGCTGGTACGACGAACACCAGAGTAATCTTCCGCCCGGGCTTGCCAAGAGAAATCGGCTGCCCCCCGGGTTGGAGAAGCAACTCGTAAGGCGCGGCACGCTCCCGCCGGGACTCCAGAAACGGCTCCAACCCTGTCCTGAAGAACTCGAGCGAAGGCTACCACCGCCACCTCCTGAATGCGCGCACGTGTTGATTGCGGGACACGTCGTTTTGCTGAATCGCAAAACCAACGTGATCGTGGACGTCTTCCACCTAGAGATTCAGTAGTGAAAGACTGGGAGACGAAATAATCGTGATCTACTCTCGTTGAACCAACCAGGCTTCGATTTCCGACCAACGAAAGCGGAGAAATTTTCCGGCACGAAGAACCGGGAGCGGCACCTATTGCGACGGCGAGTCAGTTCATAGACTGTTGAAGGTTTGAGTTGCAGGCGCTCAGCAACCTGTTCAACGGTAAGAATTGGTTCTGAGCTCTGAATAGAAACTACAGGTTGAACAACCCCTTTCTTATTCTTTAGACCATAAGGCACCAACATCTTCGACACACGTGTCCCTGGTCTTAAATTTCGGTGTGCCTTGGCACGTGAGACGTGGCAGTGTACTGCTCTGGCCCGCTGTCGGCATGGTCGTCTCCCTCGTTATGAAGAATTTGGCCTTTGCAGGCCAATAAAAAACACTCGTTTCACAGTTGGCGAAAGTTGAGCGCAGGGAGGCGCTGTCAATCCCCGGAGCGTAGGGGAGCCGAAGGGCGCGGAAGTGAGCACGGCGCGAGTTTGGTGTATGCGCCGCATTTCTTTTGCCGCTCTAACCACGCCAGTACACCTCGCCAATCAAGCCGTGCCCGTGTCCAGCGTGATTGACTCCTATCAGGAGTCAACCAAGAATCTTTCCGAAGTTCCCAAACATGCCGATGAATTACTGGTGTACGACAACACAGCGCATCGTCGCGGCTTCCGCGTAGTGGCCCAGTTCATCGGCGGCGAGTTGAGTAAGGCCGCACAGACGATACCGGACTGGACTGCTAAAGTGTTTGGCAAGGAATTGCGCGCGGCTAAGCAGCACGAGAAGCCCATGCGTGGACGCTAACTTGTTTCATTGTGTGCCATGAGTTGGTGCATGCTTTCCGGCTGATGGCCTTCCACGAAATATGATTTGTAACCATACCCTGTGAAGAGCTGAGTCAACTCCGCATCACTGAGACGACTGAGTATGGTTGGATTTGCGATTGTGTATCCGTTCAAATGCAGAATGGGAAGAACAGCACCGTCGCGAACGGGATTTAGAAACTTGGTCGAATGCCAACTGGCCGCGAGTGGACCTGTCTCGGCCTCGCCGTCGCCAACAACGCAGCAAACCAGTAGGTCAGGGTTGTCAAATGCGGCCCCATAAGCATGAGCAATCGAGTATCCCAATTCGCCGCCTTCATGAATCGAGCCCGGCGTCTCCGGTGCGAGGTGGCTTGGAATACCTCCTGGGAATGAGAACTGCTTGAAGAGCTTCCTCAGGCCTTCTTCAGTTTGTGAAATGTTGGGGTAGAATTCGCTGTAGGTGCCTTCCAGGTAGGTGTTGGCAACCAAGCCGGGCCCTCCATGACCTGGACCCGCAACGTAGGTGACATTCAGATCGTGCTTCTTGATCAACCGGTTGAAATGAACATAGATGAAATTCAACCCCGGTGTTGTGCCCCAGTGACCCAACAATCGTGGTTTGATGTGCTCGAACTTCAACGGCTCGTGAAGCAACGGATTGGCATAGAGATAGATCTGCCCTACGGAGAGGTAGTTCGCGGCACGCCAGTGGGCATGCATCTTGCGCAGCTCTTCCTCGGATAGAGGCTGTTTGGATTTCGTAAGCCTTTGTTGAGCCTGCGGACGCTGGAGTAGCCATCGCACTACCCTCCGTCTATTCCATGGAGTCCGCTCACTATCAAGCAGACAACCAAAAGACATCTTATCGCAGGGGCCACAAACCAATCGTATGCCCTGGAACTTGCATCAGGTGATTTCATTGAAGGTAGCGGACGGTTCTGGCGCCCGCGATTCGGGCTCCGGTTCCAGAACATCCGTGCTCCTTCGGCCCCAAACCGTTCCCACAGGATGATGTTTCGAGGCCTCCGGGTAAACCGCCCTAGCGCGGCTCAGGGCTTCCGTGATGCTGTGGCACATATTTTCAGGTCCGATGTGGTGCTGAAACTCAGCCTGATTCATTAGTCTCGAAGGTTGTTCCATGGCTCCACAGAGAATGAGCTCTCGCCCGGATTCGTGTACCTGGTCCGCCAAGTTCTCCAGCGCTTGGAGGCCGGTGGAATCGATCGCGGTCATGTTGCGCAACCTTAGAATTAAGATCGGGGGAAGGCTGGACAACCGCGTTGTGATTTCGTCGATCTTGTCGGTCGCGCCAAACAAGAAAGGCCCATGAATTCTAAAGATTGTGACGTAAGCAGGGATCACCTTATGCTGCAGTATGTGAACATGTCCTTCGCGGACGTACTCTTCGGTCACTTCCGAGATCGAGGTGGTTTGCGTGACTTTCCGAATGAAAACCAGCACGGCGAGAATCATCCCTGCTTCCACGGCTACCGTCAGATCCGCGAACACGGTCAATAGGAAAGTGACGAGCCATGTCGCAACCTCCATTCGGGAGAGCTTCAAGAGCTCCGGGATTTCCCCCCACTCACCCATGTTGTAGGAGACGACGAGAAGAATTGCGGCCAGGACCGACAACGGGATGAATCTTGCTAGGGGAGCTGCGAAGACCACGATTGCTAGGAGAGCTAGGGCATGAATCATTCCCGATACCGGAGTTTTCGCTCCGGAACGGATGTTGGTGGCCGTTCTCGCGATTGCGCCCGTCGCCGGAAGCCCTCCGAAGAGCGGAGAAAGAATATTCGCGATCCCTTGTCCCACAAGTTCCACATTCGGGTTGTGTCTGTCGCCGCTCATGTGGTCGGAGACGACGGCAGACATCAGCGACTCTATTGCGCCTAGCATGGCGACCGTGATTGCCGGCGAAATCAAAGGCCGGAGTAAGTCTAGGTGAAAGTGTGGAATCTTAAGCGTTGGCAGTCCAGACGGGATGCCTCCAAAGCGAGTGCCGATCGTTTCTACGGGCAGCTTGAATAGCAGAACCGCTGCGGTACCAAGAAAGAGAGCAACGACATACCCGGGAACCCTCTTTACGTAGCGCATGAAAAGAATAATCACTGCAAGGGCAACAGCGGCCAGAGTCGTCTCGATGGGAGAGAACGACGAGAAATTATGGACGACGGTTTGAATGCGAGAGAGAAATTCGCCCGGAACCTTGTCAATCTTTAGCCCAAAGAAATCTTTGAGTTGTGTGCTTGCGATAATAACCGCAATGCCGTTTGTAAAACCCACGACCACGGGGCGCGGGATGAATTTAACGGCCGTGCCCAAACCGGTTACTCCCAGAATCAGCAAGAGGATGCCAGCCATGAAGGTGGACATAAACAGTCCGTCCACACCGTATTTCGCAATGATGCCGAAGACCACGACTACAAACGCCCCGGTAGGCCCCCCGATCTGGGTCTTCGATCCGCCCAGAGCTGAAATCACAAAACCGGCGACGATCGCGCAGTACAGACCGGCTTCCGGCGGAACGCCAGAAGCGATGGCGAAGGCCATTGCCAGAGGAAGCGCGACCAGACCAACCGTTATGCCGGAAAGAAGGTCCGCCAGGAATAAACGCT
>Ga0137409_10004159_pt1 | contig 15245 bp, 13 predicted proteins | sample CZODoug1_16funga_FD_122059 | JGI IMG/M metagenome (GOLD analysis project Ga0137409, IMG submission 122059) | Vadose zone soil fungal communities from Angelo Coast Range Reserve, California, USA - CZODoug1_16fungal (Hybrid Assembly) | ecosystem: Environmental > Terrestrial > Soil > Vadose zone... | reverse complement strand
CGACGTAGGTCGTGACCATCACTGCGACAATCCAGTACCACAGAGACGCCATTCAATTAACCTTTGCGGGCTGAAGCCCCAGTCATTGATTTATGCCGGCGGCACGCCTGAAGCCGTGCCCTCCCGTTATTAGTCAAAGCGGCATCGCTGAAGCGATGCCCTGATACGAATTCATTTTCAATCCTCGACGGTGCGGCTGAAACGTGCCCCGCCCTCCCGAAAACTTTTTATGCCCCCGGGCCGGTCTCCAATTCGCGCCGGATAAGGAATAGAAATAAGATGCCGAGTACGGTGTAAAGGCCCATAAATCCGAGCAAGGTAAACATGCCATTGCCGGCCGAGACTGTTTTCGAATAGCCGTCCGCGGTGCGCATTAAGCCATACACCAGCCAAGGTTGACGGCCGAGTTCAGCAGTCATCCAGCCGGCGGTATTGGCGATGTAGGGGAACGGCAAGGACAGCAACAAAATCCAGAGCATCCACTTGGTGTGAAAAAGGCGGTCACGATAGAGCAGGAACGCCGACACGACCATGATGGCAATGAAGGCCGTCCCCAGGCCCACCATGATGTGGTAGCTGTAGTAAAGCAGCGGAATGTTATCTGGCCAGTCGCGTCGGGGAAAATCGTCGAGCCCCTGCACGTGCGCGTTCCAACGCCGGTAGGTCAGCATACTGAGCATGCCGGGAACCTCCACGGGATTGTCGATCTTTCCCTGCTGATCGTTAGGCTGGCCCATGATTACGATCGGCGCTCCGCGCTGGCTCTGGAATAGTCCTTCCATGGCGGCGAGAGTTGTCGGCTGATGAGTCGCGACCATCTTGCCCTGGCCGTCGCCGGTCGGGTACAACTGGAGGATGCTGAACACGCAGCCTGCAATGACTCCAGTCTTTACGAAAATGCGCGCGTGCTCGACAAATTTATTCTCCAGCAAATAGTACGCGCCCACCGCGGCCATCACGAACGATCCGGTGATGGCGGCTCCGATCATCGTGTGGGCGTACTGCCATTGGGCCCACGGATTCAGAACGAGATTCCAAAAGCTGGAGAGCTGCACGGAGCCATCCGGCGCAAAGAAGTAGCCGACGGGATGCTGCATGAACGCGTCGGTCGCGACGATGAAATATCCAGATAACCACGAGCCGGCAAAGACGGCGACCGCCGAAAACCAATGCGCTCGCGGACTCAGGCGCTTCTCACCGTAGAGGAAGAGTCCTAGAAAGGCCGATTCCAGGAAAAAGGCGAACATGCCCTCCATGGCCAGTGTCTGACCGATCACTCCGCCGGCAAAACGAGAAAAGTGCGACCAGTTTGTGCCGAACTGGAATTCCATCGGGATGCCGGTCACCACGCCGAGGACGAAATTGATACCGAAAATCTTGGCCCAGAAACGGGCGGCTTGGAAATATACAGGATCGTTGCGCCGCAGTGCAATCGTCTTGAGGACAACGATCAGCAGCGCCAAGCCCATCGTGAGCTGGGGAAAGAGATAGTGGAACGTGATAGTAAAAGCGAAGTGGATGCGGTGGATGAGAAGTGCACTGTCCATAATTAAAGAAGGTCTCAGGTGTCAGGTCTTAGGTCTCAGGTTACAACTCCAAACCTTGAATCACTGACTATCTGGTTATACGAGCACGCCGGATGTGACCGCCATCACACTGTCAGACCTGAATCTTTTTCCTGCGTGCGATTTCCGAACGCCGCAATTCGCGGCGGCGCAGGGCATCTTCGTAGCGGCGCTTTTCCTCGTCAGTTTCGGGAATCACAGGCCCAACTGGCAGCCGGCAGCCCGATGCATCGACCGCTACGAATGTCAGGTACGCGGAGCTAACGTGTTGGTTGCTTTCGGTGTGGTAGTTCTCTACCCAGACCTTGACGCCGACTTCCACGGAAGTATGGAACACGCGATTCACAGACGAGCGGAGGATGACGATGTCGCCTACGCGAACGGGCACGAGGAAATCGAGATGATCAATGGAAGCAGTGACCACGTACTGGCGCGAGTGACGATGAGCGGCCATAGCGGCGGCAAGATCGATCCAGTGCATGAGGCGTCCACCAAGAAGAGTGTTGAGCGGATTGGCGTCGTTGGGGAGAACGATCTCCGTCATCTCGGACTTGGAATCGCGGACTGGACGAGGACGGGTTGGGTCGGGGTTACTCATGCGCGTAGCCTTTCAACGATTACAGGGCCTACATTTTGACGCGCGCGGTAAGTTTCCAGATAGCAGTCTGCCAGCCGCTGCACGCGCGCATCCGCATGTGGATTGAGCCAGAGGTTTCCAGCGCAATCGAACGTCAGCTTGCCGTGCTCAACCGGAGCGTGCGCCAATTCGCAAACGTAACAGAGCGTGATCTGTTCGGTACTGGTGCGGGAAACGGAGAAGCGCACCGCGTCCCAGTCGCGGTCGAGAGGAAGATTCGGGCAAGCGGTAGCGTTGCCGAGGTTGCAGAACTCGCGGAGGGCGAAGTCGTCCGGCGTTGCGTCCTGTCCCGAAGCGCAGCATTGGCCACTCCAGCCCGCTCCCAAAGGCAAGCGTGCAGGATGAAGCCAGGAACCGTCGTTTAACACCTCCCGCGGCACAAAATAGGGACAGGCCAAAGAGCTCTCCGGAGAAAAATCATTGTAACGCGAGGGTCGGCACTTGGCATGCAGCAATTGGCTGGTAACCTGAAAGCTGCTTGAGAGTATGACCTGAGACCCTTTCTATGGATCGCATCGCACTGCTGATCGAAATTTTAGCCGCCAATCCCGCAGACACCTTCGCACGCTATGGTCTGGCGATGGAGTACTCCAACACCGGAAAGATCGACGAAGCGTTGCGCGAGTTCACGACCTTGCTCGAAACAAATCCCGATTACCCGCCCGGATATTTCATGGCCGCACAAACGCTGGAGAAAGCCGGCCGCATCGACGAAGCCAAGAGAATGTTGGTAGATGGGATTTCTGCGGCGCGCAGGACTGGGAATGCGCATGCACAGTCGGAAATGACGGCGATGTTGGAGGGGCTGGGGTAGGGCGATTGCGGGAGGCAGATTACAAAGTGAGAAGTCAGAGTGCAGAAGTACGAGCTATCGTTTCGATCCATTCATTCCCCCAAATGAACTGTCATCCCGAGCGAAGCGAGGGATCTGCATTTGGCGGCGGACTGCAGATCCCTCGCTTCGCTCGGGATGACAGTTCATTTGGGGTCTTGGGCGACTTTCGGCATGAGACGCTGAGTTTTGATAGCAGTGCAATCATTGACATCAATGCTATCATTGATGTATGGCTAGCATCACCATCCGGCAACTGGAAGAAACCACCAAGCGCAAGCTGCGTATGCGCGCGGCGCGACATGGACGCTCGATGGAGCAGGAAGCGCGTGAAATCCTGAAGGCAGCGGTAAACCAGCCCGAAGAACAGCCGAAAGACCTGGTCGAGGCAATCCGCCGGCGCTTTGCCAAATACGGCGGCGTGGACCTGTATATCCCACCTCGGGGACCGATCCGCGACCCCGGCATCCGGTGAAATCGTGACCATTCTGGACACGAATGTGCTTTCGGAGATCATGGCTACGTCTCCGTCAGCAGCCGCCTTGAAATGGATCAAGAATCGGCGACTCGCCGACAGAGTCGTCATCACTTCCATCACTGTCGCGGAAATTCTCTACGGAATCGAACTTCTTGCCTCTGGGAAGCGACGCGACAAGCTGAGTGCCGAAGCGGAAGCGATGTTTGCGGAGGACTTTGGCGCGGATGTTCTGATGTTCGATGAACAGGCGGCGCGCTCATTCGCGCGGATTGCGGCGAACCGGCGCAAGGCGGGACGTCCCATCGCAGAAATGGACGCCCAGATCGCCGCGATCGCCCACGTGCACGGCGCCACTCTCGCCACCCGCAACACGTCCGACTTCGAGGGTTGCGGCATCCGCCTCGCGAACCCCTGGTTGGATTAGACTGTTGAGTCTTCTTTCCGGAGGTTGTGATGCGCGTTTGTCGAATTGTTGTTGCGCTTCTTCTTGCCCTGCCCCTGGCCGCCCAGACCAAACATCCTTTCACTTTCGAAGACATGATGAAGCTTAAGCGCGTCGGTGAGCCGGTGCCTTCGCCGGATGGGAAGTGGGTCCTTTTCAGCGCCGTCGATGTCGATCTCGCGACCAACAAGAAGACGCCGCACATCTGGATCGTGCCGCTGGCGGGGGGGCAGGAGCGCGTGCTGATCGCCGATCAGGATGGGGATCGTCCGCGGTGGGCGCCGGATGGGAAGCGGTTTGCGTTTATCTCGACTAAGGACGGCGGATCGCAGGTCTGGATTGCGGAGTTTGATGGCGCATCAGGCAGGGTCACCTTAGTTCGTAAGTTGACGTCGATTGCCACCGAAGCCGGTGGTGAGCTTTGGTCGCCAGATGGAAAGAACATTCTTTTTACATCAGACGTGTATCCCGAGTGCGACGACCCACCTGCTCAGGAACAGGAATGCAACGCAAAGAAGCTGAAAGAGGCTGAGGAATCGAAGGTCAAGGCAATCATCTTCGACCGACTGCTCTATCGTCACTGGAACGCTTACAAGCGGGGCATGCGCACGCACATCTTCGTGGTGCTGGTTCCACCTTCCAACTCGATCCCGCCTGAAGACGGCTCATACGATGGGCCCCTTCGGCCCCTGCCCCGCGATCTCACCCCCGGCGACTACGATTCGCCGGTGTTCTCGCTCGGCGGACAGGACAACTATGCCTTCTCGCCCGACGGACAGGAGATTTGCTACACCTCGAATCACGACAAGGTCGAAGCCACGTCCACCAACAACGATCTCTGGATCGTACCGGTGAACGGAGGACCGGCGAAGAACATCACCGCTGACAATCCCGCCAGCGACTCGACGCCGCTCTATTCTCCCGATGGCAAGTACATCGCCTACCGCGCCCAGCAGCGTCCGGGATACGAGAGCGACCGCTTCCGGCTGATGTTGTATGACCGGAGGACGAGGGAAAAGAAGAATCTGACGGAGAGTTTCGACAAATGGGTGGGGACGTACACGTGGGCGCCGGACTCCGCGCATGTCTATTTTGCGGCTGAAGATAAGGGCACGTCGCCGGTGTACTCAATCAGCTTCGAAATGCAAACAATCGACAAAGCCGCTGGTAATGATGTGACCATTCACAGCACCAACATAAAGATTGATAAGTTAGTTCCCGGATTCAACGATGACTTAGCTATTACGCCCGACGGAAAGACCCTCTTGTTTTCCCAGATGGCGCTCCAATATCCCAGCAAAGTATTCAAACAGGATTTGTGGGTCCATAAGGCAGGTGGTGTCTCGGCGCCCCATTCGGTCGATGCTTTATGCGGCGCAAACGAAAAGGGAGAAATTGACGGAACACACTGCACCGTCAATGAATGGTATGGGGATTTACTAGCTGATCCAAATAAGGCCTTACTGTTGCAAGTCGCTATGTCCCCGCTCGAATCCTTCTGGTTTCCCGGCGCGAACGGCGACAAAGTCCAAGGGTTCCTGGTCAAGCCCCCGAACTTTGATGCCACCAAGAAGTATCCAGTAAAGTTTCTCATCCACGGCGGCCCACAGGGTGCCTGGGGAGACGACTGGAGCTATCGCTGGAATCCTGAACTCTTTGCCGCCAACGGATACGTGGTCATCATGATCAACTTCCACGGCTCGACCGGCTACGGACAGAAGTTCATCGACGCCATCAACGGCGACTGGGGCGGCACTCCGTTTGAAGACCTGATGAAGGGCCTCGACTACGCGGAGAAGACGTATCCGTTCATCGACAAAAACCGGGAATGCGCGCTGGGCGCGAGCTACGGCGGATACATGGCTAACTGGATCCTCGGGCACACCGACCGCTTCAAGTGCATCGTCTCGCACGATGGCATGTTCAACGCCGAGTCAGCCTGGGGGACAACGGAAGAACTCTGGTTCAACAACTGGGAGTTTAAAGGAACGCCCATCGAAAATCGGGCCAGTTATCAGAAGTGGTCTCCGCACCAGTACGCGAAGAATTTCAAGACGCCGACGCTGGTGGTCCATGGACAGCTCGACTACCGGCTCGACGTAAGCGAAGGCTTCCAGCTTTTCACGACGCTTCAGACGATGGGCGTCCCGTCGAAGATGCTCTACTTCCCCGACGAGGGACATTGGGTGCTGAAGCCGCAGAATTCGCAGCTCTGGTATAAGACGGTCAATGACTGGGTGGATCGGTGGGTGAAGCAGTGATTAGTGGTTAGTAGGCTCTAGAAAATGGGCTCGAGGGGAAGGACACGGCTTCAGCCGTGCCGTAAATGTCGCTCAAGAACTCGGCTTTAGCCGCCGAGGTTCGCTCTCCCTTGCCGACAAAAGGGCCTCAGGGGCTGAAGCCCGCATTTCTGGCAGATCTGGCGGCACGGCTCAAGCCGTGCCCTCCCAATCTTTGGTCTTCACTATTCTTGCACTGTTCTTCTGCCTTGCGCGTGGCCGCCGTCGTCGGGATTGAACTTTGGGATCCGGGCTTGGTGTGTCCCCTGCTGTCCGCCTCCCATCGGCTCCACGACTTGCAGATGAAACTTCGACTCGACTGGGCCACCGGTGACGGCGATCAGCACGTCACAGTAGCCTTGAACGTCTTGCACACTAGGTAAGATACTCGCGAGGCCGAGGTCGGCAGTTGCTGCTTGCATCTGGTAGGTTCCCAGGATGACTGGCATCCCGCCTCCTCCCCCACCGCCGTCATCTCCTCCGCCACCGCTGTCGTTCTTTGGGATGCGTGCCAGGGTTACGTCGAAAACCAGATTCACGCCCATCACGGGATTTGAAGGGGATGCGCCGTCTGTGATGCGCAGCACCAGCGGCTGAAAGGGCTGGCCTACGGGTATGACCTGGGTTGATCCACTGACGCTTTCCAATCTCCAGCTCGAGGCTGGCGTGGCGAACAGAGTGAACGTCTGGCATGGCACATTGTTGGGAGCGACGCACGCGGTCACCTGCACATCCGAGGTGTGAGTGACGAGATGCACAGTGGTGGAAGCGTATCCAGTATTGTTGGTGTTGCCTGTACCCGACGACAGGCCGCCCGCGCCTTTGGCAATCCTGAAATTGATGGGGACGTTGTTCTGAGGTTCACCCATGTCGAGCACACGGACGGTGAGTGGAACATCGATGGTCGCGCCCGTGGCGATCCACCGAGTCGGCTGGACGGCTCCCAAGTCCAGAGCGGACGCAGTGCCCAACATGGTCGCCTGCTTCGATTGCGGCGGCGAGTACGAGGCCGGAGCAAGGGTTGCTGTGATGGTGCTGGTTCCGATGGCCGTGGGCGTCACCTGGGTGGACGCAAACCCGGCCTCGTCACTCAAGGCTGAACAATTCGGCGCGCCGCCACAAACCGAGAGGCTTGCGCCGTTGGTCGTGGTCCAGGCGACGGTCGCGCCGTTGACTGCGGTCGATCCGTCCGAGGCGACCACGCGCACGCGGATCGGGTTGGCGGCTTCGGCTCCCACCGGGGTCGATGGCTCCGATCCCTCCAGCAGAAGGAGAAGATCGGTTGCGGCGGCCCCGTAGGTCAGAGCGTCCGTCATTTGCGAGAAGCCGCCGGTGGCTGGATCGTTCACCACCAGAGAGGAAGTGCCGTCCAGAATGCCCGGTGGTAGCGCAGTTTGCACGTCGTTGGCGGTGGCAGAAAGAACTGCGCTGTTGACCGTTCCGACGCTTACTTGTATCCCCGGATGAAAGCCGAGACCGTGCAGGGTCACAGGTCCGCCTTGCAGGCCGACCCGCGGAGGATTCACGGAGTCCGAATATAGAAAGCTGGCGAAGTAAAAATAGTCGGGCCGGCCATCGCCGCGAGAATCGGCGACGCCCACACGAAAGCTGCCGCCGGCAATGAACTGTGCGTCCAGGCGAGTCGTCCCCGTAATAAACGTATTGAAAGCCGACGGAGTCGCGGCCGGAGCCGGCGGTCCGCTCTGGTCGCTGAGCGGCCACATCCCAATCACAGGCATGAGTTTGTTTTGCGTGGGCTGGCCGGCTTCGTCCACAGCGGTCACGGCAATGGAAGCAGTTCGATTGCCCTGAGCCGTAAACTGCAACCAGTCTGCCACTCCATACCCGGACATCCACGCCCCCCATCCTCCACCCAGGGGAAGGTCGACGGGAGTTGCATAACTGCTGCCGCTGGCCCAATCAGGGTGCGCGATGGCGCTGCCCTGCATCAGCACATCCTGAACAACATCGGATCCCGCTTGAACCGTGATAATAATCGGAGTGAACGAACCGGAAGGCGCAACCTGCGCGGGCGCATAAGGCCCCACTCCCTCGGACCAGTTCGCGTCGAGCGCTTCGACGCTCAACTGATATGTCGCACTGCTGTGGCCAGCGGGGATTTCGAGTCCAGCGAGGTCGAATGCGCCCTGCACCGCAGGATCGTCGGAGCCAAAATAGTCGAAGGGCCGCCCCTTGGCGTCGACGAAGCCATTGACCCCATTGCCGGCATTGCCGCGGAAGGTGAAGCCGGAAACCGATGCGGCGACAAATTGCCGGGAGGGCTGCCCCGACTCGATGCGGCGCGCCACCACGTTCACACCCTGCATCGGCTGCGCAGGGTTTCCACCACTGTCGGTAAAGAACACGCTGCCGTGGATTCTTGCAGTGGCCGGGTTTGCGGGATAGAGGAGGCCGAGCGCAGCACGGTCGTCCATCTTAGGAACTTCGGCGTCGGGATAGCAGATGTTGATCGGCACGCAGCTGACGGGATCGAGAAAGTGCATCAGGGGGAAACCCTCGAAGTCGTCGGGGACGGGCGGCGGGTTGCGGGTAATTACATTGATGTCAGCCTGTGACCAGCCCAGTCCGAGCACCCGTCCCAGCGTCCGCGTCAGCCGGTAGCGCACGTCGGGCACCTGCGAAGTATCGGCAACGCAGACGCCGTTGATGACGACGAGCGCGTGAATCAGGTGCGCGTCGGAGCTAAAATTGTCAACTCCTCCAGATACGGCGTTGCTGAAACAGAACTGTAGTCCTCCGGCGCCCGCGCCCAGCAGCGCGTCCGTGACCAGACCGTCGTAGTCATACACAATTCCGACCGGGGTCGAGAGCGCACCCGGCTCGATATCGTCGGGGATCGAATAAGTGCCATCCGGAAAGGCGATCACGTTCGCGCCGCTCACGTCCTCGGCAAGATGCCCGGCGAGGGTTGCACTGATTGCAACGCCGGGAATGGTAGTCCAGTGCGTGAATACATCGGCCACCATCACATCGGCTTGTCCGCCCCTGAGTATCGGGCTCAAGTCTCCCTGATCGGTGAAGTACTGCAAGTTTCCACCTGCCCATGTGAGCGACTGCCCTTTTACGCTTGGGTCGAAGCCCGAGCCGGCAACATACGCGGGGCCTCCGGCGGAGGCTGGAAGAGCGTTGTAGAGCACGAGAGCGGCGATAAATAGAAATCGGCGGAGCATGTTCACTCCTTAGTTTTTGCGGTGGGATTCAAGCGAGCGTTGCGAATGGCGCGCTCCAGTTGACTCAAGGTGACGGCGCGCTGCGTAGACGCGGTACAGTCTGCGGAAAGAGTCGGACTTTGGGCAGGACTTTGGGTGAGTCCTTGGGTGGAGCAGCGCTTTAGCGCTGCATTGAAGCTGTTGTGGAATTGGGCTTTAGCCCCTGAGGTTAGGCTGACTCCCTCGGTAGCCTCTGTCGACAGCAGCCGAGATCGGTTGTCGGGCAAAGGAACGCCCGTGTACACAATCTCGCCGCGCGGGTCCAGCGTAACCTGCCCAAGCCGTCCGCCAACCGGGCTCGTGAGTCCAAGCCGGCTCGGCGGATATAAGAAGATCAGCAGCCGTTCGCCACGACTCATCGGGCGCTGCATAATCCACGCGCCCTCCCACTCGCGAACGGTAAGCACCTCGCCTAGTCGGGCGCCGACGATGGCCCGATCCACCCGAAACTTCGTCAGGATGAGAGGAAGCGGCCGCCCTTTTCCAATCGGCTGCGCTTCGATCCCGAGCACAGTGCCGGAAAAGATCATCCCCGACGTGCGAGATATCTGCCTCCAACGCGGTCCCAGGACGCGCGCCGCGGCCAGTTGATCCGAACGTTGGGCGACGCTGAAACTCGCCAGACACACCAATCCCAGCACAAACATTCTTCTGAACACGGACATGCCATACCTTTTCTGGAAGGAATGGACCGGGAATGGTCCTGGGAGTGGGATCAGAGTAGCGCGTTCGAGGCTAGGAAGATGTGCGGTGCGTCACAGGGGATTTGTGATGAATCGGGTCCGTGTGGCGCGGGCTACCCCGCCCGCGAAGACAACGTAAAGAGAAGGACTCTTCGTGCTTTGACCATTGTCTCTGATCGTGTTTCTATCTCCACGGGAGTCCAAGTGGAAGAAATTCCCATTTCCAAGTTTCGAACAACTTGCTTCGACGTGCTCCAGAAAGTGCCCAAGACCGGGAAACCAGTTCTGGTGACGCGTTTTGGCAAGCCGCTGGCTGAGATCGTCCCACCTCATGAGTACCGGAGGCCGAAGAACTGGGTAGGCTCTCTTGCGGGAACCGGCGAGATCCTCGGCGACATCGTTTCTCGGGCCAAGAAAGAAGACGATTGGGAGGCTATGGGCTGATGAGACTTCATTCGACGCAAAGCGCCGGGTACTTGGTGCAGTCTTTCACCTGCACTTCGACCTTGGTCTTTGAGTTTTGAGAAGTGGCATTCTTAACCATCTGCTGCGCCAATGCTTGCTGCTGGAGTTGGAGGGAATCCCGCTGTGCCTTCTCGGCAGCTAGCTGCTCAGTCGTCTTGCCGGCTTCCTTTGCAAGATAGGCATCAGCGATCGGATTGACCATCTCTTGCAGGATTTGGCATTTGCGCTCCTTACCTTCGTTGTCGATGACGTGCAAGTTCTTGCCGTCGCTGTAAACTCGGACAGTCCCGCCCAAGGTCAAACGCAGCCACCACTGGACCAGCGAACCATTCGCATAGTTATGAATAACGTAGGTCGTATTGGCGCCACGTATCCAATACTGACCGCGCTGAGGAATTGCCCCGAGAGTCCGCATCACCTGGGCATCTTGCCAGTTGCGATCTTTCGCCCAGAGAGGTGCGCTAAGGGCCAACAGTAGGAACAAGATGGATCTCTTCACATTAGTCCTCCCGATGCAGCCCAACTTTAGCGTTCTCCACCTGCTCAGTCAACTACATATGGGTAAGGTAGTGAAAATGGGTGGCAGAATCTGGGGGGCAGTTTCATTTTCAAGTCGAAGTCGTCGAAGTACGCTTTTACCACGTGAAGGTTCGGTTCGCGTTGCTCCGCCCATTCGCGGATTTTCTTCTCATTCTCCTCTGACATACGGGGTCCAAGAATAATGCGTCTCAAACTATGTGGGTCAAACTTGACCATTGGGTTACCGCTAAAATTCAAGCCCCCAATCCTAACTTCCTCTTCTCCGCTCCAGCGGCTGTGCTTAAAAAACGTGTAGGGGCCCCTGTCCTCGGGGTCAGTGATATCCATGAATGGGAGATCGTCTACGTAGGCCACATCATAGGCAAGTGTGAACAAAGGACCTTCGTTGGCTACTTCCAGACAATACCCGGAATGATTTCCCGCATACTTTGCCCACATCACCAAGTTGTCATAGTGCTTCGACATGCAATAGGCGCGATGGTTGCTGTTCATATGCGCATAAAGGCCCTGTGCGAGCTCCCTAAGTAGACTGAGCGGCTCGGAATGAGCCTTACACTGAATTTCCATGGCGCTGCGTCTTCGATGAGTGAGAGATAAACCCGGATTCGCTTTTATGAAATTGCTGTAGACACATGCTGCCAATTTTTCAGGCGGCGTGACAGCAAGTCTTGGCTTTGCGTCCGCGGGGTCGTTCAACTCACCGAGTGTCGGAAAATAGAGTGAATGTTTAAGGATGATGTCCTTGAGCCAGTCCAGATGGTCGCAATTTGAATACTTGTAAAAATGTGAACTCGTCGCGGGAACTGGAGTAAGAATGGCCACGAGCAAATGATATTGTGAGCTATTCGAGTACCGTGTCCCCTAATGAATCGTCCTCGTCTTCCGCGACATGTAGTCCATCAACAGATACTGTCCCAGCGTGTAAGGGGTAGTGAAGTAAGCCTTGCCCCGGCACATCTCGGTGACTTTCTGGACAAACTGCACCAGTCCGTAGTCTGATGCCAGCATAAACGTGTTAATCAGCACGCCTGCGCGTTTGCACTTGGAGACTTCTTCGAGCGTCTGGCTGACGACCAGAGGGTCGAGGCCGAAGGCGTTTTTGTAGATGCGTCCGTCTTCGAGGGTTAGGGCGGAGGGTTTACCGTCGGTGATCATGACGATCTGTTTCATGTCCTTGCGCTGGCGGTCGAGGATGCGCTGCGCCGTCCGCAGGCCTTCGCGGGTGTTGGTGTAGTAGGGGCCGACTTTCACCCGCGCCAGTTGCGAGAGTGGGACTTCTTCAGCGGAGTCGTGGAAGAGTACTAGCGAGAGAGAGTCTCCGGGATACTGCGTGCGGATGAGATGAGAGAGCGCCATCGCGACTTTCTTCGCGGGCGTGAAGCGGTCTTCACCGTAGAGGATCATGGAATGCGAGCAGTCGAGCATCAGCACGGTCGCGCAGGAAGACTGATACTCGCATTGGTGGACCTGCAAGTCGCGGTATTCGATGTTAAGCGGGAGTTCCAGGCCTTCGCGCTGGATCGCGTTCGAAAGCGTGGCAGTGATGTCGAGGTTGAGCGTGTCGCCGAATTCGTAGGCCTTCGATGCGCCGCTGGTTTCGATTCCGGTGGCCATGTCGCGTGTGTCGTGGCGTCCGAAGCTGGATTTTCCTAGCGATCCGAGCAGGTCGCGTAACGCTTTAAACCCGAGAAAGTCGAGGCTCTTGTCGGTGATTTCGAAGCGCGCTTGCTGCTGGGCTTCGCCCGTCTGTCCGCCGACGCTTGAATTCTTTGCCGGATCGTGGGGCTGGTCGATCGAGATGTAATCTTCCTGCTGCATGCGCTCGATGAGTTGCTCGATCAACTGGTCAAGTTCGCCTTCCATCTGCATCTGGTCGAGGCGGTCACGCATTTCTTCGTCGAACAGTTCGCCATTGAGCAATGCCTGTTCGATAGCGCGCCGCAATGCGTCCATGGTCTGCTCGCCGTCGGGCAGCTCGTACCACATGTTTTCCTGAAAGCCGCTGCGCAGAAGATAGTCCGAGAGCGCGCCGAGCAGATCCTCCAGGCTGATGTCGCCTGCGGGGTCGGGCACGTATTTGGAGTAACGAATGCGGCGCATGGAAGAGAACTAACTAGTTAAATTGCTTTCTCGGGCGAAACGGCATCTCGTCGTCCTGAATCGGTTTCTCCGGCTTTCTCGGTAGCGGCTGCTTTTCGCCTGCTGTGAAGACGCGCTCTTCATTGCGGCCGATGCGCTTGTGAGCGTGCAGGCCTTCCAAAATAAATTCGGCGGCTGAAACCTGCTTCTCGGGCGTATCTTTCGGTCCGACGTTCACTTTGACGATCTTCTCCATCAGGCCCTGAATATTACGCAGCGACGAAAGCGCTTCGGCAGAGCCGGCCGAGTCGGCCAGCTGGATTTCGCCTCCGAGATCGAACCACTGGACAATCTGCTGCATCTCGTTGTTCTTGAAATATCCGTCGAATGCTTTAGCGATGGCGGTGCGAATCAGTTCACGGCTCACGAAGTCGGCGCCCTTCATCTCGCCTTCGTACTCCAGTTCGAGTTTGCCGGTGATGGCGGGCAGCGCGGCGTAGATATCGCTGATACGCGGAACGATGACCGTCTCCTGATGCGTCAGGGCACGGCGCTCGGCGTTGGAAATTACATTTTCCGTGGCGGAGATTGGAAGCCGCTGGCTCACTCCGGAGCGCTTGTCGATTTTCTTGTCTTCGCGCGCGACGAAAGCGATGCGCTCGATCACTTCCTGAACATATTTCGGAACATGCAGGCGGACGCCGTCGCGCTGGACCCATGCCTCCTGCGCGGTGATGGCAATGCCTTCTTCGACGGTCGCCGGATAGTGCGTGCGAATCTCCGATCCGATGCGGTCTTTGAGGGGCGTGATGATCTTGCCGCGGGCGGTGTAGTCCTCTGGATTGGCGCTGAAGACGATCGCGATGTCGAGCGGCAGGCGGATGGGGTAACCCTTAATCTGCACGTCGCCTTCCTGCATGATGTTGAACAAGCCGACCTGGATCTTGCCGGCGAGGTCGGGGAGTTCGTTAATGGCGAAGATGCCGCGATTGGCGCGAGGCAGCAGGCCGTAGTGGACAGTGAATTCGCTGGAGAGTTCGTGTCCGCCGCGCGCCGCTTTGATGGGATCGATGTCGCCGATCAGGTCGGCAATCGTCACATCGGGCGTGGCCAGCTTTTCTACGTAGCGTTGCTCGGGAGTGAGCCAGGCGATTGGCGTAGCGTCCTGCTCGCACGCGACCAGTTCGCGGCAGCGGCGGCAGATGGGCGCGTACGGGTTGTCGTGGATTTCGCAGCCCGCGATGTAGGGCGTCTGCGGATCGAGCAGGCCTGTCAGAGCGCGCAGGATGCGGCTTTTCGCTTGTCCGCGCAAGCCGAGAAGAATGAAATTATGGCGCGAAAGAATTGCGTTCACGATCTGCGGAACTACCGTGTCGTCGTAGCCAACGATACCGGGAAAAATCGGACAGCCCTGGCGGAGGCACGCCATCAGGTTCTCGCGCAGCTCGTCTTTCACTCTGCGGGAAGCGAGGCGCTGTTCGGAAAATGGACTATCGCGCAACTCGCCGAGAGTTTCGGCAATACTCATGATGGCAACCCCCGAAAGAAAACTTCCTTGAACGGATTATACCGCCCGCGGCAGTTTGCTTCTGGACATGAGATGCGGGGCGAGGCTTCGAGGATGAATTGTTAAGGCCGCGGAGTGCGAGGTGCACGAGGAGGGGCCAGGGGGTCCCACCTAGTCGGACAGGAAACTCTACTGATACCAATGGCGCTCTGCGCCCGACTGATTCGCGCAGTGCGCTTTACCGGGAGAGACCATTGAAGTGAAAAGCTTTTCTCTGCACCAGATTAAAGCCTTTTTATAGTCTTGACTTAATGGGGAAATGGGCTAAATTGTCACCAATCGGTTCTGCACACGGCAGTCTTGATTTTGCCGTGTGGTTCCTCCCTCCATCCGTCCAAAGGAGATTCTCCTCTATGACTAGGCGCATACTCGTTTTATTTCTCTGCCTATGGGCATTCTTGCTGACAGGGGAGCTCGTAACGGCGCAGGGGGTTCAACCTTACCCACA
>Ga0137409_10004157_pt1 | contig 15249 bp, 14 predicted proteins | sample CZODoug1_16funga_FD_122059 | JGI IMG/M metagenome (GOLD analysis project Ga0137409, IMG submission 122059) | Vadose zone soil fungal communities from Angelo Coast Range Reserve, California, USA - CZODoug1_16fungal (Hybrid Assembly) | ecosystem: Environmental > Terrestrial > Soil > Vadose zone... | reverse complement strand
CGGCCAGAGCCTGACGGATCCAGGCATCGGCCTTGGCGGGATCCTTGATCTTCTGGACCATGAGCATGACCTGCTCGTTGGCGCCGCCATGCAGCGGGCCCTTGAGGGCGCCGATACCCGAGACCACCCCGGAGTGCACGTCGGACAGGGTGGCCGCCGTCACGCGGGCCGCGAAGGTCGAGGCATTGAACTCGTGGTCGGCGTGAAGGATGAGGGCGACGTCGAACGTCTTGGTGGCGAGCTCGGTCGGCTTCTTGCCCGTCATCATGTAGAGGAAATTGCCGGAGAGGGAGAGCTTGGGATTGGGAGCCACCACGGGCTTCCCGCGCCGGATCCGCTCCCATGCCGCCACCAGGGTCGGCATCTGCGCCGTCAACCGGATGGTCTTCCTCAGCGTCGCCTCGCGCGAGTTGTCCGCGGCGTCGGGATCGAAGGCGGACAGCGCCGAGACCCCCGTGCGGAGGACCTCCATGGGCGTGGTCTTCTTGGGCAGCTGCCGGAGCATGGTGATCAGCTTGGGTGGCAGCTTCCGGTTCGCCGTCGAGGAAAGCGCCTTGACGTGGGCGTCCAGCTCCTTGCGGCTCGGCAGCTTGCCATACCAGAGGAGGTACGTCACCTCCTCGAAGGTCGATTGAGCGACGAGGTCGTCGACATCGAAGCCCCGATAGAGAAGGCGGCCCTTGTGGCCGTCGATGAAGCAGATGTCCGACGTCGAGACGACAACGTCCTCGAGACCAGCCTTCAGGGGATTCGCGGCGGCGTCACTCATGGCGTGCCTGATCTCCTCGGAGCACAGGGTAGAAACGCCCCCTGTAGTATCACAGGCCCCTACCCGGTTCAAGGCGGCACTGGCCAACTGACCCTCGACTAGTCCCGGTTTCCCTGACGCATGCAGACGACGTAGACTCTCCGCCATGAATCGCGCCGTGTCCGCCGCCGAGCTCTTCTACCGGCAGCATCCCATCAGCGAAGAGCAGGTGCTCGACGCGCTGCGCCGCCAGGGCAAGGACCTGGAAAGGCTTTCCCCCGACGACCTCTACGAATGGGACCAGGATCACTACGGGGGACTGGCCGCGGTGGAGGCCCTGACGCGTCGGGCCGCCATCTCGGCGGAAAGCCACGTGCTCGACGTCTGCGCGGGGCTGGCCGGCCCGGCCCGCTTCATCGCCGCCCGGTGCGCGGCCCGCGTTACCTGCGTCGATCTCTCGCCCGAGCGCGCGGCCGGAGCGCGGCGTCTCACCACGCTCGTCGGACTCGGTCGCCTCGTGCGTGTGGTCCGCGCCGATGCCCAGGCGCTTCCCTTCCCGCGCTCCGCCTTCACGGCCGTGATCAGTCAGGAAGGGCTGCTGCACGTTCCCGACAAGGCACGCGTCCTCGATGAGTGCGCCCGTGTGCTCCGGCCGCGAGGACGCCTGGCCTTCAGCGATTGGGTCGCCACCCCGCGCCTGTCGCTCAACGAGCGGCAGCGGCTGGAGGAGTGGATGGCCGCGGTGACCATCCAGAGCCAGGACAGCTACCGCGCGCTCCTCGCGCGCGCCGGCTTCACGAGCATCCTCGCCGAGGACCTCTCCCAGGAATGGATGGGTGTGCTCCGGCGCCGCCTCGAGATGTTCCAGGGCCTCCGTGCCCAGACCGTGGTCCGGCTCGGGCCGCGACGCTACGAGGAGTACAACCAGCTCTACGCGTTCTTCGTGGGTCTCGTCGAGTCGCGCAAGCTCGGGGGCGCGCGCTTCAGCGCAGGAGCCGGTCCAGGAATCTCTTGACGGCGTCCGGGTCCCTGACCTGGACGCCCACGGGCACCGCGCGAAACGATCCCGCGCTGCCCGTGACATGCGCGCGGAATTGTCCGGCGCTCTGGTTGACGAGCACCAGTATGTCCGTGCGCCCGTCGGCGAGGCCATAGGTCCCCGCCGTGCTCATGGACAGCCCCTTGGTCTGGTACACGGTGTCGTCGGTGCGGAGCACGCCGTTGGTGATCTTGTAGCTGCCCTTGATCGACGTGAACTCCAGGGGCGTTGTGCCGAGGTCTCTCACGTCTCCCTGAAGCGCGGAGCTGATGGCGCCCTGGGCCAGGAGCACCTCGCGCACCAGCTTGAGGGCGCCCTCTCCGACCACCCTCCCTGCTCCGACCTTGAACTCGCCCGCGCCGTTCATGCTGCGCCACATGTCCACCGTCCGCATCGAGAGGACGCCGCTGAGATCGAGCGGGCCCGCGATCGCATAGCCCTGGCAGAGATAGTCCTGGAGCACGGGCAAGAGCTGCACGCCCGAGATCTTGATGTCGCGGAGGCTCACGAGCGAGGAAGGCTCGTCCAGCGTCGCCGTCACGGTGAGGCCCACCGTGCCCTGGGCGAGCTTGGCGCGGAACGGCACGCTCTCGAATCCCGTCGCCTTCAGGAGGACGGGCATCCGCACCTCGTCGAAGACGAGCTGGCGTCGCGCGGGCGGCGGGCACTGGGGCCGGTCCTGGCTGAGGGTCACCCGGGCGAGATCGAGCTGCCCGGTTGCGCCCAGCCGCGCCGAGGTACCGGAGAGCTGGAGCGTGCCCTTGATCGGACCCGACAGTCCCGGCGAGGCGAAGGCGAGGGCGCGGGCGAGGGGCGCGATGTCCGTCCCCTCGAGGCCCAGGGTGGCCTTGATGGGGATCTCGGGGCTCCGGATCCCCACGGTCGCGCGGATGTCGCGGAGCCTGAGGCCGCCCGGCTCGACGCGCGCGTCGCCACGGATGTCGAGATCGGGACCCCCCACGCCGGCGACCGTGGCGTTGACACCTTCGATCCGCAGATCTCGTCCGGGAGTGCCGCGTCGAGCGATGTGTATCACGCCATCCTTGAAGGCGACCCGCGAGACCATCATGCTGCCCACGGCGGCGCTCCCGGGGACGCCGGGAACGCTGCGGGTCGCCGGCTTGGGCTGGGCGGGAGGCGAGGCCAGCGAGGCCGCGTTCCAGCGGCCGCCACTTTCCACCAGCTCCACGCGCGCTCCGTCGAGGGTGAGGCTGGCCAGCTCGATCCGGAGGGAAAGCAAGGGCCGGACGCGAAGGCCCGCGCGCACCTCGTCGACGTTGAGGAAGGGCGCCGTGCCGAATCGCGGGTCGTCGGCGATCTGGAGCCCTTTGAGGATCACGCTGGGCAGCGGCAGGAAGGAGACGGCGAGCGAGGTGAACTTGACGGGCCGTCCCACCGCCTGCCCCGCGAGCTGGGTGATGTAGGCGTGCATGGCGGGCGTGTCGATCCAGCGGGGAAGCAGGAGCAGCGCCCCCACCGCCACGATGAGAAGAGCGAGGGCGACGAAAAGGGAGACGCGTAGCCATCGGCGAAGGGCCACGGCGGGCCGCCGCCCTCAGCGGCCCCGCGCGGTCCGCGCCGCGCGCCGGCGTGCGGACCGCTCGAGGCTCGAGAGGGACATCATGCAGCTCTGCGTGGGCTACGGGATCAGGAGGATCTTGCCGGTGGTCTTCCGGCCCTCGAGCGCGCGATGCGCCTCGGCCGCCTGCGCCAACGGGAACTGGTGCTCGATGCGCAGCTTGACCTTCCCGTCCTTGATCCAGCCCAGGACTTCACCCGCCCGCTGGACCAGCTCCTCGCGGGAGCCGATGTGGTGGTTGAGGCTGGGCCGTTGCAAGAAGAGCGAGCCGCGCACGTTGATGACCTGGAGGTCGAGAGGCGGCACGGGACCGCTGGCCGCCCCGAAGAGGATCATGTAGCCGCGAGGCCGCAGGCAGCTCAGGCTCTTGTCGAACGTCGAGGCGCCCACGCCGTCGTACACCACGTCCACCCCGCGCCCTCCCGTGATGCGCTTCACCTCGGGCTCGAAGTCCTGCGTCGTGTAGAGGATGACGTGGTCGGCGCCCGCAGACTTGGCGAGGGCGGCCTTCTCCTCCGTGGAGACCGTCCCGATCACGGTGGCGCCCAGCATCTTGGCCATCTGGCACAGCAGCAGTCCCATGCCCCCCGCCGCCGCGTGCACGAGACAGGTGTCCCCCTTCTTCAGGGGATAGCTCGATTTCACGAGGTAGTGCGCGGTCAGGCCCTGGAGCATGGCGGCCGCCCCATCCTTGGCAGAGACGCCGGCGGGGAGCTTCACGAGCCGGTCGGCGGGCACGACGTTCATCTGCGCGTAGGAGCCGGGCACCCCCGTCCACGCGACGCTGTCGCCCACCTTCACGTCGGTGACGCCGGGCCCTACCGCGGTCACGGTCCCCGCGCCTTCCAGGCCCAGGGTCAGCGGGAGCTGCGCCTTGTATTGCCCGGTGCGGAAGTAGACGTCGATGTAGTTGACGCCGGCCGCGGCCAGCTTGACCGCGGCTTGACCCCCGCCCGGGGAGGGATCGGCCACGTCGTCGAGCTGCAGAGCTTCCGGGCCGCCGGGCTGATGGATGCGAATGGCTTTCATGGTTGCCCTCTAGGCCTTGAGCAGGCCGCGGATCTCGTTCACGATATCCTGGCGCCACGGCTCCAGCTTCTCGGCCCGGAGCGCCTTGCGCACTTCGAGCATCTTGGCCTCGAGCTCCTCCGTCATCTTGCTCGGCCGCTCGAGGAGACGCGCCACCTCGTTCATGCTCTCGTCGAAGAAGGCAAAGACCGGGATGGACCGGAACATGCCCTTGTTCAGGTACTGGTCCATGAGATCGGGGTTCTTGTCGCGGAGGAAAACGCGCGTCTCGATGCTCGGATTCCCCTCGGTCAGCTTGAACAGCACCGGCACGTTGTAGAGGGCGTCACCGCACCAGTCCTCGGTGATGACCATGAGCTTGAGCTTCTTGCCGAGGGACTCGAGGGCCTTCTTGTCCTCGGGCCTGATCTTGATGTCCCCGAGGAATTTCACGAAGGTGTCCTTGTTGGTGCCCATCTGGTCGAGATACTGCTGGGGCGTCATACCCTGCGCGAATCGCTCCTTGGTGACCATGCAGTCTCCCTGGACCGCCCTTATCGCATGGCGGCGAGATCAACGGTGAACTTCGCGACTTCCCGCTCCTCGGCATCGCGTACCACGAGGGTGACCCGGCCCTTGGGATCGAGTCCCTCGGCGGGGAAGACATAGATGCATCGCGCGGCGTACTTGCCGTCTTCCTCGCGGAGGGCGGTCCGCTCGTTCTGCACGAAGCTGGCCTTGACGGCGAGGGGTCCCGCCATCAGCGTGGGCGTGTAGAACCGGGCGAAATCGATCTTGTTCCCCCGGAGGGTGGCCCAGAAGGAGAGCACCCCGTTGTGGTCCTTGAGCACGGACTCGATGTCACGCGGCTTGATCTCTTCCCCGCGGAAGGCCGAGTTGCGGGCGGCGAGGGCCAGGCGGTGGAAGGGCGTCATGACCACGAGGGCCTGGCCCGACGCATCGCGGAGGCGCCACTCCGCCCCGAATTCTTCGAGCACGATGCTCTTCTTGCCCGCGCGGATGGCCTGCTCGCGGTCGCGATCGGCCAGGACGAACGAGACGGCCTCGCCCGGGGCCACCCCCAGCAGCGCGACCACGAGCACCAGGAGCGGAAGAAACCCGTAGGGTGAGGTTTTCCGGCTCATGTGAAGGCGTATTGTAACATACGGATTCTTGACGTTTTCGCCGCCCGAGCTCGATGGCGCGGCATTGCCCCGAACGATCCGGCGCGGTAGCGTGGGACGCATGTGGTGGCGATTCCTGACCGGCGCCCTCGTGGCCTTCTTGTCCGCGGGATGCGCCTCCGCGCCGTTCCCCGACGAGACGCTGCGCGGAGTCGACCGCTCCCTCGGGCTGGACGCGCTTCGGGCCAACCCCGCCGCCTACCGGGGCGCGCGCGTGATGCTCGGCGGCCAGATCATCGCCACGGTGCCGAAGCCCGGCGCCACCGAGATCGAGGTCCTCTCCCGGCGCCTGCGCGCCGGCGGCGCGCCCGAGTCGGGCGACCGCTCGAACGGCCGATTCCTCGTGCGCACCGCCGAGTTCCTCGACCCCGCCATCTACGCCCCGGGACGGCGCCTCACCGTTCTCGGCACCGTCAAGGGCACCGAGGAGCGGCCCATCGGCACCGTGCCCTATACGTATGTCGTCGTCGAGACGGAGCGCCTCAAGCTCTGGCCCAGGGAAGAGAACTGGGTCGGCAACCCGAGCTATCCTCCCCTGCCCCTCGACGCGCCCGTCCTCCCGTACCCGCGCTAGAGAGCTCGGAGGGGGGCTCCGCCCCCCTTCCGAAGCCTCCCCCCGGTACCGATTGCGCCGGCGAAGCCGGCGCTCGAAGCAGAACATTCCTCTCGTGAGGGCATGGAGGTCACTCAGACAGACTCATTGGGCTAGAAGACCCCGGCCCTTACTTGCCGACGGTGACCGAGGAGAAGGTCGCGGGGTCGAGGTAGATCGCGGCCACGCGCGCGACGTCGGCCGCGGTCACCCGCGCCACGCCGGCCTTGAAGCGGTCCGGCCAGTCGAGGCCGAGCTGGTTCTCCTCGATGGCGGCGAGGAGTCCCGCCATCTTGCCCGAGGTGTCCGTGCGAAGCGGATAACTCCCGATGAGATACGACTTGGCCTGCTCCAGCTCACGCGCCGTCACCGGCTCACGCCCCAGGCGCGCCATCTCGGCCTTGACGAGCCCGACCGCCTCGTCCACCGCGTCGAGCCGCGTCTGCAGCCCGACGAAATAGGCGGGCCCGTGCCGGGCAGGGCTCACGAAGCTGTAGACCGAGTACGCGAGGCCGCGCTCCTCACGCACGCGGCTGTAGAGTCGGGAGGCCGAGCCGCCACCGAGGATGTAGTTGGCCACGACGAGCGGGAAATAGTCCGGGTGGTCCTGGCGAATGGCGGGCCGTCCCAGCGAGACCGTGGCCTGCGTCAAGGCCCGCGTGATCCTCCGGTGGTCGACGGGCGGGCTCGAGGGAGCCATGGGGATGTCCGGGCGCGCGGCGCCGGGAGGGCTCCATCCGCCGAGGCGGCCCATGAGCCCGCGGCGGATCTCGTCGACGGTAACGTCTCCGACCACGCTGATCACCGCTCCGTCGGGGCGGTAGTTGTCCCGATGAAACGCCGCCACCTGCTCTCGCGTGATCCGGCGGACAGATTCGGCCGTGCCCGGCACCGGCCGGCGGTACGGATGCCCCGGGTAGAGCAGCTCGGCGATGGCCCGCGAGGCCACGGCGCCGGGGTCCTGCTCCGATCGCAGAATGTAGGCGGCGATGTCCTCGGAGCGCCGCGCCAGCTCGGCCGGCGGAAATGCCGGCTGGAGCAGCACCTCGGCCAGGAGATCGAGACCCAGCGCCAGGTCCTTCTTGAGCACGGAGAGCGAGATCGTGGCGCCGTCGTGACCGGCCTCGCCCTCGAGGCTGCCGCCCACGAACTCGATGGCCCGGTCGAGCTCGGGGCCCGTCCGCTTCGCCGTGCCCCGGGTCAAGAGATCGGCGGTGAGATTGGCCAGGCCCCCCGCGTCCGGCGGATCGAAGGCCGCTCCGGCCCGCACGGAGAGCCGGATCACCACGATGGGGATGGCCGGGCGCTCCGCCACCAGGAGCACGGCGCCATTGTCGAGAACCTCGCGGTGGGCGAGCGGGATCGCTTCGAGGGACGTCGCCGCGAGCATCCAGAGCGTCATACAGACCGTCGCGAGGAAGAGGCGCAAGAGAGCCTTTCCGTGGAGAGCCGTCACTTCGGTGCGGCCGGCGCCGCGCCGGGCAGGAGAACGCCGACGGTGCGCCGGTCGATCTGGAAGTAGGCGCGCGCCACGCGCTGGAGATCCGCGGCCGTGACCTGCCGGATCAGGGGCACGAAGCTCTCGCTGTCGCGCCATGAGCGTGCCAGCTCGAAGCGCGCCAGGGTGGACGCGCGCGAATGGATGGAGTCCTGGCGCCAGATGAACGCCGCCTCGATCTGGTTCTTGGCCCGATCGAGCTCTTCCTCGGGCACGGGCTCGCTCTTGACGCGCTCGATCTCGTCCATCATCCCCTGCTCGAGGGCCTCGGGAGTCTGGCCGGGCAGGGGCGTTCCCGAGAACCAGAAGAGATTCGGGTCGAAGGAGAGATAGGAGTAGTCCCCGCCCACGCTCAGGGCCATGCGCCGCTCGTAGACGAGGCGTCGGTACAGCCGCGAGGCGCGGCCGTCCTGGAGGATGCTCGAGAGCACCTCGAGCGCAGGAGCATCCGGGCTCTGGTAGTTGGGGACGTGAAAGCCGATGTACACGATGGGTGAGCGGGCGTCCGTCTTGCGGACGAGGACCCGCCGCTCTCCGGGCTGAGGCGGCTCCACCGCTTGCATGGGGGGCGGGGCGGGCGCGCGGGGGATCCTGCCGAAGACCTCGCGCACGCGGCGCACGATTCGCCGCGCCTCCACGTCCCCCACGATCACCAGGATGGCGTTGTTGGGCTGATAGTAGCGATCGTAGAAGGCGCGGAGCTCGGGGGGAGTGATGCGCGCGATGTCCTCCATCCACCCGATGACGGGCCAGCCGTACGGGTGCGCCTTGTAGGCGGCGGCGAGAAACTCCTCCGAGAGATAGCCATCCGGATCGTCTTCCGTGCGCGTGCGCCGCTCTTCCATGACCACCTGTCGCTCCGACTCGATCTCCTTGGGATCGAGGTGCAGGTGGCGCATGCGGTCGGCCTCGAGGCCCAGCACCATGTCGACGCGATCGGCGGCGATGTTGACGTAGTACGAGGTGATGTCGTGGGAGGTGAAGGCATTGTCCTGGCCGCCGTTCTGCTCGACGACGCGCGCGAACTGTCCCTTGCCGTGCGTGGGTGTCCCCTTGAACATCAGGTGCTCGAGGAAGTGCGCGAGCCCCGTCTTTCCCGGCACCTCGTTGCGCGCGCCCACGCGGTACCACGTCTGCACGGTGACGATGGGATTGCGGTGATCCTCGAGCACGAGGACGCGCAGGCCGTTGTCGAGGGTGACCTCGGTGACGGGCGACGGGGGGGCGGCGGAAGCGCCGGAAGCGACCGCGAGGGCCCATGACAGGGCAAGAGCCCGCGGCAGGTTTCGAAGACGCATTGCGGCTATGCTACCACGCGAGACAGGCGCCGACCCAAGGGCTAGGAGAGACGGGAAAGCCGCTGGGCCGTCATGAACACTCGTTTCAGCATCGGGCGAGTCAGCTTGCCCGTGAAGGTATTCTGCTGGCTCGGATGGAAGGAGCCGATGAGGATCGTCCCGTCCGGCATGAGGGCGCGCGCGCCGTGGCCGAAGCGGGGGAGTGGGCGCGGCACCCGTCCTCCGGCCGCGCGGCGAGCGCGCAGATAGGCATCCCAGCCAATCTTGCCGAGAGCGACCACCACCCGCACGCGCGCGAGGAGCCGCATCTCCTCGAGCAGGTAGGGCTGGCAGCGGTTCATCTCCGCGGGAGAGGGTTTGTTGGCCGGAGGCGCGCAGCGAATGGCCGCCGTGATGTACGCCCCCGTCAGCCGGAGACCGTCGGCGGCGTGGCGTGAGTCGGGCTGGTTGGCGAAGCCCGCTTCGTGGAGCGCCCGGAACAGCCAATCGCCGCTCCGATCGCCCGTGAACATGCGGCCCGTGCGGTTGCCTCCGTGGGCGGCGGGAGCGAGCCCGACCAAGAGCACGCGCGCGTCGGGATCGCCAAAGCCCGGCAGCGGCCGCGCCCAGTAACGCTCGCCCCGATACCGCCGGGGCGGCGCCGCCGCCGCGCCCTCGCGGCAGCGCACGAGGCGGGGGCAGAGCCGGCAGGCGGTGATCCGGCGCGCGAGGAGCTCGAGCAAGGGCCCGCGCGGCACGTTGTCCTCGGCGGCGACTTCGCGCACAATCACGCCCATGATGCTAGCCGCGGGGACCCTGTTGTGACAAGCCGCGTGCCCGCGCTCATCGTCCATGGCGGAGCGGGCGCCGATCCCGCCGACGACCCCGACGAGCTGCGCGACGGCATCCGCCAGGCCGTGGCCGCGGGCTGGGCTGTCCTGCGTGACGGCGGGAGCGCCGTCCTCGCGGTGGAAGCGGCCGTGTGCGTGCTCGAGGACCACCCGCGCTTCAATGCCGGCCGCGGCTCGGTGCTCACCGCCGACGGCACCGTCGAGATGGACGCGTCCATCATGGAAGGCGACGGGCTCACGAACGGCGCGGTCGCCTGCGTCACGGGCATCCGCCATCCCGTCTCGCTCGCGAAGCGCATCATGGAGGAAGGGCGCCACTCCTTCTTCGTCGGCGAGGGGGCGCGGGCCCGGGCCCGCGCGCTCGATGTTCCCCTCTGCGACCCCGCCGAGCTCATCACGGAGCGCCAGCGGCGACGCCTGGAGAGCATCCAGGCGGGGACGGTGGGCGCGGTGGCGCTGGATCGCCGCGGGCTGATCGCCGCCGCCACCTCCACCGGAGGCATTCCCGGGAAGATGCCCGGCCGCGTCGGCGACTCGCCGCTCATCGGGTGCGGCACCTATGCGGAGAGCACGCTGGGGGGCGTCTCCTGTACGGGCGACGGCGAGGCCATCATCCGCGTGGTGCTCGCGCGGCGCGCCCTCGACATCCTCAAGGCGACCACGGAGCCTCGCCATGCCTGCCAGGTCGCCATGGACGTTCTCGTGGAGGAGGGCCGCGGCGGAGGCGGCCTCATCTGCCTCGACTGGAGAGGGCGGCTCGGCTGGGCCCAGTCGACGTCTCTCATGCCCGTGGGCCTGATGACCCCGAGCCACCAGGCGCCCTTCCTCTCGTTTTGAACGGCCCGACCTTCGACGACATCCGCGCCGCGCGCAAGCGCCTCGAGGGGCTCGTGGCCGTCACGCCCTGCCCGCACTCCGAGACGCTCTCGCTCCTCACGGGCGCCCGCGTCTTCGTCAAGCTCGAGAACCTCCAGATGACGGGCTCCTTCAAGGAGCGGGGCGCGGCCAACATGCTCCCGCAGCTCTCCCCGGAAGAGCAGCGGCGGGGGGTGGTGGCCGCCTCCGCCGGCAATCACGGTCTTGCCGTCGCCTATCATGCCGACCGCCTCGGCATGACGGCGCTCATCGTCATGCCGGAGTGGGCGCCCTTGACCAAGGTCACGGCGGCGCGGCATCACGGCGCCCAGGTGCTCCTCCACGGCGACAACTACGACGCGGCCTACGCCCGCGCGCGCGAGATCGAGGCGGAGCGCGGACTCGTATTCGTCCACCCTTTCGACGATCCGCGCGTCATCGCCGGGCAGGGCACCATCGGCCTCGAGCTCGTCGAGCAGGTGCCGGGTCTCGAGGCGGTGGTGGTGCCGGTGGGCGGAGGCGGCCTCATCGGCGGGGTCGCCCTCGCCCTCGAGCACCTCAAGCCCGACGTGCGCGTCATCGGAGTGCAGAGCGAAGAGATGCCCGGCATGAAGGCGGCCCTCGCGGCGGGAGCGCGGGTGACCGTGCCCGCGGCCGCCACCATCGCCGACGGCATCGGCGTCCGCCGCGTGGGCGAGCACACGCTGTCACTCGCGCAGCGGTACGTGGACGAGGTCGTCACCGTGAGCGAGGAGGAGATCGCCAATGCCATCCTCCTCTTGCTCGAGATCGAGAAGACCGTGGCGGAGGGCGCGGGGGCCGTGCCCCTGGCCGCCCTCGTCAATCGGCGTGTCGACCTCGCGGGGCGCACCACGGCCCTCGTGCTGGGCGGAGGAAACATCGACGTCAACGTGGTCTCCCGGATCATCGAGCGCGGTCTCGTGAAGGACGGACGGCTCGTGCGCCTCATGGTCATGCTGCGCGACCGGCCGGGCGCCCTCGCCCGCCTCACCGCCCTCGTGGCCGAGGCGCGCGCCAACGTGCTCGACATCACGCACGACCGCACCTTCAGCCGCGCCCGTCTGGGCGAAACGGCCGTCGAGCTGACGCTGGAGACCTCGGGACGCGAGCAGATCGAGGCCATCAAGCGGCGGCTCCACGAGGCCGGGTATGCCGTCGAGGAAGTGGTGCCCAGGTAAGACGGCGCGGCTGCCCTACGGGAAGCGCGCGGCGAAGGGGCTCCCTGCCCCGGTCAGCCAGTCCCGCACCGACGTGTACCCGAAGCGCAACGCGGCGCGGCTCGCCTCGAAGCCCATGGACGGGCCGATGAGCGGTGAGGGCTGAGGGTCAGGCTGGATCATGAGGATCTCCACGAGGGGATGCCGCAGCTTCAGCTCGCGGAGCCCCAGCTCGAGCAGGTTGATGCTCGTGATGTGCCCAGCCTGCTCCATGATGGCGTAGAGCCCGCGCTCGCGCACCGCCCCCTCCTCAGGGCTTCCCACCTTCAGCGGCACCGCGGGGTTGATCAGCACGATGAGATCGGCGCCGTGCTCGACGGCGAGGTCGGCGTGGCCCGTGTGTCCGACGTCGCCGTCGACATAGTCCCGTCCCGCTATCCGGTATGGCTCGAAGAATCCCGGGATGGCCGAGGAGGCCGCGATGGCGTGGGAGATGGGCACGTCACGGAACGCCCCCTGGCCGAACACCACGCGCTGGGCCCAGTCGAGATCGATGGCGGGAATCAGGAGCGGCCGCGCGAGCTCATGAAAGTTGTTGCTGAGCCCCTTGGCCGCAAAGGCGCGCCGCATAAAGTCTTCCAGAGGGGCCAGGGTGAAGAAACCCGCCGGCATGTCCCGGCCGCTCCGGGCGAGGATATCGGGCCAGTCGAGGGTGAAGCCGCCTACGGCGCGCTTGCCCACGGCCCAGAGGAAATAAGCGAGGTTCCGCGCCGCCGTGCCGAAGGAGCCCTTGTGGTAGACGGAGCCGCGGTTGAAGTCCAGCGGGTCGTCACGCTCCTCGTCGAGGATCTGGTAGAGATCGCGGGGGTGGATGCCCTGGGCCATGAGGGAGGCGACCACGGAGCCCGCGCTGGAGCCGATGTAGAGGTCGAAGGCGTTGCAGCGAAAGCCCGGCAGCAATTCATCGCACGCCGCCAGCGCGCCCACCTCGTACATGCCGCCGATCACCCCGCCCCCGGCCAGGACCAGCGCCCGGAACGGAGGCTTTCGCCGCCACGGTAGCCAGTCGAGCATGCGCCCGCGCACGGAGGTCGGTCCTAGGTCGCTGACCCTGAGTCAGCGACCCTGGAATTTCGCGGGGCGCTTTTCCAGGAAGGCGCGCACGCCCTCGGCGTGGTCCTCGGAGGTGATGGCATTGGACTGTCCGTAGGCCTCGCCCTCGAGAGCGGCGGCCAGATCCACCGTGGCCGCGCGATTGAGGAGGGACTTGGCGAGGCTGGCGGCGATGGGCGGCCCCGCCGCGATCCGGGCGGCCAGCGCGCGCGTGGCACGCTCGAGGTCGGCCGCGGGAACGACGCGGTTGACCAGACCTATCCGGAGCGCCTCGGCCGCGTCGATGATCTCCGCGGTCAGGACCAGCTCCTTGGCCTTGGCCAGTCCCACGAGTCGCTGGAGCAGCCAGGTTCCGCCGCCATCGGGGACGAGACCGATCTTGAGGAAGACCTCCCCGAATCGCGCGCGGTCCGAGGCCACGATCATGTCGCACCCGAGCGCGATGTTGCACCCGGCGCCCACGGCGAAGCCGTCGACCATGGCGATGACGGGCTTGGGGAAGTTGAAGAGCCGGAGCACGAAGCGATTCAGGAGCTCGACCCGCGCGCGGCCCTCGGGGGCCGAGTGCTTCTGCCGCATGCTCTTGACGTCGCCTCCCGCGCAGAAGTGACCACCCGCTCCCGTCAGAATGACCACGCGAGCTCGCGGATCGCCCTCGATCTCGTCGAAGGCCTCCACGAGCTCCTCGCGCATGATCACATCGAGGGCGTTGCGCGCCTCGGGACGATTCAGGGTGAGGGTGGCGATGCCCTCGCCCGATTCCAGGATGACCGTCTGATAGCCCATGCCGCTATCGCGCACCCGTCGAGAGGAAGAGGGGCTCCATGTCTTGGTCACTATACCGCAGCGTGTTACGATTTTGCCATGCCTTTCGGGGCAATCCGCGCGTGTTCCTGCGCGATCGCATGAGACTCGGCGCGACGCTCGGCATCCCGAGGGTGGCGGCCGTGGCGACACTCCTCCTCGTGGTCATCGTCGAGGGTTGCGCGGTGACCGCGGAGACGGCGGGCGCCGCGCGCAAGCCTCCTCCTCCCCTGCCCGTGGCCGAGCTCTTGCTCGTGGGATTCGGCGGCACGCAGGTCGAGGGCAACGAAGAGCTGCTGTCACTCGTGTGCGACATCAAGGTGGGTGGTCTCATCCTCTTCGAGCGCCAGGGCGGCACGGGCGAGCCGCGAAATATTCTCGGGCCCGAGCAGGTCCATCAGCTCACCTCCGATCTGCAGGCCCTCGCCATGAAGTGCGCGGGCCGTCCCCTCTTCATCGCCGCGGACAACGAGGGCGGGCTCGTGATGCGCCTGTCCAGCCGTGTCGGCTACCTCCCGACCCCGGCGCCCCGCGCCCTCGGCGAGGCGGGCGACGTGGCTGCCACCGAGCTCGAGGCCCGGCGCATGGCGGCCACCCTGCGCGAGGCGGGCATCAACTGGAACCTCGCTCCCGTGGTCGACGTGGCCGTCAATCCGCTCAATCCCGCCGTGGTCACCCTCGGCCGCACGTTCTCCGCGGATCCCGACCGCGTGATCGCCCATGCCCGCGCCTTCATCCTTGGCATGCACGAGGCGGGCGTCCTGACCTCGCTCAAGCACTTCCCCGGCCATGGCTCGAGCCTCAAGGATTCGCACCTCGGCTTCGTGGACGTGACGGACACGGCGGATCTCAAGCTCGAGCTCAAGCCCTATCGGGCGCTCATCAAGGAAGGGCTGGCCGACAGCGTCATGACCGCGCACGTCTTCAATCGCGGGATAGACCCGTGGAACCCGGCGACCCTGTCGCGCTTCACCATCAAGCGCTATCTGCGCGGCAAGCTCAAGTACGCGGGGCCCGTCGTCTCCGACGATCTCCTCATGGGCGCCATCCGCCAGCGCTACGGCGTCGAGGAGGCGGCCGTCCTGGCGCTGCAGGCTTCCGTGGACATCCTGCTCATCTCGCAGAACCAGGGGAAGGTCGAGCGCGGGGCGGCCGAGCGGGTGGTGGCGGAGATCCGCAGCGCCATCGCCGATGGCCGGCTCTCGCGGAAATCCGTCTCCGCCGCCCTCGAGCGGGTGCGAGCATTCCGCAACCGCCTCCTCATCCCTTAGGCAGGCTGCGAGGATTTCAGGAGGCTGCTAGCGGCGGCCCAGAGACCGGAGGAAGGCCTCGACCTCGGCCCGGCTGGGCAAGGCGTCCTGCGCGCCGCGCTTGGTGCAGCAGAGCGCGGCGGCGGCGCTGGCAAGCGGGATGGCCTGCTCGAGGGTGCCTCCGGCCGCGAGACCGACGGCCAGAGCGCCGTTGAAGGCATCGCCGGCCGCCGTGGTATCGACGGCCGTGACGGGAAAGGCCGGATAGTGCGC
>Ga0137409_10004156_pt1 | contig 15250 bp, 9 predicted proteins | sample CZODoug1_16funga_FD_122059 | JGI IMG/M metagenome (GOLD analysis project Ga0137409, IMG submission 122059) | Vadose zone soil fungal communities from Angelo Coast Range Reserve, California, USA - CZODoug1_16fungal (Hybrid Assembly) | ecosystem: Environmental > Terrestrial > Soil > Vadose zone... | reverse complement strand
CGATGAACAGGGCGCAGCCGACGGTGGCGGCCACCGGCCGGACCAGGCAGAAGCCGGCGACGCCGACGGCCGTCCCGGCCAGCCCGAGCCACATCGTGGCGCCCCGGCCGATCCGCCGGGCCACCGCCGGGAAGGCCGCGCCGCCGATCACCGCGCCGGCCGCCAGGGCCGTCGTGTGCAGGCTGGCCACTCCCCGGCTGACCTGCTGCTCAGCCCGCAACAGCGGGATGACCGGGCCGAAGCCGTAGAGGAAGTACCCGTAGATGCCCAGCTGTCCGTAGATCAGCCAGGTAGCGGGATCGCGGACCAGACGGGGCACCGACCCAGGCTATAAGCGTCTGAGATGCGTTGGCCCCCGGGCCGGCGCAAGCGCGACCCGGGGGACGCGAAGCGGAAGCCTTCAGCCCGCTTCGCAGGGCTGCGGTCGTGGTCCAAGCCCGTGGCCACATCCGTGGCCGAACAACCGCACCAGTCCCGATGCGATGAAGCTAACGGACACTCTTGGCGAAGTACCGGGCGGCCCAGGTCACCGCCGCGAGGGTAAGGACCGTCATGATGATCAGGGCCTTCCATACGCTGGCGTCAGCGGGGTTGCTGGCGAACAGGGCGCGGGTCGCGTCCACCGCCCAGGAGAACGGGTTCCACTTGGCCACCGTTTGCAGCCAGTGGGGTGCGTACGTCATGGGCAGCAGGATGCCGGACAGCAGCGGCGCGAGCCGCAGAAGCGCGGGGGCGGGCTGCAACACCGTCAGGACCTGCTCCCGACGCGCCTGCGAATCGGTCATGCCGTCCACGCCCATCGCCATCATCTCGTCGAAGAATTTGGCGGTACGCTCGGGATCGGTGCCGTCGAACAAGGTGCAGTTGATCTGGGTGCGAAAGCCCTTGGACTTGGCCAGCTTGATGGCGGCGATGGCGCGGTCATAGGTGCCGTCCTGGCACACCGACTTGTCGTGCATCCCCTTGTCGCCGTCCAGATGGATCGACCAGGTGAAATTGGGATGCGGCTTGTACTGGTCGATCTTCTTGGCCAGCAGCAGCGCGTTGGTGCACAGGATGACGAACTTGTCGCGCGCGATATAGCCTTCGACGATCTTGGCCATGTCGCGGTGGAGCAACGGTTCGCCGCCGGCGATCGACACAGCGGGGGCGCCGCATTCGTCGATCGCGTCCATGCACTGCTGATAGGACATGCGCTGGTTCAGGATCTCATCGGGATAGTCGATCTTGCCGCAGCCCGCGCAAGCCAGATTGCAGCGGAACAACGGCTCCAACATCAAGACGAACGGATAGCGTTTCCGCCCCATCAGCTTTTGCTTGAGGACGTAGGTTGCAACCGTCCACATCTGTGAAACCGGTACCGGCATATTCCCTGCTTATCTCCAAAATGAATAGGGGAGTACCCAAGCCCCCAAAGGGTCTCCTCGTCTTAGGAGACCACCAGCTTCTATTGTAACCGAGAACCCGCGAATATCGCGCGGTTGCTTTACTCAGATGCAAGGACCTGTTCCATCGTGGCACGGCAAATGCACTTTGGCATGGGGATGCTTCCTTCTGCACAAACGGACTACCTGCAGGCCCCGAGGGGCTCTGCCACGGCTACGGGGGTAGAATCGACCCAGACACGAAGTAAAAGAGCGGCTGCGCTTATGCCCCGAAAGAATCTTTTGAGTCTGTTCGCAGAATTCATCCGCTTCGGCGGCGACGTGGCCGTCGTCCAAAGACGCGGCTACCGTCGGGAAAAGCTGACGTATGTAGAGCTTTACGCCCGCGTCCTTTTTTGGAGTTATGTCCTTGCCGGGCGCGGCATCGTCCCAGGTGATCGCGTCCTTCTCTGGGGGTCGAACTCCGTCGAGTGGGTCGCCGCCTATTGGGGAATTCTGTTGCGGGGTGGCGTCGTTGTCCCGATGGACGCAGCTGCGGCGCCCGATTTCGTTCAGCGAGCGATCAAGGACGCCGGCGTGAAACTCATCCTGCGTGATCGCCAACAAATGGAGCTGCCCGGCGCTCCACCGTCGATGATCATCAACGATCTTAAGGATGTTGTGGCAAGCCCTCAGCCGGCCCCAGATGCGGGCGTGGACCCGGGAGATGAATCCACACGGAACACTGTTGCCGAGATTCTTTACACTTCGGGGACGACGGCCGAGCCGCGCGGGGTTGTACTCACGCACGGAAATTTTCTGGCAAACCTGGAGCCGCTGGAGCGTGGGATCGAAGAGTGCAGGAGATATGAGCGCTGGTTACACCCGTTGCGTTTCGTCACCCTCGTTCCTTTGAGTCATGTCTTTGGGCAATTCATGGCGCTGTTCGTTCCGCCGCTACTGGGAGCGGCCGTCGCGTTCGAACCGTCGAGTAATCCCGCGGAAATCATGCGCACTGTCAAGCAGGAACGTGCCACCTCACTCATTGCCGTGCCCCGCATGCTCGATCTAATTCATGCTGGAATTGAGAGGGAATTCGCGGGCCAGGGCAAATCACAGTGGCTGAACAGTACTCTTGAAAACGCAAAAGGCAGAAAATTCCTCCAGCGCGCCTGGATGTTTCGCCGAATCCACCGCCGCTTTGGCTGGAAGTTTTGGGCGTTCATTTCCGGCGGAGCAGCTCTTTCGAACGAAACGGAGAATTTCTTCAAACGCATGGGGTTTGCCGTCGTTCAAGGGTACGGCATGACGGAGACGGCTTCTTTGATCAGCCTGAATCACCCGTTTCGCGCTACCGAGGGGTCTGTTGGGAAAATCTTGCCTGGCCGGGAATTCAAGCTTGCCGAAGACGGTGAAATCCTCGTCCGCGGCGAAAATGTTTCGAGCGGCTACTGGGAACAGGGAACTGTTCGGCCCGCGGAACAGGAAGGGTGGCTCCGCACCGGCGACCTTGGCGAACTCGATGCTGAAGGCAATTTACGTTTTCGTGGCCGCAAGAAAAATGTAATCGTTACGCCCGCGGGCCTCAATGTCTATCCCGAGGACCTCGAAGCGGCCCTTCGCAAGCAGCCTGGAGTGAGAGATTGCGCGGTCATTCCGTTCGAACGCGGCGGCAACGCCGAGCCCTGCGCCGTTCTTCTGGTAGAGGATTCTGAGAGAACCGCCGCAGGCACGGCTATCGAACGCGCCAACTCCTCACTTGCCGAATATCAGCGGATGGGAACGTGGCTCGTGTGGCCCGATCTTGACTTTCCCCGCACACCCACGGGCAAGCCGCGCCTTTCCGTCATCGCTGCCCGCACCGTTAAAATTCTCGCTGGCCGGCAAGCTGGGGACCTGGAAGGTGCAGGGGCAGAGTTCAGTCCGTCCTCCTCTTCACGTGGCGCTCTCGATCAACTCCTGGAGCGTTTCAGCGCTGAGAGAGGGAAAGGATCGCGGGACGACACCCACCTGGAACAGGAGCTGAACCTGTCTTCGCTCGACCGCGTCGAGCTGCTGAGCACTCTGGAGGAAAAGTTTCACGTGGAACTCAACGAAACCTCCTTCGCCAATGCGAAGACCGTTGCCGACGTCGAGCGCGCCCTGCAAGAGCCCGCGGCACGGCGCAGCGAATACACGTATCCGCGCTGGACGCAGCGAGAACCAATTCGCTGGCTGCGGCTTGCGGTCTACTATGCGCTCGTCTGGCCTGCCACGCAGATTCTCGGCCACCCGCGCATCATTGGCCGCGAGAATCTTCGTGGATTGCGCGGACCGGCGCTCATCGTTTCGAATCACATCACGCGCCGCGCCGATATTGGACTGATTCTCGCCGCATTGCCGCCGCGATACCGACACCACCTTGCCACAGCCATGGGCGGCGAATCGCTGCAGAACATGCGGCACCCACCACACGAATGGTTCTTCGCCAGGCGCTGGGCCTATCAACTCGGCTTCTGGCTCGCGACCTTGCTCTTCAACGTTTTCCCACTGCCGCGGTTGTCCGGCTTCCGCGAGAGCTTTCGCTTCGCCGGCGAATCCGTTGACCGCGGCTACAGCGTGCTCGTCTTTCCCGAGGGCGAGGTGAACAATTCCGAAGACGGCCGCATGGCTCCTTTCCAGGGCGGTATCGGCCTTCTGGCCGAGAATCTTGGCCTCCCAATTGTTCCGATGCGCCTGGACGGCGTCTGGCAGATGAAGCGCGAAGGCCGCCGCCTTGCCCGCCTCGGCGAAATCGTTGTCCGCATCGGCGCGCCGGTAACTTTCCCACCCGGCACATCCCTTGACGAAGTAGCCCACTCACTCGAATCGCAGGTGCGCTCTCTATAGGAGCGTTCTCTGCCGTGAGCCGCGTCCGACTGCTAGAAGCCACGCTCTCGCAAAGGCGCTGTAATTTCGCCCCTCCCTGGCGCATCCAAGAATAGACGCGAACAAGACGTCTCGCACACCTGCAAGCAGCCCGTTGGCTTCTGTGGCAAAATAGAAGGTTCATAGAGCTGGATTTATGGCACACCGCACAACTCTCGAAGAAGAGCGTCCCGCAAGAACGCCGAAGGCGGCCAAGAGGCCCGCTTCAGACGTTCCCGCGAAAACAAACGAAGAGCGCGAGCGCATTTTCGACGCCTTCCGCCGCTGGGGCTACTTGGAGGCGACTCTCGATCCGCTTGGCATGTTTGAGCCGCTTAAGCAAGCTGACCTGAAAGAGCTGACCGGTGAAGCAGCCGAGGAAGGTCGCCGCATTTACTGCGGCACGGTGGGCGCTGATTTCATGCATTTGCAGGAGCCGGAACGCCGCCGCTGGATCGCCGACAGACTGGAAGCTCCGGCGGGCGAAGTCGATCAACAAAAAATCCTAGAGCGCCTGATTCGCGCCGATCTCTTCGAGCAAGTCTTGCAGGCGCGTTATCTGGGCACCAAGCGCTTCTCGCTCGAAGGCGTTACCGCGCTGATTCCGCTGCTTGATTCCATCCTGGACACTGCGGGCGGGCACGGCGCGCTCGAATCCATCATGGCCATGAGTCACCGTGGCCGCCTGAACGTAATGGTCCATGCGGCGTGCAAGACACCGCATGAAGTGGTCGCTGGTTTTGAAGACGTCGATCCCCGCAGCGTTCTCGGCGCTGGCGACGTGAAATATCACGTAGGCGCGACAGGCACCTACGTCACGAGCACTGGCAAAGAAATTGGCATCCATCTTGTTTCGAATCCAAGCCATCTCGAAGCTGTCGATCCGGTCGCCGTAGGCCGGGTGCGCGCGAAGCAAACGCGCTACGGTTTGCGCGGCCCCTACGTCGACCGTTCGCGGGAAACATTAAATAAGGTCGTCCCCATCGTGATGCACGGCGATGCGGCTTTCGCGGGCCAGGGCATCTGGGCGGAAACTCTCAATCTCGCGGATCTCAAGGCCTACACCGTCGGCGGCACCATTCACATCATCGTGAACAACCTGATCGGCTTTACCACCAAGCCCGCGCAGGAGCATTCTTCGCGCTTCGCCTCCGATATCGCCAAACGCCAGTCCGTGCCCATCTTCCACGTCAACGCCGAAGACCCGGACGCCGTCGTGCGCATCGGAAGACTTGCCGCGGAATATCGCGCCACCTTCGGCAGCGACGTCGTTGTGGACATCATCGGCTACCGCCGCCACGGCCACAGTGAAGTGGACGATCCGACCATCACGCAGCCGCTGCTCTACGAACGCATCAAGAATCACGCGCCGCTCTGGAAGATCTACGCCGAGCGCACCGGCATTGACTCGACGCGGATCGCGGAAGCGGTCCGCAAGGAATACGAGGAGGAACAGGCCAAGGCGCGCGCACTGAAAAAAATCCCGCACCTACGGAAGTTGCCGGAGTATTGGGCGCCGTATTTGCATGGCCGGTACAAACCAGAGTATGAAGTGGACACCGGTCTCACGCGGGAAAAACTCGCGGAAATCACCGATGGACTTGTGCGCGTGCCGGAGGGCTTTCACCTCCATCCGAAAATCGCGAAGCTTCTCGAACAGCGCGCGGAAATGGGGCATGGTAAGCGTGCCGTCGATTATGGTTTTGCCGAAATGCTGGCGTTCGGCTCCATACTTCTCGAGTGCAATCCCGTACGCCTCACGGGGCAGGATACGGAGCGCGGCACGTTCAGCCAGCGCCACTCCGTGCTCATTGACACGAAAACGGAGCACAACTACCTCACGCTCTCACATCTTTCCAAGCAACAGGCTTTCTGCGAGATTCACAACTCTTCGCTTTCCGAGGCGGGCTGCCTCGGTTTCGAATACGGGTTCAGCCGCGACTATCCCGAGGCGCTGGTTTTGTGGGAGGCGCAATTCGGCGATTTTGCGAACGGCGCGCAGGTGATCATCGACCAGTTCATCAGCGCGGGCGAAGATAAATGGAATTTGCCCGCAGGCATCGTAATGCTCTTGCCGCACGGCTACGAAGGCCAGGGGCCGGAGCATTCCAGCGCCCGCCTGGAGCGCTTCATGCAGCTCGCCGCCGAGGACAACATGCAGATTTGCCAGCCCTCGACTGCGGCTCAGCATTTCCACATGCTGCGCCGCCAAGTGCGCCGCCTGTGGCGCAAGCCGCTCATCGTCTTCACACCCAAGAGCATGCTGCGTCATCCGGACGCCGGCTCCAACATCGAGGAATTTGCGAAGCCGCGCTTCCTGCCGCTCGTTCCCGACCGTGAAGTGCAGGATGCCCGCCGCATCCTGATCGCCAGCGGAAAAGTGGGCCACGAGCTGCGCGCCGAACGCCGCCGCCGCAAGGACACGAATACGGCGATTTTCTTTCTTGACCAGCTCTACCCGCTGCCGCGCACGGAAATTGCCGCGGCCATCGAGGAGCATCCCAACGCGCGCGAAATCGTCTGGGTCCAGGAAGAACCTGGGAACATGGGCGCGGCAGGTTATGTTTTGCCACGATTCGAACGCCTCGCCAAAGCCAGGGGGCTCAATTTCCGGTCAGTGAAGCGCTCCGCCAGCGCCAGCCCGGCGACGGGGTCCGCAAAAGCGCATGAGTTGGAGCAAAAAACGCTCCTGGCCCTGGCTTTCACAACTTCAAGCAGCGACTAGGCTTTCGCCGCTTTAACACGACATTCACATGCATGTAAACGCCACGTTACCTCGCCGAGGCAAGCACCTGCGACAATCAGCCGTCTTGCGTCAAATCCCGAGTGATCAAAATCATCCCAATGCCTATCGCAACTCCCCGCCGTACGGTAAACTGGTGTCAAGCCGGCGTGCAATGCGATCTACCAGTATGAAACGCGTCCTGATCATCGAAGACGATCGCGATATCGTCGAGCTGGTCCGCTATAATCTCGCGAACGAAGGCTTTCAGGTCAGTTCTGCCAACGACGGCAGCACGGGCTTGAGCACGCTGAAAAAGACGCCACCCGATCTGTTGCTTCTCGACCTCATGCTCCCAAAACTTTCGGGCTTGGAGATTTGCCGGGAGATTCGCAGGGACGACTCGCTCAATCGTTTGCCCATTCTCATGCTCACGGCCCGCGGCGAAGAAGCCGACCGCGTCGTCGGGCTGGAGATGGGCGCCGACGATTACGTGACCAAGCCCTTCAGCCCGCGTGAATTGCTTGCGCGCGTCAAGGCGCTGCTCCGCCGTGCCGAGCCGCCCGCTGACGCTCCGCGCATCATTGAGGTCGGCAAGCTGGCGATTGACCCGGCGTCCTATCGCGTGAGCCATTCCGGGAAACCGGTGGCGGTTAGCACGCTCGAATTCCGGCTGCTCTATTACCTTGCCTCGCGCCCAAACCGGGTCTTTACCCGCGATCAATTGCTCGATGCGGTCTGGGGAACGGATCGCTTCGTTACCCCGCGCAGCGTGGATGTGTACGTTCGCCGCTTGCGTGAGAAAATCGAGTCCGATCCGGAAAATCCCGTGCATTTGAAAACGGTCCGCGGCGCGGGGTATTTGTTTGAAACCCGTGCGGCTTAATCTCTTCTGGAAGCTCGGCTTCGCTTTCTTCGCTCTGCTGATCGCGGTCCTGCTCCCTGTTGATTTCTACGCCGAGCGCGCCCTGCGGCGTGACTACGAGCGCGCGGGTTTCGAACAGCTCACAGCCGTTGCGCGCATCGCGCTCGCGAATCCACCAATGCCCGCATCAATTGCCGGCAGTTCTGGCGCTGCCGATCGCGCCGCGCTGCATAGTTGGGTTGAGAAAATGGCGGCCAGTGGCGTCCGTATCACTGTCATCACCGCCGGGGGACAGGTCCTGGCGGACTCGCAATCCGACCCGCAAACGATGGAAAACCATGCCGGGCGTCCTGAAATTCAGGATGCCTTTGCAAAAGGCGAAGGCCGGTCCATTCGCCGCAGCGTCACCATCAAGAGCAATCTCCTTTACTATGCGGTTCGCTTGTCCCCCGCCGGCGCTCCGCCCGTAGTCTTGCGTTTTGCTCTTCCTTTCCAGACCCTGGACCAGGCGATCTGGGAATTCCGCCGGCGCCTTTGGCTGGCATCGCTCGTCGTGCTGCTCGTTACGGGGGCCGTGTCTCTGCTCATCTCGCGGTCCTTCTCGGATCGCGTGGACCGGCTAACGGAATTTTCGCGCCGCGTTGCTCAAGGAGATTTCCGGCCGCTCTTTGCCGACCCCGCCGGCGACGCGCTCGACAAACTCGCGGTATCCCTAAGCCAGACGGCGGCTCGGCTCGACGTCACCATCCGCTCGCTCAGGGATGAGCGCAACCTCTCGGCAGCGATTCTCGGCAGCATGGTGGAAGGCGTGGCGGTCGTGGATGCCGCAGACCGTGTGGTTTTCTCGAACCCAGGTTTCGCCGAGATTCTTGGCCTGGATGTGCCGCCAAGGATCGGCAGCGCTCTCGTCGAATCTGTCAGGCAGACAGAATTGATTGAAGCTGTGCGCGACGTGCTGCGCGGCGAACCTGCGGTGCACGCGGAAATCGTGACCGGCACCGTGCGGCAGCGATTTTTTGCCGCGACCGCCACGGCCGTGCGCGGTGGGGAAAAGCCCGGAGCTGTCCTCGTCCTTCATGACATCACCGAACTACGCAAGCTCGAGCGCGTGCGCCGCGATTTCGTCGCCAACGTTACTCACGAATTCAAAACGCCACTCACTGCGATTCAAGGTTTTGCGGAAACGCTGCTTGCTGGCGCCCTCGATGATCCCCAAAATCGCATTCGCTTCCTCGAAATCATTCTCGAGCACTCGCGGCGTCTCGCGCGGCTCACCGACGATCTGCTCAAGCTTTCGAAAATGGATGCCGACAGGCTGGAAGTTGAGATTCGCCGTCTGAGCGTTTCTCAATTCGTCGAGGGCTGCATCGAAACCACGCAGCGCCCCGCTGCGGAAAAAGATCTCCGAATCTCCGTGAACCTGCCACAACACATCCCGGATATCGCCGCGGACCGCCGCCGTCTGGCCGAAGTGTTGCAAAACTTACTCGACAACGCCATGCAATACACTCCTGCCGGCGGCCGGATCATGGTCAGCGCTTGCGCCGACGGCTCTGAGGTGATTTTCACGGTGTCTGACACCGGCATCGGCATCCCGCGAGCGGATCAATCTCGCATCTTCGAGCGCTTCTATCGCGTCGACGTGGCGCGTTCCCGCGAAGTTGGCGGCACCGGCCTGGGGCTCTCCATCGCCAAACACCTTGTCGAAGTTCACGGCGGCCGCATCTGGGTTGAGAGCGAAGTGGGCCAAGGTTCGCAGTTCCATTTTACTGTTCCCATATTCGACGCAGAGCGAGCAGCGCTTCGCACCGTCAGGTAGCCCCAGGGGCGAGACCATGGCGAAAGTCCGGTACGCACCTAAGTCCCCTTGTTTCCGGCATTTTCACATTCTTGTTAACAAACTGTAACCATTTTCCAGGCAGAATTTTGCTTAGGAGCAAGAGTGTGCCTTCCAGCCCTCGGCTCCGAAGGGAGGCCAATGGCAACAACTGCCGGACTTACGGAAGTCGTGCTTTACGATACGCTCGTGAACTATCTGGTTTCCATGGCGCGCACCGTCGAAGGCGCCATGAATCGCGCGCTCGATGCCATCGTCAGCCTAGAAAGTCCCAGCACCACTGCTCTGCCCAGCGAAGTGTTTCTACTCGAGCCGCGCATCAACGAAATGGAAATTGTTATTGATGAACACGCCATCCGCCTGCTCCGCCGCGGATCGTTCACGGACGACGAAATGCGGCTCATTGTCGCCGCTCTCAAAATCACCAACGACCTCGAACGCATCGGTGACCTGGCAGTGAATCTCGCCGAGCGTGTCGTCTCCCTTCGGGAAATTCAGGGTGCCGAGGTGCCGGAAGAGCTGGCTCCGATGGCCTCCGCTGTGCGCGCCATGGTCAGCAAGAGTCTCGGTGCGCTCATTTTCCGCAACGTCGAGATGGCCACGCAGGTTCTCGAAAGTGATGACGTCGTCGACCAATACCGCGATCGTATTTTCGAACAGTTGCTCCAGCACATGACCCAGGAGCCCACGCTGGTGAGCCCCGGCCTGCAATTTATTCTTGCCACGCGCCACCTCGAGCGCATCGCGGACCACGCCACCAACATTGCCGAAGACATCATCTTCTGGGTTCGCGGCCTCGACGTTCGCCACGGACGAGGTCTCACAGTCCGCTCGGAGCAAACGGAACAAGCCAATTCCGCTGCTGCAGGGGATTCCGTGATCACCGAGAATTCACATGTCCTTCATTCGAACGTGATCCCGGCTTGCGACACTGAGCGTGCTTGATCTTCACGTAAAGTCCTACCACGGGGATCGGTGCACCCCTGGCTCCGGTCCCCATCTCCCCCCTTCTGATGGCTGACAGTGTTTTGTTGCCCCCAAAGGGGCAGTAGCATTTCCGCTACACAGTACTTCTCTCCCATTGTGGAGAGCGGTTCTGCGTCGGACGATAGAATTGGAAAGCCGACCTCAAATACATGTGGCCGTTAGCGGGCAGAAGCCAGCGCCTAGTCGCAAGAGAGAATGGAATGGGTACACTGAACCGCACAGAATTGGATCGCCTCGAACGCCGCGAACTGCAGCTCACGATTCTCGCCGCTGCTTTCGTTCTAGTTCAGGCTGCCGGCCTCGCCATGTTCATGTATCCCTTGGTGTTCCTCCACCCTGTGGGCAACAAGTGGACGCTGCGAGCTGCGTTCTTCGGGTTTTGCGCGCTAACGCTGCTCTTTGCCGGTTACTTGCTGGACCGCCAGAGGACAGTGAGCAATTTGAAACAGCAGATTCTGGCAGAGCTGGAACGCAACGTCACCTTGCAGCATCAGGCCAGCGTGGACTTGCTCCAAAGCATGCCCGATCAAAATCATTTCTGGGATCGCCTGACCATGGAATACCGGAGGGCTATGACCATGCAGAAGACGCTCTCGATCTTGCTCGTGAAAGCCAAGCCCGCGCTCGCGTCTGCGTCCGCAACAAATGACGCCGGCTCGGAAGCCTGGAGCGATGCCGCGAAAGCGATGTCTCGCAAGCTGCGTCCCACCGATTCGATCTACCGGCTTGCGACGGACACATTTGCTTTGGTTCTTCCGGAAACCGACGTGCTGAATGCTAAGCGCGTCGCGGTCCGTCTGCAGGAAGAACTGCAAACCGTCCGCGCCAAGCACAATGTGTCGTTCGAAATTACTGCGCACAATTATCCCGAGCATGTGAAGAGCGCGCACGAACTGGAAGACATCGTGAAGTCGCTGCTCCCCGCGCAGGATGAGTGGACTTCGCCTGTGCTCGTGGAAAAGACCTAGGATCCGCCGCCTGCCTCGGTCTCTTTTTTGTAGTGGCCGGTCTTTAGACCGGTGCCGTCTTGAATCGCTTCTGAGCCCGGGGAGGTTCCGCGACGCGACGTTCGAGAAAAATTAAGCGAGCGCCTGCCTCAAATCTTCGATCAAATCTTCTTTGTCTTCCAAACCAATCGAAACGCGCACCGTCCCAGGACTGACGCCCGCCCGCTGTAATTCTTCGTTGCTCATGTTGTAGTGCGAACTGTAGATCGGAAGAATCACCAACGACTCGACTCCGCCAAGACTTGCGGCCAGCAGGAATAGCCGCACGCGGTCGCAGAAGCGCCGCGCCGCAGGCAGCCCGCCTTTCATGTCGAACGCCAGCATGCCTCCGAATCCCCGCATCTGCTTACGCGCGAGTTTGTGGTCGGCATGCGACTTCAATCCGGGATAGTGCACTCGCTCTACTTTAGGATGCTTCTCAAGAAATTTGGCCACCGCGATGGCGTTTTCGCACTGGCGCTCCACGCGTACGCCAAGCGTCTTGACGCCGCGAATCAGAAGATACGCCGCGCCGGGGTCCATGGAGCCGCCCAGGTAAATAATCATATGGCGGACCCGCTCCATCCAATCCGAATTGCCGACAGCAACACCCGCAATGATGTCGGAATGGCCCGCAAGCGCTTTTGTGGCGCTATGCACGACCATGTCGTAGCCAAGCGCGATGGGGTTCTGCAAGACCGGCGTGGCGAAAGTATTGTCGATGATGGAGACAAGTTTGTGTTTCTTGGCGAAGGCCACGGCCTTATGAATATCCACAAGGCGAAGCGTGGGATTTGTCGGGGTTTCGATGTAAAGAACTTTCGAACGCGGCGTGACGAGATCTTCGATTCTGGCGAGATCGGTGCCAACCTGGCGGACGGTGATGCCCATGTTGGGGAAAACATCGCGCATCAAGCGATATGTGCCGCCATAGGTCTGCGCGGTGGTAATGAGTTCATCGCCGGCCTTGAGCGCTGCGAGCAAAGCCGAGGAGATGGCGGCCATACCGGATGCGGTGACGACGGCAGCTTCCGCACCTTCAAGAGCAGCAATTTTCTTCTCGGCGACAGAGAGAGTGGGATTGCCGTAGCGCGTGTAAATGTACGCCTTGTTTTTGCCCTCGGCCCACAGCTTCATTTCTTCCGTCGAAGAAAAGGTAAAAGTGGAGGAGCGAATAATCTCCGTAACAATCGGTCCGTTGACGCCGCGACGGTTCGGTTCGCCGCCGTGAATGGCTTGCGTCTGCGGCCCGAGCTTGGGCTGGGATTTGTTTTTCATGGGGAGAGTGTGCACCTTGTGGGCAAACAAGAACAGCTTCCAAATTGGCTCCGGCCAGGACAATTTGGGCGGGATCGAAACTCAGGGCACGAATCGCTACGATTGGGCGTTCGTCCACTATCTTTGCCGGGCCGCTAACCCCAGTATGAGCGGTCGAGCTAAATCTCTGGCTGACGATAACCTATGGAAGTTTTGGGTGTATACTCCCGGCTACCCGAAAAACTAGCCAGTTCTTCACAGGAGGAGTCTCGCTGACGGGAATACGAACTTTCATTTGAGCCCGGCCGTGCGCTGGGGAGCAGTGGAACGGCCGGCACTCAGTTAGAGAGCGTGCGATGAAGCAGACCTTCGCTATCGGTATTGGAGGCGCGGCCGGACAGGGAGTCGCCACACCCGGCGACATTTTCGCTAAGATTTTCAGCCGGCGCGGGCTGCACCTGAATGCCTACAACGCCTACCAATCCATCATCCGCGGCGGCCACACCTTACTGACGATTCGCACCGGTACGGAAAAGGTCACCAACATGGGTGACCGCATCGATTTGCTCATCCCCCTGAACCAGGACACCATGGATCGACACCTGCAGTTGCTCACTGCCGGTGCGGCCTGCATCTACAATGCCGACACCATCAAGCCTGGCCCCGCCGCCCACGGCGTGCAGCTTTGCCCGCTCCCCGTTTCTGAGTTGGCCGACATTACGAGAAACAAGGTAGCGCAGAACACACTGGCCATGGGCGCGGGCCTTCACATGATGGGGATCGGTTTCCAGCCGCTGGAAGAAGTCCTCCGCGAGCAGTTCAAGAAAAAAGGCGAAGCTGTCGTTGCCGAGAACGTCGGCGTGGCGCGCGCCGGCTACGATTATGCCGCCGCGCACTTTTCGGATTTCCCGAATCCCATTCCCAAGACAGAGAATCGCTACGCCATCCTCAGCGGCAATGTCGCCATGGCCATGGGCGGAGCGGCCGCCGGCGTGAAATTCTATTGTGCCTACCCGATGAGTCCTTCGACCGGCGTGCTGCACTGGATGGCGGCCCACGCGCGCAAAGCCGGCATCATGGTGCGCCAGGTGGAAGATGAAATCGGCGTGATCAACATGACCATCGGCGCGGCTCATACCGGTGTCCGCGCCATGTGCGCGACATCGGGCGGCGGATTTGCTCTGATGAGCGAAGGCCTAGGCATGTCCGCCATGATTGAAACGCCAGTAGTGGTGATCAACTGCCAGCGAGCCGGCCCGTCCACTGGCGTTCCCACGAAGACTGAGCAAGGCGACCTCTGGCAAATGCTTGGCGCGGCTTTTGGCGATTATCCCCGAGTGATCGCGGCGCCACTGGACATCGGCGATTGCTTCAAGCTGATCCCTGAAATCTTCAACCTCGCCGACCGGTTTCAATGCCCGGGTCTTGTCCTTTGCGATTTGTTACTGTCGGAAGGCAGGCTCAGCGTGCATCCGAACGATCTGGATTTCAGCCCGCCCATCGACCGCGGCGAACTCATCACCAGCCCCAACGGCAACGGAGCGCCGACCGCGGCTGCCACGAACGGCGATTACAAACGTTACAAGATCACAGACAGCGGTATTTCTCCTCGGGCGGTTCCGGGCGTGCCGGGGCACATCCACACGGTGGCCACGGACGAACACATGGAAGACGGCGTACTGATCAGCGACGAATTCACCAATCCAATCAAGCGCCGCGCCATGATGGAAAAACGCATGCGCAAGGTGGCCGGGATCGAAGCCGCCGTGCCGCCGCCAACGCTGTCCGGTCCGCGTGACGCCGACGTTACGTTGATCGGCTGGGGCTCCACGAACGGCGTAATCGAGGAAGCCTGCGAGATGCTCAATGACGAAGGAATCTCCGCCAATCAACTGCAGATTCGCTGGATCGTGCCGCTGCATGGCGAAGCCATACTCGAGATTCTGAAAGACTCGCGGCACACTATCATTGTCGAAAATAATTACAGCGGCCAGTTTGCCCGCTATCTGCGCAGCGAAACCAGCTTTGTGCCGGACGGGCACATCCGCAAATACGACGGCGAACCCTTCATGCCGCACCACATCGTCGAGGCCGTGAAGGAACAACTTGCCGGGAAGACGAAACTCTCTGTTCCCGTGCACGAGATTATGGTCTGAGGAGGAGACGCAAATGGCGACAGGCGTACAGCGTGCCAGTCAGCAACTGACCATGGCGGATTTGAAAGGCAAAGTTGATCCCGACTGGTGTCCCGGATGCGGCGATTTTGGTGTGCTCGCCGCGGTACAAAAAGCTCTGGTCGAGCTGCGCATCCCGACTCACAATGTGGTCACCATCAGCGGCATCGGC
>Ga0137409_10004155_pt1 | contig 15250 bp, 16 predicted proteins | sample CZODoug1_16funga_FD_122059 | JGI IMG/M metagenome (GOLD analysis project Ga0137409, IMG submission 122059) | Vadose zone soil fungal communities from Angelo Coast Range Reserve, California, USA - CZODoug1_16fungal (Hybrid Assembly) | ecosystem: Environmental > Terrestrial > Soil > Vadose zone... | reverse complement strand
CTCTCCGGCGTCAGTTCGGCAGGCTGAACGCGATATATTCGCCCGCGTAGCTGCCGCCGCTGACGGCCACGACGATGTACTGCTTGCCATCCACCGCGTACGTCATCGGATTGCCGCTCTGCGGCGCCGGCATGAACACGGCGCCAACCTGCTGGCCGGTCGCCTTGTCGTAGGCCCGCAGCATGGCGCCGCGCGGGTGCTCCGGTGTCGTGGTCGCCGTCGGGTCGCCCATGACCACCAGCGTCTTGGTGATGACCAGGCCGACGCCTGAGGTTTGCGCCTGGCCGGTCTTGGGGATGTTGAGCCCCTTGAGCGCTGCGTGGTTGCGCACCGCATCGGGGGTGTCGCCGTGCGGCGCCTGCCATTTGAGCTGACCCTTGTCGAGATCGATGGCGGCGAGCAGGCCGTAGGGCGGCTTTACGATCGGCAGCCCGTCGACGTTCAACCCGCCGAAGCCTCCCGGGGGTGGACTGGCGTTCGCGGCCGCCGGATTGGTCCGGGCGAGACGCGCCCGTGCTTCGGTCTGGGGCGCACCGGCCGCACAGCAGTCGCCGGGCCCCAGTATCTCCCGGAACTGCTGCCCGGCGGTGCCCTGAACGTACCGGATATCCGAGAACTCTCCGGGCGGCGCCACCAGCGAGCGCAGGCCCGGCGTGTTTCCGGCCGGCATGAAGGCAGTATGGGTCTCCGGATCATACCCGAAGCCCGGCCAGTTCGTCGCCGTGCCGGCAACGATTGCGCCCAGCGTTCCATTGACGTCGCCGAGCACGCCCGGCGCGAACGGCGATGGCACCACCTTGTACCGTTTGAGAAACTCTACCGCCTTCTGCCGCAGCTCAGGCGTGAAGTCGATGAGGTCGTCCGGCATGCGGAGGAAGTTGCGGGCATATTGCAGCGCATCGGGCGGGAAAGGCTGCGTCGGCGACAACTTCTCGCCCGGGACATCGGATTGCGGCACCGGCCGTTCCTCGATCGGCCACACTGGCTGACCGGTCACGCGATCGAAGACATAGAGCCAGCCCTGCTTGGAAGCGACTGAAACGGCCTTGACGGGGCGGCCGTTGACGTTGATGTCGGACAGGATCGGGGCCGACGTCATGTCCCAGTTCCAGATCGGATGATGGACGAACTGGAAGTGCCACTTGCGCACGCCGGTCTTGAGATCGACCGCCACCAGGCTTTCGGCGAACAGATTAGCGCCCGGCCGATGGCCGCCGTAATAGTCCGATGTCGGGGTCTCCACCGGGATGTAGACGAGGCCGAGCTCTTCATCGACCGTGATATGCGCCCACACGCCCGTGTTGCCGTTGTTCGCCCAAGAATTGTTCTCCCATGTCTCGTTGCCGAACTCGCCCGGCCGCGGAATGGTATCGAAGCGCCACAGCTGCTTGCCGCTGCGCACGTCGAACGCGCGCACCACGCCCTTGGTGTTGTCGTGGGTCGGGACGGTCGCCCCCTCCCGCATCGAGGCCCCTACGATCACCACATCCCCGGTCACGGTCGGGGCCGCATGGATGCCGATCTCGCCACCCTCAAGATCGATCTGCTGGTTGTTCCCCTTGAGGACGCCGACCTTGATGTCGAGGATGCCGTTGTCGCCGAAGGACGGGATCACGGCGCCGGTCTTGGCGTTCAGCTCGACCAGGCGATAGCCGGTGGTCACGTAGATGATGCGCTCGTCGCCGCGGCCGTCGGTCCAGTAGGAGACCCCGCGTCCCGATAACTGCCGCGCGGAGTTGGCGGCCCGTTGGCCTTCGCGCAGGCTGTGGGACCAGATCAATTCGCCGGTCTTGGCGTCGAGCGCGACAACCGAGCGCCGCGTGCCGGCCGTGGTGTAGAGCACGCCCTTGACCATGATCGGCGTGCCCTCAAGCTTGTATTCCGGATACGGGCCGAACGCGTCGGTCTTGAAGCGCCACGCCACCTCCAGCTTATTGAAGTTCGATGCGTCGATCTGGTCGAGCGGCGAGTACCTGGTGAATTTCACATCGGCGCCGTTGGTCGGCCATTCGCCGTTGCGGGTCGAGGGCTGGCCCTGTCCGGCGAATTGTTGCGGTACCGACGTTCCGACAAATGTTTGGGCGGCGGCCTGCGGGACAACGCATGCAAGCCCGCCCGCGGCTAACACCAGCGCCGACACGGAGTGTAGAAATTTTCGCGACATCGTTTCGCTCCCAGATTTGCGTGTTTTTCACTGACGCGCACAGGTTCATCAAGACGGCGTCACAACTATAGGGCAAAACGTGGCGCGCTCCAATGCGTCTTCCGAGGACCTGCGTCGTCCAACATTAGTCGCTGTAGGGGCGACCTTGTGGTCGCCCCGGTTAGGGCACGGCGCGTCCGGTACGAGGGCGACCCACAAGGGTCGCCCCTATATCATCATCCTTGAGGTCGGAGGCGCGCTCGCGGGCGCTTTAATCTGGTCGCAATCCGCATTAGGTTCCGCCGCGAAACGAGCACAAGAGGACGGAATGGCGCGCGGGCCCCTCGTCGTACGCACCATAAAGACACTTGACCGAACGACCGGCGGCTACCGCGACGCCGGCGAGAGGCTGGCGCTGGTGCCGACCATGGGGGCGCTCCATGCCGGACACCTCGCCCTGGTTCGCCGCGCGCGCCGGCGCGCGGACCGCGTGGCGGTTTCGATCTTTGTCAATCCGGCGCAGTTCGCACCCACTGAGGACTTTGCCAGCTATCCGCGGTCGTTCGAGACCGACGTCGCGGCCCTGCGGGATGAAGGTGTCGATCTCGTCTGGGCGCCGCCGCGCGACGTGATGTACCCGGAAGGCTTCGCCACCGCCGTCAACGTCAAGGGGCCGGCAACCGTCGATCTCGAAGACCGATTCCGCCCGCATTTCTTCGGCGGCGTTGCCACCGTGGTGGCGAAGCTGTTCGGGCAATGCCGGCCGGACTTCGCCATGTTCGGCGAGAAGGACTATCAGCAGCTCAAAACTGTGATTCGCCTGGCCGCCGATCTTGATCTCAAGGTCCACATCATCGGCGTACCGACCGTGCGGGAGAAGGACGGCCTCGCCTTGTCGTCGCGCAATGTCTATCTCGCTCCGACCGAACGCGCCGTGGCGCCGATGCTCTACCGCACGCTGAAGGAGAGCGCCACACGGATCGCGGCGGGCGAGCCGATCGCGCGGGTCATGAGCGAGGGGTGGCTCGCAATCGAAGCGGCGGGGTTTGCGGTTGACTATTTCGAAGCGCGCCACGCGGACACCTTGCGCCGCATCGAGACCGCAGAAGACGGCCCGCTCCGTCTCCTCGTCGCGGCTCGCCTCGGCAAGACGCGGCTGATCGACAACATTGCGGCATGAGCGCCGGCAAAATCGGAGTGGCAGACATTGAGGGAAGGATTTATGCAGATCACTCTCGGCGACCTGACTGACTCGCGAATCACCGACCTGCTTCACTATCATCTCACTACATCCCGGGCACAAACTGCACCCGGCAGTGCGCACGCGTTGGACCTTAAAGGGTTGCAATCGCCCGATATCACCTTTTGGACAGCGTGGGATGGCGAAACTCTCATCGCGATGGGGGCGTTGAAGCAGCTTTCTCTCGACCACGGCGAGGTGAAATCAATGCATACGATTGCAGCTGCGCGAAGAACAGGCGTGGGTAGCGCTATGCTGCAGCATCTCATCGCATTTGCAAGGTCGCGCGAAATGTCGCGCTTGAGCCTTGAGACAGGCTCATGGGATTACTTCCGGCCTGCGGTTGCGCTCTACCGGAGCCATGGCTTCGTTGAATGCCCGCCGTTCGGCGATTACGCGCCGGACCCGAACAGCATTTTCATGACACTTGACCTGCGCAAGCCATGATCTGGTGGTCAAAGCACCCGGTCCGGCGCAATGCTGGCCGTCCGCCTGAAAACCTCGTGATGATTGGAACCTGCGACAAGGTTCGAGATTGAATACACGGGATTGAGGCGAACCTCGAAAGCAGGCTGTTGGGAGCGAGGCGCAACGCCACGACTTTCCAGGCCATTTGCCGATGATCCGAAACAAGAAAGTGGACGACAATGTCATTACGCAGCGAGCTTCGTCAGCAATATGACATCATAGGCTCTTTGCAGCCGGCTACTCATGTCCCGCAAAATTGGAACTACGAGATTCCCAGTTCTCTGTACCGCGCCTACATGCACCCGCCCCACGATGTCGGCGGCCAGCGCGATGTCCCTGTCCAATACGAGGAAAAGGAAGAAGAACAATGGGAACTCAACACTTATGTGACATGCGAGGTGCTTGGCTGGAGGGGCATATGGAATGCCGAGGAAAGGCGCCGGCGGGCCGATAACGATTTGGGTTATACGCTCTATCTCGGCATGCCCTACTACGGGCGCTGGATTTGGGCCGCGGCCCGGATGCTCGTCGACAAGAACCACGTTTCGCTCACCGAGTTGCTGGAAAAAATTGCGGAGGTGAAGTCCCGCCATGAAAGATAAGAAAACTTCGAAAGCACCCGAGAAGACCGATAACGCGCCCGCCCGTTTTAAAGCGGGCGACCGCGTCCGCGTAAAGGATCTGCCGAACATGTTCTACTCCCGCACGCAGATGTATGCGCGCGGGGTGTCGGGGACGATCGCTGCTCGCACATACCAGGACCTCATTCCCGAGGATGAAGCTTTTAACCGGGATGGCCGGCTCGAACAATATTACATCGTCCGGTTCCGTCAGAAGGATCTTTGGCAGGAGTACCCGTCCGAGAAGGATACGTTGCAGACCGAGTTCCCGGATCGCTGGCTCGAGCCCGTTTGAGACAGACTGTGATCGGAAGAGACTGAGAAAGACGCACATGCAGACAGCACACAAACACGCCGGGGGCGGCCACGATCATAAAGCGGCGCCGACGGTGGAAGAGATTACTGACTTCGAGGTTCTGGAGATTGCCGTGCGGGAGCTTGCGATCGAGCATGGCCTCTTTACCGCGCAGGATCATCGCAGGTTCACCGAATGGGCCGAGTCGGTCGGACCAGCCGCCGGCTCTCGCTTGGTCGCGAAGGCATGGACAGACCCCGGTTTCAAGGCGCGTCTCCTGGACGATGGCGTCAACGCCTGCAAGGAGATCGGCATCGACTGGGCGGAACCCACCGGGTTCGGCACCCCAAGCGACTACATGAATTTTCGCGTGCTCGAAGATACGCCGAGGCTGCATCATGTGATCGTTTGCACGCTCTGCTCGTGCTATCCGCGCCCTGTGCTCGGCATGTCGCCCGAATGGTACCGTTCAACCAACTACCGGCGCCGGTTGGTTCGCTGGCCGCGCGAGGTGCTCGCCGAGTTCGGATTGATCCTCCCGCCCGAGGTGGAGATCAGGGTCGAGGACTCCAACCAGAAATGCCGCTTCATGGTCCTCCCCGTGCGGCCTTCAGGGACCGACAACTGGACGGAGGAGGAACTCGCGGCGATCGTCACCCGCGACTGCATGATCGGCGTTGCCTTGCCCCGGCGCGGCAGGACGGCAGACGTTCATCCCGTCCGCAAGGCGCGCCGCCCCGTCCACAGTTCGCCGCAGCATGGGAAGGCCGCCGAATGAGCGCGAAGCGTAACGCGGACCTTGGCCGGATCGCACTGCTCGATGCGATACGGAGCGAAGGGAAGGCGTGGGATGTCATTGCGCCACGTTATGGCGTTACCAATCCAGATCCGCCGTGGAAAACGAGCCTGACCGCGATGTGCGAGTGTCTCTCGGTCAGCGGGGCGCTGCCAGCGCTGGACCGGCGCCGAACCGAGGATGAGCTTGCGGCGGCCGTGTATAGCGAAGTTCCCGCGCCGGAACGTCAGCTGCTCGCACTCGTCCATACCCTGCTTCGCCGCAGGCTGGTGGTTGAGGGGGACCTCGCGAGCCGCATGCGCACCGTTCGGTCGCGGCTTGAAGCGGTGTAGCGAGGCTTCGCTTCAGATCGACGAGGCATGTTGTATACCCTCCCCTGAAGGGGGAGGGTCGGACTGCCGAAGGCAGTCCGGGGTGGGGTGGCGGCGGCGCCCCGAGACACCCCAGGCCGGATTTGTGGCACGGCCGTCACCCCCACCCGGCCCGCTGAGGCGGGCCGACCTCCCCCCTCCAGGGGGAGGTGAAAGGTGGGCACGTTTCGCTTTGCCGGCGTCCACATCGCCAATCAGGGGACGTCCATGCCCTTGCGCTTGAGGACGTCCAATGCTGCTTCGGAGCGCAGGAAGCCCACCAACGCGCGGGCGGTTGCCGCGTCCTTAGCCTTTGCCGCGATGCCGGCGGAGTAGGGGATCTGCTTTTGCAGATCGGCCGGCAATTCGCCGATCACATCGATGCCTGCGACGGGCCGCAGCTCAGCGACCTGCTGCATGCCGATCTCCGCTTCGCCGGACGCTATGGCGGCGCCGACGGGACGGCCTTGCGCGATCACGGCCTTGGCCTTGACGGCATCCGCAATGCCGAGCTTTTCGACCACAGTCAGGACATGGCGGCCGCTGGAACCCTGGCTGTAACCGACGGTCTTCGCCGCCATCAGCGCGGCCTTGAATTTGTCCGGCGTGCTGATGTCCGGCTTCGGCGCCCCGGCCTTCACCGCGACGCCGACCTTCGAAATCATCAGCAGCGTCTTGCCGTTACCGGCCACGTCTCCGCTCGTCGCAAACTCGTCGACAGCCTCGGTGCCGGTGATGACGAGGTCCGCGGCGCCCTGTTTGAGATCGGCGGCGATCGCGGCTTCACCCTTAAAGCTGATCTTCACCCTGTTACCGGTCGCGCTTTCGAACATCGGCAACAGCGTTCCCATGACGTCGGGCAGCGGGCCGCCGCTCGCCACAACGGTAATTTCAGCGGCATTCGCCGCGGCGCCAGCAACGATTGCGCTCAAGCAGCCCGCCACTGTGACGGCGGCGAACTTGCACCATGCATTCATGACAATCTCCCTCGATGACGGTTGGTGAAGACGACCCGATTACACGCCTATCCTTCACGCGCTTCAATATCCCTGGAAACAGACGCAGTGGACAGACGGCCGGCCTTGCCGTCGATGCCGCGGCCGTGGGCGGGCCACAACGCCTCGCAGAGGCCTTCTATGCACACAGGCAACCGGTGTAAGCTCTCGCAAAGCGCGGCTCGCGGAACGTACCGATGGCGCGCGAACCAAACGGCAGCGGCGATACGGCTGACGATCCGCAAAAAACGATCCAAGGGGAGGGCCACCATGCATCACCGAAAGTTCCTCTTTGCAATCGCAATAGCCGGCGCTTCTGCGATGATCTGCGGCGGCGTCAAAGCGGCTGACGGCGCGAAATATCCCGAATGGAAGGGCGCGTGGGAGCGGTGGGTCCCCGCGGTCTCCGTAGTTTCCCCTTCGGGTCTCCGCACACCGGGGGGCCAGCCGTCGTTCGATCAGACCAAGCCGTGGTCACGCGGACAGCAAGCCCCGCTCACAGCGGAGTATCAGAAGGTTCTCGAGGACAGCATTGCCGACCAGGCCGCCGGCGGTCAGGGCAACAATTTTGACCGCGCCCGCTGCATGCCCACCGGCATGCCGCATATGATGACGTTCGGACCCCTGGAATTCGTCGTCACCCCGGACACCACCTATATTTTGATCGGCACCCAGGCGCGTCGCATTTTCACCGACGGCCGCGACTGGCCCAAGGAGATCGAGCCAAGCTATGCGGGCTATTCGATCGGACGGTGGATCGACGAGGATGGCGACGGCACCTATGACGTGCTCGAAGCCGAGACGCGCGGCTTCAAGGGGCCGCGCGTCTACGACGCCAGCGGCCTTCCCCTGCACTTCGACAATGAGTCGATTTTCAAGGAGCGCATCCACCTCGATAAGTCCGATCCCAAAGTCATCCACGACGAAGTCACCGTGATCGACCATGCATTGACGCGTCCCTGGACCGTCGACAAAAGGTACGTGCACAGCGCCAATCCGCGTCCCGAGTGGCGGGAGGCCAGTTGTATCGAAGGATCGGATTTGGTCGCCATCGGCAAGGAAATGTATATCCTGCGCGTCGACGGTTTCTTGATGCCCGCCAAAAAAGATCAGCGGCCGCCCGATTTGCGGTATTTCAAACAAGTAACGAAATGATTCCAAGATAGAAGCGTAGGGCGTAATAAGCGCAGCGCATTGCGCCGCTTCATCTCAACACGCTCGCCGAAGTCTGTCGAGCGTGGTCCGTCTTTCGTACCGGAACGGCGCAATGCGCTGCGCTTATTGCACCCTACGGACCGCTATTTCTTCGCCCCCCTCACCGGATCCTTGACGGCTTCGATGGTGGACAATTCCACATTATAGAGCTGCCCATTCACCTTCTCGACCTTGCGGATGTATTCATTGTGCACCACGTCGCGCGTCTCCGGGTCGATCGACATCGGCCCGCGCGGGCTCTCCCACTTCATGCCTTTCATCGCCGCCAGCATGGCGTCGCCGTCGGTCTTGCCGCCGGTCTTCTTCAGCGCCTCGTAGATCACGTGCATGCCGTCGTAGCCGCCGAGCGAGACGAAGTTCGGGCGCTTGCCATAGGCGGCCTCGAAATCCTTGACATAGGCCTTGTTCAGGGCTGAGTCGTGCAATGCCGAGTAATGCAGCGCTGTGACGATGCCGAGCATGGCGTCGGTCATGCCGGGCAATTCGTCATCGTCGGTCAGATCGCCCGGACCAATCAGCCGGATGCCTGATTTATCCATGCCGCGTTCAACGAATTGCTTGGCGAAGATGCCGGATTGGTTGCCCGGGAAATAGGCGAATATGGTGTCAGGACCAAGGTCGCGCGCGCGCTGCAGGAACGGCGCAAAATCCGGATTGGCGAGCGGAACCCGCATCGACTCCAAGATCTGTACGCCGCCTTTTGAAATACGGTCCTTGAACGCCGCTTCGGCCTCCAGTCCGGGCGCCCAGTCGTTGACGATGGTGACGATTTTTTTGGTGCCGTTCTGGGTCGCCCAGTCGGCAATGACCGCGGAGGACTGCCCGAGCGTGAAGCTCGTCCGCACCATGTAGGGCGAGCGATCGACCGTGATCGAGGCGCCCGACACCATGACCACGGTCGGGATTTTGGCCTCGGTCACCAGCGGCGCGATGGTCAGCGCGGACGGGGTGATGCCGGCGCCGATGATTGCGACCTTGTCATTGACGATGAGCTCCTGCGCCAGCCGCTTGGCGGCCTCGGGTGATGTGGCGTCGTCCTTGACGATGAGCTGGATTTTGCGCCCTGCCACGATGTCGCCGTGCTGCTGAACGTAAAGCCGCGCGCCATTCACCGCCGCCTTGCCGACGGTGTTGAACGCGCCGGTCATCGACTGGATGAGCCCGATCTTGAGCGGCTCCTGGGCCGTGGCGGCGCCCACAGATAAAGCGAGCGCCAATCCGGCGATTCCGATCGAGCTTTGCAATATCGATCTTTGCAACATGTGTTTTCTCCCACACTCTTGTTCGATCATGCACACTTCGCTTGATCATAAGCCGTAGGGTGGGCAAAGCGAAGCGTGCCCACCTTCGCGCTTTCCTCATACCTTTGCGTGGATGGTGGGCACGGCGCTTCGCGCCTTTGCCCACCCTACGCGTTTCCTCATCACTTCCGCTTCAATCGTTCGATTGCCGGCCGCTCGCCGCGCGCCTTGCCACTGATGGGCGCGCGCGGCCATTTGGCGATGCCGGGCTCGATGCCGAAGGTGTAGTCGAGCGAATACCATGGGCCGGTAACATCCGGCGCGGGCGCCGGCTCTTTGTCATGGCGGACGTAGTGCCCGATCAGGGTGCGCGTCACGCCGAACTGGGAATCGGTCTCCAGGTGCGGATCGTCGTCGGTATAGACCTGCGAAATGTGCGTCTTGAATCCGGGCTTGTAGATCAGGAAATGCAGATGGGCCGGGCGCATATTGGCGCGGCCCTGGGCGCGCAGGAGATCGCCCACCGGCCCGTCGACCGGGATCGGATAGCCGGCCGGCTTGATGCTGCGGAACGCGATGTGTCCGTCGGCATCGGCGGTGAACTTTCCTCGCAGGTTCATGTCGGCCTGCACCGGATCCTGATTCTCGTAATATCCTTCGGTCGAGGAATGCCAGACGTCGACCTCGGCGCCAGCCACTGGTTGGCCCTGCGGGTCCGTGATCCAGGCATTGACGAAAATCGGCTCGCCCGGCGTGGGCGAACGCACGATCGAAGCGCCGCTCTCCGTTGCGGGCGAATCCGCGCGCCAGAACGGGCCGAGCAGGTTGGCGGTGGTCTCGGTTGAGCCGTGGTTGCCATTGTTGAGGAGGCAGACAAGGGTCGAGAGGCCAAGCGAACCGGCCATCAGCACCGCCTCGTTGTGGGTCTCGCTGGATTTCTGGCCGATCGCCGCGATGTAGCTTGCGGCCGCCTGGAATTCCGCCTCGGTCAGCTTCACCTCGCGGGCGAAGGCATGAAGGTGGCGCACCAGCGACGACATGATTTCCCGGAAGCGCGGGTCCCCCGCGCGGGCGATCTCGCTCAGCACAGCGCCCGTCACGTCTTCCTGGGTGCGGATGATCATTCTCTTCTCCGTCTCGCCGGCGTGAGACCGCCGTCACCATAGCACCTGTTGAATTTCCGCCAAATCGGCGCAAAGTGGCCGCTTGTTTTTCGCTCCTCGCCTGCTGGGCAAGCGGAATCGCATGAGGCGACCCTCCCCTGAAGGGGAGGGTCGGACTGCCGAAGGCAGTCCGGGGTGGGGTGACAGCGTTGCAGCATATGCTGAAGCGCTGTGACCCCCACCCGGACCGCTGACGCGGTCCGACCTCCCCCCTCCAGGGGGAGGTGAAGACAGCCACTCCGCATGTGAGGAAGGATCTTCCAGGAGGAACCCCTTGTCCACGCTCTCCAGTCCATCCCCCTCCCCACCCGCACGCCTCAACGCGCGAGAGGCGATGGAAAAGCTCAATGCGGAAGCCGGCAAGTTCAATATCTGGTTGCGGACCCAGGCGAATGCGCCGGCTCAGCGGCCGTGGTTCCGTGACACCGGCATCGAGGCCGGCGGCACGCTTGCGGCGGGCCGGGTCGGCGCCAACCAGATCAAGGCGGCGCCGCACCGCTGGCGGTGGAGCGAGATCGGCCCCTATCTCGACCGCATCGCCGAGATTGCGCGCAATTGCGACGTACCGCCGATCGAGTTCGCGGAGCGCCAGCAATTCCTGCTCACCAATCCGGGTTTAGGGGGCCGGCTGCAGGTCACGAACACGATCCGCTGCGCGGTGTCGATCTACAATCCGGGCGACGTGGCGCCGGTCCACATCCATACACCCAATGCGAGCCGCACCATCCTGTCGGAGAACGGCGGCTACACCGTCGTCGAGGGAGAGCGCTGCGAGGCCGAGCGCGGCGACCTCATCCTCACGCCGCACGGCACCTGGCACGACCACGGCAACGATGGCGCGACGCCGGTGGTGTGGATCGACGTGCTCGATTTCCCGTTGATGGAGTTCCTCGATTGCGTGTGGCTCGACGACGAATTTCACGGCGAGCGCGCCGGCAACAGCCGCGCCCAGGCGGCAAAGCTTGCGGACGGTTACTCGCAGAGGCGCTACGGCGCCGGCGGCATGTTGCCCGGCTTCGGGTCGCATCAGCGCGGCATCTCCCGCCATGCGACGCCCATGATCCACTACCGCGGCGCCGAGGTTCGCAGCGCGCTCGCTGGTCTCGCCGGCGAGGCGGGCGATCCTTACGAGGGCATCACGCTTGCCTTCGTCAATCCGGTGAACGGCGATCCGGTGTTCCCGACGCTGTCCTATGCGGCACAACTGCTACGGCCCGGCGAGGAAACGCGCCTCAAGCGCGAGACGGCGAGCACCATGTACGTGGTGATCGAAGGCCGAGGTGCGACCGAAATCGCCGGCAACCGCTTCGCCTGGGAGCGCAACGACATTTTCGTGGTGCCAAATTTCCTGTGGCGGCGCCACGTCAACACTGGGAGCGACGACGCGGTGCTCTATGCGGTCTCCGACGCGCCGCTGATGGAGAAGATCGGGCAATACCGGGCGCAAGGGCGCGGCAAGGATGGGGCGGTGGAGAACTTGGTGGCGTGACTCCCGGCGCAATGTAGATGGGTTTCGCTGCCGCTCAACCCATCCCACGCCGAACTCACCCCTCCGCCAGTGCCGCGGCGAGCTTGCTCGCCTGATCCGACAACACCGCGGGATCCTCCTTGAAGCTTGCCGGCGGCTTGAGCGCGACGCCCGCCCGGCGCGGCATGACATGGACATGCAGGTGGAACACCACCTGCCCGCCCGCCGGTTCGGAGAACTGCTGTACGGTCACGCCGTCCGCGCCGAACACCTTCATGCCGGCGCGGGCGACCTTCTGGACCACCTTCATCACATGGGCGAGGTCGTCGGGCGCAACGTCGAGAATGTTGCGGGCCGGCGCCTTGGGGATCACCAGCGTGTGTCCGGGCGCACGCGGCATGATGTCGAGGAACGCGAAGGCGTGATCGTCTTCAAAGACCTTGTAGCTCGGCACCTCGCCGCGCAGAATCTTCGCGAACACGTTGGTCGGGTCGTAGCTCGCCATCGGTGGACTCCGGGTTAGCCGGGGAATGTCGAGGGTGCGAAACGATCAGTCAAGACGGGGACCGGACACAGCGTCAACTTTCGTGACTGCGGCGGTCGAACAGGCTGCCATACAGCGCCAAACGGCGGCGGTAACTTTCGTCCTCCTCATTGGACTCGCGGTCGACGTGGAGTTCGGCACCACCATCGACGTGATCATAGACAAGCACGCTTTCCTCGGGAGCCATCTCTAAAACCCCGCGTCCTCGTCGGCCAGCTCCTGCGCCTCCCGATCTTCGCTCCCCGAGCATTTGCGGAACGGGCTTGCCTCCCGGAGTTCCCGTCCGGCGGCCTCCACATAGGCGCGCTCGCGCTTGAGATAGTCGTCGATCGCCCGCCGCAAGCCGGGATCCGCAATGTAGTGCGCCGAGTGGGTGGTGTTCGGCAAATAGCCGCGCGCGAGCTTATGCTCGCCCTGGGCGCCGGCCTCGACGCGGTTGAGCCGGTGGGCGATCGCATATTCGATCGCCTGGTAATAGCAGATCTCGAAATGCAGGAATGGATGATGCTCGATCGTGCCCCAATGGCGGCCGAACAGCGCGCCGTCGCCGATGAAATTGATCGCGCCGGCGATGAAGCGCTGCCCGCGCTTCGCCATGATCAGGAGGGCCTCGTTCGCCATGGTCTGCCCGATCAGCGAAAAGAATTCGCGCGTCAGGTAGGGGCGTCCCCACTTGCGCGAGCCGGTCTCCATGTAGAACGCGAAGAAGGCGTCCCACGCGGCTTCGGTGAGGTCAGCGCCGCTAAGCCACACCACCTCGATGCCGGGGCTAAGCGCGTCGCGGCGTTCGCGCCTGATGGTCTTGCGCTTGCGCGACGACAGGGCGGCGAGGAAATCGTCGAAGGTCGCGAAGCCGGCATTGTCCCAATGGAATTGCTGGTCGGTGCGCATGAGGAAGCCGCGTTCGCCAAGCACGCGCCATTCCGCCTGCGTCATGAAGGTGATGTGGACCGAGGAGGCATCGCGCAGTGTCGCGAGCTCGATGAGCCCCCGGGCGAGCGCGGACTGTGTGGCGTCGACGTCGGCGCCCGGCGCCACCATGAGGCGGCGGCCGGTTGCGGGCGTGAACGGCACCGCGACCTGAAGCTTCGGATAGTAGCTGCCGCCGGCGTGCTCGTAGGCCTCCGCCCAGCCGCGGTCGAACACGTATTCGCCGCGCGAATGGGATTTGAGATAGCACGGCGCGACACCGATGATGTCCCCGTCGGCGGTCTCGGCGACGAGATGCTGCGGCTGCCAGCCGGTGCGCGCCGTTGCCGACTTCGAGGTTTCGAGGGCGGCGAGGAAGGCATGCCGGGTGAACGGATTGGCGCCGTCGCCGCCAGCGCAAGCATCCCACGAGGCCGCGGCGATGTCGCCGATCGCGGGAAGCACGCGGATGCGCACCGCCTGACCGGCTGCAGTTTCCGGGGATTGCGCGTCCTTCGCGGCGTCCTTTGGGGTGATCTTGCGGAACATCCTGATTGGCTTGGTCATCCCCGGATAAAGCTATACGAGCCAGGAAGCGCGTTCATTACAATTTCTGAGACCGCGAAGCTGATGAGATGACTGCTAGTGTAAGCAAGCGCGGCTGCAGTTCAAATCGAAATCGGTCCTATCTCAAATCATTGATCGCGTTTCAGCATTGCGCTGCCAGCAAGCCAGGAATATCGCTTTCGCTTGCTAGACCTCGGTCGCAGCCAGAATCGTTATCTCCGGCCACCGCATTTTCCAGCTTGCGGCCTTGGCATCATAGATTTCCGCGCGAAAATTGGGACAAGGGTTCGGCCGCACCGTCATTGTCGCAATATCGTCCAGGCCGTGCGGCGTATAGACCGCGCAACCTTCGGCCATCGGCTGCACTCCGACCTGCGCTACCCGGGCAAGGAAGCGATCGATTCCGTCGGTCGTCCGGTGCAGCGGCCCGTAGGGAGCATGGAATTTCTCGTGATACCAGAGATGGACGCGCGCCTGATTGCGGGCCTCGACACAATCGCAAACGTCGGACATGCAGGCCGCGACGCGCCGAATGACCACATCCTCGGCCGCGAACGAGGTGTCGGGGTCGAAGTAGAAGATGTCATAGTCCTTGATGCCGTACTCTGGCGGCCGTCCGGTGATCACATTCCAAACAGTTTGGAACACCGCACCCGAAACCAACCAGGCGTCCGCAAGGCCGAGCGCAGGCAGGCGTTCCAGGATCGCCCGGTTCATCGGATTGCGCAGGACCGCCTCGACTAGGCGTGGATGATCGATGGAGACGCTTTCCGCAGTCACCGCATCCCGGCGAACGGATCGCTCGCCATCTGGACGGCCGTAGGCTGTCGCATGGACGACTTCATGTTCGGCGGCGTTTTCATTCCTCTCGTGTCTTCCTGCTTGCCGGCGACCGGTAGCGCGTAGGTCAGGATGGTCTTTGCCATGAACCGGTCCGAGCCCGGCGTCAGGCCGTAGCCGAGCCCGAAGTCGATATCGACATCGCCGATCTTGAAATCGACCACCCCGAACAATTGGTGCGACTGCTGCTCGAAGGGGAGAAAACTGCCGGGCCGGCCGAGAGCGGTATAGTACTCCACGCCAAAAGCGAGGTCTTTGCTCAGGGTGCGGGCGAGCCGCGCGGCCGGCACGAAATCGATGTCGCCGAACCGCCCGAATTCGAGATCGACGATCGGATTGACGATGAATTCCCACTGCGGGTTGCGCCAGCCGATGATCGGCCGGATCTCCATGGCG
>Ga0137409_10004152_pt1 | contig 15253 bp, 15 predicted proteins | sample CZODoug1_16funga_FD_122059 | JGI IMG/M metagenome (GOLD analysis project Ga0137409, IMG submission 122059) | Vadose zone soil fungal communities from Angelo Coast Range Reserve, California, USA - CZODoug1_16fungal (Hybrid Assembly) | ecosystem: Environmental > Terrestrial > Soil > Vadose zone... | reverse complement strand
GAACAGCATCGCTTTCGGCGAGCCGCGTGGCGCGAGCGCCGAAGCAAAGGCATCCTATATGCCGATGTTCATCCATTTGGCGCTGGTGTTTATGGCTGGAGTCTACCTGCCTCCGCAATTGGTCACGTGGTTCCAGAACGTCGCAAAGCTTCTAGGATAGGCCCATGCTGATCGAAAAAATTCCGGGTCAAAGGGTCGAAGCGCACAAGCCCGTGCCGCGCGTCATCGTGAGCCCTGAGACGTGGCGAATGCTCACCGCGGAGCTTGTGGCAGGCCGCATGACGTTGTTCGGACTTTGGGGTGACGCCGATAAGGTGCACATGGCGCTGCTGCAGGACGCCGAGATCGTCGTCGTGACGATCGAATGCCAGGACGGCAAGTTCCCGTCGGTCGGACAGGTGCATCCGCCCGCGATCCGCCTCGAACGCGCAATCCATGACCTCTACGGGTCAGAGTCGCCAGACCTTCAGGACCAGCGGCCTTGGCTCGATCATGGCCGCTGGGGCGTGAAGCGCCCACTTGGAATTCGGATCGAGGCGCATTCGATTGCAACGACATATCGATTTTTGCCGACCGAGGGCGACGGCCTGCATCAGATCGCGGTTGGTCCGGTGCATGCCGGTATCATCGAGCCCGGTCATTTCCGCTTCACCGTCAACGGCGAAACCGTGGTTCGCCTCGAGCAGCGTCTCGGCTACGTTCATAAGGGTATTGAATCGCTGATGGCCGGAGCCTCGATCGAGAAGGCGTCTCGCCTCGCGGGGCGCACCTCCGGCGACAGCACGGTTGCGTGCGCACTTGCGTTTGCGAATGCAGTCGAAGCTGCGGCCGAGGTGCAGGCTCCGGCGCGCGCCGTTTTTCTGCGCGCTTTGATGGCCGAACTCGAACGGCTCGCCAATCACTTCGGCGACATCGGCGCGATCTGCAACGACGCCTCGTTCTCGATCATGCACGCGCAATGCGGCATCCTGCGCGAGCGCACGCTGCGCGCCGCTGATGCCTGCTTCGGCCATCGCCTGATGATGGACCGCGTGGTGCCGGGCGGCATCGCGCAAGATCTTGTCGCCGAGGGAATGGCGGCGGTGAACACATTGCTGGCAGAGGTCCGGCGCGTGTTCCCGCGGCTTGTCGCGCTCTACGACAACACCGCGTCGCTGCAGGACCGCACCGCGCAGACCGGCATTCTGCGCTCCGATTACGCCCGCCAGTTTGGCGCCGGCGGTTATGTGGGACGAGCGAGCGGCCGCGCCTTCGACGCGCGCAAAGTGCTTCGCTACGCGCCCTATGGCGAGCTCTCGTTCGAGGTGCCGACGCGCGATGGCGGTGATGTCAATGCCCGGGTCTGGATCCGCATCGAGGAGGTCGAGCAGAGCCTGTCGCTGATTGAGCAGGTGCTGCAGCGGTTGCCTGACGGCGCGATCCGTGCCGAGATCAAGCCGGCCGGCGAGCCGCGCGAAGGTCTTGGCCTCGCAGAATCCTTCCGCGGCGACGTGCTCGTCTGGGTGCGGCTTGATGGCGAGCGCGTGACGCGCTGCCACCTGCGCGATCCCTCGTGGTTTCAGTGGCCGTTGCTGGAGGTCGTGATCGAAGGCAACATCGTCGCCGACTTCCCGCTCTGCAACAAGTCGTTCAACTGCTCCTACTCGGGGCACGATCTATGACGATGCACCCGCCACACTCTCCATCGTCATGCCCGCGCTCGTCGCGGGCATCCACGTCTTGCTTTTTGGAAGTCGTGGATGGCCGGGACAAGCCCGGCCATGACGGAGGAGAGCGTGTCAGATTAACATCAGGGCGATGACATGCGACGGACATTGCTTGAGGGCATGCTGAGCCGGCCGCTCACCGAAGCGCCGCCGGCTCCTGACGATGCAGCGCTCGCGGAGCTTGCCGGCAAGCTCGACGCTACGGCGCGGCGCCGGCTTGGCCGCAGCCTCTCGATCCGCGAGGTCGACGCCGGCTCCTGCAACGGCTGCGAGCTCGAGATTCATGCGCTCAACAACGCCTTCTACGATCTTGAGCGTTTCGGGCTGCGCTTTGTCGCCTCGCCGCGCCATGCCGACGTGCTGATGGTGACCGGCCCGGTCACCAGGAACATGCGCGAGGCGCTCGAGCGCACCTATAACGCGACACCCGATCCGAAATGGGTGGTCGCGGTTGGCGACTGCGCAGCCAATGGCGGCGTCTTCGCAGGCAGCTACGCCGTCGTGGGCGGCGTCAAGGATGTGATCCCGGTCGACCTCCACATCCGCGGCTGCCCGCCCCGCCCCGTGCAGCTGCTGCAGGGGCTGCTCGCGCTCATGGACAAGCAAAACACTTAGTACAGCCGCGCTGCCAAGTCGCAGGCCGCGGAGTGTTTCAATGTGCGAGCATGCACACTCGGCGGCGTCCCCGCCTTCGCAGGGACGACAGCAGAAGTTGTCGCGCGCCACAGAACCAAGGCGAATGAGAGCGCTGCAATGTCGAGAATCCTAGGCACTGCATTCTCCAGCATGCTGCTCCTCACCTCCGCGCCCGCAGGCGCCGAGCCAGTTGCCGACTTCTACAAGGGCAAGCAGATTCGCATGATCGTGCGCACCACGCCGGGCGGCGACTACGACCAGTATTCGCGGCTGCTCGCCCGCTTCATGGGCAAGCACATTCCGGGCAATCCGCAGTTTGTCGTCGTCAACATGCCCGGTGGCGGCGGCATCACGGCCGCCAATTACATGGCACAGGTCGCGCCACGCGACGGCACCGTCGTCGGCATCGTGAGCCAGGGACTGGCCGCCGACCAGGCGCTCGGCATGTCTCCGCAGCTCAAGGCCGATCTGCGCGAGTTCAACTGGATCGGCAATGTGGTCTATTCCAACCAGCTGCTGGTGGTGTGGCACACCTCGCCGACCAAAACGATCGAGGATGCCAAGCAGCGCGTGACCACCATTGGCACCACCGGTGCCGGCTCCGCCTCGGTGCAGTATCCGGCATTCTACAACAACGTGCTTGGCACCAGGTTCAGGATCGTGTTCGGCTACCCGGGCGGCCAGCACATCGATCTTGCGATGGAGCGCGGCGAGGTCGAAGGCCGCGGCACCAATCCTTACTCAGGCTGGATGGCGTCGAAACCGACCTGGATTCCGCAGAAGCTGATCATTCCGCTGATCCAGGCCGGCGTCGAGAAGGAGCCGGCGCTGCCCGGCGTGCCGCTGATCGTGGATCAGCCGGTGAAGCCGCAGGACAAGCCGCTGCTCAGCTTCATGGCGCAGTCCTCGACCGTCGGAAGGCCGCTCGCCACCACGCCGGGCGTGCCGCCGGAGCGCGTGGCGGCGCTGCGGGCAGCGTTTGCCGCGACCGTCAAGGATCCTGAGTTCATCACCGCCGCCACGCAGGAGAACATGGAGATCCGGCCGATGACCGGCGAGAAGCTGCAGGACATCATCGTCGGTCTGCTCGGCGCGCCACCAGACGTGCGCGAGCACATGAAGATCGCGCTGCAGCCGAAGGACGAGCACACGATCGAGAAGAAATAATCTAGAGCGAGATAAGCTGAGCTTGACTCGCCTCTTAATTCCGTTCGTCCCCGCGGAGGCGGGGACCCAGTTCTTTGGCCGAGTTCTCGGCTCCTGGGTCCCCGCTTCCGCGGGGACGAACGGAGATTTGTTCAATGGCGGTGCAAACCTAAATTCATCCCGCTCTAGTTTAGCTACCGCGCCCGAGCGCCCGGATGGTCCGCTGCACGACCGCGGGCGGCGTGGCGTAAGCCTTGCCGACAACCTCGGTCATCTCACGCGCCGAGACCGGCACCACGTTGAGGTTCTGCTTCCTGGCATCCTCCAGAAATGCCGGATCGGCCAGCGCCGCATCGAACGCCGTGCGCAATGTCGCGAGGCGCTCCGCCGGCACGCCGGGCGGCGCCACGAACGGACGCCCCATGGCGGCGCGCGCGAAGAACAATTCCAGCGCCTGGCGATCCTCCACCGAGCGCGCGGCCTCGATCACCATCGGGGCATCCTTGACGCGCGGATCGGGGGTGAGCGCGGCCTGCAGCAGCACGTTGATCCCGCCGGTGCGCGCGAGATTGCCGCGCGAGAGCGAGTCGTAAGCGAGGCAGATGCCCTGCACCTCGTTGCGCTCCATCGCCAGCTGAATTTCGTGCGAGCCCTGATAGCCCTTGACCAGCTTGAACTTCATGCCGAGCAGCGCGGCCAGGAACTCCGGATAGATCGCAGTGTCGGCGCCCGAGCCGGTGCCGCCGACCGAAAGCTCCTTGCTGTAGAGATCCTGCAGGCTCTGCACCGCGGCATCCTTGCGGGCGGCGCACACCGTGGTGTCGCGGCCGGGGCTGCCGATATAGTTGAGCTTGAGCGCATCGAACTGCGTGCCCTGACCACCGAGCAGCGGCTCGAACACGATGCCGCGGTTGATCATGCCGAGCACGGTGCCGTCCTTGGCGGCGGTGTTGTAGAGCCGGTTGGCGACCAGCAGCCCGCCGGAGCCCGGCGTATGCACCGGCACCACGTTGGGATTGCCGGGGATGTGCGTCATCATGTGACGCGCCACCGTGCGCGCCCACAGATCGTCCTCGCCGCCAGGACCAAAACCAATGAGCAGCGAGACCGTCTTGCCGCGGAAGAAATCCGCCGGCGATTGGGCGAGCGCTGTGGAAGCACCCGCCAACAGCGCCAGCGCCGCGCCGATATAGGGCGCGAGGCGGTGGACTTTGCGGAAGCGGCCCGTGGGGCGAGACACTCTTGTCATTGCAATACTCGTCCTACGCGACATTGGTCCTACGCAATAATGCTACTGCGTCACGGAGCGTGACGCGCTTCGATCTTGCCGCACCGAGGGGGCGGTTGCCAACCTGCAGCGCGGCAACCGCGCGCTTAGACCGCACCTCGCTCAACCCGGCCATGCACTTTCATGGGCATCGCCAGGAAGCGAGCCACTAAGCAGTGAGGAACTTGACGAAATAGTCGTAGACCTGATCCGGCGCCTCCTCCTGCAGATAGTGGCCGGTCGGCAGCGGCTGCGCATCGACGAGGTTCTTCGCGAACTTGCGCCACACGGTCGGAAACTCCTGCGTCGGCGGCTGCCCGCGCGTTCCCCACAGAACGAGCAGCGGCGTCTCGATCTGGCGATCCTTGTCGGCCGTGTCCATTTCGAAGTCGATCCGCGCGCCGGCGCGATAGTCGCGGCAGGAGCCGATGATCGTTTTCTTGGTGTAGCAACGGATGTACTCGTCGAACACGACCTTGGGCGGATTGCGGCTGCCGGCGCGGCTCTTCAGGAACCATTCGGCCGGAACCGCGCTCATCAGCGTCTCCGGGAACGGCTCCGGCTGCGCCATGAACAGCCAGTGCCAGGAGTTCATCGCCCAGTTTTTATTGGCGCTGGTCCACACGTGATAGTTCGGCAGCATGTCGAGCAGGCACATCTTGATGACCCGCTCCGGATGATCGAGGCACATGCGATGGCTCACGCGCGCGCCGCGGTCGTGGCCGCCGAGGAAGAAGCGCTGATGGCCGAGATTCGCCATCACCTCGATCATGTCCTCCGCCATCACGCGGAAGCTGTAGTTGATCAGGTTGGGACCGGGCTCCGGCAGCGAGCTGTCACCATAGCCGCGCAGATCAGGCAGCACGACGTGATAGCGCTCTGCAAGCCGCGCCGCGACGGCGTACCACAGCACGTGATTGTTGGGATTGCCGTGCAGCAGCAGCAAGGGCGGGCCGGAGCCGCCATGACGCAGGCGAATGATGGCGCCCTTGGTGCGCATGTCGATGTGTTTGAACCCTGGAAACAGACCGGCGACGTCAGCGCTGCCCCAGCGGGTCGGATCGCGGGCATAGTCGGCGCTGGTCGCTTCCGCCAGCACGGCTCCCTGTTGAACTGACATCTGTTGCGCAGATGACGGCGTCGCAACGCTCGCCGCCGCCGCACCTGCCACCAAGGCCTGAACCAGGCCGCGACGGCTCACACCGGTTTCGTTCTGCTCGGATTGGAGATGTGTTGTCATTTGAGCCTCACTTGTGAGCGTGGGCAAAAGCGATGGTGCAGATGGCCGGATGTCACAGGCTGCGCACGCGCGTATCGCTCTGATTGGAGCTCACGCGCTCGCAATCGACACAAGCCGTCAGCCGCTGCGGTTGACAGCCGGCGTTTCCTCCCATCTGCTGCAAGTATTCCACCGCAAGCTGTGCGCGCGCAAGACCAGCCTGCGCGCCAGCCATGGGTGATCGATGGAATTACCACCTCTGTTGCGCCAGGCCATCGACCGTGCGCTGGACGGCGTCGCGCGTGCCGACCTCGCCGCCGCCGCGGCGGCACTTTCACAGCGCTACCGTGAGGAGCGGCGCGATGGCGCGTTCTACGTCGCAAGCCGGCGCGACGCGCTCGCCTACGTCGCGGTGCGCCTGCCGGCAACTTATGCGGCGGTGCGCGCGAGCTTTGACGCCATTGCCGAGGCTCGAGCGGATTTCGCACCCAGGACGATGCTCGACATCGGCGCAGGCCCCGCGACCGCGCTCTGGGCCGCGGCCGACTGCTGGCCCGCTCTCACTGACGCGTTGCTGGTTGAGGCAAGCCCGCTGCTGCGGGCCTGCGGAGAGGAGCTCGCGGCCGAGGCCGACTTGCCGAACATGACCTGGCGCATCGCGAATGTCGCTTCGGATGCCATCGATGGCGCGCCGCGCGACCTGGTCGCCTTGGCCTATGTGCTGAACGAGCTGGCGCCGAATGCTCGCCAACTCACGCTGGAGCGGCTCTGGCGCCTGACCGCCGACACGCTGGTCATTGTCGAGCCGGGAACGCCGGCCGGCTGGCAACGCATCCTTGCGGCGCGCCACCAGCTCATCGAGAGCGGCGCCCATGTCATCGCGCCCTGTCCCCATGCGCATGAATGCCCGCTGCAGCCGCCCGACTGGTGCCATTTCGCCAGGCGCGTCGCCCGCTCGCGCCTGCATCGGCAGGCCAAGGGCGCTGACGTTCCTTGGGAGGATGAGAAGTTCAGCTATGTGGCGTTGTCGCGAAGGCCGGCGCCGGCAGCCGGCGCGCGCGTCATTGCCCGACCACGCAAGGCCAGCGGCCGCGTCACGCTGAAACTGTGCCGTCCCGATGGATCGGCGGCGGATCAGCTGTTCTCACGGCGCGACGGCGACCTGTTCAAGCGCACATCGCGCTGCGATTGGGGCTCGTCACTGTGACGTGAGTCTGAGCAGCGATGTTACGTCTGTGCCCTCTCGGAAATCTCCTCCCTCTCCCCGAAAGCGGAGAGAGGGAGCAACATGTCGTGCAACAAACCTCAGTTGATATAGGCGGCGTTGGGCCGTTCGTTCAATTCGATGTAGGTACCCCACGGGTCGGTGATGAAGGCCAGCGCGGCGCCGGTCTGTTCGTTCTTGGTGTAGGGCCGATCGAGCTTGATGCCGTTGGCCTCAAGCTTCTTGATAAAGGCCTGCAGGTCTTTCACGTCAAAGCCGATGTGGTCGAGGACGCGCCCTTTGGTAGGCGCTTGCGCCATGTCGGCCTTGTTGAAGCGGAGTTGCGCACCAGGCACGTCCGCGACCGGGGCGTTGTTGCGCAGGCTGGCCTTGGCGCCAAAAATCTTGCCATACCAGGCTTGGCTCTGCGGAATTGCCGCTTCCGGCAGGAAGAAGTGCACGTGTTCATGCTGGATCGGATACTTCTGGGCCTTGTTCTCCAGAATTTCGATGCGCAGGCCGTCCGCGGTCTCGACATAGGCTTGGTCCAGCCTGTTGTTGTTGCCCGGCAGCACCGGCACGCCTGCGGCCTTCCACTTGGCAACGGACTCCTGGACATTCTGCACGACGAACCCGACATGGTTGACCACGCTTCCGATCGTACCGGCCGTCGGCGGCGGGCCTGCTTGCCCCGGGTTGAGATTGACGACGACACCGGGAAATATCACGCGTTGAATCCCCGGGGCCGTTGGCGATGTGCCGCCCATGCCGACGAAGATCTTCCTGTTGGCCTCAATGTCCTTGGAGTTGAGATGCCAGTGGCCCATGGTCACGCCTTCGCCGTTGGGCGTGAAGGGCTGTGCAAAAGCTGTCCCTGTTGCGAGCGTCGTCGCGAGCGATAGCGCAGCGATCAGAGCTTTCATGGAATCCTCCCTATAAAGCGCCTTTTTCTCCGGTAGCCGGAGCGCAACGCTAACACTCGGCGCGGGCGCATGAAAGCGCGAAGTCTCAGGCGCACGGGTGAGGCGGATTTGGAATATCGGACATGTGCGACCCGATCGATCGGCTCGCACAGATCGTGCAGCAGACCGGCAGGTGGCGCGCAGCGAACCTACTTCGCTGCTGCACGCTATCCTTCTGAAACAAGGCAAGATCGCCCACGTGGTCCCAATGTCCGTGCGTTCCTTGCTGGTCAGTTCCCCGTCTTTTTGAAGTAGCGCAAGTCAGGCGGCTGTTGGTCCTTGCGGGCCGGCATCAAGTAGCCGTCGGCACTCAGAAAGTAATTTTCGCTGCCGACGACGACATGCATATTGCCCTCGGTGCAGTTGTTTTCGCTCCAGATCACCTCGCGGTCGCGACGGAAGTTCTTGGTGATCGTCCACGGGCGCGTGAGCGCATTGTCGATTGACGTCATCTCGACGTGCATGAGGTCCCTGTTGGCTTTGTTTGAGTAGAACCGCTCCTTGATGATCGTCTCTCCATCGTCAGCGAAGGGAATTCCGGGCTGGTCGTAGGTGCGCGGGCCCCGGATGTGGCGGGTCTCGGCATGGAGCTCGTCGTAGCGACCGTCGCCATCCGTATCGACCCACTTGCCGATCGAATAGCCCACATAGGCAGGCTCTTGATCCTTGAGATTCTTCGGCCAGTCGCGCCCGTCGGTATAGATGCGGCGGGGCGAGTTGATCATGAACTCGAACAGGATGAACGTGGTGCTCGGCGTGAACACGAACTCGTGCGGGAACACGCCACTCATCATCCGCGGCATCCCGACCGGGATGCACTTGTAAGTCGGGTTGTCACCCTGTCCGCCGGCCTCCTGATCCTTGAGACTTGCCTCCAGGCGCGCTTGGTACTCCGGCTTGAGGGGTGCCTGTTGCGGCAAGCCATCGCGCTTGCTCGGATCAAAGCGCGGCGGACCACCGTCCGGTACGCGGCGCCCCTGGCCGGACCAGTCCGGGTATTTCCCATAGTCGAAAATCTGCGCGCTGGCAGGCGACATCCACATCGCCGCCGCCAGCGCGAGCGTGATCAGGCTGCGATCAAGCATGGGGCTTCTCCTGGCTGATCCGATCCTGGCTGATCCGATCCTGGCTGATCCGACAATGACTGACCGATGCCCGCCGACGGCATGATCGCTGCCGCTGAAAAAGGGATTCGGCACATCCCGCGCTGGCAGCTCTGCGATTACGCTACATCACGTTTGCGCATTAGCGAAGGGGGCAATGACACGGTCCTGGCCCCGACTCGGGCCGGCCGTTGTATCTGGTGTTTGGCCGCTAGTGGAGCCGATTTGACATTCGCTACCCACCCAGCCGCGGGCTCGCGAAGCGAATGTCAAATCCAAAGCTCCACTAGAAACCTATACTTGCTAGTGGTCCTTTGATTCTAACATTCGCAAGAGAGCCCGCCGAGAAGGGATGCGAATGTTAGAATCGGACCACTAGCGTGGAAAGGGGAAGGCTAATGAAAGTCGACGGCACTTGTCACTGCGGGAAAATCCGGTTCGAGGCCGAGGTCGATCCAGGGAAGGTTGTGATTTGCCACTGCACCGATTGCCAGACTTTGTCAGGCACCGTTTTCCGCACGGTGGTGCCTGCCATTGAGGGCACGTTTAGAATTCTTTCTGGCGCGCCTAAGGTCTACGTCAAGACTGGAGAGAGCGGAAACAAACGCGAGCAAACGTTCTGCCCTGACTGTGGCACGCCGATCTACTCCGCTACGGTGGGGGCGGTTCCTCAAGTTTTTGGCTTGCGCGTCGGTGCGCTGCATCAGCGAAATCAACTGATGCCCAGCGACCAATTCTGGTTCCGCTCGTCGCAGCCGTGGCTTCAGGGTTTGCCTTCAATGGCTAAGAGACAAACTCAGCCTGTCTTTGACGCGAAGGGTGGGTTTGGCGATCCGTAGCATTGCACGAGCCTCAAGTCCTTGATCCGCGGAAATCACCGACTGACATTCTGTGGAGTACTGAGTTGCAGGCTTAGTCCAGCCTTCTGCAAATTATGAAGACTGCCGCGTCTTCTCTGCGCCTGTCAGATGGCGGTAGAAGGTGAGGGCGTTGCGATCCAAATCATAAAGGGCGAACTCGCGCGTCCCCCATGGAGTATCGCGAATGCCGTCGGGAGTGCACTCGACGCCACGTTGCCGGTATTCATTAAAGAGTGCGTCCGGGTCCTTGACCAGAAACCGCAGGCGGATGGTGCCCATTTCATGCTCGAACTGAAACTGCATGTGCAACTCAACCGCGTCACGGCGAAAGCCGACGTAGTTCGGTGAATCGGCGTTGTCTCTAAAAGCCAGATTGAAGCCAAGTTTCTGGATGTAGAACTCAATCGCCCGTTGGATGTCCCGCGTACCGAGGATCGGGTGGGTTTCTTTGAACATTGCAGGCTCCAAACGACGTGGTCGCACCGATGAGCACGCCAACTCCTTCTTGTCAGGCTGAAATGTGGTCGGGGCGCGGCTTGAACCGGATGCCTCCGCTGTGGGACGCTCGCACCCCTGCAACGGGGGGCAGGCACGGATGTCATTTGCGTCGTCGCCTGAGCTGCGCGCCGAGGTGCTCACCGCCTGCCGCGTGCTCACGCATTTCCGCATCGTGGAAGGCTTCGGCCATGTCAGCGCCCGCATCGCGGGCGCGGAGCGCATCCTGATCACGCCCAGGAAAGCGCTTGGCCTCGTCGGCGAAGCGGAGCTGGTCGAGCTCGATCCTGATGGCCGGCAAGTCGCAGGCGACGGCAGCCCGCCGCTCGAAGCCACGATGCATCTTGCGGTCTATCGCGGCCGCTCGGACGTGATGGCGATCGCGCGCGGGCATCCGCGCCATGTCGCAGCCTATGCCTGCGCGGGCGAGCCGTTGCGGATCGCGCACGGCTTTGGTGCCAATCTTGGGCCTGTCGTGCCGGTGTTCGGGGAGCCCGTGCTGGTTACGAGCGCCGAGCGCGCGGTCGGCATCGTCGAAACGCTCGGCGGCGCCGGCGCAGTCATTTTGCGTGCCAACGGCATGCTCGCGGTCGGGCAGTCGATCGAGCACGCCTGCGTGCGGGCTTTGTTTCTAGAGGAGACCGCGGAGCTTCAGCTTCTGGCCGCGGCCGCGGGTCTCACGCCGCGCTTCTATTCGGCGGAAGACGCCGCGCGCCGCCACGGCGACGATCGCGTGCACGAGCCGCTGCGCGCCTGGGAATATTATGTGGCGATGGCGGAGGGAAGGATTCGGACGGCGAACTTGTAGGGTGAGCCATAAGGGCGTTTACGCCCGTCTTCGACGGGCTATGGGCGCTGGCACTGCTGATCCACGCTGCAAAACGTCGCGTACGCTTTGCCCACCATCAGCATCAATGCGAGCCGCACGGTCTATGGTGGGCACGGCGCACGAGAGGCAAACATTTGCATTGAAGGGCGTGCCAGCGCGCATAGCCCGTCGAAGACGGGCGTAAACGCCCTTATGGCCCACCCTACAAGGTCAGACGAGCCTCACGAGCAGTACACCCGCGGCGTCCGCGTCTGCGCCGGGATCACGCGCCGCTCAGGTGTGCGGCCGGCGATCTCGAGCACGAGCTTCTGGCGCGTCGCGTCCTTGAACTGCGCCCGCTCCTTGATCGGAATAACGAACGAGCCCGGCCCGCCGACGACGCAGTCCTCGTAATAGACGTCGAGATTCTCGAACTGCATCTCCCACATGCCGTAGCCGACCTGCCGCTTGAGCATGATCGGCAACCCGTTGATGGTGATGCCGGAGCCGAGCACGTCGTCGCGCATCAGCGTGACCGGCGGGCCCATGTTGTTGACGCCGTCGCCCGAGACATCGATCACGCGGCGCAAGCCGTTGTAGCCGGACGAGTCGAACAGCGGCTTGGCGAATTGCAGCGCGCCGAAGATCGAGGTGCGCGGTGCTCGCCGATAGGGGGCACGCGTAATCTCGTTCGCGACCGCGTCCGCCGATTCCGGTCCGTCGATCATCCGCCACGGCATGACGATCTTCTGGTCGTAGAGGCCGGCCCATTCGAAATAGGTCACCGCCACCTTGCCATGCGTGCCGCCGCGCACCGCCGACATGAACTCGCGTGAGGTGAGGCCGGTGATATAGCCCTCGCGCTGCAGCTCCTGCTCCTCGGGGTCCATGGAGTTCGAGACATCGACCGCTATCACCAGCTCGGTATCGACCGGAATGGCGTTCGCGCCCTTGTCGGCGAACCGCAGCGTCGGCGCCGCAACGCCCGCGGCAAGCGCCAGCGCCATGACGGTGCCGGCAGCGAGGAACGACATCAGCGAGGTTTGCGCACGCATGCCTGCCTCCCTTTGGACTTTCACCATGGTGCCATGAGAGTGTGGCGGCGGATAGGCCCGAAACGGCGGCTGTGCAGACCTTGTCCGCCGCCTCACGATCGCGCATCGTCGCAAGAGCTTGTTGCCGGCGTCAGGGGGTGTCGATGCGTGAGCAGATTCACGGCATGACTTCTCGCTTGGGCGTGTTCATCGGTGGCTTGGCAGTCCTGACGGCGCTGCAGTGCGTGTTTGCGGGTGAGGCCGGGGCTCAGACCGACGCGGTCGCAGCCTTCTATCGCGGCCGGACTGTACAGGCGGTTGTGGGCTACACGCCTGGCTCAACCTTCGAGCTCTATCTGCGCACGCTCACCCGCCATCTCGGCCGGCATATCCCGGGCAACCCGGCGATCGTGATCCAGCACATGCCAGGCGCGGGCTCGCTCAACGCCACCGCGCATCTCGCGGCGGCCGCTGCCAAGGATGGCTCGGTGATCGGCATGATCAACCCGGTCAACACCACCGAGCCCTTGATCGATCCGGGCAAGACCCGGTTCGACGCGCGGGCCTTTCAATGGCTCGGCAGCCTCAACTCGGAGATTTCCACCTGCGGCTTCTGGAACAGGGAGCTCAAGACGCTCGATGCCTTGAAGCGGCGCGAGATTGTGGTCGGCTCGACCGGGCCGTCATCGGGTTCGACCGTCGATGCCAAGGTGCTAGGCCCGCTGGCCGGCATCAATTTCAAGGTCGTTCCCGGCTATCCGGGCCTCACCGAGGTGCGGCTTGCGGCCGAGCGCGGCGAAGTCGATGGCCATTGCGGTCTCCTCGTCTCGGCGCTCAAGACCGACCTGTGGGATGCCTATAAGGCCGGTCGTCTTGCGGTGCCTATCCAGATGGGACTGCAGAAACATCCCGAGCTGCCCGATGTGCCGAACGCCTACGACCTCGCCACGAGGGACGACGAGCGCGCCCTCTTCCGCCTGATCTTCGGACCGTGGACCTATGGGCGTCCGCTGCTGGCGCCGCCCGGAACGCCGCCCGAGCGCGTGGCCGCCTTGCGTGTGGCGCTCAAGGCCACACTGGCTGATCCGCAATTCGTGGCCGAGACGGGCCGCATCAATATGGAGATTCAATTCACCGAGCCCGAAGCCATTGCGGCTTTGGTTGGCGACATCCTGCGCACGCCGATGCCGGTGGTCGAGCGTGCGCGCGTCTTGCTCGGTGTGCAGACCCGATAGTGCCGCACTCAGAAAATCCGGGCGAAGACGTCGTTGGGGACAGTCGCCATGAACCAGACGAAGCCGCGCGAGAACAAGCCCGCAACGAGCACAAGCGCCATGACACCGAAGGCAGCCATCACCATGGTCCAGAACGCCTCCGCAATGTTCTTGAATGCATGCAGGCTGCTCCTGAGGATCCTGACCACGATCACGACCATCACCGCAATCGCGATCACACCGAGCACAACCTTCCACGCCGGCAGATTTCCCCACGACATATTGAAAGCCGACTCGATCTGGCTCCAGGCCCAGGCCCATAGTCTTTCGATGGTACGCAGCACCCAGGTCACTCCTTGCAATATGACCTGCATCAGCTGATGGATTGCGTCATTCATGGCAGCCTCCCGAGGAACCGTCCCAAAACCCGTTTCAACCACGCTCGTTCAACCAAGACTCGTTAACCACAACTCGTTCAGACCCGCTCAACAACGGCGCGAGCGCATCAAAGTTCCCGATATCTGTGCGGCAGAATTCAGCCTTCTGACGCTGCTTTTTTGTGCGGCAATGGTATTGGGGCGATGGATCGCGGCGTCGTTGACGCCCCGATCGCGGGGGTTAGAGTCCGAGCCGAAGCAGATCAGGTCTTTGAGCGCACAGGAGAAAGTCCCATGAGCGTCGCCCGCCACCCGCGTCCGCCCGAGCTTGAAGGTGTGCCGATCGAGGACATCATGGCGCGATATGTCGGGCGCTTTCGCGAGAAGAAGCCCGATTGGGCCGCCTTCGAGGACGCCAAGATCGAAGGCTACAAGCGCGCGCAGCATCGCTTCATCGGCGCCGGCGGCTCCGGCAAGCACAACGATCCGACTGTGATCCCGGCCGGGAACTTCACGCTCTCGATCATGTTCGTGCCGCCCGGCCAGGGCAATGCGGCGCACACTCACGAGGTCGAGGAGTGCTTCTTCGTGCTGCAGGGCTATCTCGACGTGTTCGTGGAAGATGAAAGCGGCAAGCGCATCACCAAGCGGCTCGGGCCGTGGGAATGCATCTCATGCCCGGCCGGCGTCATTCACGGCTACCAGAACGACTCGCTCGAGCCCGTGTATTTCCAGGTGATGCTCGGCCGCGGCAAGCCGGAGACCATGGGTTATACCGACGACGATCTCTACAAGCGCCGCGACGCGCATCTCAAGGCGGTGTGAGCAAACGCAAAATAAACGCCGGGTGTGAGGCCAACGCAAAGTGCCAGCTTTCATCTGCACCGCTTGCGGCACGCAATATGCGCCGAGCGATGTGCCGCCGGCGCAATGCATCATCTGCGAGGAGGAACGGCAATACGTGCCGCCCTCGGGACAAAGCTGGATCAGGCCCGAGCGGCTCGCGGCGCGTCACGCCAATACGTTTCGCCAGCATGAGGAAGGCCTGATCGGCATCGGCTCGCTGCCGACATTTGCGATCGGCCAGCGCGCAATTCTCGTCATCACGCCCGCAGGCAACGTGCTGTGGGACTGCATCTCGCTCATTGATGACGCCACCATCGCGCTGATCGTTGGCCTCGGCGGGCTCAAGGCGATCGCGATCTCGCATCCGCATTTCTAC
>Ga0137409_10004151_pt1 | contig 15257 bp, 12 predicted proteins | sample CZODoug1_16funga_FD_122059 | JGI IMG/M metagenome (GOLD analysis project Ga0137409, IMG submission 122059) | Vadose zone soil fungal communities from Angelo Coast Range Reserve, California, USA - CZODoug1_16fungal (Hybrid Assembly) | ecosystem: Environmental > Terrestrial > Soil > Vadose zone... | reverse complement strand
CCGGAGTACACGGTGCTCGGCCGTGTGGCCCGTCGCATCTGGGCGGTGGCCATGCGCGATCGTTACGGTGCCAACGAGCGCAGCCAGAAGCTGAAGTACCACTGCCAGACCAGCGGACGCAGCCTGCATGCACAGGAGATCGCGTTCAACGACATTCGCACCACCTTGCAGGCACTCATCGCGACGTACGACAACGCCAACAGCCTGCACACCAATGCCTACGACGAAGCGATCACCACGCCAACCGAAGAATCAGTGCGGCGCGCGATGGCCATCCAGCTCATCATCAACCGTGAATGGGGCCTGGCAAAAAACGAGAACCCCAGCCAGGGCAGTTTCATCATCGACGAGCTGACCGAGCTGGTCGAAGAAGCGGTGCTGACCGAATTCGAAGCGATCAGCGAACGCGGCGGCGTGCTTGGCGCAATGGAGCTCGGGTACCAGCGCGGCAAGATCCAGGAAGAATCGTTGCACTACGAGCACGTGAAGCACACCGGCGAACACCCGATCATCGGCGTCAACACGTTCCGCAATCCGCATGCGGATCCGGGTCCGGAGAAGCTGCAACTGGCACGCTCGACCGACGAAGAGAAGCAGTCGCAACTCAAACGTTTGCACGACTTCCAGGGGCGGTGTTCGCGTCAGTCGGCGGCGATGCTGGACCGGCTGCGTGGTGCAGTGATCCGCAACGAGAATGTTTTCGCCGTGCTGATGGATGCGGTGCGCTGCTGCTCGCTCGGGGAGATCACCAACGCGCTGTTCGAAGTTGGTGGGCAGTACCGCCGCAACATGTAGTTATCGCGCGGCTTGCCGCGCCGGCGCCGCCAAGGTCACGCCCTCTCTCATTCGCGACCTGATCAGTAAAGCGCGGCGACCTGGCTTTCCGGCAGCTGCTCGAGGCGGTAGGTTCACCGCAGGAATGCTGCACCCTGCAGCACCGGTTCGCTGCGCAGTCGCTCTACCGCGAAGTCCACGAACGCGCGCACTTTTGCGGGCGCCCTGCGCCCCGCCAGTGTCACGACCTGCACCGGAATCGGCGGCGGCTCGAATTCGGCAAGCACGATCTGCAGCCGGCCGGCCTTGATGTCATCGCCACCTGGTACACGAGCTTGCGGCCAAGCCCACCGCCGCGTAACAAGGAGCTGATCGCAACCTCGCTGGAGTTGGCCACCAGTCGCATCGGCGGCTGGATCACCTCGCGCGCCGAACGTTCCGCCTGTTCCTTCCGGTCGGGCGGATAGAACACCCACGCTGGCGCCTGCCCGCCGTTCTGCGAAAAGCCCACCGCGTGATGGTTCATCAGCTCGCCCGGTACCTGCGGCACGCCGTGGATGGCGAGGTAGGCAGGTGCTGCGACCACCACGACACGCATCGATCCCACCGCGATGGCCGTCAACCCCGAGTCGGGCAGGTGCGCGATGCGCACCGCGACGTCCATGCCTTCGTCGAGCAGGTTGACCACCCGATCGACGAAAAAGGTGCGCGCGCTCACCTCCGGATGACGGTCGAGGAAATCCAGCAGGACCGGCGCGACGTGCAGGCGGCCGAACATCGCCGGCGCGGTCACCGCAAGCTGTCCGCGCGGCATCGCGTGGGCGCCTCCTGCCGATGCTTCGGCCTCGTCGAGGTCGGCGAGGATGCGCCGACAGTCTTCGAGGAACCGTTCGCCGGCCTCGGTCAGGCGCAAGCTGCGCGTGGTCCGGTGCAGGAGTTGCACGCCCAGGCGTTGCTCGAGGGCGAGGATCGCGCGGGTCACGGCTGGCGCCGACACTGCAAGGCGGCGCGCTGCCTCAGCGAAGCCGTTGGCTTCGGCCACCGCGACGAAAACGCGCAGGCTGTCGAGTCGGTCCATGCGTCATTGCAGCCGCTGCAACAGTGAAATGTCAACGGCGGCGATTCTCTTCGTACGCCGCTGCGCTTACTTTCAACTGGCCTACAACATCAGGAGAAACGAGTCATGGCGACCCAACCCGCGCGGCCGATCAAGTTCTACACCTATGCAGTCTCGGGCCACGCGCACCGTGTCGAGCTCGCGCTGTCGATGCTTGGACTTCCGTTCGAGCGCATCGAAGTCGATTTCAAGGTGCGCGAACACAAGTCGTCGGCGTTTCTCGCACGCAATCCCTTCGGCCAGGTGCCGGTCATCGAGGATGGTGATGTGACGCTTGGCGACAGCAACTCGATCCTGGTTTACCTGGCCAAGCGCTACGACGCCGGGGGTCGCTGGCTGCCGGAGGATGCCGAAGGTGCCGCCCGTGTGCAGCGCTGGTTCAGCGTAGCCGCCGGCGAGGTCTACAACGGACCGGCAAGCGCGCGTGGGTACGCGCTGTTTCGTAACAAGCCGGTGCCGAGCGACGTTGTCGATAACGCCAACCGGATCTTCACGCTGCTCGAGCAGCACCTGGCCAAACAACCGTTCCTCACCGGCGCTGCGCCGACGCTCGCCGACATCGCCATCTACTCGTACACGAGCCTCGCCGCCGAGGGGCGCCTGTCGCTGCAACCGTATCCGCAGTTGCGCGCGTGGCTCGCACGTTTCGAAGCCCTGCCGGGGTTCGTGCCGATGCGGCGCTCACAACTTCCGGCACTCGCGGAAGCAACGCCGTGAATGCAATAAACGAGGTGAGCCCGGTGTTTCACGCCGGAGAGCTCGCGGTGCAGGAGCGTGCCGGCGTGCGCGAACGCGTTGGCGCCATGGGCGCGCGTCTTATTCGTGACTGGATACCCGACCAGCATCGCGCGTTTTTCGCGCACCTTCCGACCTTGTTGGTCGGGAGCATCGACGCGCAGCAGCGTCTGTGGGCTTCGGTGCTTTACGGCGCACCCGGCTTTGTCCAGGCGCCTGACGACCGCCATCTGTCGATTCGCGCGCTGCCCGGCGAAGCCGACCCGTTGCGGGCGCAGCTCGTCGCAGGCACGCCGCTCGGGCTGCTCGGCATCGAGCCGCACACGCGCCGGCGCAATCGTCTGAACGGCACGGTGACCGGCGTGACGGCGCAGGGATTCACCGTCGAAGTGGATCAAAGTTTCGGCAACTGCCCGCAGTACATCCAGGCGCGTGTTCCCGAGCTCGTGCACGAAGCGCGTATTCCGGCGCGGGTGGAACAACACGGAACCTCGCTCATCGCGAACGCAAGCGCGCTGGTCGCTCGGGCGGATACCTTCTTCATTGCGACGGCCGCGGCACACGCTGCCGGGCACGCAGGCGCGCAGGGTGTCGACGTGTCGCATCGGGGCGGCAAACCGGGGTTTGTGCGCGTGACCGAAAAAGACGGTCAAACCCTGCTGCTGGCGCCGGATTTTCGTGGCAATTCTCTTTTCAACACACTCGGCAACATCGCCGCCAATCCGCGCGCGGGTTTGTTGTTCATCGACTACGACCGTGGCGACGTGCTGCAGATCACGGGCGCCGCCGAGATAGTGTGGGACGGGCCGGATCTGGCCTCGTTTGTGGGCGCGCAGCGACTGCTGCGCGTAGCAGTCACGAGCAGCCGGTGGCGCGCGGCGGCGCTGCCGCTTCGCTGGTCTGCCCCGCAACAGGCGCCGCAACTCGCCGCGACAGGCGCCTGGCGCTGAGCGAGCTTTACCCAGCGGGTAATTGGAGTGCGATCGGCGCTGCGGTATGGTGCGCTGTCATCGCCGCAGGAGTCCGTCTTGAGTTCGAACCAGGAAACCACGATCGCCCACCGCATCTGTCCGCTTTGCGAGGCGTGCTGCGGGCTCGAGCTCACGGTCTCGAACGGGCACGTGACCGCAGTGCGCGGCCACGCGGAAGACGTATTCAGCCGGGGCTACATCTGCCCGAAGGCGGTGGCGCTGAAGGATCTGCACGAAGATCCTGACCGCCTGCGCACGCCTCTCATCAAACGCAACGGCGAGTTTGTCGCCGTGTCGTGGAGTGAAGCCTTCGCCGAGGTCGAACGCCGCCTGCTGCCGATTCAACAGCAATACGGCCGCGCGGCGGTTGGAGCGGTGTTCGGCAATCCTTCCGTGCACAAGGCAGCGCTCATCCTGTACGTCCCGCGCCTGGCGCGCGCGCTCGGTACGCACAACCTCTTTTCGGCATCGACCGTGGACCAGATGCCCAAGCAACTCGCAAGCGGCCTGATGTTCGGCGATTGGCTGTCGATCCCGGTGCCCGACATCGAGCGATGCGACCTGCTGGTGATCCTTGGCGCCAATCCCGCGGTCTCCAATGGCAGCCTTTGGACTGTTCCCGACTTCCGCGGCAAGGCCAAGGCACTGCGCGCACGCGGCGGTCGTATCGTGCTGATCGATCCACGGCGCAATGAAACCGCCGAGTTTGCCGACCAATTCCACTTCATTCGCCCGGGCGCCGACGTTTTTCTGCTGGCCGGCATCGTGCACACGCTGTTCGACGAGAACCTGGTGCAACTCGGCCGGCTTGCGGACCACGTGAACGGGCTGGAGCAACTTGCGCCGGCGTTCGCGGCGTTTGCGCCGGAGCGCGTCGCCGCGCGCTGCGGCCTCGACGCAGGCGCAATCCGCGACCTCGCGCGTGCGATCGCGCGGGCAGAACGCGCGGCGGTATACGGCCGCCTTGGCACGTGCACCCAGGAGTTCGGGACTGCAACCAGCTGGCTGGTCGACGTGATCAACGTATTGACGCGTCATCTCGATGAACCCGGCGGCGCAATGTTTCCGCTGGCCGCCGCGTTCGCGAAAAACACCGTGGGTACACCGGGCAAAGGTCGCGGCGTGACGACCGGACGGCACAAGAGCCGCGTGAGTGCCGCGCCTGAGGTCTTCGGCGAACTGCCGCTCACGTGCCTCGCCGAGGAGATCGAAACGCCGGGCGCAGGCCAGGTGCGCGCGTTGATCACGATTGCCAGCAACCCGGTGCTGTCCGCGCCCAACGGCGCCCGGCTCGGCGCCGCACTCGAGCAGCTCGACTTCATGGTGAGCCTGGATGTCTATCTGAACGAGACCACGCGCCACGCCGACGTGATCCTGCCGGGCACATCACCACTGGAAGACGTGCACTACGACACCGCATTCCCGCAACTCGCCTATCGCAATACCGCACGCGCGAGTGCGGCGGTGCTGCCGCGTGCGGCCGACCAGCTCGCCGAATGGGAAGTCCTGCTTCACCTTGCCGCCATCGCTGGCGGTCGCGGCGCGAATGCCGACATTGCGCAGTTCGACGACGAACTCACCGCGGCCGACGTGCAGCGGATCGCGGGTGAGCAGGCCGCCGCGGTGATGCAGGCGATATCGCGCTGGCGCGGCCCGCAACGGATGATCGATCTCGCCCTGCGCGCAGGACCATTCGGCGATCGATTCGGACGCAAGCCCGGTGGCCTGAGCCTCGAAAAATTGTTTGCTACACCGGGCGGCGTCGACTTCGGTCCGCTCGAGCCGCGCGTACCGGAGGTGCTGCGGACGCCTTCGGGCCGGATAGAACTCACCCCGGCGTCGCTACTGGGCGAACTCCAGCGTGCCGCGAAACGTTTGCACGAACCCGCACCCGACCTGGTTATCGTCGGCCGGCGCCAGGTGCGTTCGAACAACAGCTGGATGCACAACCTGCCGACCCTGGCGAAGGGCCGCAATCGCTGCACGGTGCTGGTCCATCCGGTGGACGCCCAGCGGTTCGGCCTCATCGACGGCGGCCGTGCGCGCGTCACCGGCAAGAGCAATGGCGGCCACGCGGTCGAAGCACAGGTTGAAGTGAGCGACGCGATGATGCAGGGCGTGATCTCGCTGCCGCACGGCTGGGGCCATGACATGCCAGGCACGCGCCTGGCGGTCGCCGCGATCCAGCCAGGTGCGAACCTCAACGCGGTGCTCGACGAAACGGTGCGCGATCCGTTGTCAGGCAACGCCGTTCTGAGCGGCGTTGCGGTCGCGGTCACTGCGGCTACTTGATGCCGAGCACGCGATCGAGCGACCACGCGCCACCACCGCGACCAAGCGGCAGCAGCAGGATCGCCGCCCACGACAAGTGGGTCGGCCATGCATCCGGATAGACGAAGATCTGGATCACCGCGGTCATGCCAAGCAGCGCCAGCGCCGACACGCGGGTCAGCAGGCCAAGCACCAGCAGGAGCGGAAACAGGTGTTCGCTGTACGCAGCGGCGTGCGCAGCGAGATCGGGCGGAAGCAACGGCAGCTTGTACTCGTCGGCAAAAAGCGCGACGGCGCTGTCGGTGACGCTCAGCAGGCCTTCGACCTTGGTACGGCCTGAGTAGAAGAACACCGCGCCGATGCCGACGCGCGCCACGAGCGACAGCAGGTCGTCGGTGACCAGGCGCGAGAGCACATCCGCGAGGCGGTTGAGCAGGGCCCGCGGCCCGATGGCGTTGGTTTTCTCACCTGGCAGCGAACTGGCAATTGGGCTCATGGGAGTTCTCCGGTCGGTTGGGTTTCTGTTTCTATCGGGGTGCGGTTTCGATTTGTCCAAAGGCGCCGGCCGTCAGCAGGCCCGTCATCAATTGCGAAAGATCGGCTGTGGCGTCGACCTCCAGCGCTGCCAGCGCAGCGTCGGTCAGCGACCCACCGGCGGCGCACGTATCGAGAAACGCCGCGCCCGCGTGGCTGAGTGCCGTCGTTTGCACGCTATCGACCGGTCGGACGATCAGTGCACCTTCACCGCGCCATTCCATTTCGCTCGTGTCGGCCGCGTCATGGCGATTGCGCGACCAGATGCTGAAGATCGGTTGCTGATCGAACCAGGCCCAGCGTGCAGATGCATGCGGCCGTAACGTCGTGCGCGCCAGTTCGGCCGGCGCAAGCACGGTGATACGGTCGGCGCCAAGCGGCACCTCATCGCGCGCCACGTGCGCTTCGGTCCAATAACGGTCGAGGCGTGCGACATCCGACAGATAGGGAAGGTCGGCAGCGGGAGGAAAACCCGCCAGGAACGCGGCGAACTGTTCGCCGTACTCGAGCAGCATCGGCGTGCGGGGCAAGTTGGCCTGGACGAACACCGCCGCGGCGGCGCGCATCCACTGCTCGCCAACCAGCCGCGTGACCGCTGGGAAGTTCGCCTGCAACGCGTCGATGCAGCCTTTGTGAACCGTGTTGCGATAGATGGCAAACGCGGGCTGCACAACCAGGCTGGCCATCTCGTCGCTGGCACCCGCGACCGGGTCCATCAACGCACGCGCGAACTGCTGCTGGAACCTGCGCAGTCGATTGGATTCTTGCGCGACGACTTGCATCGTTGCTCAGGCGGCTCGGACCGCGTGGCGTGCCGACACGCCAACCGTGTTGATCGTGAAATGGGCACGCGCACGTTCGGCGAGCAGCTCGTCGAAGGCAGGCACGTTGTCGTCGCGCTCGATCAGCGTCGGCCGCGCGCCGATGCGTGTGACCAGCCGCTCGTAAAGCGCCCAGACCTCGGGGGCAACCGGCGCATCGTGCGAATCGATCAGCAACGCCGCGCCAAGGTTCGGGTCAACGCTGTGCCCGGCAAGGTGGATCTCTTCCACAAACGCGCCGGGAAAGGCGTCGAGGTACACGATCGGATCAGCATCCAGGTTGCGCGCGCTCACGAAGACGTTGTTCACGTCGAGCAGCAGTCCACAACCCGTGCGACGTACAAGTTCGGCCAGGAACTCGATCTCGCCGAATTCGTGACCATCGAAATACAGGTAGTGCGACGGGTTTTCGATCGCGATCCGCCGCTTCAGAGCGTCTTGCACCCGGCTGATGTTGGCGGCGATACGCAGCAGGGCTTCGAGCGTGCGCGCAAAAGGCAGCAGGTCCGGCCGATACGCGCCGTCCCACGTCGACCACGCGAGGTGCTCGGAGACCAGCGCGGGTTCGAAACGCTCGACCAGCCGCTTGAATCGCGCCAGGTGCGCGGGATCGGGATCGACATCAGCCGCCAACGACATTGCGACGCCGTGCAGCGAGAGCGGGTGCTGCGCGCGCACGGCTTGCAGCCACGCAAGGCGCGGTCCACCCTCGACCATGTAGTTCTCGGGATGGATCTCGAACCACAACCCGTCGGCGCGGCAGTCGCGCGCCGCGTCGAAATGCTGCGGCTTAAGACCCAGCCCCGCGGACAGGTGTGAGTTCACGGCTTGCAATAACAGAGACGGAAGACGCGGAAGCGTGACGGCGGGCCTCAGCTCTTGACCGGCTCAAGCGAACCGGCGCTGCCTTTCGGGGTCTTCACCGACGTGCAGGTGCCCTTGGCGACGTACTTCCAAGCGTTGCCCTGGTAGTCGACTTTTGACGTGCCGGCGCAGGTCGTTCCGGGGCCGGCGGCGCAGTCATTTTTACCGGCTTGCGAAATGCCGTAGCACTTTTCCTTCTCGCCCTTGATCGAAGCGCCTTTGTCCTGGGCGAAGGCGGCGCCGGAGGCGAGCGCGGCAAGGGCGACGGCGATGGCAAGCGATTGGCGATTCATTTTGGGACTCCTCGGTTGAAAACGCGTTGATTTGGCAGACCGCTTCTGCGCGCCGCGGCGGCGGCGAGATACTGGTCCGGGGCTTAGTCGAACAAACCGGCCCGCCGTTACACCTTCACGCCGATCCGCGATGCATCCCAAGAATCCGGGCCGGATCGGTTGATCAGTGGCACGCGGCCGCGCGTCTATTGCGCCTTGACGGCGGGAAAACCCACCTCCAACAATGCCACTGATGAAGCCCCCGCGCGGACCACGCCAGTCGCCCGTGCCTGCCCCGATGCGGCAGGCGCGCGCGGCTTGGCGCCTGCAGTATCGCGATTCGCGCAAGTCACTCGACCTCGCGGAAAGGGCGTGCGATCGGGCGCTCGCGATCGGCGATGTCGGAGCCGAAGGGTGGGCGCGCATCACCCGTGGGCTGCACTTTATGCGCTACGGCCACCCGCGCGCCCTTGCCAACGCGGACCTCGCCCGTGCCAAGGAATGTTTCGACGCGGCGGCCGACGAAGCCGGCAGCATCCTCGCCCGCGCCTGGATTGCCCGCTCGATGCTGCTCGACGGTGCCGCTTCGGAAGCACTCGAGTTGCTGCTGCCCTTGCGCGAGCCGGGGCTGCGTGTGTTGCGCGAAGAAGAGCGCGGCATGTTGCTCAACAACATCGCCGGATGTCACTCGGCGCTGGGGCAATCCGCACAGGCTTTCGCGTACATGTACCAGGCGCTGCGCGAGACCAGCGCCGCGCGCAACCGTGGCTTCGACACGGTGCTCTACAACAACATCGGCTTCGAGCTGTGCCAACTCGGCGATTCGCTCGAAGCGTTGCGTTACCTCGACCAGGGCATCGACCGCTGCGCACAGGTCGCCAATCCGCGCTTGATCGGGACGCTGCTCGCCAACCGCCTCGCCGGCCTGATCGAACTCGGCCGGCCGGGCGACGCCTTGGCTGACGTCGAACGGTTGCTCGCCATCCCGGCCGATGCGGACGGACGTGGCGCGGCGGGTGCCCGCTTCGAGACGATGGCGATCGCCGCCATGCGCGCGGGCAAAGCCGACCTCGGCGCGGAACTGATCACACGCGCGCGTGCCACCCTTGGCGCAACCGCAGATGCCGACGAGGCGATCGAACTCGCCGTAGCAACCGCAGAACTGCTGCGCGCGCGTGGCGACCGGCGCGGCGCGGTAAGCGTGCTCGAGCAGGCGATTCCCCACACCACGGGTGCCGCGGCGCCGGGCCCGCGCACGCCGTGCCTGCTCTACCGCATGCTCGCCGACGTGAATGAAGAGCTTGGCAACGCCGCGCCGGCGCTCGCGCATCTGCGCACCTGGCAGCAACTGCACGAGGACCGCATGCAACGCGCGTCACAAGCGCGCTTCCAGGCCGCCGCGTTGCAGACCGAACTGCTGCGGCTGCGCCACGAGCGCGACGACATCGACGCGCGGCGCCGGTCGAGCGAACGCGCCAAGGTGAGCCTGGAGGCGATCAATCGCCAGTTGTCCCAGAAGATGGCGGAAGTCGAAGCGCTGCAGACGGCGCTGCGCGAGCAAGCGGTGCGTGACTTCCTCACCGGACTCTTCAATCGGCGTTACCTCAACGAGGTGCTGCCGTCGATGCTCGCGCTTGCGGAGCGCAATGGCGAACCGTTGGCGCTCGCGATCATCGATTTCGATCACTTCAAGGCGGTCAACGATGTCCATGGCCACGCGGCAGGTGATGCGCTGCTCGCCGAATTCGGCCGCCTGCTGGTCGATCGTCTGCGCAAGAGCGACGTTGCCTGCCGCTACGGCGGCGAGGAGTTCTGCCTGCTGATGCCGCATACCGATGCACCGAGTGGGCGCCGCAAGCTCGCCGACCTGCAGGACGCCTGGCGCGCAAAGGTATTCAAGTTCGCGTCCGGTTCACTCGCCGGTTGCACCTTTTCGGCGGGCATTGCCGATTCGCACCTCGTGCCGCGGTCGCTCGATGCGCTGCTGCAGGCCGCCGACACGGCGGAGATCGATGCAAAACGACGCGGGCGTGACCGGATCGTTGTCTTCGACACGAATCGGATCAGCAGGCGCGTCGAAGGGAGCTCGTTCCTCGGTACAGTGGCGGGAGACTAGGAGGCCGCCAGGAGCGAGACGTGAACCTCACTGAATACGCACGCTACGACGCGCTCGGCCTGGCACGGCTGGTCGCGGACAAACAGGTCACGCCTTCCGAGCTTGCCCGCACTGCTTCGAGCGCGATTGCCGCGGTCAATCCAGCGGTCAATGCTGTCGTCGAGACGTATCCCGATCGCATCGACGCGCTCGACGAAAAAACCCTCGGCAGCGGCCCGTTCCGCGGCGTGCCGTTCCTGATGAAGGACGTGTTCGGCCACGAGGCCGGGCGCAAGATCGAATTCGGCAGCCGGCTGTGTCGCGGCATGAAGGCCGAACAGGACACCTACTTCTGCCAGATGTTGCGCGCCGCCGGCGTGAACATTCTCGGCCGCTCGGCGGCGCCCGAGTACTCGATGGCCGGCACCACCGAGACCGCGCTGTACGGCAATACGTCGACGCCGTGGCGCCAGGGTTATTGCGCGGGCGGTTCGACCGGCGGCGGCATGGCAGCGGTGATCGCCGGCATGGTGCCGATCGCGCACGGCTCGGACATCGGCGGCTCGATTCGCATCCCTGCCAGTTTTTGCGGCGGGGTCGGACTGAAACCTTCGCGCGGGCGCGTCTCGTTCGGACCGATGCTCGACGAGGGCGGTTACGGCCTGGCGCAAAACTTCGTGCAGACAAAATCCGTGCGCGATGCTGCAGCGATGCTCGATTGCCTTGCACTTCCGCAACCCGGCGATCCGTTCATCATCCCGCGACCGGCGCAGCCATACGCCGCATTGGCGGCCACACCTGCGCCGGCGTTGCGCATCGGCTGGTCGACGCGCGGATTGATGGGTTTCGATGCCGATCCGGAAGTTGCGGCCGCGATCAAGCGCACGGCGCAGGCGTTGGCCGAGCTGGGTCATCGGGTCGAGGAAGAAAGCCCGCAGCTCGATGGCCTGGCCGCAATGCGCAGCATGATGGATGTCTGGTTCTTCGGCTTCGACCTGCGTCTTGCGGGTTACTCGAAGCGCAGCGGACACGCGATCGGTCCGGATACGCTCGAGCCTGTGATCTTCAGGATCTACCAGTACGCGCGCCAGATGAAGGCGGAGCAGTTCCTGAGCGCGATGCTGGCATTGAATGCCGCGCGCCGGCAGCTCGGCGAATATTTCACCCGGCACGACGTATGGCTCTCGCCGACCACCGCGCGGGTTGCCGAGCCGTGGGGCAACTACAACCTCGGCCGCGCCGACGTGAGCTTCGAGGAGCTGCCGCAGAAGATTTTCCGCCCGGTGTGCGAGTTCACATTGCCGCACAACATCATGGGTACGCCGGCGATTTCGCTGCCGCTCGTGATGCACTCCACCGGCCTGCCCATCGGCGTTCAACTGGCCGCCGGGCCGGCCAACGAGCATCTGCTGCTGCAACTCGCGTCGGCACTCGAGGCATCGATGCCTTGGGCGGATCGCGTGCCGCCGTTGCATGTCTCGAAGCTGAAATAGCCCGCGTCACAGGGTGCCGCGCCCACACAGGCAGGTGGGTCACCGCACCCGTTTGTTGCGGTAGCCTCCCAGTCCCTCGGTCCGCGCGCGCGGACAAACTGAAACCCGATGAAACTTGCTTTGTTCGCGCCGGGCGCATGGGTCCGGCACTTCTCGCTTGCGTCCAACGATCTGCTGCGCGACGCCATGTACCGGCGTCTGTGGCTGTCGATCCTGATCAGTTCGTTCGGCGGCCAGGTGACGATGCTCGCGTTGCCGCTGACTGCCGCGGTGTTGTTGCACGCCACGCCCACGCAGATGGGCATCCTCATCGCGATCGAAGTGGTGCCGTTCGTGTTGCTTTCGCTGCCGGCCGGTGTGTGGCTGGACCGGGTGCGCAAGCTGCCGGTGGTCGTCGCCGGCGAGTTGCTGATCGCCGCGGCCGCGGCCAGCGTGCCGCTTGCATGGTGGCTCGACTTTCTGACGATGCAGTGGCTGTACGTCGTGGCGCTGCTCATCGGCACCGTTTACACCGTGGCTGGCAGCGCGGCGCAGATCGTTCTGACACAAGTGGTCGAGCGCGATCGGCTGGTGGAAGCGCACGCGAAAAACGCTCTGGCTTCGTCGTCGGCCGAGGTGCTTGGCCCAGGCGCCGCAGGTGCGCTGATCAAGATCACGGGCGCGCCCTTGGCGTTGCTAGCCGATGCGGTGCTGCTGCTGGTCTCGGCGTTGATCCTGCGCGGCATTCATGTGAACGAAGGCGTGCGCCAGGCCGCACCGGAGTTTCTGCCGGCGATGCGGGTGGGCATCAACTTCGTAACGCGCAACAGCCTGCTCGTGACCATGGCGCTGCTTGCGGGTGGTTGGCAGCTCTGCAATCACACTGCGCTCGTGGTGCAGATTCTGTTCGCAACCCGCGAGCTGGGCCTTTCTGAAGGCGAAATCGGGCTGTGTTTCGTCGGGCTTGGTGTCGGCACCATCTTCGCGAGTGCCGTCGGCAACCGAATCTCGCAGCGCATCGGCCCGGGTCCGGCGCTCGTGCTCGGGGTCGCGATCAGCGCCACCGGCTGGCTGCTGGGCGGGTTGGCACCCATCTCCGCGCTCGGTGTGGCGCAGTTCGCGGCGATGCTGATGCTGTTCGGCGTCGGCGCGGTGCTCATCTTCATCAACTTCCTTTCGCTGCGGCAGGCGGTGACGCCGGCCCACTTGCTCGGACGCATGACGACCACGATGCGTTGGCTCATCCTGCTTCCTGCCGGCCCGGGTGCACTCCTCGGCGGGTGGCTCGGCGAGCACTTCGGGCTTCGCTCATCGCTGCTTTTTGCCGGCGTCTGCGGCCTGCTGTTCTCGGTGCTTGCATGGCGCCGCTCGCTGCTGCGCGGCATCCGGCATCTGCCTGCAGTCACAGAAGAAAACAGCATGACGACTGCCGTGGCGTGGGATCAGGGACGCCGCCTGGCAGAGCCCGAAACGTGGAGCTAGAAGCAATCGAGGTCTACGATCGCGCCTCGAACAAACACGCGCTCCCGAGGCGACGAAAGACATTGGTTCGGGGATCCCCTCGCGATGATCGAGGCTCTGCGCTAACGAGAGCCGTTGTCCAACTCCGCAGAGTTGCACGGTGACGGGTTCGCACTTGAAGGGATCGCAACCGGGACGGAACAGTACAGTGAAGGGTCCAAAAGCGCGTCCTGCCCCATCATCAATGAATGACCGCTTGAGTACGCCGGCGCACGGCACCATCCTCGTCGTCGACGACAGCCCTGAGAACCTCACGGTTCTAGGCGAGCTGCTGCAGTCGAGCTATCGCGTCCTGGCCGCCAATTCCGGACGCCGGGCGTTGCAACTTGCCGTCGCCGAACCGCGCCCCGACCTGATCCTGCTCGACGTGATGATGCCGGAGATGGACGGCTACGAAGTGCTGGAGAAACTCGCCGACGATCCGCGCGCGCACGACATCCCGGTGATCTTCGTGACCGCGATGAGTGCGGTCGAAGAAGAGGAATGGGGCCTCGGCCTGGGCGCAGTCGACTACATCACCAAACCGCTCAAACCGGCCATCGTGCTGGCTCGCGTGCGGACGCAGATGGAGCTCAAGCACGCACGCGATCGCCTGCAGGATCAGAACGCATACCTCGAGGCCGAAGTCCGCCGGCGCATGCACGAGAACACGCTGGTGCAGGAAGCGAGCATCCACGCGCTGGCACGCCTGGCCGAGACGCGCGACCCGGAAACCGGCAACCATATCCTGCGCACGCAGGAATACGTGCGCGTCCTCGCGACGCGGTTGCGAACCCATCCACGTTTCAGCGCGCACATGGATGACCATGCAATCGAGCTGCTGTACAAGTCCGCCCCGTTGCACGACATCGGCAAGGTGGGCATCCCCGACCACATCCTGCTCAAGCCCGGCAAGCTGACCCCGCAGGAGTGGGTGATCATGAAGACGCACGCTCGCCTTGGTGCGGAGGCGATCGAAAGAGCCGAACAAGACGTTGCGCGGCCGATCGAGTTCCTGGCGATCGCCAAGGAGATCGCCTTGCATCATCACGAGAAGTGGGATGGCACCGGTTATCCCGACGCGCTCGCCGGTGATGCGATTCCCGTCCCCGCGCGCCTGATGGCGCTTGCCGACGTTTTCGACGCTGTGATTTCGCGCCGTGTCTACAAGGAACCGATGTCCATTGAACGCGCGCACGAGATCATCACCGGCGGCAGCGGCCGGCATTTCGATCCCGATGTCGTGGCCGCGTTCGAGGCCGATTTTGATGTCTTCCGCGACATCGCCGAGCGCTACAGCGACTCCGAGGAAGCGGTCCAGAGCAAATTCGCGGCGTTGACCGGCGGTCGTATCGCCAGCGGCGACTGAGACCCGCGTCGAACCGTGTCAACGCGACTTCCTCCACCGCTGGCAGACCTGGCGCGCGCGACCGCGAGCGGAAAGATCCTGCGCGTCGTCCTGATCTACGCCGTTTGCGCGGCGGCCTGGATCGTTTTCTCCGACCTGCTGGTCGACCTTCTGGTCGAGGATGCTGGCGCGCGCGCGAAACTGGGCACACTCAAGGGCTGGCTGTTCGTAGCGGTCACGGCGGGGCTGCTTTTTTTCGTCTTGCGCGCGTACGCGCGCCCGAGCACCGACGCTGAGGCCGCGCAGCCGGATCAAGCGGAAGGATTCCGCCCGCTGCTGTGGCCTCTGGCCGTCCTGGCGGCGATCGTCCTCACGTTTACGTCGGCATCGATCATGTTCGCGTACCAGCACGAGCGCGCCGACGATGCGAGCACGCTGGAGGCGATTTCGGAATTGCGCCTGGCGCAGATTTCGAACTGGCTC
>Ga0137409_10004150_pt1 | contig 15257 bp, 12 predicted proteins | sample CZODoug1_16funga_FD_122059 | JGI IMG/M metagenome (GOLD analysis project Ga0137409, IMG submission 122059) | Vadose zone soil fungal communities from Angelo Coast Range Reserve, California, USA - CZODoug1_16fungal (Hybrid Assembly) | ecosystem: Environmental > Terrestrial > Soil > Vadose zone... | reverse complement strand
CGAAGGACTGACTCCGGCAGATATCTATTACACATACAGCTTTCAGCGTTATGGAGCACCTCAGGTGACTCCGTACGCAACGGGTGTTTATGTTCGGTGGGCCAGCCTGTACGACTACAACACGCACCAGTTCACACAATCGACGGTACCCCATGCGCCAGGGACGCCCTTCGCAGGAACCTGCTACATGAGCGGCGCCGGCTATGACACCAGCGGATGCGAGCACTTTGGCGCTTCGCTTCGCGCCAACGCTGTAAGAACGACCTATCGCTGGTTGATCGAAGATCCGCAGGCGCCCGGAACCTTGATGCCGGTCGATCCGCCGTCGGCGGTCGGGGCACCTGTTTACTATATTGTTCCCGCGGCGCGTCCCGCGCTGCCCCCGGTGCTCGTGGTCGAAGTCGAGGCGCCGGAGCCGCCCGACGTTCCGGGCCGTTTCGGCGATGCCCAGTGGATGCGCGTCTTCATTCAGCAACTGCCCCGCGAGGCGACCCTGGACGAACTTCTTACCGGCAATCCGGCGGTTCCGATGGACCTCACGCAGCTCGAATCCGACTGGCAGATCATCCAGCAGGAGCCGCCTTCAGGCGGCACCGGAACTCGTCGCCGCAAGCGCAACCAGGGCAACCTGGATCCCACGACGCGTTCCGTGATCCGGCGCATCGAAATGTACAACTTCACGGGTTCCTATGATCCGGTCACCCATGAAGCTCTGTGTGCGGATCTGACCTGCAAAACACCGTCCGCCGGCGAGCTCGGTGACTTCATCAGCGCTCAGATGACGGCAGCGAATGTTCAGGCCGATTCCGTCACCGTCACCCGGGCGGGAAACGGACTCGTGGAGTCCGCGGACAAATTCATCTCATGCGGCAGCAAGTGTGTTTCTCCGTACAGCGCGGGAACGCTGGTCACGTTGACGGCCAGGGCGGGAAGCGGAAGCGTTTTCGCCGGATGGACCGGTGCGTGTACAGGACCGAATACCACTTGCACTGTTACCGCTAACGGGCACGTCGACGTGACGGCGACATTCAATGTGATTCCTCCGACCGGCGGGGGCGGAGGTGGTGGTGGCGGAGGTGGTGGTGGCGGAGGTGGTGGCGCGACGACCACCAATCCCACTCTCTCCGTGAGGTTGGCCGGTGGCAAGGGTGTGGTCACAAGCGCGCCCGCCGGTATCGATTGCGGCAAGGCGTGCGCGCTTTCGGTCGCTTCAGGAACGGTCGTCCGGCTTACTGCGACTCCCGATCCAGGTTTCAGTTTTGTGAACTGGACCGGTGGCTGCACTGGCACCGCAACGACCTGCGACCTTACCGTCACGGCTTCGACCACCGTTCAAGCGAACTTCAAGAAATAGACCCCGCTGTAGCGGCGCTCTATGAGCGCCGGTCTTTCCTGAAATCAACGGAATACCGGCGGTCATAGACCGCCGCTACAGTGCAGTTTGCCTATGATCTGGTTTTAGATTCCGCTTGCATGCCTCCGCGTAACTCACTAAGCTTCCGCCTAATCGGATTACAGGATGGGAACTCGATGACGCTCAAAGCCATAGTTGTTCTTTTGGCGGCCGTGAGCATGGGGTCATTTACGCCTCCGGCCCAGGCGGCTCTGCGTGTCTGTGCCGACCCGGATTACCTGCCGTATTCGAATCGAGCCGGTCAGGGTTTCGAAAACAAAATTGCCGAAGCCGTCGCGAAGGCACTCGGCGAAAAGCTGGAATACACATGGGCCAGCACCCGCGGCCAGGGAGGATTTCCTGAATTCCTTGCGCGGACGCTCGACGCCAACGAGTGCGACGTGGTGATGAATATTCCTTATGGAAGCCGCGAGGAACTCACGACACAACCTTACTACGTGTCGTCCTATGTTTTCGTTTTCAAGAAGAGCAAGAACTACGACATCAAAAGCATGGATTCGGAGGTTCTTAAGCGGATCAAGGTCGGTTACGAAAGCGACACCCCGGTCGAAAATGGACTGAAGATGCGCAGCCTTATCCTGAGCGCTGTCGCCTTCGACGTGGGAGGTAGCAGCGACGAGTCACCAACTGCAATGCTCAACGCTCTGGACAAGGGGCAAATCGACGTCTTGATCACCTGGCAGCCGGTAATCGGCAACTTTTTGAAGCAGCGTTCTGACCTGGAAGTCATCGTGGTTCCGAACGCTCGGACTTTAGGCTCTCCTGAACAGTACGCATTCCCAATGTCCATGGGAGTCCGCCACGGCAACGAATTCTTACAAAAGCGGCTCGACGAGATGATCGCCCGGAATCAAGCGCAACTCACTTCCATTTTGACTCAGTACGGAGTGAAGTTGTACTCGCCACAGTAGGACCCTATGGGCAGAAGAACTCAGTGCAATGGGAAACCGGTCACTGTAGCGGCGGTCTATGACCGCCGGTATTTCGTTGATTGTGCGACAAGACCGGCGCTCATAGAGCGGCGCTACAGTGGAGCATTCTTCAAAACTGGTTTCCCTGTCTTAAACACACTCCTTATCTTTCTGGTGGCGATGTCCACCATGTACGCCATGCAGGTTGAACAGAAGGATGTAGAAAAGCTGCTCAATGACGGCGACTGCCACTCCTGCCACAGCATCGACCACAAAGTCGTAGGGCCTTCCTATCTCGACATCTCAAAGAAATACGCTGGGCAAGCGACTGCCGTTGATCAGTTGACCAGAAGCATCCGACAAGGCGGGTCGGGCAACTGGGGCGATCTGCGCATGCCGGCTCATCCTGATCTGAACGACGCGCAGCTCGCAGAAACCGTCCGGTGGATTCTGGCATTGAAAGATGTGACGCCTGGCGGATCTCAGGAAGCCAAAGCGAAGGAGTACACGTATACGGTTAACGGAAAGAAGGTCACGTTGAACTTCCCCATCTTCGTCGAGGGCGCTGAGGGTAATGCCCAAATGGTAACCAGGGATGTTTTTCGTGGCTATCAACTCTACAACTCGTATTGCTACCGCTGCCACGGTACAGACGTTACGGAGAGTGAGCTCGCACCCGATCTTCGCCGCTTCGTTGCGGCAACGGCTCCACAGGAGTTCCTGTCTGTAGTCATGGCAGGACGAGAAGATAAAGGAATGCCGATGTGGGCCGGCTTCTTCACCGAAGAAGAAGTTAAGCAAATTTACCAATATGTGAAAGGACGGAGCCTCGATTTGACACCTGTCGGGAGGCCCCGGTCTGAGTACGATTCCAGCAAAAATTGATCGATCATTTTGGAGGTTGGTCATGACTTGGATGAAGAGGCTTTGTAGCCTGGTGATTGCAATCAGCACGTGCGTTGCTCTTGTTCCGAATTTCGCGCTGGCCCAGACAAACGATGACCTGGACAAGATGTCCCAGGATCCGAATCAGTGGGTCATACCACTCGGGAACTACTCCGGGACGCGGCATAGCAAACTGAACCAGATCACCGCCCAGAACGCCGGGAAACTGAAGGTTGCGTGGACCATGTCCACGGGCGCCCTCCGGGGACACGAAGGGCAACCCCTGGTCGTCGGCAAGATGATGTATTTCCAGAGCGCGTTCCCCAACTACGTCTATGCTGTCGATCTCGACAACATCGGCAAGATGGTGTGGAAGTTCAGTCCACAGCAGGACAAGCTAGCGCCGTCCGTGGCCTGTTGCGACTTGGTGAACCGCGGTGTCGCTTATGCGAACGGAAAAATCCTGATGACATCGCTGGATGCCAAGCTCTACGCACTCGACGCGAAGACGGGTAAGGTCCTCTGGATGGCCCAGAACGGTGATCCGAAACTGGGTCAGACGATGACGGGAGCTCCGCTAGTAATAAAGGATAAAGTCCTCGTCGGTATCTCGGGAGGCGAATTTGGCGTTCGCGGCCACGTCACCGCGTACAACCTCAACACGGGCCAGCAGGTATGGCGCGCCTACAGTGTCGGCACGGACGCAGAAATCCTGTTTGACCCGGCAAAGACAATTGACGGCGCAACGCAGAAGCCCGTGGGCACGAACTCCAGCATAAAGACATGGGGAAATGAAGAGTGGAAGCTCGGCGGCGGCACAACGTGGGGCTGGTTCACGTACGACCCGCAGCTCAATTTGTTCTACTACGGTTCCGGAAATCCGGGAACCTGGAATCCCACGCAGCGGCCGGGCGACAACAAATGGTCCATGACCCTCTTCGGACGCAATCCGGACACGGGCATGGCCTCCTGGGCTTACCAGATGACTCCACATGACGGCTGGGATTACGACGGCATCAACGAGAGCGTGCTCACAACGAGTACGGTTGGTGGCGCCAGTGTTCCGACCCTCACGCATTTCGATCGAAATGGCTTTGCTTACCTGCTCGACCGCCGCACCGGCAAGCCCCTGGCGGCGAACAAATTCGATCCGACAGTGAACTGGGCCGATCGAGTCGACCTGGCAACGGGCCGGCCTAACGTCGTAGCTGCCAAGATGACCAAAGCCGACACCAACACCAAAAATATTTGCCCCGCCGCTCAGGGCGCCAAGAACATGCAACCGATTTCGTACGACGACAAAACCAAGCTTTTCTATGCCGGCACCAACCATATTTGCATGGACTACCAGCCCTTCAGCGTGAAGTACAAAGGCGGCTTCCCCTACGTTGGCGCAACCGTGTCCATGTTCCCGGCGGAAGGCGAAGTTCGTGGGAGGATGATCGCATTCGACTCGGTAACCGGCCAGACCAAGTGGTCGATCAACGAAGCGTTCCAGGTTTATAGCGGAACGCTGTCCACCGACGGCGGACTGGTTTTCTACGGAACGCTGGACGGTTGGTTCAAAGCAGTCGATAAGGCGACCGGAAAAGTGCTCTACCAGTTCAAGACGCCCTCAGGCATCATCAGCAACCCCGTCACCTACATGCACAACAACAAACAGTACGTCGCTGTGCTCACGGGCGTGGGAGGCTGGGCGGCCATCGGGCTTGCGGAAGGGCTCACTCAGGGAACAGAGGGACTGGGCGCCGTCGGACTTACCCGCAATTTGGGCGACTTCACCAACCTTGGCGGAACGCTGATGGTTTTCACGGTTGAGTAGTTAATGTAAGTGACCAGAAGGGGAATTAGCCGCCAATGACGCGAATGACGCGAACGGGCGCATCAATAGATTCTTGAGCGCCCGTTCGCGTCATTCGCGTCATTGGCGGCTAATTCCCCACACCACTGGAGGATTTATGCGGAAAATCGTTTTCGGTCTGCTTGCTTCGGCTCTGCTTCTAATGATCGCTGGAAGCATCAATGCACAAGAGAAGAAGACGAAAAAATTCCTGACCAAACCACTGGTGATTGAAGACCAGGGCAGCTTCTTCATCGGTGGCGTGCCGAAAGTCACAAACTACGCGACGGTGCCGGTAGCGACGCCGGCGAACCCCAACCCAGTGGCCCTCCCCAACCAGGTCACGATCGGCCAGATGTATGTTCAGTTCCAGACACCGGTAAACAAAAAGCGCAACACGCCGCCGGTCATCATGGTTCATGGGTCCTCTCATACGGCAGCTTGTCTGGAGTCCACGCCTGACGGGCGGGAAGGCTGGTACCCGTATTTCGTGCGAAAAGGGATTTCGACCTATCTGGTCGATCAGGCAGGACGCGGGCGCTCCGGATTCGACGAGTCCGTCATCCATGAGGCAACGGCCCTGCTCAAAAATGGCGACAACGAGAATGGCCTCGGCTTGATGCCGTCGTTCGGCAGGATCACCGACAATGGCGCGTGGACCGCGTGGTTTGGCCACCTGACGCCGCCGGGTTCGAACATCCTTAACGGCACTCTCATTCGGCACGGAGATCCCGACGATCCGCCGACCGACGACGCCACCCACAAGGACAACTACTTCCCCGCGTACCCGCTCGCGGCTGTAGACCCGAACATCGCGGCGCGCGCGGGAGCCATAGCCCAGCCACCGGCAGGACCAAACAATTACTATGCTCTCGAATACTACAAGCAGCTGGTCCCCAACGCGGAAGTGACGCTGCCGGGTTCCACCTGCGCTGCCTGTGATCCGGTCGCTCTCTCTCCCGCCAATACGTGGACTCCGCTGGACCTGGCCTTACTCGTCGAAAAGCTCGGTGGGGCAATCGTGGCCACCCACTCTCAATCAGGAATCATGGGACATCATATGGCCCGCATCCTGAAGGAGAGAGGTCATCTGGACATGCTGAAAGCCTTGATCACGATCGAGGGTGGCTGCTCACTTCCGAACAGCGGACTCAAAGCAGAAGACTTCGATAACATCCCCTACCTCGCCCTCAAAGGAGACTACACCGCGACGAGCGAAGTGTGCCAGGCCACCGTGGATGCCATTAATGCGCGGCGCACTGCCGGCCATGGAACCGCGAAGGCCGATTACATCAAGCTGGATGAGCTGGGGAACCCGGTCTTCAACGGCACAACGCACATGATGATGCTGGGTACGAATAACCTCGAGGTGGCGGACGTCATCCTGAACTGGGTGGACAGCAATGTGCCGCCGAGGAATGGCAACGGGAAGGGTAAGAAGTAACAGAAAACGCGGGCTAAAGCCCGCGACTACATTGGAGGACAACGTGAATCCCAAATGTAGTCGCGGGCTTTAGCCCGCGTTTTTTCACGCTCGCGCATCCAACGCGGCCTTCACCCGTTCCGGCGTGAAAGGTACCTGGCGAAGGCGGGCGCCCGTCGCGTCGAAGATAGCGTTGGCAATAGCGGCGGCGACAACGGTAACCGCTGTCTCACCCGAGCCCATCGCTTTTTCACCGGGTTGATTGATCAACACGGTCTCCACTTTCGGCACGTCCGGGCCCAGATAAAGCGGATGATAGGTCCGCCAGTCGATCGACGTTACCTTCTGGTCATCCCATGTCACTTCTTCCAGCAGTGTCCGGCTCACGCCGTGCAGGGCGCCTCCTTCGAGCTGATTTCTCAAACCGTCAGGATTTGAAATCGGGCCGCAGTCGTTAGCCAGCACCAATCGCTTCACGCTGACCTTGCCGGTGCTCTGATCAACCTCGACTTCGGCCACCATTGCACAATATCCGTTATCACCCTCATACAGAACACAGGACATGCCACGGCCCGAGGCAATACCGGTCCGGCGGATGCCGGATCGAGGCGATGGACGGGCGTCCCATTTCGCCGTCTTCGCCGCTGACTTCACGACTTCGATCAATCGTGGATCGCTCAGGTGGCGCAGCCGGAAATCGACCGGATCGGCTTTCAGCGACGCGGCGATCTCATCCATGAACGACTCATGGGCGAACGTGTTTTGCAATCGTGCCGGCGAGCGCAGAGGTCCCGTAAAGAACGGCGACTTCACGTCATGCGTCATGACGCGCTGGCTGGCGACCCTGCCCGTTCCGCCGCACCGGCCATTCACGCAGCCCGTTACATATGAAGGAACCGCGTTGTTGCCATTGCCAAAGTTTGTCGGATCCGGCGCAGGCGTCCTTGCAGCGAATGCTTGCGGCTCAAAGCCGGCCAGGAAACCGGTGACGACATTTCCGGGGGCGTTGCCGCCCGGCCGGCCGCCCAGAGTGGGTGTCCAGGCTTCATAATCCCACGTCACGATCGTTCCGTCCGCATTCAGTCCCGCGCGCTGGTCGATCACGAATGCAACACCGTAGTTCTCCCACGCCATCTCGTCCTTCCGCGCGAGCTGCACGCGGACGGGTTTTCCCACCGCCTGCGACATCAACGCGGCGTCGTAGGAAACGGTGTCGGCGCCGTTGACGCCGTAACAGCCGGATCCCATCTTGAAGATGACACGCACACTCTCAGGCTTGAGGCCGAGGACCATGGCGGCGGTGCTTTTCAGCGGATGAACTGCCTGGGTCGCCGAGTAAATGGTGGCTTTGTCAGCCTGGACATCCGCAACGGCACAGGCGCTGCCGAAGGAAGCGTGCATTTGGTACGGATAGTGATACGTCGCTTTCACGACCCTGGCCGCGCTTGCCAGCTTCTCATCCACGTCTTTCGAGTTCACGCTGAATGTGTCTCGCGTGGGTTTCTGATTGCGCAGGTATTCGTGGAAGGTCCCCTGGTTTGGCAGTCCCGATCCCGGCGTCCAGACAACTTTCAACTTGTTGGCGGCCTGAATGGCCTGCCAGGGCTTCTCGGCGACGACGCCCACAAAATTCTTCTTCACGACAATCTTCACAACGCCCGGCATGCCTTGAACCGAGCTTTCATCGACACTGACCAGGGTGGCGCCGACGGCCGGTGGCCGCACCACGCGCCCGTGCACCATACCAGGCACGCGCACGTTGTGAACGTACTCGAACTGTCCGGTAGCGATGGCCGGAATTTCCACGCGAGGGATCGGTTTTCCCAGAACCGTCCACTCACTAGCCGGCTTTCGCTTTGCATTGGGATTGAGCGTCATGCTGAATGTCCGTCCTCCGATCAGCTCTCCGTAACTGACTTTCTTTGCCGGATCCGCCTTCACGCTGATCACGCCATCCTTCACGCCAAGCTGATCGACGGGTACGCCGAGACGCGTCGAAGCGCGCGCGAGGAGCGCTTCGCGGGCAGTCGCGCCCGCCAGCGCAAGATTGCTCTGGTTGAAATTCGTTGGATGCGACTGGGCACCGGACGTTGTTCCCTGATCCGGAGTAAAGGCCGTATCGCACTGTATGAGTTTCACGCGTTCGAACGGCACGCTCAGTTCTTCCGCGATCAACTGCGTCTGCGCCGTGTAGAGCCCGTGGCCGAGCTCGCACTTACCTGTGTAGGCAGTCACGTTGCCGTCAGCGCCGATGGCGATCCAGGAATCGAGCTGATTGCTGCCCGGGCCGTTAATGCCCTGAGCCACAGCCTCGCCCGGGATCGTTACGAATCGAGCGGTCAGGCCGGCTGCGCTGAAGCCAACGATCAACGCCCCCGAGCCTTTCAAGAATTTCCTGCGCGAGAGAGCTCTCATGATTTCACCTCCTGGTACCGCTTGATCGCGCGCATCATCCGCACGTGTGTGTTGCAGCGGCAGAGCACGCCGGACATGGCCTGCAGGATTTCGGTCTCCGTGGCCTTTGGTTTGCGATCCAGAAAAGCCTTGGCGGTCATGACAACGCCATTGACGCAGAATCCACACTGCATCGCCTGCTCGTCGATGAACGCTTTCTGAATCGCATGCGGCTTCTCGAGGGTTCCGAGACCTTCGAGAGTTGTGATCTCCGATGCGCCCACTGCGCTGACCGGCGTGACACAAGAGCGAACCGCTTCACCCTTGATGATCACCGCGCAGGAGCCGCACTGACCGAGACCGCACCCGAACTTCGGCCCGCGCAGTTCGAGATCGTCGCTCAGCACGTACAGCAGAGGTGTCGCCGGGTCGACGTCCACGGTGTGAGCCCGGCCGTTGACTTTCAGATTGAAGGTGCTCATTGCATTTCTCTCCCCAGTAAGGGATAGGGAACCACAAGAAAATAGCCGCGGATTACGCGAATTACGCAGATGGGGCGTAAAAACAAAAAACTTGATGCGCCCCATCCGCGTAATTCGCGTAATCCGCGGCTATTTTCTTGTGGTTCCCTGTCGCTGTCCCTTAATCCCATTTGCATTTCCCGCTACTCCGACGACGGTTTCGCCGTTCCCGTTGACGCCTTCACAAGGTCCGAAAACGGCCCGACCCCGCCGTGTCCACCTACCATCTTATCCACCTTGAGGTTCAACTGGCCAATGGAGTAGAGCAGGTGCTTGGCGTCGGCGTTGGCGCTGCCGGCTGCGACATTGGGTGCCGGCGACCAGATATCGCTCGCGAAGACTGCCCGTGCGCTCGGAACGTAAGCAATAACCTTCGGGTCCACATGCGGATTGCCGCGGATAGCATAGAGTTCCAGGCTTTGTCCGCCCTCACTGATCACCTTCTTGCCTTCAAAGACTTCGATCGAACCCGTCGGCTGGGCCGGCTGGGCATTGCGCCGCTTGTCGAGTTCGTCCTGAGGATCGGTGTGACGGGCCTCGAGAATCGCGCGAAGCACGGGCTCATGACCCTTCTCAACGAGCACAGTGGCCCCCATCGCGGCTATGGCGCGAACGCCCCCGGTGTGGTCGTAGTGATGATGCGTAACGGCCGCGTACTTGACCGGCTTGCCAGGGAACTGTTGCTCGAGCAGGCGCCCGAGCGTCTTGATTTGAGCTTCCGTGTAAGGCGCTTCCACCACGGCGAGGAAGGTCGGAAATTCCACGATCATGCTGTGGTGCGAATAGGCAAACGCATGCCACACGCCATTGTCGACCTTGTTCAATTTCACAGGACTGTATTCGCCCGCGGCAATCGCCTGATCGGCTTCTGCAGAAGCGGCTTCAGGAATCTCGAACACTTTCTGCGCCTCGGGATCGTTGATCGCGATCGACGTGTATTGAACGGAAGAATAGTCTTTGCCGCCCTTGGTTATCGTGATCTTGTGCGGAAGCGTTATTCCGTCGACCGCCTTGTAATCGTCGAGGATGTATTGCGCTTGCACGTCACCCAGCATCGACTCGGTATCCAGAATCTGGAATCCCGCCAACAGCTTCGACTGCGGATCGAAATAGAGCGTGACGTCCTCCCCGGACTTTGTCCTGGCCGTGCCGGACTTCAGCGTTTTTCCGTTGAAAGTCGCGTCTGCGGCAGGTTGCGCATCCGAAGCAGAGTCGGCCGCAGCCAGGGCGATACTGATCACATTCCTGCGGAGCAGAAACTCGGGCGAATTCTGTGTGCCCCAACTGAAGAGACCGCCGGGCGAAGTTGCGATAACCGGACGCGTGCCGACATAGTCGACCCCCACCGGCTTGTCTCCGCGCTTCGTCAACACCTCATGGCGATGCTGCATGAAGCCGCCGATCTGAAGCGTGTAATCCAGGGACGCGCGGCCGTTGGCAAGGTCCGCAATCTCGATGACGTCTTTCAACTGCCCTGGTGCGTCGGCGTCGGTCGCTTTCTGCGTCTGCCCCAGGCGCATGCGAGTTCCCGCACCTCCCTTCATCGAGACCGTTTGAATTGACTGAAGCTTCTCCGCTCCTCCCATGGCCGTCACAGCATCCTTCGCGAGTTGCCGCGGAGCGGGCGCTGCCGAACAGGCTGTGAACAACAAGGCCGTTGTTATCAGTGCGATCGATCGTTGCCGTATGGACATTGAATTCCTCCTCTGGTTCGACCGAGAAGAAATATAAGGGAGTGCAAGGGGTGTCAAGGGAAAAGGGCGAAGACGGCGGCTCCGGCTGCTATAATTTGGTGACCCCAAAGACCGGAGACATTATGAGCGTGCAACAAATCAATCCGCAGCAAGCCAGCGACATTTTAGACAAGGACAGCGACGCCGTTTACATTGACGTGCGCACCGAGCCGGAATTTCAAAATGGGCATCCGGCTAAAGGCGTGAACATTCCGGTGGTCAATCCGGACCAGGCACGAGGGCAAATGACGCCGAATCCGGATTTTGTCCGTATTGTCCAGGCGAGATTTCCAAAAGAGAAGAAGATCATCGTCGGATGCCAGGCGGGCGGCCGATCGCAATACGCCGCGGATCTGTTAACACAGGCAGGCTTCAAGGATATTTCGAACATGCAGGGCGGATTTGGAGGCGCAAAGGATCCGATGGGCCGAGTCATTGCTCAGGGCTGGGTCCAGATGAATCTTCCCGTCGAGACGCGTGTGGACGAGACAAACAGCTACGCCGCAATGAAGAAGGGTCTCTAACAGGCGCTATGCGGAAGAAAGGAATCAGCCGCGAATTACGCAAACGTTCGCATTATTGGCGTATTCGCGGCTAATTCTTTCGTTACAAAGCTGGTCTGGCGCTAAACCCCACAACGGACTCCACCGCTTTTGCGGCTTCGAGCAGCAATCCTTCCTGCAGCGGCGCAGCGGAGAGTTGGGCGCCAATGGGCAGGCCGTTGCTGCCGAGCGCGTGGGGCACGGTCATGGTAGGAAAATCGGCGAGTGTCCATGGTCCATTCATCACGGGGTCGCCCGTCGAACCGATGCCTTCGGGCGCCGTGCCACGAGCGGCAGGCGTCAACAAAACATCGAACTTCTCGAACAACCCGGCCATGTCTCGCTGATAGCGCCGGCGCACACGGCGGGCACGAATATAATCGGCCGCCTCCAGAACCATGCCGGTTTCAATCATCACGCGAATCTTCTCGCCATAGGATTCGGGATGCGCCGCAAACAACTGCTCGTGAATCGATGCGACCTCGGCTCGCAGTATCGTTCGCAGCGTGGGTTGAGTGAGATCAAAGGTGGGCGGCAGCCGGACCTCTTCGACTTGAAAACCGGACGCGGCAAGCTTGCCGGCAAGTGTCTCGTTCAGAGACCGCGCCTCGGGTGTGGCATTCTCGTAGAAGAAATCCCGCACCACTCCGATACGAAACGATCGCCGTTCCGGAAGCTTTTGTACCGGCGATTCCGTCATCGAGTCCAGCATCAATTCCACATCGGCAACAGCGCGGCCGAACATACCCACGTGGTCCAGCGACCACGCGAGCGGAAAGACACCCTGGAGACCGATCCTTTCCCGTGTTGGGACAAGCGAGACGATGCCGTTGAACGCCCCCGGACGGCCGACCGATCCCACAGTCTGACTGCCGATAGCAGCCGGACACATCCGCGCGGCAACGGCGGCGGCGGATCCGCTGCTGGAGCCTCCGGGCGTGTGCGCAAGGTTCCATGGATTGCGTGTCGGACCCGGATCGAGATTCGCAAACATCGTAGTGACCGATTTGCCCAGAACGATCGCTCCCGCCGCTTTGAGGCGTTTCACGGCGTGGGCATCGTAACTCGGCACGAAGTTCTCGAAGAGCTGAGAACCCATCGTCGTGCGGAGATCCTTCGTGTAAAAGATGTCCTTGATTCCGACTGGAACTCCATGGAGTGGCCCGCGAAACTGTTTCTTCGCCGCTTCGGTCTCGCATTTTCTCGCTTCAGCCAGAACGTTCTCATGATCCACCGTTGTCCATGCCTGGACACGAAGCTCCACCTGGCTCATGCGGGTAAATAGAGAAAGGACGTACTGAACCGGAGAGAGCTCGCCCGCTCGTATGGCGGCCGCAGCTTCGACAAGCGAAAGGTCTTCAGGGCTCATCTAATGGTTCAACGGGTGCGCTGTAGAGCTTTTTCAGCTCATCGGCGAGTTGTTCGATTTCTGAGCGAAGCTTTTCGGCGCGCTGATGGCCGAATTTCTCCATGGCGCGCTCCGAAAGAATTTCGATCAATGGATTGTCGCTCATACGGCGGCGGTGCTGGCCGATCCCCAGACCTCGCGGGCCGTGTCGGCCACAAGCCCAAGCTTGGCTTCCTGATTTGCAAGCGTGAGCAGATTCCCTTCCATGGTCGACGCAAATCCGCACTGCGGGCTCAACGCCAACCGCTCCAGCGGAACATAATTGGAGGCTTCCTTGATGCGCTGCTTCAGGAGATCTTTGCTTTCGAGTTCGGGTTTCTTCGTGGTCACCAGGCCGAGCACGACTGCTCGGTCGCTCGGGACGTGCTTCAATGGCTCGAAACCGCCAGAGCGCGCATCATCGAACTCGAGAAGGAAGACCTGGAATCGAGTTCGGCTGAATACTGAGGCGATCGGACCATAATCACCGCTGGCGTAGAACTTACTTTGATTGTTACCCCTGCAAACGTGGATGCCGAAGGTGATGCCGGGATGATTTCCGATGACGGCATTGTCGAGGTCAATGCATCGTTCGATAAGGCGGTCAGGATCGTTCCCGCGTTGACGATAACCTTCCCGGATTGTCGGATCCAGCAGCGCCGCGTACTGAGGAGCGTCCACCTGAATATAGGTGCAGCCCAGCTTGATCAGTTCTTCCACTTCGCCGCGGAGGAGATCCACGATATCGGCGAGATACGCGTCGATTGTCGGATAGGCGCTTCGGGATTTTTCCACATCGTAGTAGGCCGCGGCCTGCTGGGCGCTGAGGATGGTCACTTTGGTGGGACGATCGGTTCGAGCGCGCAGGTACGCAAATTCCTCCGCACACATGTGCCGCTTGCGCCGCAGCTTCGATACGACGACCGGCCGGGTCTGTACCATCTTGTTTCCCTGCTCATCATGAAACGGAATCGCCCAGCCGCCGGTCTTATCGAAGCCTTCGATCGAGTCCGGCAGATGTCCGAAGAAGGCATAACGGCGGAATTCTCCATCGCTGATGACGTCCAACCCGACCCGTGTTTGAAGGTCAACTGCCTCATTGACAGCCCGATCCTCGATGCGCTTGAACTCGGCGTCGCTGAGCAGGCCGGCATCGTGGCGCTCGCGGGCCTGTTTCAAATAGTTCGGGCGCAGAAGACTTCCAACCGTATCGCTGCGGAAAGTGAACATGAGTACCTCCAGGGGAATCGGGGACGGCCGCGAATGACGCGAATTACGCGAACGGCGCAATAAAATAACCCTTGATGCGCCGTTCGCGTAATTCGCGTCATTCGCGGCCGTCCCCGATTTTCCCCGCAGACTTTAGCACAAATCGCATGCAGTCCGGAGGTGCTACCATATCCGAATGTCGTTGCCACACGTGATTCTTGTGCCGGGTTTGATGTGCGACGCGGCGGTATGGGAGCACCAGGCCACGACCCTTCAAACTTTGACCACGGTCGAGATCCCGGACCACGGAATGAACGACTCGCTCGAGGGAATGGCCAGGAGCCTGCTCGCGCGGGCTCCTGCGCGGTTTGCGCTGGCAGGGCACTCCATGGGAGGGCGTATCGCTTTTCGAGTGATGCAGTTGGCGCCCGAACGGGTTGCCGGACTCGCTTTGATGGATACCGCATATACGCCGCGAAGCGCAGGTGAAGCCGGGGAACAGGAGAAAGCCGAGCGATACGCGCTGCTCAACAAGGCAAGGTTGGAAGGAATGCGCGCCATGGGCCTTCAGTGGGTGCAGAAGATGGTGCATCCGGCTCGACTTTCGGATAAACCGCTGATCGATGCGATCCTTGACATGATCGCCCGCAAGACCCCGGAGATCTTTGCGGCGCAGATCAAGGCGCTGCTTGAACGCCCGGACTCGACGCCGTTGCTGGCAACGATTCACTGTCCGACGATTGTTCTTTGCGGAAGGCAGGACGCGTGGAGTTCTCTGCCACAGCACGAGCACATGGCAGGCGTGATTCCCAATAGCCGGCTGGTTGTTATTGAAGATTGCGGCCACATGTCGACGATGGAAAGACCGGAGGAAGTGACGGAGAAGCTTGTGGAGTGGTTGGGCGGGCTTTCAAATCACTAATCACTGATGGGAAGAAAATAGCCGCGAATTACGCGGATTACGCGAATGGGCGCATCAAGGAATCTTTGGTGCGCCC
>Ga0137409_10004149_pt1 | contig 15258 bp, 6 predicted proteins | sample CZODoug1_16funga_FD_122059 | JGI IMG/M metagenome (GOLD analysis project Ga0137409, IMG submission 122059) | Vadose zone soil fungal communities from Angelo Coast Range Reserve, California, USA - CZODoug1_16fungal (Hybrid Assembly) | ecosystem: Environmental > Terrestrial > Soil > Vadose zone... | reverse complement strand
CGGACCGCGGCCATGCCGGCGGCGGCCTGGACCGGCGGGCCGACGTCCAACGAGCGGACCTGAACCGCGGCCGCCGCCTCGATGACCAGGATCTCGGCCGGGGGCGACACCACCTGCGTGCTCTCGGGCTGGCCCCACTCGCTCCCATAGAGGAAGAGCCTCACCGGGTACGGTTGGCTCGCGAGGGCGGCCGGGAACGCGGCGCCCGGGAACGAGAGGGTCGTCTGGGTGCCGGGGCCGAGCGCCACGGGCGCGCCCGAGCCCAGGGCCACAACCTGTTCCACGCCGTCCGTGAGCACGATCCGGGATGACGCCGGATCGAGCGTGACCGCGGAGCCGCCGGTGTTTTGCACCGCGACCGAGAGGTCGTACGACTGCCCCGCGCGGGCCGTATCGGGGAGCGTCGAGCCCGCGACGAACGCGATCACGGCGGGCGGCCGCGCCTCGAGCAGGCCCGCCGCGACCGTCTCCTCGCGGAGGCGGCCGTCCTCGGTTCCGCGCGCCTCGAGCGTGGCGGTAGCACTTCCCGGAGCGAGCGCCGACCCGAGCGGTCCGCCGGCGAAGTCGAGGTCGATGGCGGCCCCAGGTCCCAGCGTCGCCGCGACACCCAGCGCGAGATCGGCGGAGACGGGCGGCCCCAGCCGGAGCGAGGTCGCGGGATCGAGATCGAAGGCCACGTCGCCGCCGTTCGCCACGCGGAGCCGGAGCGGGCGCGTCTGCCCGGCGCTCACGGTGTCGGGGGAAACGGGTCCGACCGCCGCGAGAAGCGGCGGCTCGAGCACCGAGAGGCTGTCCGGATCGAGCGGGATCGTGTCGGCGAAGGCCTGGCCCGATTCCGTGCCGCGCAGGTAGAGCCGCGCGACGTAGCGGCCGCGCGCGACCGTGGCGGGCACCGCGAGCGAGTCGAAGGCGAGCGTCGCCGAGTCGCCGCCGATGATCGCCGTCGCGGCGCCGAGCCCGGTGGAAAGCAGATCTCCGCCCGGGTGCTCGAGCACGAGGCGCGTCGTGCCGCGCGCGAGCGTGACGGTCGATGTTCCGGTATTGCTCACGCGCACGGAGGGCCCGAACGTCCGTGCCCGGAGATAGCGCGACGGCAGCGCACCGCCCGTCGTCGCGACGATGCGGGCCGCGGACTGGACCTGGAATGAGAGCGGCGTCAGGTTCGACCCGACGACCGAGGATCCGCCGAACGCGGCGGTCGCCGTGAGGGTGGCGCCCACGACCGTCCCGTCGGGGATCCCGCTCGACGGCACGCTGACCGTGATCGTGAGCCGCGTCGTTCCTCCCGCGGGAAGCGCGGCCGGCAGGACCGGGGCGACCCCGACGGTCGTGAACGCGCCGATCGAATAGGCGAGGCTTGCCGCGTCGATCGTCGCCGCGAGGGCCGTGGGGTTCGTGACGTCGAAGACGAGGGCCAGGGCCCCGTAGCCGAGCGGCACAGGAGACGGCGAGGCGCTGACGGCCGCGGCGGTCACCCCCGCCGCGTGGATCTGCGCCCCCGCGAGGCTCAAGTAAAAGTCGAGCGCTTCGCCGGTGCCGTCGGTCCCGATCGCGTGGAGCGCCGGGGCGTATGTCCCCGGCGTGAGCGATGGGGAGACCCCGGCCGCGGCGAACCGAAGGGTGTCCGACTGCCCGGCGCCGAGTGGGACCGGCGCCGCGAGCGCGGCCGTGTACGCAGCCGCTCCCGCTCCGAACGAGATCGTCGTCCCGGCGCCGATCTGGACCGTTCCGGTCCCCGCATTGGTCACGCGCAGACGGAACGCGTAGGCCGATCCGGGAACAATGACCTGGGGTGCGATCGAGCCCGGCGTGTAGGCGAGCGACGGGGGCGGCTCGTATACGAAGGCGTGGAGCCCCGTGGCGCTTCCCACGCGCGTCGACGCGCGGAGCGTGTCCGCCCCCGGCGTCGCGGGAGCGGTCAGGACGAGCGATGCGCGGCCGTCGGACGCGGTCGCGAGGTCGAGGCCCGGGAGCGGGGAGGCGTCCGGAGCCAGGAGCGACGCGGCCATCGGATCGACGAGAATGAGCGTGCCGGTCGCCACGAGGTTTCCGAAGGCGTCACGCACCGGCCCGACCGTCACCGTCACGGAGCTTCGGCCGTCGGCGGTCAGGGTGTCGCGCGGCGCGGCGATCGCGATCGTGCCGGCGGGAGGCGCCGGGCGGACGGTCACCGGGCCAGCGCCGCCGTTCCCGCCGCCCACCCGGGAGGCGTCGAGGCTCTGGACCGTCTCCGCGAGCGTGTCCCGGGCGAAGGTCACGAACTCGCCCGCCGTCATCGCGCCGAACGCGGGCGCGAAGGTCACGCTCCCGCCCGAGCTCACGACCACCGTCGCGGTGTCGGCCGGGACCGGATTTCCGAACGCGTCGATCGCCCGCACCCGCACCCGCACCGGCGCCCCGGCCACCCAGCCGAGCGAGTCCGGCAATACCAGAAGCGAGGTGGTCGCCGCCGCGCCGACGGTCGCGCGGATCCCGACCGGGGCGATCGACGACCCCCGCGCGAAGATCGAGTCGGCCGCGGGCGCGGTGGAGGGCGCGCGGTAGCGGACGGCGATCGTGCCCGCGCCACCGGTCGTGCCGCTCTGAGAGCCGCCCCCGCCCGATGTCGAGCCCAGCGACTCGAGCGTGCCCGCGGACGGAGCGCCGAGGTAGAAGGTGACCGCCGCGCCGGGCGCCAAATTGCCGAAGAGGTCGCGCGCCGTCGCGGTGACGGTCGCGGTTCCGGCGGCGGGGAGCGAGAGCGACGGCGGCGCGATCGCGAGCGAGGCCGCGGTGTCGGGGCCCGCGCTCGCGCTGAATACGACCTGCGCGGCCGGCGCGAGGAGGAGCCGCGCGCGGAACGAGTCGCTGCCCGCCCCGGCGAGGGTGCCGAGCCGGGCGACCTCGCAGGCGGCCACGGCGGAGGCGTCGCTCACCGCGATGGAATCCGGCGCGCCTCCGCGGATCGCATCCAGAGATCCGTTCCCCGCCGCCACCGTGAAGACGACCGATGCGCCCGGGGAGAGATTCCCGTACGCGTCGCGAACGCGGACTCGAAGCGGCGCGGCGACCTCGCGGTTGACGATCGCGGTCTGGCCGTCGCCGGAGGCGATCGCGACCGACGCCGGTGCGGCGGGGCCCACGACGGCCGGACCCGCGCTCCCGGTGCCCCCGCCCACGCGGTCGGCGGCGAGCGAGACCGATTCCGCGATCGTGTCGCTCGCGAACGTCACGAACTCGCCCCCCGAGAGGGCTCCGAACGCGGGCGCCCATCGGAGCGCCCCGCTCGGGCGCATGACGATGGTCGCGGTGTCGGCGAGGACGACGTTCCCGAACGAATCGAGCGGCTGCACCCGCACGCGCACGGGGACGCCCGCGATCCAGCTCAAGGAGTCGGGGAGGACCCGGAGCGAGACGGTCCCCGCCGGGATGACCGTGACCTGAAGCGTGTCGGCGCGGATCGAGTCCGCGGCCGCGCTTCCCGGCGCCAGGAATCGGAGCGCCAGCGCGCCGGGCGTCGGCCCGGCGTGGAGCGTGAAATCGGCGAACCCAGAGCCGTCGGTCGCGTCGGTCGCCGGCGCGACGCTCCCCACGCCGGCGACGACGAGCGCGTTGACCTGCCCGCCCGCGACCGTGTTCCCCCAGGCGTCGAAGAGACGCGCGCGCACCGCGACCGAATCGCCGGCGGCGAGCGTGTCGGCCGGAGGCGCGACCGCGATCACCCGGTACGCCGGCCCGGCGAGCACCGGAACGGGCCCGTAGGTCACCGTCCGCGCCGCGTCGTCCCGCACCTGGATCGTGAGCGGCGCGGCCGCGGTCGGCGTGAACGGGACCGCCGCCAGACCGCCGGCGATCGTGACCGAGTCGGGCACGGTGGCCCCGCCCGCGAGAACCGTGGGACGCAGGACGACGCCCGAAAGCCCCGGCATCGCGTTGTCGAAGGCGTCGCGCGCTCCGACCTGGAGCGCGTCGGTCGTGCCCGCGGTCAGCGGCCCCGCCGGTCCGGCCAGCGCGTAATGGTCGAGCGGCCCGGGCTGGAAGACGATCGTCGGCGAGGCATCGAGCGCCACGCCGCGGGCCGTGACCGAGACGGTCCCGGGCGCCGCGACCGTCGCGGTGGCGCGGAACTCGATCGACCCTACGCCGTCGGTCGAGACGCCCTGCGGCGTGACGACCGCGACAACCCCGGAGACCACGACGGCGATCGAGTCGGACGGGACCCCGGCGAGCGGGTGGCCCTGCGAGTCCCGGAGCGTCACGATGACCGTGCTGCCGGGCGCGCCGACCGGCACGGGCGTCGTCGCGGTCACCGACGAGCGCGCCGCGCTCACCGCGCCCGGCACGAGGCGGACGTTCACGCTCCCCGCGGCGCTGCCCCGGACCGACGCCGCCGAGACGACCGCGGTGCCGATCGAGTCCCCGCCGAAGAGGGTGAACGAGATCGCGCCCCCCGAGGCGCGAACCTGGATCCCCGGGGTCGAGCCGTCCTGATCGGTCGACGCGATCGAGCCGAGGGTCGTCGACACGGTGAACGGCTCGCCGTTCTCGATCGCGTTCCCGTTTGCATCGTGGAGCCCGGCCGCGGTCACCGCGCGCGTCGCGACACTGTCCGCCGCGAGCGAGTCGGGCGAGGCGGCCAGCGCGATCGCGCCGGCGGGAACGCCCGCGATCAGCGTGATCGCGGTCTTGCCGATCGCTCCGCCCCGCTCGGAGGCGAGCGAATCCAAGCCCGCGCCCTTGACGAGCCCCGCGCGAACCCAGCCGCTCACGGTGCCGTCCGCCGCGGCGACCCACTGGGCGCCGGGAGTACCCGGATCGGCGTCGGTGATCGGGGTCACGAGCGTGCCGAACGCGGTGAATCGCTCGCCCGCGACGACGCTGTTGCCGAAGGCGTCCCGTACGGCCTCGGAGGTGACGAACGCCGAGTCGGCGCCGTCGGCCATGAGCGTGTCGGGGGCCGCGTCGACAGCGAAGTAGCCGGAGGGCACGTTCGGCACCGTGACGACCGCCGCGGCCGCGGCGCCGAGCGAGACCCCCGAACCGTTCGCGTCGATGACCCGGAGGTGACCGACCCCCGCGCCCGACTGCGTGTCCCTGTACCGGAAATCGACGGAGTCCGCCCCGGGGGGGAGGATGCCCTCGTAGATGATGGAGCCGAAGGAATCGTAGAAGCGCCCGACGACCCGGTCGGTCCAGAGCGTCAGCGTCTCACTGGAGGGCGCGGGCGAGCGGTTTCCGTAGAAATCGAATACGAGAACCGTGACGGTGTCCATGACCCCCGCGGCAAGGTGGAGCGTGTCGGGGCGGGCCGTGATGTGATTGGGCGTGGCCGGCGAGACGTCGATGCGGAGACGGGGCGAGGACTCGTACCCGACGATCGTGTCGCGCACGACGAGCCAGAACGTGCCCGCGCGGCGGGCCGTCAACGTGGCACCCCAGAACCCACCCGCCAGCGTCGCGGCCGATGAAACGAAATTCGGGTCCGCGGCCGCGCCGCCCAGAGAGTCGGCATAGGCGGCGAAGAGGACGGAGGCGCTCGAACCTGGTCCCGTCGTGATCGCGTTTCCGTCGGCATCGACGGCGGCCACGTTCGCGCCGAGCGGCGCGCCGGCGTTCGCGATCGCGTCCGCGGTCATGACGAGCCCGTCGTATGCGCCGTGCGTCACCGTGATGAGCCCGGTCGAGTCGGCCCACGCGCCGCTGTCTCCGACCGCGTAGCCGGTCGCGGCGCCGGTGAGCGTAAGCACGGTTCCGGTCCCGGAAGCGGGGACCGCCATGCCGATGCCTCCCGTCACGCTCCAATCTCCCGAGACGAGGCGCGCCGGGTTATCGAACCGGTCGTAGCCGAGGAGGTAGAGACGGGTCGTGTCCTCGTCCGCGCTGCGCGTGAACACCCCGACCGGCGTCATCGCGGGATCGACGACGCGCTCGTTTGTGACCGAGTCGGGGACCACCGAGAGGGTCGGCGAGGATGCGAGCGGCGCGGGGGAGCCCGACTGGGCCGGGTCGCTCGTGACGAGGAACGTCGCGGTGGCCGGCGCCACGCTGTCCGCGACGGCCGCCGCCGGGCCTCCGCCCGAGCCGTAGACGACGGTGACCGAGTCGCCCGCCAGGAACGACGTCGCCGGCAGAGCGCCCAGGAGCACCGTGATGGTCTGACCCGACACCGAGAGCAGGGTGACGTGGGTGGGGCTCACCGGCCTGACGTAGCCGGGCGCCGTGGAGTCCGCGGATTGGGGGGCCGTCCATCCGGCCGGGATCTCGATCGTGATCGCGCCGCCGAGGAGGATGTTGAAGTTCTCGGCCGCGACGTAGGTGATCGCCCACGTCCCGCTCGAGCCCGCCGCCACCGGCGACTGCGGCGAGATCGTGGCCGTGCCGCTCCCAGGGCCCGCGCTCGCGGGGAGCGAGGACAGGGCGAGGCCAAGGCCGGCCGCGAGGAAGCACGCGAGGCCGGCGCGGAACCGACCATATCGAGCGAACACGAGGCCCGCCGTGAGCCGCATCTGGTGGAGTCAGCTCCGTGGATTGAGGGTCTATCGTTGTGCCCCAGGGATTTACCGGTGTCCCGAAGCGCAAGAGACATGCCACGGGGGCCCCCTCGGCGGTCGTGAGACGCGCGGCCCAATCGTGTGTCGATGCGTTGCTTCCAAGCGGCTGGGTGGGAACAGGTTCCAGGGGCCGTGCCCGGGCGCCCCCACGGGCATTGCAGTTCGCAATGCGCAGGGCAGACTGGGGGGGTGCTTAGAGAGGGTTAGGAGTGAGGCGGCCGGAATCTATCCTCTTGGCCAGCGCACGTCCCCGACGATCTTGCCGGCCCGGGGCGCCTCCTCGGCGGCGGGCTCCCGCTCGAGCGACTTCTTGTTTGCGAGCCCGATGAAGATGACCTGGATGATGGTGGCGAACGCCAGTACCCCCAGGCCCACGTCGAAGACCTCCTTCAACCGCCCCCGCGTCGCTTCGCTCCACGAAGCGAGGCCCAAGAGGAGGAGCCCGAGCAGCACCGTCGTGAGGACGCCGGTGAGCTTCCCGAAGGCGGTCGGCTGGATTCGCACGGGACCGCGGAAGACGTACAGGTAGAACGTCCCCCCAACGAGCAGGGTGTAGCGGCCCAGCATCAGACCCGCGACCCACCACGGAAGCTCATGCGCGGCGGCGAGCGCGACGAAGACCGAGGAGTTGAAGGCGATGTCGACGAGCGGGTCGAGGACCGATCCGATGCGGGACTCCGATCCAAACGCGCGCGCCATCACGCCGTCGATCACGTCCGTCGACGCGCTCGCGGCGTAGAGCCAGACCACGACGGGCCAGACCCGGGCCTGGATCAGGAGCACGATCGCCGGAATCGAAACCAGCCGAAGCATCGTCAGCGCGACCGGGAACGGGATCCGGCGCATCGGCCGCTCGTCGCGCGTCGCGTGCATCAGACCGAGGTGGGTCAGGATCCAGAAGGAGACGAAGAGCAGGACGACGCTCGAAGAGACCAGGTACGTGACGCCGATCCGCCGGCCGAACGCCCACGACAGGAGGAGCGCGGCGCCGAACTGGATCGCGAAGAGGACCAGGGCGGTCGCGGCGACCGAGCGGACGAGGTCCGCGTTTTGGGGCACGCGGCCGACGACGCGCGCGCCGATTCTCCGAACGTACGTCGCGATCGCGGCGGGCGCGAAGCCCGCGCGCCTCAGGTCGCGGAGCAGATCCTCGGCGAACATGGCCTAGGGAACTTGGAGCGACGCCTCGGCGAGCACTCGCTCGACCCCGTAGACGTCGTCGGAAAGGTTGTACGCCTCGATCGTGTTCGGCCGCGCGCCGCGGAAAAGGAGCTGCGCCTCGACCTTGTACGGGCCCTTCTTGTCCCCGAGCGGCGCGTCGTAGCGCACGATCGCGCTCTGCCCGGCCTTGATCCTCCGGTCCGAGAGTACGCTGGTGGCCGTCCAGGTTTCCGCCGGCCACGCCCCCAGCTCGTCGGCCAGGATGACGCCGAAGATCGACGTGTTCCACTCGGTGAAGGGGTCGTTCTCCCAGACGATGCCCCCGGCCTGGGTCAGGACCCGGATCCGGATCAGCACGACCTTCTGATCGTTTCCGGTCGGGAGCGAGTGCCCCCAGCCCGTGTTCGAGACGAAGGCGAGGACGCGCAGCGAGTCGCCCGACCGGACCTTCTCGGCACGGAGCGTGAAGCCCACGGCCTTGCCGGGGCGCGCGCTTTCGGCCAGCTCGGGGCTGAACGAGTGGTCCGCCACCCTAGGGCGCGCCGGGCCAAGGTACGAGTTGCGGCCGGGCCCGCCCGGCATGTGGCAGGTCTGACAGGTGACTCCCTGCTTGGCGTACTTCGATCGCTTCCACTCGCCGTACGTGTCGCTGATTCTCACGCCGTACTGGTTCTTGTACGCGTGGCAGCCGCCGCAATACTCCGACGTCTTGATGTAGGGGCTGTACGCCGACCCGTGCGAGTTTGTGAAGACCGGCGTCCGGATCGTGCCGAAGTAGTGCGCCAGATCGAGCGTGAACGGAGGAATGCCGTAGGATTCCCCGGGCCCCTCGATCGCGTGGCAGTAGGCGCACGCGACCCCCTCGGTGCTGACGTCGCGGAGTGTGTTGAAGTCCTGGTTCACGAACGGAACGGTCTCGTGGCAGGGGCCGCACGCGAGCATGGTTTTTCCACGCGTGTGTTTCAGGGAGTTGAGGTACATCCGGCCGAAGAGGACGTTCTTGCTCCGGTCGGCCTGGGCGTGGCTCGATCGCTCCCACTGCTCCGTGATGTCGAGGTGGCAATTCTTGCAGACTTCCGCGGGCTGGACATTCGCGGTGTTGCGGAAGAGCGGGGGCGGCGTGTACGCGGCGGCGGCCGGCGCCAGGACGAAGAGGACGAAGCCCAAAAGGACTGAGACGGCGCCGGTGGGTCGCAAGATTCGGGAATGGTACCCCGCGCTGGGGAGGAGGGTCAAGGCGCGGCGGCCTCCCCGCCGGCCCCGGGCCGGCCTAGGGAGATCGCCGGGCGTTCGAGCGGCGCGGCGGCCCGCGGCGCGCATAGTCGATGGCGATCGTGCCGAGGATCTTGATCGCGGCCCGGACCGATCCGGAGAGCGTGCCCGAGATCTTGGACCGCCCGATCCGCCTCCGGTAGCGGGCCGGCACCTCTGCCGAGCGAAGCCCCGCGCGCGCCGCTTTGACCTGCATCTCCACCGTCCACCCGAAATCCCGATCGCGCATGCCGAGGGCGAGGAGGGGCTGGTAGCGGATCGCGCGGAACGGTCCGAGGTCGGTGAACCGGACGCCGTAGAGCGCGAGGAGGAGGCGGGTCGCGAGCCAGTTGCCGACGCGGGCCTGCGGCGTGAGCGCCCCGGGCTCCCGCGTCCCGAGCGTCCGGGAGCCGATTACCAGATCCGCGCGTCCGGCCAGGATCGGCTCGAGGATCCGGCCCGCTTCGGCCGGATCGTCGCTCCGGTCCGCGTCCAGGAAGAGCACGACATCCGGCGGGTCGGCGTCGAGCGCCGCGAGCGCCTTCAGGCAGGCGGCGCCGTAACCGCGCCGAGGCTCGCGGACCACGACCGCTCCATGGTCGGCGGCGATCTCGGCGGTCCCATCGGTGGAGCCGTTGTCGCAGACCACGATCCGCCGCACGAGCGGCCGGGGGAGCTCGTCCAGAACGAGCGCGATGGCGCCGGCTTCGTTCAGCGCCGGGATGACGGCGTCAACGGTCACGCCCGCCGGAGAGCGGCCCGTGCGGCCGCGAGGCGGGCGAGCGGGATCCGGAAGGGGCTGCACGAGACGTAGTCGAGCCCCACCACCTCGAAGAACTCGATCGAGGCGGAATCGCCGCCGTGCTCGCCGCAGATTCCGATCTTGAGTCCCGGCTTCGCGCGGCGTCCGGCGAAGGCGGCGCGCTGGAGGAGCGTGCCCACCCCGCGCGTGTCGATCGACACGAAGGGATCCTGGCGCAGGATGCCCGTCCCGACGTATTCGGGAAGGAACCGCCCGGAGTCGTCTCGCGAATAGCCGAACGTCATCTGCGTCAGATCATTGGTCCCGAAGGAGAAGAAATCGGCGTACTGGGCGATCTCGTCCGCCAGGAGCGCCGCCCGGGGCACCTCGATCATCGTGCCGATCGTGTGGGGAATGGAGATCTGGAGCCGGCGCATCACCTCCGCCGCGACCGTCTCGACCTCGGCGCGCTGGCGGCGGAGCTCCTCCGGGTCGCCCACGAGCGGAATCATGATCTCGGGGATCACGCGCTTCCCCGCCTGCAGCACCTGCGCGGCCGCCTCGAAGATCGCGCGCGCCTGCATGCGCGTGATCTCGGGGTGGAGGATCCCGAGCCTGCAGCCGCGGAACCCGAGCATCGGGTTGAACTCGTGAAGCTCCTCGACCCGCGCGAGCGTCCGCTCGAGACGGCGGCGCCGGGGATCGTCCTTTCGCGCGCGGCCGAGCGCGGCGATCTCCTTCTCGAGCTGGTCCCGCTTCGGGAGGAACTCGTGGAGGGGCGGGTCGAGGGTGCGGATCGTGACCGGGCAGCCCTCCATCGCCAGGAAGAGTCCCTTGAAGTCGGCGCGCTGGAGCGGCAGCAGCTTGGCGAGCGCGCCCTGGAAGGCGCGGATCGGCTCCCGCCCCTCGCGCTGCTCCCGCTCCAGCTCCTTCCGAATCCGGGGCCGCTCGGAACGCGGGGCCTCGGACAGCTCCGCCTTCAACCGCTCGATCCGGATGCCGGCGTCGCGCGCCTGCTGGGCGTTCAGGATCATCGTCACGACGTGCGGGATCCGCTCCGGCGCGAAGAACATGTGCTCGGTGCGGCAGAGCCCGATCCCCTCGGCGCCGAGCTGCCTTGCGATCTTGGCATCGCGCGGGATGTCCGCGTTCGCGCGGACCCGGAGGCGCCGTTCTTCGTCGCACCACGCGGTGAGGCGCTCGAAGCGCTGGTAGAGAGGCGCCTGGTCGGGTTGAAGCCGCCCGGTCAAGACGCGCACGACCTCGGAATCGGTGGTCGGCACGTCTCCGAGGAGGACGTCTCCCTTCGAGCCGTCGAGGGAGAGGAAGGCGCCTTCGCGGAGCGTCCGACCGCCCACGCGTACGGTCCGCGCGCTCTCGTCGATCAGAAGCGCCGAGCAGCCGACGACGCAGCACTTTCCCATGCCGCGCGCGACCACGGCCGCGTGCGAGGTCATGCCGCCGGTCGCCGTCAGGATTCCCTGCGCCGCGTGCATCCCCGCGATGTCGTCCGGAGACGTCTCCGCGCGGAGCAGGATGACCCGCTCGTGCGCGCCGCGCCGCGCGGCCTCCTCCGAGGAGAAGACGATCGCGCCCGCGGCCGCGCCGGGCGAGGCGGGGAGGCCCGTCGCGATCCGCTCGTGGCGACGCCTCGCGGCCGGATCGAGCACCGGATGAAGCACCTGGTCCAGGTGGTCGGGCTCGACACGCTCGATCGCCTCGCGCTTGGTCAGGAGCCCTTCCTCCACCATGTCGACGGCGATCCGGAGCGCCGCGATCCCGGTGCGCGCGGCGCGCCGGGTCTGGAGCATGAAGAGCCGGCCCTCCTCGACGGTGAACTCGAAGTCCTGGACGTCGCGGTAGTGGCGCTCCAGGCGCGAGGTGATCTCCCGGAGCTGGCCGTACGCCTGCGGCAGCTCGTTCTCCATCTCCTCGATCGGGCGCGGCGTCCGGATGCCGGCCACCACGTCCTCGCCCTGCGCGTTCAGCAGGTACTCGCCGTAGAAACGCGGCTCCCCCGTGGAGGGATCGCGCGTGAAGCCCACGCCGGTCGCGGAGGTCGCGCCCAGATTCCCGAAAACCATCGCCTGGACCGTGACCGCGGTCCCCACGTCGTCGGCGATGCTGTGGATGCGCCGGTAATGGACCGCCCGCTCCGTGTGCCACGAGCGGAAGACCGCGTCCCGCGCCCCGGCCAGCTGGGCGCGCGCGTCCTGGGGAAAGTCGACCCCGATCTCCCGCCGCACGATCGTCTTGAATCGCTCGACGAGCCCGCGCAGCTGCTCCGGGGTCAGGTCCACGTCATGCACAGCCCCCGCGCGCGCCTTGGTCCGCTTCAGCTCGCGCTCGAGGAGGGCCCGAGGGATGCCGAGCACGACGTCGGAGTACATCTGGATGAACCGGCGGTAGCTGTCGAGCGCGAAGCGCGGGCTCTGGCTCCGCCGCTCCATCCCCGCCATCGTTTGATCGTTCAGGCCCAGGTTCAGAACCGTGTCCATCATCCCGGGCATCGATATCGGAGCGCCGGAGCGGACCGAGACCAGGAGCGGGTTCTCGGGGTCGCCCAGCCGGCGGCCCAGGTAGCGCTCGAGCCGCCGGAGCGCCTGCTCCTCTTCCTGGACGATCGTGTCGAGAAGGCGTCCGCCCGCCTCGAAGAACTGCCGGCAAGCCGCGGTCGTGATCGTGTAGCCCGGCGGGACCGGGATTCCCGCGTTGGTCATCTCGGCGAGCCCGGCTCCCTTGCCCCCGAGCACGTCGCGCATTCGCGCGTTTCCTTCCGCGCGGCCGTCGCCGAAGAAATAGACGCTCTTCGGGCGCCCGTCCCCTCCGCCCGCGCCCTGGGCCGCGCCCTGCCCCTGGGTTGCCACGCCCACCTCCGGCTCGCTCATCCCGCGTCCGCCCGATCGAGGCGCACGACACCGCGAATCTCGCCGACCTCGATTCCGGCGAAGTTCCGAAGCCGCTCGCCCGCGTGCTGGGCCAGCGAGTTGCGCTCGGCCGCGCCGATCACGCCCCACTGCTCGAGCGTGGACACCACGGCCGGCCCCAGCGCCCGGCGGGACCCGTCCTCGATCTTGATCGCGATCCCCACGCCCCGATCCGGAAGCCCGACGGCGTGGACGCCCTCGGCGCCCGCCTTCGTCACCACCCCCGGCGCCGCGCGCATGAGGAGGGTGTCGAGGCGCCCCTCGCCCGCAACGAGATCCGGATGCGCGCGCATCGAGTCGCGGATCTGGGCGAGCGCCGGAAGCTCCGCGCCCGCGGCGTCCCGCCCGCGCGCGAGGAGCGCGAAGGCGTAGGCCAGCGTCTGAAGCGGCATTCGAGGGGTTGGGGCGCTGCAGCCGTCGATCGCGGGTGTCGGATCGGCGAACGGCTCCGCGACCAAGGCGGCGAATCGATCGAAGATGCGGCGCTGCACCGGGTGGTCCGGCTGCGTGTAGCTCGGGAGCGGCGCGTCGAGGAAGCGCGCGAGCAGGAGCATCCCGGCGTGCTTGCCCGAGCAATTGTGCCGGATCGGAGTCGGGGCCTCCCCGCGGGCCCGGAGCGCCTCGGCCGTCGCGTCGTCGTACGGCGGATGCGATCCGCACCGAAGCGCGGACTCGTCGACGCCGGCCGCTTCGAGGATCGTCCGCGCGAGGGCCGCGTGGCGGTCGGTTCCGCTGTGGGAGCCGGCGATCAGGGCGAGCGCGTCCGCGCCCAATCCCGAGCGCGCGAAGGCGCCCGACTCGACCAGGGGGAGCGCTTGAAACGGCTTGAAGGCGGAGCGCGGAAAGACCATCGACCGCGGCTCGCCGGCCCACGCGAGGAGGCGCCCTCGATCGTCGACCACCGCGACGTGGCCCCGGTGGACGCTTTCGACGTGTCCCCCGCGCAGCACGTGCGCGAGCGGCGCCGCGCGCGCCGTGGCGCCAGGAGCGATCACCAAAGCCTCTCTCTCCGTCGTGGACACCGTGGATTCGCGTGGAGGCGCGGGCGAGCGGCGCCCTGCCTACCGATCGATCTGAGCCTTTTGCAGCTTGCCGCTGTAGTCGACGTAGACCGACTTCCACTCGGTGAAGGCGTCGATGACGGTGGGGCCGCCTTCGCGATGCCCGTTCCCCGTCTCCTTCACGCCGCCGAACGGGAGCTGTACCTCGGCGCCGATCGTCGGCCCGTTGATATAGGTGATTCCGGCCTCGATGTCGCGGATCGCGCGCATGGCGCGGTTCACGTCCCGAGTGTAGATCGAGGAGCTCAGGCCGTACGGCGTGGCGTTCTGGACCTGCACCGCCTGCTCGAACGACGAGACCGTCAGGACCGAGAGGACCGGCCCGAAGATCTCCTCGACCGCGATCCGCATCGTGGGGGTGACGCCGTCGAAGATGGTAGGCCGGTAGAAATGCCCTTCGCCCAGCGGGCCCTCCTCGGCGGGGCTCCCCCCCGCGACGAGCCGGGCGCCTTCCTTCTTCCCGATCTCGACGTACGAGTGGACCTTGTCCCGCTGCGCGCGGTTGACCAGGGGGCCCACGTCGGTGCCCGGGTCGAGGCCGTCCCCCAAGCGGAGCTTCGATGCCCGCTCGCTCAGGCGCCGGACCATCTCGTCGTGGACCTGCTTCATCACGATGAGGCGGCTCGTCGCCGTGCACCGCTGGCCCGTCGTCCCGAACGCGCCCCAGAGCGCACCCTCCGTGGCGAGGTCGAGGTCGGCGTCTTCCATGACGATCTGCGCGTTCTTCCCGCCGAGCTCCAACGAGAGCCGCTTCAGCGAGCGCGCCGTGCGCTCGGCGATGGCCTTCCCGACCTCGGAGGAGCCGGTGAACGAGATCATGTTCACGTCCGGGTGCGCCGTGAGCGGGACCCCGACCGCCGTGCCGCCGCCGTGGACGATGTTGAGGACCCCGGCCGGAACGCCCGCCTCGAGGAGGGCCTCCACCAGATGGTGGGCCGAGGCCGGCGTGTCGGTGGCCGGCTTGATCACGACGGTGTTCCCCGAGACAAGCGCCGGGAAGATCTTCCACGAGGGGATGGCCATCGGGAAATTCCACGGGGTGATGAGCCCGCAGACGCCGAGCGGCTGCCGGATCGACATCCCGAACTTGTTCGGCAGCTCGGAGGGCGCGGTGACGCCGAAGAGGCGCCTCCCCTCGGCGCCGATGTAGTACGCCATGTCGATGGCTTCCTGGACATCGCCGCGGGTTTCGGCGAGGACCTTCCCCATTTCCCTCGTCATGGCCCGCGCCAACTCTTCCTTCCGGTCGCGGAGGATCTCGGCGGCGCGGTAGATGATCTCCGCCCGGCGGGGCGCCGGGACAAGCCGCCAGGCCGGGAACGCCTTCCTCGCGGCCCGAACGGCCTCGTCCACGTCCTCGGAGCCCGATTCGGGAAACGTCCCGATCAGATCGGAGGACCGCGCGGGATTTCGATTCTCGAACGTGCGCCCGGAGCGGGCGGGCACCCATTTCCCACCGATCAGGTTCAGGTAGGCACGGGATGACGGATCGGCACCGGGAGCGCGTTCGGCTCTCTCAGCAGGGGCGGGCACGGTCTGGGGGCTCATGGATCCTCCGGGCCGCCGGGATCGCCTCGCCGGGGACG
>Ga0137409_10004148_pt1 | contig 15259 bp, 13 predicted proteins | sample CZODoug1_16funga_FD_122059 | JGI IMG/M metagenome (GOLD analysis project Ga0137409, IMG submission 122059) | Vadose zone soil fungal communities from Angelo Coast Range Reserve, California, USA - CZODoug1_16fungal (Hybrid Assembly) | ecosystem: Environmental > Terrestrial > Soil > Vadose zone... | reverse complement strand
CTGTGGCCTATAGGCCCTATTTTATTCCGCGGCCTTGGCCTTCGCGGCGCGTTTGACGCTCTTCTTGGGCGCGGGTTTCTTCGCCGCGGCCAGTTCGCCGTTAACGGTCTTGTAATCGCAGCCCTCATCGGAGCAGTAGCGGACCGTCTCTTCCTTCTTGGCGTTGTATTTTTCGAGCAGGAACGGCTTGCCGCATTGCGGGCAGGATTCGGCCACAGGCTTGTCCCAGAAGACGGCGTCGCAGTTCGGATACTCCGAACAGCCGTAGAAGACTTTCCCGCGCCGCGATTTCTTGACCAGAATCTCGCCCTTGCAGCCCGGCTTCGAACACGGCACGCCCGTCGTCTCGCGCTTGATGAATTTGCAATCGGGGTAGCGCGAACAGGCCGTGAATTCGCCGAACGGGCCATGCCTGATGGCCAGTTGCGATCCGCATTCGGGGCATTTCTCTTCGAGCATCACCGGGGCGGCGGCCACGCCGGATTTCGTGATCTTGCGCGTGTTCTTGCACTCGGGGTAGCCGGTGCAGGCGAGAAACTGACCGAACCGCCCGCGCTTGAGCGTCATAGATCTTCCGCATTTCTCACATGTCTCGTCGGCAAACGGATTTTCCTCCACGCCGCCCGCGCCGCCCGCGGCCGCCGGCTTGGCCAGCTCGCGCGTGTTCTTGCATTCGGGATAATTCGTGCAGGCGAGAAATTGGCCGAAGCGTCCGAACTTGATAGCCATCTTCGATGCGCACTTATCGCAGACCTCGTCCGTGAGAATCTCCTGCCGCTTGACGTCGCGCATGTGCTCCTGGGCGACTTTCAGGTCGACAGTGAACTTGTCGTAGAACTCCTTCAACGCCGCCGTCCACGCCAGCTTGCCGTCTTCGACCTCGTCCAGTTCCTCCTCCATCCGCGCCGTGTATTGAACGTTGAACAGGTCGGCGAAGCTCTCGACCAGCAGGTCGTTGACGATCATGCCGAGTTCGGTGGGACGGAACTTGCCCTCGGTCTTCTCGACATATTCGCGGTCTTGAATGACCGACATAATCGAGGCGTAGGTCGAAGGCCGTCCGATGCCTTTTTCCTCGAGAGCCTTGACTAGCGTAGCTTCGGTGTAGCGCGGTGGAGGCTCGGTGAAATGTTGATTCGGCGTGATCGAATTGAGCTTCAGCTCTTCGCCCTTTTCGACCTTCGGCAATTTCGCCGCGCGCTCGTCGTCGTCTTCGTCCTTTTCGTCCTTGCCTTCCTCATAAACCGCGAGGAAGCCGTCGAATTTGATCACCGAGCCTGTGGCGCGGAACGTGTATTTCTCGCCGGCGGAGATGTCGATCGTAGTTTGATCGAAGATGGCGGGCATCATCTGCGAGGCGACGAATCGCTGCCAGATCAGCCGGTAGAGCGCCAGTTCATCTTTCTCCAGATACGGCGCGACCTGGTCCGGCGCGTGTTCGGCCGAGGTCGGGCGGATCGCTTCGTGCGCGTCCTGCGCGCCCTTCTTCGAGCGATAATGGATTGCTTTTTCGGGCAGATATTTTTCGCCGTATTGTTTGGTGATGAAATCGCGGACTTCCGCGAGCGCGCTTTCGGCGACGCGCGTCGAATCGGTGCGCATGTAGGTGATCAGCCCGACCGCGCCTTCGCTGCCGAGTTCGACGCCTTCGTAAAGCCTCTGCGCGATCTGCATCGTCTTCTTGGCCGAAAAGCGCAGCTTGCGCGACGCCTCCTGCTGGAGCTTCGAGGTGATGAACGGCGGAACCGGATTGCGCTTCTTCTCCCTGGTCGTGACGTCGGCGACGACGTAGCGCGCGCCCTCTAGTTCGGCCAGGATATTCTTCGCCGTTTCTTCGTCCTTGATGTGAAACTCGGTCTTCTTAACGCCGTCGTCGAAGCCGGACGTCTTGACCGTCTGCGATTCGATCTTATAAAGCCGCGCGTCGAACGGCGGCGGCAGCTTCGCCGAGAGGTTCGCGATGATCGACCAGTATTCGGTCTTGACGAAGGCCATAATATCGCGTTCGCGCTCGACGACCAGTCGCACGGCCACGGTCTGGACGCGTCCGGCCGAAAGCCCGCGCCGGACCTTGTCCCACAGCAGCGGGCTGACTTTGTACCCGACCAGGCGGTCGAGCACGCGGCGCGCCTGCTGCGCGTCAACCAGGTTGTTGTTGATCTTGCCGGGATGATTGAAAGCGTCCTTGACCGCGTTCTTCGTGATCTCATTGAACATCACGCGGAAGATCGGCTTGCGCGCCATTCCGCGAGTCCCGGTGATCAACTCGGCGATGTGTCTACCAATGGCCTCGCCTTCGCGGTCGGGGTCGGTCGCGACATAGACAGTCTCGGCTGACTTCGCCGCGTCTTTGATCTCCTTAACGACCTTGTCCTTGCCGGGCATCACTTCATATGTCGGCTCGAAATTATTTTCGACGTCCACACCCAAGCCCTTCTTCGGCAAATCCTTGATATGGCCGACCGAGGCGATGACTTTGAAGTCCTTGCCCAGATATTTATTGATTGTCTTCGCCTTCGACGGCGATTCGACGATTACGAGTGATTTAGACATAATTCATTACCAGCGAGCCTTTAGACCATCCTTCTTTAGATCATCCTTTAGGTGATCTAGATCATCAACGAAAGACACGCATGTCAACATAGAAAATTTTCCGGCTTATTGCAAAGGCCGATTCAAATAACACGAAGACGGTGGAAAGTTCAAGCGGTCATCAGGCAAGAGAGGACAGGAGGGAGTCATTGTTCATTTGTCATTGTTCATTTGTCATTTGTCATTGCCGGAGAGATCTCGATTTAACGGCCAATGTCCATTGGGCGATTTCTGGGCGATGACAAATGACAAATGAACAATGATCACTCTTCGTCGTAGTCTTCCGCGGCGTCGAGGGCCTCTTCGAGCGTGAAAATTCCCTCGTAGAGCGCCTTGCCGATGATCAAGCTGTCGACGCCGTATTCTTCGAGATCTTTCACGGCGTAGATGTCGTCTAGCGAGGCGACGCCGCCCGAGGCCGTAATCTTCAGTTCGCTGGCTTCGGCGATGGCCCGCGTGGCCTCGATGTTGACGCCGGAGAGCATGCCGTCGCGCGCGATGTCGGTGTAGACGACGCGTTCGACGCCCATCTCGGCCACCTTCCGCGCGAACTCAATGGCCTGGATGTTCGAGAGTTTCTCCCACCCGCGCAGGGCGATCAGGCCGTCGCGCGCGTCGATGCCGACGACGATAGTCGAGCCGAATTCGTCAATGATGTGCTGCAAGAGCACGGGATTTTCAATCGCCGTCGTGCCGATGACGATGCGCGTCGCGCCCAGCTCGTCGAGCCTCCGCACGTCGTCGAGCGTGCGGACGCCGCCGCCGAACTGTACCGGGATGGGCGCCTCGTAAAGGATGCGTTCGAGCGCCTTCAGATTTTCGGTGTCGTCCTTGCCGAGCGCCGCGTCGAGGTTGACGACGTGCAGCATCTCCGCGCCCTCGTCATACCACCGTTTGGCGATCTTGACCGGGTTTTCGGAATACACGGTTTCAGCGGATGCTTGCCCTTGAGAGAGCCTGACACAGCGACCGCCGCGTAAATCAATGGCTGGGATGATGATCATGCGGATGTGTTTTGATGTTTCGTTATACGATGAATCGGTTCTTGGAATGTCCGTTTCGACCGTCTGCCTGCCGAACACCCGCATAAATACTACTCAATTTGATTTTTGAGGCAAGGCTTTTCGCGTCATTTCAGAATCTTCGCCAGACGGCGGACCCCCTCCCGAATCCGGCGTTCGCTCAGGCCGGCGTAGTTGAGCGGGAATTCGCCCATATTATCCGGGCATTCTTCCCCCAGATAATAAAGGCGCGCGCTGATCAGCCCGACGCCGGAATTGAGCGCCCGGCGCTCGATTTCATCGTCATCCAGCCCGGAGCGAAGCCGGATCATCAGACTCATTCCCGCGTTTTCGCCCAGAATCGTGACGCGGTCTCCGAAATGGGTTTCGAGCGCGCGAACGAGCGTCTGACGCCGATTGTCATAAAGCGTCCGCATCCGGCGCAGATGGCGCTCCAGGTGGCCTTCGTTGATGAAATCGGCCAGCACCCGCTGCTCGATCGCCGGCGTTTGCAGGTCGGTCAGCCATTTCGCGCGCGCAAAGACCCGCGCCAGGATGGGCGACGCGACCAGATACCCTACGCGCAGCGCGGGGAAGAGCATCTTTGAGAACGTGCCGACGTAGATCACCGAATCTCCGTTGGCCAACCCCTGCAGGGATGGAATGGGGCGCGAGCCGAAGCGGAACTCACTGTCATAATCATCCTCGACGATCATCGCTCCCGTCTTTTCGGCCCAACACAGCAAATCCAGCCTGCGCGGCAATGTCAGCGTCACGCCGGTAGGGTACTGATGCGACGGCGTGACGTAGACCAATTTCAATCGGCTTTTCGACTTTGAAGTCAGCGCGTCAATGACGATTCCCGATTCGTCTACAGGCGCGGGCAACAGTTCGGCCCCATGCGCCAGAAAGACCCGCCGCGCGCCCAGATAGCCGGGGTTTTCGATGGCGATCTGATCGCCGCGGTTAATCAGAAGCTTCGCGATCAGATCGAGCGCCTGCTGCGCCCCGTTCACGATCACCACCTGATCGGCGCCGCATTTGACGGCGCGCGCATATCTGAGATAACCGGCTATCGCCTCGCGCAGCGGCTCATAGCCCAGGGATTCGCCGGCGTAATTGAGCATCGAGCGATCTTTCGCGCGATAGTGTTTGAGCGTCAACCGCCGCCATTCCTGCGACGGAAATTCGTCCAGCGCGGGCCGACACGCGCTGAAATTTATCGGCGCCTCGGCCAGTTGGCACGGCTCGAACGGGTTGGGGTCCGCGATGCTGGCGCCATAACACGAGAGTTCGATCTGACACCACGTTTCCTGCGATGAGGCCGCGGGACGGAATTTTTCGACCGGCATGGTCCTCAACAGTTCATCGGGCAATTCGCAGCCGACGAAGGTCCCCGAACCCGTGGCCGCGCGCAGGTAGCCCTCGCTCAAAAGCTGCTCGTAACTTTGCGTGACGGTGGTCCGCGAAACGCCGAGCGACAGCGACAGTCCGCGAGTCGAAGGCACACGCTCGCCGGGTTTAAGGCGGCCTGTGAGAATCGCCCTGCGCAACTCGTCGTAGAGCTGTTTGTGCAGCGGCGTCGCGGAGCGTTGATCGAGCGTGATTGTCAGGTCCATTTTTGATCCTCCAGTCATGAATAGGACTTATAGATCGTATACGATCTATAAGTCCTATTCATGACTCTCACATGAAAAAAGTGGACTGGTATTAAAACTTAAAAGTGGAGCTTGTACAAGTCCACTTGAGAGGTTATTTTTCACCGCGATCAAGACTATAGGGAAGGCGCCTCCGTTACGGTACAGGGAGCGGTAGCGACCTGGCGCCCTTTGTAAGCTATACATCATTGGGACTAACCAGGTCGCTACCGCTCCCTGTACCGTACCGATTATTAAATCAGGAGAAGTGAAGTGCAGGAAAAAAGAAACGCAAAAATTGATCCGAAACGCAAAGTCATTTTATTGATTGCGGCTTTTGCGGCGGTCTACATCCTCTGGGGGTCAACGTACCTCGCGATCAAATATGTAATTGAAACCTTGCCGTCATTTATCAGCACCGGGACGCGATTTTTACTGGCAGGCTCGACGCTTTTCATTGTGGGGAGATTTTCCAAAAACTATGAGAAACCGACTCTCGCGCAATGGCGGGCGAGTTTCGTCGTTGGGATACTTCTATTCTTAGGGGGAACCGGCGGCGTGGTTATGGCCGAACATCACATCACATCAGGTCTTGCCGCTTTGCTTGTGGCCACTGAGCCGTTTTGGATTGTGCTTTTAAGCTGGCTCTGGTTGAAGGGGACGCGTCCGGACTGGAAAGTCGCGCTCGGTCTGTTGATAGGCTTCGCCGGAGTTTATTTATTGATTGGTGGCGCGGGGGACGGAGCGGCCGCGATTGGAACCAATCAGACATTCGGCATGGTTCTGATCATTGCGGCGGCGTTGTGTTGGGCGACGGGCTCGATATACGGCATGCGCGCTCCAGTTCCAAAATCGCCGATTCTGGCTTCAGGAATGCAGATGCTGGCGGGCGGTTCGTCGCTGATTCTGGCCGGAACCCTGACGGGCGAATGGACCGGCTTCGAGATTGGCTCTGTTTCGCTCAATTCCTGTCTCGCGCTTGCGTATTTATTGGTATTCGGCTCGCTGATCGCTTTTACGGCTTACAGTTGGTTACTCAAAAACTCGCGCCCGGCAATGGTTGCGACATACGCTTATGTCAATCCGGTGATTGCGGTGATATTGGGTTGGGCAATCGCGGGCGAATCCTTCACCGGGCGAATGCTGCTTGGAGCGGGTGTGATTGTCGGCTCAGTCGTTCTGATTACTTCGCAAAATTCAGAAGAGGTCGTAGAAGAGAAGGTCGCCCTGATTGAAAGCTCGATGGAAAATTGCCCGACTTAAATTCATCTATATGTCCGAAAACTGCCAGACGGCCGCGGCGTGTTGTGGTAGAAAAACGGCTCGTTACCCAATCGAATTTTCCGAAGGCGACAGCTATCAAGAGAGGTTTGATGTTGATCTTGAATGAGCAGACGCGCGAAGAGTTATGGCGGCGTTTGATCGGAGTCATCGAGAATTACCTGACGAAAATAGAGACGGCGCGAGTCGCGCCCGAACTCGACATCAAAAAGATTCGCGGGGAGTTGGTCGGGCGCGATTTCGCCGAGCCGGCGGGCGCGGTCGAGGCGTTGGATTTCGTGGCGGAGGCGATGTGGCGATTTCAGGTACACACCGGGCATCCGCGCTATTTCGGGCTTTTCAATCCGGCCTCGACGACGATGGGAATCGCCGCCGACGCGCTGGCGGCGGCCTTCAACCCGCAACTTGCCGCTTGGAGCCACAGCCCGTTCGCGGCGGAGGTCGAACGACATCTTGTTCGCGCGTTCGGACAAAAGTTCGGCTACGACCTTTCAGTCGTCGACGGCGTCTTCACGTCCGGGGGGGCAGAAGCCAACCACACGGCGCTGCTGACCGCGCTGGCGAGCGCCTTTCCCGAATTCAGCGAACATGGGTTGCGGGCGTTGGCGGCCCAGCCGGTTTTCTACGTCTCATCGCAGGGGCATCATTCTTTTTTGAAGGCGGCCCGCTTGAGCGGACTCGGCGCGGCTGCCGTGCGCGAGATCCCGGTTGACGACGATCTGCGGATGGACGTTGCCGCCCTGGCCGACCGCGTCGCGCGGGACCGGGCTGAAGGTTTCACGCCATTGATGATTGTCGCGACCGCGGGAACGACCGGCGCCGGAGTCATTGACCCCGTTGACGAATTGGCCGAAATCGCCTCGCGGGAGGGAACCTGGTTTCACGTCGACGCCGCGTGGGGAGGCGCGGCGGCGCTCGTCCCCGAGCTGCGCGCGGCGCTCGGCGGTATCGAGAAGGCCGATTCGATCACGTTCGACGCGCATAAATGGCTCTCCGCGCCGATGGGCGCGGGGCTTTATCTGACCCGCCATTCCGAAGTTCTCCATCGGACATTCGGCGTGGCGACAAGCTATATGCCGCGCGACGCCGCGGATCTCGAGGTCGTTGACCCGTTCACGCATTCGATCCAATGGTCGCGACGCTTCATCGGGCTGAAGGTCTTTATGTCGCTGCTGGTCGCCGGGTGGGAAGGGTACGCCGAAGCGATTCGACATCAGACTGCGATGGGCGAACGTTTGCGACGCGGATTGCAAAGTTCGGGCTGGGGCGTGGTCAATCGCACGCCGCTTCCCGTCGTCTGTTTCGTTGATCGCGCGTTGTGGGAAGGCGCGACCGCCGAATACCTCGAAGCCGTCTGCAAATCCGTTGTCGATTCCGGCGAGGCCTGGCTTTCAATCGCGCGCGTTGGCGACGACGACAGGGCCGTTCTTCGGGCCTGCGTCACGAATTATCGCACGGAGGCCGCGGACGTGGACGCGTTGATCGAATCGCTCAACCGCGCGCGCATTCGGAAAGGAGGAAGAATTGTTAGAAGCGGTTCTGAAGCGCTTTGAAAATCCGGACGAAACCCGCACGTTTGAGAAAGGCCGGTTCGACGTCATCAGAAGATGAACCATACGTCTCACTGCACTTTCTCGGAGCGGACCATTACACACTGAAATAAAGAACCACATGGGAAAAGCAATGACACAAGTCGAGAGAGAAGAATTGATCGCTAAATACGCCGCCGGCTACGACGAGGTCGCCAGCGCGCTCGATGGATTTCCGAAGGAGAAATTGACCGCGAATTTGATTCCGGGCAAATGGAGCGCCGCCGAGATCATCCAGCACCTGGCTGACAGCGAGATGACCAGCGCGATCAGGCTGCGCCGGTTGCTGGTCGAAGATCAGCCGGTCATTCAGGGCTATGATGAGCAACTGTATGCGGCGCGGTTCTGGTACAACGACCGCGACTTCGCTCCCGCTCTCGAAGCGTTCCGCGGCGCACGGGCGACCACGGCTCAATTGCTCGAACGGATGACTGAAGAAGACTGGCGGCGCGAGGGAACGCACACTGATAGCGGGCCCTACACGGCCGAAAACTGGTTGAAGATTTACGCCGCGCATGCGCACCGCCACGCCGATCAAATTCGCCAACTGCGCGAAAAGCTGCGCGAAAAGTTGTCATAGATTCGGTTTGCAATTGCGTATACGGGGAGACGCGCCGGATCAGTGTCGCGAGCGGTAGCGAGCGGCGCCTCGATGTGAAGCGCGCTCGCTACCGCTCGCGGTACTGATCCGTACACGCATTTGCTAACCGCCGTAAGAAAACCGAGACGCGGAGATTCTCCGGTCATCGGTCAACCAAGAAGGATAAGAGGAGAAGGAGGGAAATTATGTTCGGCAATCACCGGTTGCTGAAGGTCGCTGGAGTGTGTTTGGGCGCGGCGGGTTTCCTGCTCGCCTCTCTGAATGCGGCCCAGGCGCAGTCTTCACGCACGAAGTCGGCGGCTTCTTACTTCGCGCGGGGCAGTGAATGGCTTGCGCGGGGAGAGTTCGATCGCGCCATCGACGACTATGGCATCGCCATCACCTTCGATCCGCGTTTCGCCCGGGCTTATTACGCCCGCGCTCGCGCTCGTCTCTCCAAGGGAGATGTCGAGGCGGCGCTCGTCGATTTCAATCGCGCGATCGAACTCGATCCGCGTCACGTCTCCGTTTATAACGACCGCGGCTATGCGCTTTCCGAAATCGGCCAGGACGCCGCCGCGATCGCCGATTTCAACCGCGCGATCGAACTCGACCCGCGCTTCGCTCGCGCCTATTACAATCGCGCTTTCATCAGGATCCGCCAACGCGATTACAAAGGGGCCGTCGCCGATTATGACCGCACAATCGAGATCGATAAAAACTACGTTGCGGCCTATAACAACCGAGGATATGCCCGCTTCGCGACGGGCGATCAAGCAGGCGCGCTCTCGGATTTCGACCGCGCCATCAAACTCGATCCGCGGTACGCCTCGCCGTACGGCAATCGCGGCAATCTGCGTTTTGCGCGAGGCGATTTCGACGGCGCGATCGCCGACCACACCCGCGCCATCGAATTGAAACCGGGCCTCGCGGAGGGCTACAACAATCGCGCGAACGCGCTTTACGCCAGGGGCGATTACGCCGCCGCCGTCGCCGATTACGACCGGGCGCTTGCCATCAATCCGCGCTACGCGGAGGTCTACGCCAACCGCGGGATGCTCCGATTGCGGACGGGCCGGCGGGCAGAAGCCGACGCCGATTTTGAGCAGGGCCTCGCGCTTAAACCGGACATGAAATCTTCGCTCGAACGGCGCATCCAGGTGTTGCAATCGCAACTTTCGAGTCAGTACAGTCTCACTCAGAAAGGGTCTAACGATAATGACTGATACAACAGAGAGCTTTACACAACTTGTCCGCAGTCATCGGGCCGAGTGGCGTCCGTTGGCCGAGCCCGGCGTATCCGGCGTATTCGTGAAGGCGCTGCTGGGTAAAGATCATTTGTACGCGGGCGATTACCTGTACACGTCGCCGAACGGCAAGCATGCGGCCTGGTCGGAGAACGGCTGCATCGCATTGGTTAACGCGCCCCAGCAAGTCGAAATCCTGAAAAGCCGAAAATAATATTTTGTGAGGAGTTCAACATGTCGCGTTGCGACACGCTGAAACGATGAAAGTTCGTAGTCCCGCCTTTAGGCGGAATAGTTTGGTATCACAGAATGGATTTGTAGCTGAAGCTTCCGCCTAAAGGCGGGGCTACGAATTGATTTTGTGGCGAGGAAAACATATGACTAAACCGGATTCAACAGAATACGCGCCGTACTTCGAGAAATACGTTTCGCTTGTACACGAGGAAGAGATCGTCGTGACACTCGGCAAACAGATCGAAAGCACGCTGAGCCTGATCCGCGGCCTGAGCGCGGCCCAGGGCGATCATTGCTACGCTCCGGGCAAGTGGAGCGTCAAAGAGGTGATCGGCCATCTGATCGACGCCGAGCGCATTTTCGCTTACCGCGCCATGCGCTTCGCGCGCAACGACGCGACGCCGCTCCCGGGCTTCGACGAGAACAGTTTCGTGGCCAACGCCGGCTTCGGCTCGCGCTCCCTGGCCGATCTGGCCGATGAGTTCGAACACACGCGCAAATCGAACGTCTATCTGTTCAAACACCTGGACGGCGATTCGTCTTTGCGGCGCGGCGCCGCGAACAACGACGAAATCAGCGTGCGCGCCATCGCTTACATCATCGCCGGGCATGAACTGCATCACATGGAAATTCTGCGGACGCGTTACCTCTGAGAAACTGCTCCGAACCGAAACGTGCGAGATTGGGATCGTCAACACTGCGAATATTATGCGAATACGAACAGCGGTCCCGGATGACGCCCCCGCCATCGCGTCAACGCTTCACAGGGCGTTCCTGCAATTCGAGCCTCTCTACACGCCCGAGGCGTTTGCGGCCACAGTCTCTTCCACAGACCAGATTCGACTCCGCCTGAATGAAGGCCCGATCTGGGTGGCGCTGCGAGATGAGGTAGTGGTTGGAACAGTATCGGTCGTCCCAATAGGCGCGAGGCTTTGATCGTCGTCTCGGCCAACAGACAGAAAAATGTAAGACAGAAAAATAATCGGGTAAAAATTGTTCTATTCGTTTCGGTGGTATCGATGCAAAAAGAGGCTTTGGACAAAGTAGGATTTGTGGACGCTGCGACAGACCGATCGCGCCGCGAAAAGGCTCACATCGGCGTAGCCGACGCCCTGCGAAAGTTGGAAACGGTATATGGCGTGCGATCAGTGACGCTGTTCGAGCATGGCAGCCTGCAAGTCAAGATGTACGCGCCGCGCGGACGCGATTCTCAAAAGCCACACTCGCGCGACGAGCTTTACGTAGTCGCGCGGGGAAGCGGCGGTTTCTTCGACGGAACTTCGCGGCGGCGGTTCCAGACCGGCGATGTGATCTTCGCGCCCGCCGGAATCCAACATCGCTTCGAGGATTTCACTGATGACTTCGCCGTTTGGGTGATGTTTTACGGCCCTGAAGACAACGCTTTGCGATAAAAGTCGCGGAAAAGCCTGCGAAAGGAGGACGCCAAAATGATCACGGTTCATCCCATTAGTCTTGAGGGACTCGGAGTTCGGCTGGAGCCGCTGACCCACGAGCATCACGACGAACTGGCGGCCGCCGCGGCCGATGGCAAACTTTGGGAGCTGTGGTTCACGGCTGTTCCGGAGCCGGACCGGACAGAGGCGTACATTCGCACGGCGCTCGCCGGTCAGCAGGAGGGGCATAGACTGCCGTGGGCGGTACGCGAGCTGACTACCGGCCAGGTCATCGGGAGCACGAGCTACCACGACATCGCGCCTGCGATCGATCGCGTTGAAATCGGTTATACGTGGTACGCCAGGCGCTGGCAGCGCAGCCACGTGAACACGGCCTGCAAACTATTGTTGCTTGGTCATGCCTTTGATGCGCTGGGTTGCAAGGTGGTCGGACTGCGGACGGACATTTTCAATGTGGCTTCACAGCGGGCAATCGAAGCTTTGGGCGCGAAGAAAGACGGCGTCATCCGGCATCACTCGCCACGTCGCAACGGCACGGTGCGCGACACGGTTTTCTACAGCATACTCGCCGGCGAATGGTCCGACGTGAAGCGACACCTGGAGTTGCGGTTGGCTCGGCATGGCGCCAAACCGATTTGAAGATTATAGAGCTTGTTTTGGCTCGCCCCTCTTTTTCTATTTTGTAGACGCGCGCTTGCATTTTCGGCCGACTTGCATAGCATACGCGAATGCTAACCACCAAAATCTGGCTCTTCATCGCGCTCGGCGGTTTCGCCGCTTTCTACCTTGGCGCCTGGCTTTCCGCCATTCGGCGCGGACGCGCCGGCGAACCCATCGCTCCGGATTCGATCCGCACGGGCGTCGGCTTCGTTACGAATTTCTTCGACACGCTGGGCATCGGTTCGTTTGCCACGACCACGTCTTTTTTCAAGTTCTTAAAACTGGTCAAGGATGAAGTCATCCCCGGCACGCTCAACGTAGGCCACACGCTGCCGACGATCACGCAGGCGTTCATTTACATCGCGATCGTCGAGGTCGAGATGACGACGCTGATTCCGTTGATTGCGGCGTCGGTGTTGGGAATGTGGCTGGGCGCTGGAGTCACTTGCAAATTGCCGCGCCGCAAGATTCAAATCGGCATGGGCGTCGCCCTGCTTGTAGCCGCCGTTTTTCTGTTAATGAAGATTTTCAATAAACAGGCGGAGGGCGGACTTGAGCTGGGCTTACAGGGAACCAAACTTTGGATCGGCGTCATCGGCAATTTTGTTCTGGGGGCGCTGATGTCGTTGGGCATCGGTCTTTATGGGCCTTGCCTGGTTATGATCAGTCTGCTCGGCATGAGCCCGGACGCCGCGTTTCCGATTATGATGGGTTCGTGCGCTTTCCTGATGCCGGTCGGTAGCGCGCAATTCATTCGCAAGGGGAGTTATAACCTCCGGGCGGCTCTCGGGCTGGCGCTGGGTGGTATTCCCGCCGTGCTGATCGCGGCGTACATCGTCAAAAAGCTTCCTCTCTATTACGTGATGTGGCTGGTTGTGGTGGTTGTGGTTTACACTGCGATCTCGATGCTGCGTTCGGCGATGATGGAGCGGCAAGCGGCGATTGCCAAACAAGAAGCGTAGGCTCAAAATCCGGGCTGAAAGGAATCAAGATTATGACGATCACACTCTTTGATGAGATCGAGGATGAAATCGAGCGTCTGATTGACGAACGCGTCAGGAATGGCGTATACACTTCCGCCCAGGAAGTCATTCTGGCTGTAAATGATTAGCCGGGTTAAGGAAAGAGCCGATTATGACAAGTCAAAGCCCATCCCCAAATCCGTCCCCAAATCCGTCCCCAAATCCGTCCATTGATTGCCCGAACTGGCCCTATGCTATAATTCGCCTCTTGAGTGTGGCGCCGCCCCCGCCTTGTAGCGCTCCCGATACCCCAGGCGGTAAGCGCCATAAACGCCATGAGTAAAAAAAGACAACGGTCGTGGTTTACGCGCCTTGAACATTTACCGCAAAGAGCGGAGCGGCGATTTACCACGCATTTTCATCGCATCCCTCAGAAGATTCGCTTCTTTATACTTATCTCGGTTCTCTCGATCCTGACGGCTCTCCTCGTTTCGAATTTCCCAATTTCAATACTGCCGAGTTACCGCGTGGGCGATGTCGCCAAGCACGATCTGGTCGCGCCTGTGGAATTGATCGTGAAAGATGACGTGGGCGGCGACGATTTGGCCGAAGAGATCAGGCGCAATCCGGTCCTGTTGCATGCGGGCGAGACGGTGACCGCTGAAAAGCTGCCGTTGATCGAGAGAGTGCGGCAGTACCAGCTCGCCGAGCGACAGCCGAGACGTCTAATAGGGTTGCTGGCGCTGGTGGGGCTGATGTTCTTCGCGCTTTATAAATCGGCTGTAACCAGCCAGTCATCGCGTTTGGGGCCGCGCACCGCTTTCTGGGTCGCGTCGTCGGCGCTGATGTTTCAGACGCTTCTGGCGCGCGTCGGGATGTTCGGCGCGTCGGTGTTGAGCACGCGGCCTGAAACCGACGGCTACGGCGGATTTTTCCAGCTTCAGTTCGCGATCCCGTTCGCCGCTTGCGCCCTGGCGCTGTCGCTGTTGATCGGGTCGCAGGTCGCGCTGGTCGCCGCGTTGATGAGCTCGCTGCTGGTCGGGTTCGTCTCGCCGCACGACCTGGCGATCTCGGCCTTCGCGCTGGCCGGGTCGGTGGTCGCGATCTACAGCGTGCAGCGTTACCGCACGCGCAACGCCGTGACCGTGGCGAGCGCGGCGGTGGCTGGCGCCAACGCGCTGATGGGCGTCGCGGCTCTGTTGATCGCGAATGAGGATTGGAACTGGAAGGCGATGCTCGGCGGAGTCGCGTTCGGAACAATCGGGGCCGCGCTGATGGCGGCCGTGGCGAGCCTCGCGATCCCGATTTACGAATCGGCCTTCGATATTCTGACCGACTTGAAGCTGCTGGAACTGTCGAACGCCGACAACCCGCTCCTGCGCCAACTGGCGATCAGGACGCCGGGAACCAGCTATCATTCGTTCATGGTCGGAGTGCTGGCCGAGGAAGCGGCCAAGGCCATCGGAGCGAACGCGCTGCTGGCGCGCACCGCCTGTCTCTATCACGACATAGGTAAGCTGGCCGCGCCGAACATGTACATCGAGAATCAGAAGGGCGGCCCGAACCCGCACGACAAGGTCTCGCCGCTCGACAGCGTCCGCGTCATCACCGGCCACGTGCGGCGCGGGATCCAGATGGCGACCGAAGCCGATCTGCCGCCGCAGATCATTGACTTCATCCCACAGCACCACGGCACGCGCGTGCTGGCCTATTTCTATCACAAGGCCAAGTCGCAGGCCGAAGCGCGCGGCGGCCACGTCAATATTGACGATTTTCGTTATCCCGGGCCGAAGCCGCAGTCCAAGGAGGCCGTCATTCTGATGCTCGCCGACGGCGCCGAAGCCTCGGTCCGCTCGCTCGAAGAGCACACCCCGGAAAACATTCGCGCGATAGTCAAAAAGATCGTTGACAGCGTGGTCGCCGACGGCCAGCTCGACGAAAGCACGGTCACCATGCGCGAACTGACGACGATCCGCGAAAGTCTCATCAACACGCTGATCAACGTCTACCACCAGCGCATCAGCTATCCGGGATTCAATCCTCCAAGCAAGACGATCGGAG
>Ga0137409_10004147_pt1 | contig 15260 bp, 13 predicted proteins | sample CZODoug1_16funga_FD_122059 | JGI IMG/M metagenome (GOLD analysis project Ga0137409, IMG submission 122059) | Vadose zone soil fungal communities from Angelo Coast Range Reserve, California, USA - CZODoug1_16fungal (Hybrid Assembly) | ecosystem: Environmental > Terrestrial > Soil > Vadose zone... | reverse complement strand
CCTTGGCGGGAATGAAGGATCTTGATTCGCTTCCGCGAGGCAAGGACAAAAGGAAAAGAGACTCTAATGACAAGAACGAAATCCATCGCAAACCTGCTGACCATTTCGCTTTTGCTTGCAGCTAACGCCGTCGCAGGCAATACCAACAAGGGTACGCTGAAGGTTGCCGAAACCGTTTCTGTCGGCGGCAAGCAGCTCACCGCCGGTCAGTATCAAGTGGAATGGGCCGGAAGCGGCTCTAATGTTGAACTCACTATTTCCGGCGCAAGGGGGACGGTAGCCAAAGTGCCGGCGCAGATCCTTCCGCTAGAGAAAGCCGGTGCGGCGAGCGGGTATTCCACTAGCACCGACCAGGCTGGTAACAAGACCCTGACGCAAATTTTCTTCGGTGGCAAAAAGTATGAGCTTTCCATCGGCGAAGCGTCCGCGGCAACGGCCACACCTTCCGATAACAGGCCGGCGAGCAACTAACCTCGTCGTTTTTCTTCTAGGCGTTCGTAGTTCAATACAAAGGGACCGCGGTGCGGTCCCTTTTTTTGTTTAGGTGCGGCAGTTCACAGAGACCCTCAGGCGCACCTTGGCTGTAATAGAGATTCGCAACTTTGAATAATGTGGTGTGATCTAACAGGACTGGCTCCCATGAGTGTATGATTTGGAGCGTTTGAGTCGGTGGAGGGTTGGCCTTTTCGTGAAATGGATTGAGTTTATTTCCCTGACCGATAGCAATTCCCAACAACAGTTCTGGTTCTTAGAAGCGGAGGAAGCTTCATGATCGTCGGAGTTCCGCGCGAGAGTTTTCCCGGAGAGCGGCGCGTGGCGCTGGTGCCGGCAGTCATCCCGAATCTGACGAAAGCCGGTTTGCAGGTTGTGGTAGAAGCTGGCACCGGATTCGCGGCGGGCTATCCGGATGCCGACTATGCGGCCAAGGGCGCGAAAATTGTTGCGAGCCGCGCCGAAGTGTTCGGCGCGGCCGATATCGTGGTACAGGTCCTTTGTTATGGATCCAATGACAAAACCGGCAAGGAGGATGTGCCGCTCTACCAGCGCGGCCAGGTGCTGATCGGGTTCTTGCGGCCGCTAGGATCCATCGAAACCATCCAGGAGATTGCCTCCAAGGGAGTGATTTCTTTTTCCGTGGAATTGATGCCGCGCACGACGCGAGCACAAAGCATGGATGTGCTTTCCTCGATGGCGACCATCTGCGGATACAAAGCAGTGGTGCTTGCCGCGGATACTTCGCCGCGAATCTTTCCGATGCTCACGACGGCCGCGGGGACGATTACTCCGGGCCGCGTGCTGGTGATTGGCGCAGGCGTGGCGGGTTTGCAGGCCATCGCCACGGCGCGCCGGTTGGGAGCAGTTGCTTCAGCGTACGATTTGCGGCCTGCCGCGAAAGAGCAGGTGCAAAGCCTCGGTGGACGATTCGTCGAGCTCCCCATCGAAGCCAAAGATGCCGAGGACGCGCGCGGATATGCGCGGGCGCAGGACGAGACATTTTATAAACGCCAGCGCGAGCTGCTGGGAAAAGTCGTTGCGGAGAGCGACGTGGTAATCAGCGCCGCGGTCATTCCCGGAAAAAGACCGCCGATTCTCGTTACGAAAGAGATGGTGGCAAGCATGGCCCCGGGCTCCGTCATTGTGGATTTGGCCGGCGAGCGCGGCGGGAATTGCGAGCTTACGCGTCCCGGAGAAATCGCCGTGGAGTATGGCGTGACGATTATCGGGTGGTTCAATTTGGCCAGCACTGTGCCCTATCACGCCAGCCAGATGTACGCGCGGAACATCACCGCCTTTCTTCTCCACCTTGTGAAGGATGGGAAACTCCAGCTCGATTGGGAGGATGAGATTGTGCGCGAAACGCTGCTGACGCGCGGCGGGGAAGTGGTCAACCCGCGCGTCAGAGAATTTTTCTCCCTGCCAGCCCTGCCGGCTGCGCCAAAGGAGCTGGCAAAAACATGAAGATGGATCTGCTCACCAGCCTTTACGTTTTCATGCTGGCCGCTTTCATCGGCTTTGAAGTGATACGCCGCGTCTCCCCGCTGCTGCACACGCCGCTCATGTCCCTGACCAACGCGCTGGATGCCATCGCGGTCGTCGGCGCGATTCTACTCGCCGGTGAATATCATGCGCATGGCGCGACGCTCGCAAAGATCCTGGGAACGATCGCCATCGTGGCCGCGACCAGCAACATCGTAGGCGGATTCCTGATTACCGATCGCATGCTGAAAATGTTCAAAGCCAGCGGGCCAAAGAAACCATGACCAACCTGCCCGGCACGGAATACATCATCGAAATCACATATCTGATTGCCACCGCGCTTTTCATTCTGTCGCTCAAGTGGCTGAGCTCTCCGACTACCGCGCGCCGCGGCGTCTTAGCCGGTGAGCTGGGCATGTTGCTGGCCATTGTCGGAACTTTGCTGCACCAAGGCATCGTGGAATACAAATGGATCTTCATCGCACTCGTGCTGGGCACGATTATCGGCGTGCCTCTCGGAGAAGTGGCCATGACCGCGGTGCCGCAGCGGACGGCGCTGAGCCACGCGTTTGGCGCCTTGTGCGTCACGCTAGTCGGCACAGCGGAGTTCTATTTGCGCACGCCGGATGTGCCGCGCTTCATGATGGGCGTGCTCTCGCTGGAAGTAATTCTCGGCTCACTCACGTTCACCGGCAGCTTGATGGCTGCGGGAAAGCTTCAGGAACTCCTGCCGCAACGGCCGATTACGTACAAAGGCCAAAACTTTGTCAACCTGGGGCTTCTCGCTATCGCGATCGCCGTCGCGGGAATTTTGGTAGCACATCCGGAAAAGATCCATCTCTTCCCGTTGATTGTTGCCATCCCTCTTTTGTTCGGCGTGATGATGATCGTTCCTATCGGCGGTGCCGATATGCCGACGGTAATCTCCCTGCTGAATTCCTATGCGGGACTCTCTGCGGCGGCGATGGGCTTTGTGCTGGACAGCAAGCTCTTGATCATCGCTGGCGCATTGGACGGAGCTTCCGGGCTCATTCTTTCCGTGAATATGTCGAAAGCGATGAACCGCTCGTTCTCCAACGTACTTTTTGGAGCTTTTGGACAGGAGCAGACCGCTACAGCTGCTGCACGGCAGGCGCGGCCCGTGCGCAGCGCGACGCCCGAGGAAGCAGCCGCGATTCTCGCCGCGGCGAACAAGGTAGTCATTGTTCCGGGCTACGGAATGGCCGTGGCACAGGCCCAGCACAAAGTGCGCGAACTGTATGATGCGTTGACGAAGCGCGGCGTGGATGTGAAATTCGGCATTCATCCGGTCGCCGGCCGCATGCCGGGACACATGAATGTACTGCTAGCGGAAGCGGACATTCCGTACGATAAGCTGCTGGACATGGACGAAATTAACGGAGATTTCCCGCAGACGGACGTCGCGCTCGTGATCGGCGCGAACGATGTGACAAATCCCGCGGCGCGCACGGACCCAAACAGCCCGATCTACGGCATGCCCATTTTGGATGTAGACAAGGCGCGCACCGTGATGGTGATCAAGCGCAGCATGGCGGCCGGATTTGCAGGGATCGACAACCCGCTCTACTACCTCGACAAGACGCTCATGCTCTTCGGAGATGCAAAATCATTTGTCGGCTCGATCGTGCGCGAGCTCGGTGGCGGACACGAGTAGCCGCAATTTGTCACCAATTGATCAACGAAAACCCAGGCTTTCTTCTCCCCAATCGATGGACCATTCTGTTCGTCATTTCGCATCGTGGAAGATGATCCCCAGGGTGTAGCGCGTCCCGCGGTGCACCCGGCTGACCCCGTGCCGGAGGTTGACGCGATAGTAGCCGCGCGAACCTTTCACGGGCCGGTAGCGGGTCGTAAAAAGAATCGCTTGTCCGCAATCAGCGAGGACCACTTGTGGCTTGGACTGCGCACGAGGTTGCTGTTCGACCAGGATGAATTCTCCGCCTTCCCAGTCGCGGCCGTGCTGCCCGAGCAGGAAAACCATCTGCAGCGGAAAGCTGATTTCGCCGTAGAGATCCTGATGCAAACAGTTGTATCCGCCTGCTTTGTAGTGGAGAACGAGCGGCGTGGGCTTTGCTTGCCCGGCTTTGTGGCAGCGCTTCAGGAACGCTGCATGGTCGCGTGGATATCGAGGAGTGTCTTCACCGAGGGCTTCCGCCCAGCGATTTGCAACTTCGGCGAGATGCGGATACGCACAGGTCCGGAGTTCAGCGACTATTTCTGGAAGGGGATTCGCGAAATATTTGTAATCGCCGATGCCGAAACGATACCGCTCCATGATGATATGGCTGCGAAAACGGCTGTCATCTTTGTAGAGCGCAACGACGGAAGCGCATTCAGCAGGCGATAGGATTGGAGACGTGACGGCGTAGCCACAGTCCGATAGCGATTCCTCCGCGGCTTTCCAATCCACGGCTTCCATCCTCTGCTTGATGGGCAGAGCTTCTGAGATTTTTCGAGCCGCCTCCGGCATGTGGCTCCTCGCCTTCCGTAATCGTTAAATCCGCATACAAAAGTTTAAATCTGAACGCACGGGTGAATCTATCCGGTCTGCGCCGCCAAATTCTTTGCTATAGTGAAGCCGTTCGCACGGTTTGCGGAGGTTCACATGAGCAAGATTGAGGCGATTGCAAGGGGTTCGCGCAGAGCGTTTCTCCAGTTGTCGGCTGCGGCGACAGCGGCGATGGCGTTCCGTATCTCTACGGAAGCTTCCCTCGCGGCGGAAGAACGCAATGTTTTTCATCCCGGAGCTGTAGTGATTGACGCGAATGAAAACCCGCTGGGCCCATGCGACGCCGCGCGGAAGGCCATCGTGGATATGGCGGCGCAGGGAGGACGGTATTCCTACTGGCTGAAGGAAGAATTCGTGAAAACATTCACGGAGATGGAGGGCCTGAAGCCGGAATACCTGCGCGTCTTTCCCGGTTCGAGCGAGCCGCTGCATTTCTCCGTGCTGGCGTTCACTTCGCCGGCCCGTAGCTACGTCACCGCGGACCCTGGCTACGAAGCCGGCATGCGTGCTGCGAAATTTTCCGGCGCCCGCATCGCCAAAACGCCGCTCACGAAGACCTACGCCCACGATATCAAGGCCATGCTCGCGGCCGCGCCGGACGCCGGGCTCTTCTATGTTTGCACCCCGAACAATCCGACCGGAACCATGACCTCGCATTCGGACATTGAGCGCCTCTTGGCCGAAAAACCTAAAGGCTCGGTGGTGCTGGTGGACGAGGCTTACATCCATTTTTCAGATGGTGTTTCCGCCATCGACCTGGTCAAAGCAGACCGGGACGTGATCGTGTTGCGAACGTTTTCGAAGATTTATGGCATGGCGGGGATCCGCTGTGGACTGGCCATCGGGCGTCCCGACTTGGTGACGAAACTGGAGTCCTACAGTGGTTGGGGCGCGCTTCCGATCACCGCGATGGCCGCCGCTACGGCTAGTTTGAAGCATGATCAATTGGTTCCCGAACGCAAACGCGTAAATGCGGCCATCCGTCAGAAGACGTTTGAGTGGCTCGACCGCCAGGGTTATTCCTACATCCCATCCGAGTCCAACTGTTTCATGCTGGATACCAAGCGCCCCGCGAAAGAAGTGATCGACGCCATGGCCGCTCGCAATGTGTTCATCGGACGCATCTGGCCCGTCTGGCCCACCTACACCCGCATCACCATCGGCACGCAGGATGAAATGGAAGCATTCCAATCCGCGTTCCACGCTCTGATAAACAATTCAAAGGCCGTGAGCTATGCGCCTTCATTGAAGAATCGCCGGTCCTATCCCGACGGCCAATCCTGGCCCATCGTTTCTTCCTGAATCTGCACATGACTTTGGCAGAATCCGACATTTTCCTAGCGCGCCTTCAGGTTCCGCTCTGCCATCTCGCCAAGAATTGGTTCGGCTTATTGGCGTGATAGAGAATTTCGCATATAGTTTCGGGCATGGCACACCGAATGTGCTTGCGGTTCGGCATCCTGCTCCTGCTTGGAACTCCGTGTTCGTTTTGCCAGGGCTACGCTCAATCCAAAGGGTGCGTTGACGCCGCTCTCCCATCGCTCGCCCCTGTTCAGAAAACGAAAATCACAATAATCGCCGTTGAATTCGAGGGCGAAACTCCACTCTCCGACGCCCTTCGAGCACAGCTCGTTGAAGATATCGAGCACTCAGAGCTTTGGGTTACTCCGGAAGAGCCCGATTCAAGCTGGGTCAGTCAGGCCCTCAATCCACTGAGGGAAGCGATTCGTTCACAGGGCTATTTCAGAACTAACGTGGAGGGAACACCCTATCTTGTCCGCGCGGAGGGCAAGGAGAAGCTTTATGTCTTCAGGGTCACGATAGATCGCGGGCCGCAATACAGGCTTGGGAATTTGAGGTTCGCGAGCGCCTCGGAGAGCCCGCTAGTGATTACTGACGCCTTACTCAGGCAGCAAATCCGCCTGCACGAAGGCGATCTGTTCGATGTTACAAAGATTCGAGATGGCCTCGCAGCAATTGGGAGATTGTACGGGTCAAAAGGGTACGTGGATGCGACGCCCGAGCCTGACACGACAATCGACGAAAAGGGCTCACGAATCGACCTGCTTATCAAGGTGGATGAACAGAAGCCTTACCACATCGCAAAGATAGAGGTTTTGGGTTTGGGGCCAGCGGCCCAGAAATGCTTACGCGTCCCGCAAGAAATTGGAGACGTCTTCAATCCGATATTGTGGGAGGGCTTTTTCAAAGACAATAGGCCACATTTCCCTGTGGATGCATCTCCAGATAAGAACTTGCGAATCCAAAGAAACGTCGGTAATGCAACGCTGGACATCACCTTCGATTTCCGCCCCTGCCCCCAAACCCACCCGCTTGACCAGTAGGGCCCGCCTTCCGAGGCGGGCCGCCATTCTCGTGCCTAAGATGGCCTAATCATGATGAAGTATTTCCTCAGGCGTGCGCCTCGGGCGTGAGCGTCTTTGGCGATTCATTTGTCACAGCAGCTTGGAACTGAGCTGTCTCGGTCGAGTCCGCAAGTGCTGTCGTGGAAGAGTTTCCGCTTGAAACGACCTGCGCAATCTCGTCGAAATAGCCGGTGCCGACGAAGCGCTGGTGCGTCACAGCGCGGTAACCGAGTTCTTGTGCGGCAAATTCTTCCTGCTGCAGTTTCGAATAGGCAGTCATGCCGGCCTGCGCGTAGCCGCGCGCAAGATGGAACATGGACATATTCAGCGCGTGGAACCCCGCCAGCGTGACAAACTGGAATTTGTATCCCATCTTGCCGAGTTCCTGCTGGAAATTGGCGATGGTGACGTCGTCGAGCTTTTTCTTCCAATTGAACGACGGCGAACAGTTGTAGGCCAAAAGTTTTCTTGGGAATTTCGCGTGAATGGCCTCGGCAAATTTCTTCGCTTCTTCCAGATCGGGATGAGAGGTTTCGCACCAGATCATGTCCGCATACGGCGCGTAAGCGAGGCCACGCGCAATTGCCGCGTCAATGCCGCCGCGGAAGTGGTAGAAGCCTTCGGGAGTGCGCTCACCATAAATGAATTCCCGGTCGCGCGGGTCAGCATCGGAAAGTAAGAGCCCCGCGGAGTCCGCGTCGGTACGCGCGATGAGTATCGTTGGCACGCCGCAAACGTCAGCGGCAAGGCGCGCCGCCACGAGCTTCTCAATGAACTCGCGCATCGGCACGACTACTTTACCGCCCAGGTGGCCGCACTTCTTGGCTGACGAAAGTTGATCCTCGAAGTGCACGCCTGCGGCTCCGGCTTCGACCATTGCCTTCATGAGCTCGTAGGCGTTAAGCGAGCCGCCAAAGCCGGCTTCGGCGTCAGCGACGATCGGTGCGAACCAATGTGTGCCGGATTTTTTGCCTTCGGCGGATTCAATCTGGTCGGCGCGAAGCAGCGCGCGATTGAGCCGCTTCACCAGATTCGGCGCGGAATCGCAAGGATAGAGGCTCTGATCGGGATAAACATCGCCGGCCGTGTTGCCGTCAGCGGCCACTTGCCAGCCGCTCCCGTAAATCGCTTTCAGTCCGGCCTGTACCATTTCAATGGCTTGATTTCCCGTGATGGCGCCCAGCGCGGGAACATAAGCGTCCGTGTGCATCAAATTCCAGAGCCGCTCCGCACCCAAGCGAGCGAGTGTGTACTCGATCTGGATGGAGCCCCGCAGGCGCAGCACATCCGAATAGGAGTAGGGGCGCGTAATCCCAGACCACCGTGGATCGGTGCTCCAGTGCGTGTGAGCCTGATGCTTACGGCCATTCCCGTTGCTGTGGCCGCTGCCGTTGGCGCCGTCGTTTCCGTTGGTGGACATCGAATGCTCCTTGCTTTCCAAATCTCCTCAGTTCGCCTAGAAAATAGAGAAAAAACCTGTCTTATGCGGGACTGAACTCGGAACTGCGAATCATATCCTCGCTGATCCTGCGCGCCTCGCGAAGCATGGCTGCTGCTTGTTCGTCGCCGCCATTCGCAGTTTCGCGCAGCAACCGGTCCAGCTCTTCGTCAAACAAGGCATGAATCAATTCCGGCGTGTGCCGAATAGGCAATCCGGATTCGTCCTGAATCTCGACGCTGTCCGAATGACGCTCCCGCTGCGCAATCATCAGCCGGTAGATGCGATCCGTCGCCAAATCCTCCATGTAGCCATCGAGCAGGCTTGCGCCTTTGCCGTTCAGCACCCCGTTGCGATAGCGAATGACCGTTCGAATCGCGGCCCGCGTGCCCGCAAGTGTGTGTCTGCCAACGCCCGCCGGAAGCGGCCGCAGATCGGGATGCTTATTGGCATTCTCGGGGTGCGCTTGGAGCTGATTGGGTACCGGGAATTGCGAAATCGCGATTTCGTTTTGATCGGGATGACCCGTCCACGCGCCGTCCATCCGTGAGTTGGATTCGTTCTTCTTGTCCTCCGCGAGGGCCTTCAGCGCGCGCGCGTTTAGCTCGGCGTCTTCTCGGCTGGGATACAAAGCGGTCATTCCGCCGATCGCCAGCATGCCGTGCCTGTGGCATATTTCCGGCAACAAATTTCTCAGATTCTGAAAGAAGGCCACGTTGTGCGGAATGGTATTGCGATCCGGCAGCACCCATTCCGAATTGGCGAGATTGAAATGGATTAGGCTGGCCATGTAGTCCCAGCGGCCAAGATTTAGCCCCAGGATATGGTCGCGAAGATTCCAGGCGAACTCTTCCATCTGATAGGCAAGCGGGTGCGATTCGACCAGCGCCATGCATTTAATCGCGTTCGCCGGAAGGCCTTTAAGGCGCGCAATCATCTGGAAAAGATCGCGCCACCACAGCGCTTCATCCGCTGACTCGGATTTCGGAATGTAGATACAGAGCGGATGCTTGAGCGCGGAAAAATCCACTTGATAAGCAACCATCGCCACGTCGAAAAGCGATGCCGGAAGCAATTCACCTGGGAAAACGCCGGCTTGATGAATGTGCAACCCGCGCGGCCGCGTGAAAATTACGGTGGTGCTGGCGTTGATGCCGACGGTCTTGTTGCGCTTGCGGTCGAAATACGTGAGCCTCCCCGCAAGCGCTTCGAGAATACTCTTGATGCCGCGCGAATTATTTTCCCACGCATTGGCAGTCGAGTCTTCGAGATCGAGCATGACCCCAGGGGCGCCCGAATTCAGCATTTTCACTACGAGATCCGCGTCATCGGCGGGACCAGTCATCTGATTACGCTGATCCGCGCACCAGGCGGGCAGCTCGATGCGCCAGGAATTCGTAGTGGCCACCGAAGGGGGCAGGTAATCCGGGAGTTTGTCGGCGTGAGCTTCCGCAAGCGCATATTGGCGCCGGGCAAACAACGCGCGCTGCCGCAGCGTCAGTGCGGCGTGCAACGGGGCAAGAAACTCCAGAAACCCTTCCGGGAGATCGCGGGCGGGATCGAAGTCCGGCGGGGCGGAATTGATCGGCACGATGCGATTCGAAAAGGGCAGGGGAATACGCGCCGGATCCGCCTTGCTAATCGCGGTAGCCATGGTTGCGCTCACGCCTTTCCGTTGCGACTTCCGACGAAAACTCGGCTCTGAGGAGAAAAAGCAATTCGAAGGCCAATTGGTTGGAAAGCTCGATTCCTAAGGCTCCTTTTCTCAAGGAGATAAAGGGGCGCCTTCCGGGCGAAGAAGGATCCGTGGAGGAAAGCCGTCAATGTGTCGAGAAATTTGCACACCAACGGCGACTTCTTTCCTTTCTCCGTCGGGCTGTTCAGCATATTGAACATATGTTCAGGCCGCTAGGAGTCTTCTACCGCAGCAAGATCGGCCGCGCAATATGCTGTTCAATATCCTGAACAATTATTCTATACTTGGGACAGTCCATATTTTGTGGATCGGGAGATGCCATGCCAGGTACCGAAACGAATCCGGCGACGGCCGTCGAGCGCGCCCTCAATATTCTCGAAGCCGCCGCGCAGCGCCGCGATGGACTCACCAACTCGGAATTCAGCCGGAAACTCGGAATTCCCAAAAGTTCCGCGAGTTACATTTTGCGCGCTCTGGAGAGGCGCGGTTATTTGCGTCGAGATGCGGAAACCGCGCGCTACCGCCTCGGGCTGAAAATTCTGAGTCTCGGCGGTGACGCCCAGGGAAATCTCGATATAGCCGATATAGCCTTGCCTTTCATGCGAGCGCTGGTCGAGAAGATTCGCCTGACCGCCCACCTTGCCGTGCTCGATCAGGGCGAAGCGGTGTACGTCGAAAAAGTCGAAGCGCCGGGATTTTTCAAGGTAAACACCTGGGTGGGGAGGCGAATGTTTCTGCATTCCACAAGCGTTGGAAAATGCTTGATGGCCTGGCTGCCGAAACAGGAGATCGAAACGCTCGTGAAGCAGCAGGGCCTAAAGAAAAGAACTCCGGAAACCATCACAAATATCACTAAGTTGCTCGCCGAATTGGACCACGTGAAGCACGTGGGTTACGCCATGGATGATGAGGAAAACAGTTTGGGTGCGCGCTGCCTCGGTGCCCCGGTTTTTGACGCGGCGGGAAATGTAACTGCAGCCATCGGAGCGAGCGGCACGCTGACGCAGATGGATGAAGCCAGTATGCCGAGAATGATCGAGGCGTTGAAAGAAACCGCGCGGCGCGTTTCACGCCAGTTGCTGCATAGCGGTGCAGCCGGGGCCGCTTAGTGCGCGGCCCCTGCGCATTCGAATGATTGCTTTCAGTTGCTGACCACCAGGTTGTTCTTCACGGAAAAAACATTGGGAACCTGGTTAGCTCGGATACCGGCCAGATTCTTGTCTGCTTCGCTGTCGACCGCCCCTTCTAGTGTGACGTTGCCGTTTTTTACGATGATATGAATGGAAGGAACGGCCTGAATGGAGTAGCGCGACAGGCCCGGCTCGCCATAGATGGCTCGGTAAAGTGCTCGCCGCAGTTGGTCGTCCATCGGGGAAAGTGGAAGAACCTCGATGTTGTTCACCACCGTGGAAACTCCCTCAATGCTTTTCACGGCGGCCTCGGCGTCCGACTTCAACGTGGGCCGTGTGACTTGGCCGTACAGAATCACCTTGTCGCCTTCCACCTGATACGCGAGGTTGTCGAATACCGAGTACCACGGCAACATCACCAGGCGGTGGCGAACTTCATTGGCTATACCTTTTGGTTCACTGCGCTGCTTTTTCTCATCCCCTGGCCTGGCGGCTGAGTTCGAAAGGGCCAGCATGGTTGTGGCAAGCAGCAGCCCGGCGAAAAGGGCCCGCAATCTATTTCTCATGGCTTCCTCCTTCATGGATGTTCTTCCGGTGTTTCCAACAGTTAGATTCAAGATGCACAGTAGATGGGTGCATGCTGCCGTTCCGAAGGCTCGGTGTTAGCATATTCTTCATAAGGACCGCAAGAAGTTTGGGATTGCGGAAAGAGAGAAACTTTCCAGGCGCCAGGGCGCAGGACAAGCTCTGAATTCGCCGGAGAGACTGGAATCGTGCTGGTAATTGCACATCGCGGAGCATCGGGGCACGCGCCGGAGAATACACTGGCGGCGTTCAAGAAGGCTGTTGCCATGGGAGCGACGTTCATCGAGACGGATTTGCAGATGTCGCGGGACGCCCGCCTGGTGGCCATCCATGATGCGACCGTGAACCGCACGACGAACGGGCAGGGCGTCGTGCATGACATGACACTCTCCGAATTGCGGCGGTTGGACGCGGGTTCGTGGTTTGGAAGCGAGTACGTGGGAGAAAAAATTCCCACGTTGGAAGAACTTCTGGCGTTCTCCAAAAGAAATGACGTCGTGTTTTACCTCGAGCTCAAGCCGCAAGGATCGTGGGGCGGTGAACATGCGCTGATCGGCGCGCTGAGAGAATCGGGCGAAATACCTAGGACCGTGGTGATCTCCTTCGATGCATCGGTGGTTTTGACCTTGCGCAAGATCGAGCCGACGCTGATGACCGGTTTGCTGTACGACGGACAAATTGAAAATCCCCTGGAAAAGGCTCTTGAAGTGGGAGCGCGGCAGGTCGTGGTGCGGGGCGACCTGGTGACGCCGGTACTGCTCAGCGAGGCGCGAAAGAAAGATTTGCAGGTAGTGTGTTGGACGGTGAACCATCCCGCCCACATGCGCATGCTAATGGCCGCGGGAGTGGACGGGATCATGAGCGACTATCCGGACCGCCTGGTGGCGGCGCAGAGCAAGGAAAAAGCCGGCGAAAAGGAAACTGCCGAAGTGTAATCTTTTTTTCCGGGGCCGGCGATCGCAATAAATTTTGAGAAAAAACCGAGAGCAGCATTCATCAATCCTTCGGAGCCTCCTTTGCAGGCTGGAGAGTGGCCTGATGTTCGTCGTTCGCGCGCACTTGGTCAAAAAAGTTTCGCAACGCAAGGTAGTTTGCCACAGGCAAAAAATAGGCTTGCATCTTGAGCGTGCGTTTCAGGCGCAGCGAATTTCCCTGTCTTTCGACAGACGAATTGTAGAGGGCTACGCCTCGATCTAGGATGACGTGCCCCGGAAGGGACTCGATCTGCAAATCCGGCGGCAACACAAGCGTCAGATCATCGTAGACTTCGTAGGGATACTCAAAAGCAACCGGGTGGGTACGGCGGGCCGAAACGAAAGCGTTTTGACCGTTCGCATGGAAAATCCCGAGAGGCAGTATCAAGCGCTGGCCGGCTCTGCTGGCGAAATTGGGAACCTGAACTTGAAACTGGGCCGTGAGCGGAGTAGCTGACTCCTCCCAGGCACCGGCAGAGAGCAATTTAACCGCGGCCCCCTGCGGAAGTGAATGCTGCACGGCTTCTTCCAATTCCTTGCGGCGCTGCGCTTCGTCCTGGTCGATCGCCCGCAAGCGGCGGCTTAGGGCTTCCTGGCCGTCAAACGTAATCGTCAAGTTTCCTGCCAAATTACCGTCGGCGTCCAATTTCAATTCCGCGTGCCGTTGCGTTACGCCATCTTTGCTTTCGGGTTTTGGAGTAAATCCAATCTCGCCCCAGATGCGGTCCACCCGGATTCCTCCGGCGTCCGTTTCCCCCCAGGGGAGCAGGCCAAACCGGCAGTAGACGGTGGCCGGATCAAGAAATCTGTGACCGGAGCCGATCTTGACCTCAACCACCGAAGAGTTGAGCTGGTTGGCATCCGGTCTCTCCGAATTGAAGATGGACCGGTTCCGGGCGACAATTCGGACAGGGAATGCCTGGAAACCGGCTGCTCGCGCCATAGCGATAAAGACCCAATTGATTTCGTCCTCGAAGGCGTACCCGTGGTTCAAGACGTCTTCGGCATTCTTGTTTTCTTTCAAATTTTGCTGTTTTCGTTCCTTCTTCGTTTTTTCCGGTTCGTAGCTGAGGGCGCGAATCTGCTGAACGCGGGCGTAGATCTTTCGCAGCTTTGTTTCGTCCGAATCGCCCGGAGTCAGGATGCGATCGACTTCCTTTTGAACGTTTTTCGGCTTCCCGATGAATTCGTCGAAGAACTGCGCCTGGCGCCGCGCCAAACTGTCCCAGTAGTATTTGGTATCGCCGTACATTCCAAGGATGTAGTACACATCGGCACGGATCGTCAGCGTGTCTTCGGGTGGCGAATACTCTTCCTTTTGAAATGCGGGAACGTTTTCCACGGTCAATTCCACGGTCCCATCCGGCAGAGTCCGGAGAATCGCGTCGCTCGGGAGATTGTGCTTCACGATCGCGGTGCGAGTTCCCTTGATGGGGTGAAGAACAAAGTGGGAATGCCGCAGGGAAAGATCATGCTGGATCGGCCATTGCGCCGCGGGATACGCATATGCGCCGTCGATGCGGTACCTGGAAGGATCGTGAAAGACGTCCGGAATCTTCGTGTGCCAGTGGAGGCGGTAGGAGCATTCGATGATGCTTCCCACTCCAACATTGGAGAGAGTGAAGATCTTTGCGCTCCAGCGAAACTTCTTCATTTTGACGATTTCCTTGTCGTAGATGGCGCCGGCAAAGTTCTCGGTTTTGCCATCCGGCGAAGTCACGCTGGCACGGATCTCCTCGACTTGCGTTTCCTTTTCAAAATAGGGGATCTCGATATCAGCGTATTTCTTGCCTTCTTCGCGAAAAACCTTGATCCGCTTGAAAATGGTCTGGGAGGATTTGTTATTGTCGTCTTGGACGTCATAAAGCAGGATCATGGCGGGCTCGCCGGGATTGATGGGGCTGTCCTTGAGAGCGAGATCCTGCGCGGAGATGGGTGGCCAGCTGGGAGGAGCCTGGGCCGCAACCGAGAATGCAGACAGCGCGGAAGCGATCGCCAGGCCCGCCGGGAAGAGGAGTGTGCGGCGGATGCTGGTCATGGCCGGGTCCGTTTGTTGGGGCGGCGGGAAAACATGGCTGGAGTGTAGGCCCGAGGCGGGGAGCGGGCAAGCGACAAGGTGCGTCAAGGACGCATGTCGTCGGATGTCGCGGAGCATTACGGCAGGTCCGGGCGTAGATGACGGAAGAGAGCGGCGAATTGGGAGACGGCGAGCTGCTCGGCACGAGAGTCGGGGCGGAGATTTAGCGAGGCGAGAGTTTCACGAATTGCCGGGGGCTTGGCGAGCGAGCGCAGGTTGTTCACCAGGGTTTTGCGCTTCTGCGAGAAACACAACTTCACAAAATCGAGGAAACGGGATTCGTCCGCGAGGCGGAGGTTTGCGCGTTCGCCGGGGAAGCGGAGCGTGACGAGGGCCGAGGTAACTTCCGGCGGCGGCGAGAAAGCGTCGCGAGGAAGTTCAAAGACGAATTCGGGGCGCGCGTAGAGCTGCGTGAGGACGGAGAGGTAGCCGTAGTCGCGCGTGCCCGGTTGCGCGGCGAGGCGCGCCGCGACTTCGGATTGGATGA
>Ga0137409_10004146_pt1 | contig 15262 bp, 12 predicted proteins | sample CZODoug1_16funga_FD_122059 | JGI IMG/M metagenome (GOLD analysis project Ga0137409, IMG submission 122059) | Vadose zone soil fungal communities from Angelo Coast Range Reserve, California, USA - CZODoug1_16fungal (Hybrid Assembly) | ecosystem: Environmental > Terrestrial > Soil > Vadose zone... | reverse complement strand
GGAAGACGTACTCCGGTGAATAGGTGCTGAAGACGTCGTCGAGCCGCTCGGCGTTCGTGATGTTCGCGATGATCGGGACGACGTCGACTTCGGGCGCCGCCTGCGACACCTCGAGGTGCACGAAGTACAACGGACTCTCGGCCCGCTCGAGGAGCACGAGTCGCGCCGGCCGGAAGCGCGCGATCTGCCGCGCCAGCTCCGAGCCGATCGAGCCGCCCGCGCCCGTAATCAAAACGCAGCGACCTTCGATGTCGCTGCGTACCTGCTCGAGATCGAGGTGGACCGGTTCGCGACCCAGCAGGTCCTCGATTTGGACCTCGCGCAGCTGGCCGATGGCCGCGCGGCCGTCGAGCAGATCCTGCAGCGACGGGATGATCTTGAACTCCGTGCCGGTCGCCGTGCAGCGGTGCACGATGCGCCGCATCTGATCCGCGGTGGCGGAGCGAATCGCGATGACGATCAGCTGAATGCGGTGCTGGTGGACCAGCCGCTCGAGGTCGTCGGTCGCGCCGAGCACCGGCACGCCGTGGATGGAACGGCCGTGCGTCTCGGCGTTGTCGTCGATGAGCCCGACGACGCTGATCGCCTCGCGCGAGTCGTGCAACACCTGACGCAGCAACATCTCGGCGGCCTCACCGGCACCGATCAACAGGGTGCGACGGCCGTCCCGCGACCCCTGCATCGGGAGCTGGCCCTCCTTGAACGCGCGCGCCACGAAGCGCAGCCCGCCCGACAGGAAGACCATCGTCAGCCAGTCGAGCATGAAGACCGAACGCGGCATCCCCGTCGGCCACCCGACCAGCAGCAACACTCCCGCGAACAACGCCGTCCCCAGCGTCGTCGCCGCACCCAGATCGACCAGGTCCCGCATGCCGACGTGGCGCCAGTAGCCGCGGAACAGGCCGTAGCGCTCGAAAACGATCAACCGGACCACGACCAGGTAGGGCAGGGTGGCGACGAACCGGCTGAACTCCCAGGAGGGAATGCGGAAGTCGAACCGGATCGCGAAGGCCGCGAAATAGGCCAGCGGGATGAGGATGAGGTGCGCGACGAGGATGAGCACCCGGCGGTAGGAGACCAGGCCGGGTGGTAAATCAGTCGAAATCGAGAGTCGCATGCCCGTGCCTAAAGCACGTCCTATGCAACTGGGGTCGATGCCCCTAAGCTATTGTATGATACTGTGTTACGGGTGAACGCGGTACGCCGGTGTCCGTTTTGCTGATACTGTCGCCTTACAAGAACGCTTCATTGCTGCGACAAACGACCCGGCGTTTGGGTTAGGTGTCGTCGCGCTGCAGCCCGTGCCGCTCCATCAACCGGTAGAACGTCGTGCGGTCGATCCCCGCGAGCCTGGCCGCTTTCGAGAGATTGCCGCCGGCCCGAGCGATGACCCGCTGCAGGAATTGCTTGTCGAACTTGGCAAGCAGCTTGTCGCGCGCGTCGTAGTAGCTCCCGTCGGCCCCTCCCCCGGCTGCGTCCGTTGCCAGGCCCTGATCATCGGGTCCGGCGGGAACCGCCAGGAAAGGCAGGTCCTCGGAGCGCACCTCGGCGCCGGGCTCGAGCATCACGACCGCGTGCTCCATCACGTTCTGCAGCTCGCGCACGTTCCCCGGCCAGTTGTGCGCCTTGAGCGCGCGCAACGCCGTCTTCCCGAGGCGCGGCAGGGCGAGATCGGCCCCGCGGTGCTTGCGCCAGTAGTGTCCCAGGAACGAGTTGGCGAGCAGCTCGATGTCTTCCAGCCGCTCGCGCAGCGGCGGCACCGCGATCGGCACGACGCGCAGGCGGTAGTACAGATCCTCGCGCAGCAGGCCCTCGGCGACCGCCGATTCGGGGTCGCGATTCGTCGCGGCGATGAAGCGCACGTTGACGACCGCCGACGCGGTCTCGCTCCCCACGCGGCGCACCACGCCGTCCTGAATCGCCCGCAGCAGTTTCGCCTGGATGGGGCGCGACATCTCGATCAACTCGTCGAGGAGCAGCGTGCCGCCATTGGCGGTCTCGAGCAGGCCGGGCTTGTCGCGGATGGCGCCCGTGAACGCGCCGCGCCGGTGTCCAAACATCTCCGATTCGAGCAGCGCCTCGGGGAGGGCCGCGCAGTTCAAGGCGACGAAAGGCCGGGTCGCCCGCAGACTGTGATAATGAATGAACTGGGCGAACTGCTCCTTGCCGGCGCCGCTTTCACCGGTCAAGAAAACCGAGGCATCGGTCGCTGCCACACGCCGAGCCAGCGCGATGGCGTTCCGGAAGCTCGGCGCGATCCCCAGCACCCGCACCTTCTCGCTGTTGCCGCCGACCTGCTGCATCTGCTCGTGTTTGCTGTTCTGCTCGCGGGCGATGAGCGTTGCGTGCGCCGCTCGACCCACCAGGATCTGTAACTGTGTGGCCGAGAACGGCTTGGGCAGGTAGTCCCAGGCGCCGAGGCGCAGCGCGTCGAGGCTGGAGTCGATCGTGGGCTTCCCCGTCACCACGATCGCGCGCACCGCGGGATTCGACGCCAACGCGACGCCCAGCAGCTCGCGTCCCGGGACGTCGCTCATATACCAGTCGAGCATCGTGATGTCGAAGGGCCGGTGCGAGAGCAGCTCCTGCGCCGCTCGCCCCTTGCCGCTCACCGTGACGTCGTACCCCTCGTGCGTGAGCACGCTCGCGCAGCTCTCACGCAGGGTGTCGTCGTCGTCAACGATGAGAACTCGAATGGTCGCCCGGGCGGACTGGGGTGCGGGAGCGAAATCCGAGAACGAAGCCTCAACCGGGTCTGTCATGACGGGTGACCTAGCAACCCGGAGGGCCCCTGTCAAGCTGGCGGCATCCACCGCCTTACGTCCGCGTCCCGGCCGGTGGGGTCGCCATAGTCCATGGCCGCGGTCGCGCGCGCGAGCAGCTCCGAAGCGGGCGGCGCGATGGCGGCGTCGTCGAGCGACGCGAGGCCCACCCGCAGCGATTCCGCGGCGGCGGTGACTTCGCGGCGGATCCCCTCGAGCAAACGCTCTCCGAGCAGGGCCGCATTGGCCACGCCGGTGCGGGGCGCGATGACGCCGAAGCGGGCGGGCCCGAGCCGGCCCACGGCGTCGGCGTGACGGGCCGAGTGGCGCAGCGCATCCGCGACGCGGTCGCCGAGGTCCCAATCCGCGCGGGCGGCGGGCCAAACGGGGTCGAGGACGGCGATCGTGAGCGGCGCGCGGGCGCGCGCCATCTGCGCCAGCGTTTCCTCGGCGCAGCGCAGCAGCCCGGAGTGGTTCCAGAACGCCGAGCGCTCGTCCACCAGGGCGCCGGCGCGCGCGGCGTCGGCATCGCGCTTCGCGCGCACACCCACGGCGAGTCGCAGCGCGAACTCCTCGGTGTCCATCGGCTGGCTCCACAGCTGGTCGGCCCCGGCGCGCAGCGCGTCGATCCGCGACTGCCGCGTGGCGGGCCCCGGCTCCGTCAGCACGATCGGCGTGCTGGCCGAGACCGAGCGGTCGGCGCGTAGCTGGCGGCACAGCTCGAGGCCCGAAGGATCCTCGAGGTCGGTCGCCAGGACGACGGCGTCGGGGCGACTGCGGCGCGCCTGTTCTTGCGCGCTGCGGGCGGTATAGGCCCGCAGGATGGCGTAGCCGGCGGGAGCCAGGACGGACTCGAGGGAACGGGCAAACACCTCGTCGCGGCTAGCCAGCAGCACGACCGGGGCGGTAGACGGCGTTGGAGTGAGGGCGCTCACGGTGACCCCCGAAGGCAGGAGTCGTGCGCGAACCCCTTCCCGAGCCAACTGCCAGCGCTTCCACGAGTTGGGAGGCATTCGGGTTGGGGTCAAACTGCGCATTCGCTGACCCCCGCTGACAGGTATGTAACGCGGTTGTGTCGGTTGGGAACGTGCTCGACGCGGAATTGAGGCGGGCCGGGCGTGGCCCCAAAGTTGAATCACGCTCCCAACGCTATGTGCGGCATCGTGGGTTACGTCGGGGGACGCCAGGCCGTCCCGATCCTCGTTAACGGACTCGCCCGTCTCGAGTACCGCGGCTACGACTCCGCGGGCGTCGCGGTCGTCGGATCCGAAGGACTCGCGGTGCGCAAGCTCGCGGGCCGGGTGCCGGCCCTCGCCAGTCTGTTGACCGCTACCCCGGCTCCCGGGACCTGCGGCATCGCGCACACCCGCTGGGCCACGCACGGCGCTCCCACGCTGATCAACGCCCATCCGCACAGCGACTGCAACGGCACGATCGCCCTCGTCCACAACGGCATCATCGAGAACGCCGACGTGCTGCGCGTGCAGCTGGAGCGCGCCGGTCATCGCTTCGTCACGGAGACCGATACCGAAGCCCTCGTCCACCTGATCGAGGAAGCCCCCGGCGACTCCCTCGAAGAGCGCGTCGCGGCCGCCCTCGAGCACGTCGAGGGCACCTACGGCATCGCCGTCGTCTCGTCGGCCGATCCCGGCACGATCGTCGTGGCGCGCCAGGGCTCGCCGGTGCTGCTGGGCGTCGGCGAGAACGGCATGTTCGTCGCCTCCGATGCGTCGGCGATTCTCGAGCACACGCGCTCCGTCGTCTATCTCGACGACGGCGACGTCGCGGTGCTGAAGGCCGACGGCTATCACGTGCGCGACGCCGATGCGCAGGTGCAGGTGCGCGAGGTGTCCGATCTGGCCTGGGACCTGGACGCGATCGAGCTGGGCGGCTACCCGCACTTCATGCTCAAGGAGATCTGCGAGCAGGGCGAGACGACGCGCAGCACGCTGCGCGGGCGTCTGCTCTTCGAAGAGGGGAACGCGCGACTCAACGGCCTCAACCTGCCGCCCGCCGAAGCCGCCGCGATTCAACGCGTCGTGCTGCTGGGATGCGGGACGTCGTGGCACGCCGGACTCGTCGGCCGCGAGATCATCGAATCGCTCGCCGGTATCCCCGTGCAAGTCGAGTACGCGTCCGAGTTCCGCTACCGCAGGCTGCTGCCGCAACCCGGCACGCTGACGATCGCGATTTCGCAGTCGGGAGAGACCGCCGACACGCTCGAGGCGATGAAACTGGCGCGGTCGGCTGGTGGACCAGGCTCCCGCGTGTTGGGCATCGTCAACGTCGTGGGCAGCACGATCGCGCGCGAATCGGACGGCGGGATCTACCTGCACGCCGGGCCCGAGATCGGCGTCGCATCGACCAAAGCCTTTACGTCACAGATCGTGGCGCTGGCGTTGCTCGGCTTGTACCTCGGCCGCTGTCGCGGGATGTCGGCCGAAGACGGACGCGAGCTGGTGTGTCACCTGGCGGCGCTGCCCGGTCTCGTGGATCAGACCCTCGCGGTCGAACCGGCGGTGCGGAAACTGGTGGAGCGATATGCCGGCGCGCAGAACTGCCTGTACCTGGGCCGCGGCGTGAATTTCCCCGTCGCTTTGGAAGGCGCGCTGAAACTCAAGGAGATCAGCTACATCCACGCCGAAGGGTATCCGGCGGCGGAAATGAAACACGGCCCCATCGCGCTGATCGACGAGCACATGCCCGTCGTGTTCGTCGCGCCCAAGGACGCGGTCTACGCGAAGGTCGTGTCCAACATGCAGGAAGTGAAAGCGCGCGGCGGCCGCATCGTTGCCGTCACCACCGAGGGGAACGGCGACCTGCGCCGCCTCGTGGACGAAGAGCTGCGCGTGCCCGCGGTCCTGCCCCTGCTATCTCCCGTCCTCACCGTCATCCCACTGCAGCTGCTGGCTTATCACGTGGCCGTGGCCCGGGGCTCTGACGTCGATAAGCCCCGGAACCTGGCGAAGAGCGTTACGGTCGAGTAAGCGGCGGCAAGTGGGCTTCGAACCAGAAGCGGGTGCCTCCCCCTGTTGCGGACTCGTGCTGGAGCGTCCCTCCCAGTTGCTCCACCATGCGCCGACACAGTGCCAAGCCGAGGCCCGTACGCGAGAAGCGGTGGGGCTGGTCGGCCGCCCCGGGCCGGAACGGCCGGAATAGCTGCTGCGCCGCCTCGGGCGGAATGCCCGGGCCAGTGTCCCGCACCGAGAACTCGACTCCCGTGTCGCCTCGATCCACCGCCGTCACCTCGACCCCTCCCGTATGGGTGAACTTGAGCGCGTTGGTCACGAGGTTGAGCAGCACGCGCCGTAAGACGGCGTTGCATCCCACGCGATAATCGACTGCCGGGCGGACGAAGGAAACGTCGAGGTGCTTCTCTTCGGCCACGGGCCGGATGATTCTCGCCACCGCATTGAACACCTTGGTGATGGACAGGGGGGCGGCATCCTCGTCGCCGGGTAGCACCCCGTCGAAGGACGCATCAATCGCGTCGTCCGCGACCATGCTGAGCTGGATGGCGGCGATGTGGATCAACCGCAGCTGGCGCCGCTGCAGGTCGTTCACGGGGCCGCTGCCGGCCAGCTCCAGGCGTTCCGCCAGACAGCGAATCGACGAGAGCGGTGAGCGGAGGTCGTGCATGACTTCGGCGAGGACATCGGCCCCGTCGGGACCGTTGAGCGGGCCGCTGAAATCCCGCAGCGACGTGCGCGCGAGTACGTCGCGCAGATCTTCGATGGCCGCGACGTGGCGGAGCACCACACCGGCGGCCATGGGAGCGGACGTCTCCCTCCAGACGCGCAGCAGCGCTGCCCGCAGCACCTCGAGCACCCGCCCCACCAAGGCCGGGGGCAGGCGGGGGCAGCGGTCGACGACGTAGTCCGGCGTGCGGCGTCCGACCGCGAGGGCCACGGCGGCGAGCACCTCGGCCCAGGGCTCGCGCCCGCGCGGGCGCGTCCCGTCGAGCAGCGCTTCTTCGGTCTGGCGGATCGCGTCGTTGAGGACCGACGACGTGATACCTGGGAGCGCCAAGCCGAGGCGGTGCGCATGTCCGTCTCCCCCGCGCAAGGTCGGGGAGCGGTCAGGGCGCCCAGCGTTGGATACGGACACTGTCGGGCTCCTTTCGAAATGCGTGGAGTGCGCGTTCGATTAACGCTTCCGGAGTTGCTTCGGGCGTCTTGCGGTCTCGCGAGAGACCCAAGAGGGTCTCGTACCCGGCGTGGGTGTGGACGGCGGCGGCGCCGGCACGGGCGAGGGCGCCGTCGATCACGGCCAGCAGGCGTTCGCTGAGCTGCACCGCCCCCTCGACGTCCGTCGCCGGCGCGGCGACGGCGATCCACCCTGCGTCGAGCCGCGCCAGCGCATCGGAGTCGCGCGCCGCGCCCAACAGCGCCACCGCGAGCAGGTCGCTCAAGGCCGAAGTGTCGTCGCTCGCCGCGTCGGGTCCGAACACGACCAGGCTCAACGCCACCTGCAAGCGAGCGGCTTCCGCGAGCAGCTCGCGCGTGCGGCGACGGAGGCCATCGTCGTTGTAGAGACCGGTCCGTTCGTGGACGAGGCCGATGCGGCGCGCGCGATCGGCGTCCCGCTTGGACCGCAGCTCCGCGGCCAACCGCAGCAGGATTTCTTCCGCGTCGAGCGGCTCGTCCCAGAAGTCGCTCGCGCCGGCGCGGAGGGCGTTCAGGCGGCGCTCCCTCGTTGCGGGTTCCCGCTGGGTGACGAAAATCGGTGTGCTCGGCGTAATCCGCGGATCGCCACGGAGGGTGCGACAGACGGCGAGACAGTCCGGATCGGTGACGTCGGTTCCCAGGACCAGGGCGTCGGGCGGCGACTTGTGCGCCTGGTCGACGGCGCTCTGGCGCGTGAACGCGCGCCGGACGACGTACCCGGCACCGGCGAACACGCTCTCCAGTGACCGAACGAATACCTCTTCCCCGCCGGCGACCAGGACGACGCCGGCGCTAGGAGGAGCTACGTCGCTGCGCATACCCAGGCCACTTCCACGATCCGCGTTTTAGGGGGAATCCGCGCCGAATATTTCTGCAAGTTGAGCGCCAGCCGGTATCCGCCTCGGCGGAAGGGCCAGAGGTGTGGCGTTTCCGCGGCGGTCGTTGCGCCACGGTCGCACCCCCTATATTCCCAGCATCCGAAAACTCATCGATATCCAGTCGCCTGTTGAGCGGGCGTATCTCATTGGGGCCCCCCGCAAAGGCTCTGACGAGATCGCTCAGGTCGACGAGCATTTAGACGAGCTCACGCGCCTCGCCGACACGGCAGGCGCCGAGGTCGTGGGCCGCACCTACCAGCGCGTCGAGTCTCCCACGCCGATGTTCTACCTGGGGCAGGGGAAAGTCGAAGAGCTGAAACCCGTGCTCGCGGGCGCGGGGGCCACGCTGGTGATGTTCGACGAAGGGCTCTCGCCGGTGCAGGGGGCGAACCTCGAGAAGCACCTGGGCCTGCGGGTGATGGATCGCACCGAGGTGATTCTCGACATCTTCGCCGCGCGGGCGCGCAGCCACGAAGCGAAGCTGCAGGTGGAGCTGGCGCAGCTCGAGTACCTGTTGCCGCGGCTCAAGCGTATGTGGACCCACTTGTCGCGTATCCGCGGCGGCATCGGGTTGCGGGGCCCCGGCGAAACGCAGCTCGAAACCGACCGCCGCGCCATCCGCCACAAGATCGGCTTCCTCAAGAAGCGTCTCGACGAAGTCGCCGACCATCGCGCCAATCAACGCCAAGGGCGCGGCCACCGCCCCAGTGCGGCGCTCGTCGGGTACACGAACGCCGGGAAGTCGAGTCTGCTGAAGGCGCTCTCAGGCGACGACGTGTTCGTCGAGGACCGGCTCTTCGCCACGCTCGACACGCTCACGCGCGAGGCCGACGTCGGCGAGGGCTATCGCTTCCGGCTCACCGATACCGTCGGGTTCATTCGCAAGCTGCCGCACCATCTCGTCGCGTCGTTCCGTGCCACGCTCGAGGAAGCGAAGGAAGCGGACCTGCTGTTACACGTGGTCGACTCGAGCCACCCCGGGTGGGAGGAGCAGGTCGCGGTGGTCGAAGCAGTGATGGAAGAAATGGGGCTGGAGCAGAAGCGCGTCATCTACGTTCTCAATAAGGCCGACTTGCTGCCCGATCCCGCCGCTTTCGTCACTCAGGTGCGCGAGCGTTATCCGCACGCCGTGCTGGCGTCGACCCTCTCGTCTGGCGGTGTGACGGAGCTGCGGCACGCCCTGCGAGCCTCCGCCCAGGCCCTCCGCCCCATCGCGCAGATCCGCGTCCCGCTGGGGAACGGCAAGCTCCTTGCCGCACTGCATCGTGATGCCGAAGTTTTGGAGCAAACGCAAACCGACGGTGTCGCCCTGGTGACCGCGCGTATCGAAGCCCGGATGCTCGGCAAACTGCGCCAGGACGGCGTCGAAGTCGTATTGGGAGTCGAGCCCTCAACATGAGCCCGATCAGATCGATGAGAGCCGCTGCGATCTTACTGCTCCTGGTGGCGTGTTCGCACTTCATCGACCCGCCGCCGCCGCCTCCTCCGCCGCCGCCCGGCTCGCCGACCCTCCACCTCGTCACCGCGGCGCTGTCGAGTCCGGTGTACGCGACGGCGCCTCTCGGCGACACGCTGCGGCTGTTCGTGGTAGAGCAGGGCGGACTCATCAGGATCCTGCGGCGCGATACGCTGCTGGCGACGCCGTTCATCGACCTGAGCGGTCATATCGCCGCGGGTGGCGAGCGCGGGCTGCTCAGCATGGCGTTCCATCCGCAGTACGCCACCAACGGCCGCTTTTACGTCTACTACACGAACCCGAATGGCGACATCCGCATCGTGCGGTATGTCGTGTCGGCGGCGGATTCCAATGTGGCCGATTCGCTCTCGGGCGACACGGTGATCGCGGTCCCGCATCCGGGGCAGGCCAACCACAACGGCGGCCAGCTGCAGTTCGGTCCCGACGGCATGCTCTACGCCGGTCTGGGCGACGGCGGCGGCGGTGGGGATCCCGACGGGAACGGCCAGGACCCGCATGCGCTGCTCGGCAAACTGCTGCGCCTCAATGTCGACGGCGCGTCGGGCTACACGATCCCCCCCAGCAATCCCTTTGCGACGGATACGAGCGCCGCGCACGAGATCTGGGCCGGCGGCCTGCGCAATCCGTGGCGCTTCTCGTTCGACCGGACGACCGGCAACGTCTACATCGGGGACGTGGGCCAGGGCGCGTGGGAGGAGGTCGACATCCAGCTGGCAGGGGCGCCCGGCGGCGCGAACTACGGCTGGAACGTGATGGAGGGAAACCATTGCTACAACGGCGGGGCGTGTGACCAGACTCCCTACGTGAAGCCGGTGATCGAATACGATCACAACTTCGGTTGCGCGATCACGGGCGGCTATGTCTACCGGGGCACCGCCGTGCCGTTCATCAGCGGCCACTATTTCTACGCGGACTTCTGCTCACACTTCGTGAAGAGCTTCCCGTTCTCGGGCGGGCCGACGCAGACGATCTACGACTGGACGTCGCTGCTCGATCCGCACGCCCAAATCAGCTCCTTCGCGCAGGACGCGCGCGGCGAGCTGTACATCATCACGTTGGCTGGATCGCTCTACAGGATTGTGCCGCTGCCGTAAGAGCCATTCCCACTCTTCAGAGTGGGAACGGGACGCGTCGACGAACTCTTCTCCCACTGGACTCGGCCCAAAGAAGACGGCGGCCCCCGGCCACCCGTTTCCACGCTGAAAGCGTGGGCCCGATAGGGCACTGCGCCTGAGGCGCAGTGATTCACCGGGCCCACTCTTCAGAGTGGGAACGGGACGCGGAGTGACGCCGTGTGGTTTTGGGAAGTGCCGATCTCCCCTGGACTCACGCCCCCTACCGAGGCCGCAGCCTCCCGTCACACGTTCCCACGCTGAAAGCGTGGGCCCGACACTGCACTGCGCCCGAGGCGCAGTGATTTAGGATCTGGTTGACGGTCGGTTGATCGCGAAGCGTATGGTTCGCCTCCACGCATGGCAGCCCATCAGATCTACCTGCACCTAACCTGGGCGACGCTCGATCGACGCCCAATGATCGACAGCCAAACGCGTTCGTTCCTCGACGAGTATTTCAGGCGGGTTGCCATCCGGGAGCGGGTCGAAGTCCTCTCCGCAACGTTCCTTCAGACGCATGTGCACCTACTGATTCGGGTGGGACCAAGGTTCGATGTGTCGCACTTGGTCCAGTTGCTGAAGGGTGGCAGCAGCTACGCAGCGAGCCGCCAGCCCGGCAATGTGCTGGGATTGAGATGGAATCGGGAATACTCGGTGACAAGCGTGAGTCCCGTGCTTCTCAGGAAAGCCATGCAATACCTGCAGGGACAGGATCGCCGTCACCCGGGCGAGTCGATCACTGCGCCTGAGGCGCAGTGATTCACCGGGCCCACTCTTTAGAGTGGGAACGGGACGCAGAGGTGATGCCATGGGGTTTTGGGAAGGCGCAGTGATTCACCGGGCCCACTCTTCAGAGTGGGAACGGGACGTAGAGCGACGCTGTGGGGTTCTGGGAAGCCCCGGCCGGCAGAGCAATGCTGTGTGGTTTTGGGAAGCCCGGCTGGACCTGCGCTACGCCGGCGGCAGCTCGACCGAGAAGTAGAAGTTCGTGCCTTCGGTGGGGCCGGTATCGAACGCGAGGCGGCCCCCCATCGCGGCCACGAGGCGGCGCGTGATGGCGAGACCGAGACCCGTCGACGAGAACGTGTAGCGCTGGTCCCCGCTCGAGCGGCGGAAGGGCTGATACAGCGCCTCCTCCGACTGCGGATTGATGCCCCCGCCCGTATCCCGCACCGAGAAGTTGACGAGATGGCCTTCCGCGTCGCTCGCCGTGATCGAGACCGATCCCTGGTGCGTGAACTTCAGGCCGTTGGTCGCCAGGTTCAGCAGCGCGCGGTTCAGCTCCAGCGGATGCCCCAGCCGCAGATCGATCGTCGGCGGGACGAGGTGCAGGGCCAGGCCCTTCTCTTCGGCGATCGGCCGCACGATGTCGCGGATGCCCTCGAGCATTTCTGTCAGCGAGAACGGCGTCGGCTCACTCTCTTCGAGGTAGTCGCGCTCGCGCGCCAGTCCCAGGGCGTTGCTCGCGACCGAGCTGAGGGCGAGCGCCGCGCTGTAGATCAGGCCGAGCTGCCGCCGCTGCAGGCCGTTCACCACGCCGCTGCGTCCCTGTTGCAGGTTCTCGGCGAGAAAGAGCACCGCGTTGAGCGGTGAGCGGAGATCGTGCGCGAACTCGATCAGGAACTCGAGCCCGTCGGCGCCGAGCAGCGGCGCGCCGGGGAGATGCTGGAAGCGCTGCTCGATGGCGGCGCGCACCTGCCGCAGCGAGGCGATCGCCGGGAGCACGATGTGGCTCTGCGATTCCCCCGCGTTCCACAGGGTGATGAGCTCCGCTTCGATCAGATCGAGCAGATGCTGGCTGAGGCGCAGCGACGGCCGCGGGATGAGGTCGTCCACGTAGACGACGTCGTTGCGGTCGGCCGCGAGCGCAAACGCGGCGAGCAGGCGCGGGATGTCGCCCGTGTCTTTTCCGGGTCCGTACTGCGCGAGCCAGCGGGCTTCGACGCGCCGCACCGCCTTCGTGAGCAGCCGGCTCGAGACGCCGGCGACTGGGCGGACAAGCTCGAGCCCACCGCCCGACGTTCTTGGCCGCGGCGGTGCCGGAGATGGCCGACCCTTGGTGGAGCTCACGTGACCGATCTCACCACGGGATGGGCCGGACGACGACGTGAAAAGGCGGAGAGGAGCTGCGCGGTAGTCGTCAGGAAAGGCCCTCTATTGGACGAAGTGGGGACGACGACTACCTGGGTGTTGCACAGATGCGACAGGCGAAATACCCGATATCGCGACCTTTGTCAAGTCGAGCGAATCGTACCCAACGCGGCGCGCGCGCGTGCGACAGGCATTAGAGGATCGAGCGACGCGGCGGGCGGCGCGGCGAGCGCGTAGCTCGCCGAGCGGAGCCGCACGCGACTGCCGCCGTTGGCGTTGACGGAGCTCTCGACGGCGGCCGCGAGCCGCATCGCGAGACGCGCGGCGCCCTTCGCGTCGGTCTCGGGGGCGAGCACGACGAACTCGGCGGGGCCGACCCGGGCGAGCGCGTCGGACGTGCGGGCCTGGCGATAGAACTCGATGCCCAGTTTGTCGCCGAGGTCGGCGAGGTCGGTGGCGGGCACGGGCGTGTCGGGGACGAAGGCCGCGCACGCGAAGACGGCGTGGTGGCGCGCGGCGGAGGCGACCACTTCGTTGGCGCGGCGCTCCAGTCCCTTCGTGTTGTAAGCGCCCGTGGCGGTGTCGGTTAGGCCGTCGGTCCGAGCCTGATCGACGCTGAACTTCGCGGCCAACCGGGCCTGCAGATCGAGCAGGAACTCCTCGGCGTCGAGGATGCCGCTGCGCAGGTCGCTGGCGCCGGCGCGGAGCGCGTCGAGCCGCATGGCCCGAGTGCCGGCGCGGGGCGTGATCAGGATGATCGGCGTGGCGGCCGTGATGCGCCGTTGGGCTCGCAGCTCGCGGCACAGATTGACGCCGTCGACGTCCGCGGACTGCAGATCGAGGATAAACGCGTCTGGGGGCGGCGTCTCGTGCCGGGCGATTTCCAGCGCGGCGGCGGCCGTGAAGACCTGCGCGACGCTGAACCCGGCCGGGGCGAGGATCGTATCGATCGAGCGTGAAACGATGTCCTCGCTCGTCACGATCAGCACCCGCGCCTCGGGGGTGGGAACGGAACTACTCATGCACGGACCTCATGGAAGGGGCGGGGCGCGCAACGAGGATAGCGTGTTGCGACGGCGCGACGCAAGCCCGATCGCGAATCCTGCCGCTGCGCCGAGCCATTCGGTGACCGGCGTCACCTTCAGCCCGACGACGAGCGGGCCGAGCGCCAGGGTCACCACGGCGACCGACAACGCGATTCCAGTCGTCCGGTCGCGTCTGCCCCACAGTCCGACGCCGACCAACCCGCCGGCGACCCACAGCGCGTTGAAGAACTTCAGGGCCCACGGTGGGAAACTGTCGGGGAAGAAGATGAGCTGCCACGCGTCGCCGACGGTGTGGCCGAGGCCGCAGGTCTTGTTGATGCACTCGCGGGTCGCCATCACGGTGAAGGTGTCGCCGGGTTGCGCGCCGGCGAGGGCGCGGCGCGCGCGCAGGTCGGGGCGGGCGAGACGCAGCACGTTGGCGTGGTTGCGGTACGCGATCAGCAGGTCGGTGTGGTCGATGCCGACGATAAAGACGTCGCGATGATGTATGTCGGTGATCGTGAAGAGGGGCGCCCGGTCAGCGGGGGGCGGACCCAGTGTGAAGTGGACGCGGATCGGCGCGTCGGCGGCGAGCAGGTCGTGTCCCAGCGCCAACCCGCCGCCGCGCTCGCCACCGCCGATCGGTCCGTGCTCGAGGACGTTGGGGCCGAGGGTCGCCCACACGATGTGCCCCTCGTAGTTCGGCCACTTGGGGATGTCGGGGGTCCAGCGGTCGAAGTAGGCGGTTTGGGGGAAGGCGGGCTGGAAGAGCCAGCCGGTGGCGAGCCACGCGCAGGCCGCGACGGCGGCGGCGCCGAGGGCGAGCCGCGGCGCGAGACGCTCGGAGGGCGCGAGCCAGCGGGGCGCGGTCCAGACGAGCGTGGCGCCGAGCAGCGTGCTGGCGCCGTTCGTGACGATGTCACCCAGGCTCGGGTCGCGGCCGGGGATCCACTGTTGGAGAAACTCGACCGCGAAGGAGAGCGCGAGGCCGGCGCCGAGCACCTGGCGCCAGCGCAGCTGGGGCCAGCGCCACGCGAGCGCCGCTCCGAACGGCAGAAAGAGCAGCAGATTCTGGATGATCTCGGCGATCGCTTCGTCGCCCTCGGCGAGCGAGAAGGTCCAGCCCGTAGGAATGGTGTCGCCGGCGGAGCGAAGGGTGGCGACGGCGATGGCGAGGACGGAAACGACAACAAATGCCGTTCGCACTTTCGTTAGTGACACTTGCCGCTCCCTGAATCCCGAAACTGTCCTCCCGCGACCGGCACAAACTCCCAATCGTAGCCATCCGCGCGCAGCGTCAGCTTGATCACGCCGTGCGTCGTGTTGTTGCGCACTTCGCTGTTGTCGCGGATGCGCGGGAAGGCATAGAACCCGGCGCCGCCCGTGCCGACCACGAATTCGCGGATGCCGCGCGCCGTGTCGAGTGCCCCGCTCGGGTTTTGGGGAGCGAAGCGCTCGTACAAGTGATCGTGCCCGTTGACCACGACGTCGGCGTTGGCCTCGTACAGCGCCTGCCACAGGGGTTGGGGTGCGGTGGAGCTGCCGTGGAAGCCGGAGGAGAAGCGCGGGTGGTGCCAGTACGCCAGAGTGCAGCGCGCGCGGTGCAGGGCGAGGTCTCGGCGCAGCCACCGCTCCTGGAGCGAGGCCACGCGCATCGAGACGTTGCTGTTGAGGGCGATGATGTGCCAGCCGCCCAGGTCGTAGCTGTAGTAGCCGCGGCCCGGGGGTCCCGCGATGGCGCCGAAGTACCC
>Ga0137409_10004145_pt1 | contig 15263 bp, 21 predicted proteins | sample CZODoug1_16funga_FD_122059 | JGI IMG/M metagenome (GOLD analysis project Ga0137409, IMG submission 122059) | Vadose zone soil fungal communities from Angelo Coast Range Reserve, California, USA - CZODoug1_16fungal (Hybrid Assembly) | ecosystem: Environmental > Terrestrial > Soil > Vadose zone... | reverse complement strand
TGACGACGTGCCCGCGCATCCCTACAAGGTTGCGATGGAGGTGGCCACCCTCGCCCCGAAGGCCGAGGTGACCATCTATCCGTGGAAGGATTCGCCCGAGCACATCGACGAGGTCGTGGAGCACGCGCGGCGCTTCCTCAAGGCGCACGCACCCACGCGACACGGGAGCCAGGCTCTGGCCAGATAGCCGTCCAGGACTGCCAACGGCGAGTTAGCGGAGGTTGCTGACTCGCCGTTTTGCTTTTCCGCCGGGCAGGGCATTTCGGGAGTCCCCAGGCACAACGCCCGAATGTCCGCGCGGCCCGACCGGCCTTCCCGGCCCTATTTTCGCTGGTTTCTCTCTTGGCACCGTTGTTGCCAGTTCTTCGCGTCGCAGGCGGTACGGCCGCCGGCACTGGTGGTGGTTCTCAGGTGTGCGCGGCAATGGAGTCGCGGTCTCGCAGAGGGAGGACAGGACGATGAACAAGACTGGGCGGACGATCGTTCTCGGTGCTCTCGTCACGCTGGTGCTGAGCACGGACTGGGCCCTCGAGAGGGCGTTCAGCAACTATCATCCGCAAGATGGAGCCGCGGTCAGCGAGCCTGCACCACCCTCGAGCGATTCGGTCGCCTCGACTCTTGCGTGCGAGCCCTCGGACGTGCCGGCCGCGGCCGACTCGAGCGGGTAGACGAAAGGGGTTAGCGGCTTCCACGTCCGCTAACCCCTCGTCGTCGATCGCTCGGACGCTGCTAGATGACGTCCTTGGCCTTGAGATCCTCCAGGTCGTGCGCGGTCATGCCCAGCCACTCGGAATAGATCGCGGCATTGTGCTCGCCGAGCATCGGTGAGCGGTCTACCGCGACGTGCGAGTCGGACATCTTCACCGGCCAGCCGGGCAGCGTGAACTTGCCGCGCTTGGGGTGATCGACGGTCACGATCATCTCGCGCTTCTGCAGCGCGGGATCCTGCGTGATCTCCATCGTGTCGTAGACCGCCCCGGCGGGGACGCCGGCGTCGCCCAGGATCTGCATGACCTCGGCCTTGGTACGGTTCTGGGTGAACTCGCCCAGGATCCGGTCCACCTCGTCGTGGTGGGCCCAGCGCTTCTCCGGCGAGTTGAAGCGCTCGTCGCCGATGAGCTCCGCCCGGCCGATGGCCTTCAGCAACCGGTCCCAGTGCCGGTTGCCCGCGCGGGTCGTGTAGATGAAGCAATAGTCGTTGAGGCCCCCACCCTTGCACTTGTAGAGGCCGCTGGGCGCGGTCGTGCCGAGCGCGCTGCGGTTACCCGAGCGCACCGCCGCCTTGCCGCTGGCGGCCTGGCGCGCGAAGGCGATGCGGCTGAAGTTGATCACGGCATCCTGCATGGCGACCTTGATGTGCTGGCCCCGGCCGGTGCGCTCACGCTGATGCAGCGCGGCCAGGATACCGATGGCGCAGTGCAGTCCGGTGCCCGTGTCGCCGATGGTGGGTCCGGGCTTGAGAGGCTCGGTCTCGGTCGTGCCCGTCAAGCTCAGGGCTCCGCCCACGGACTGCGCGATCATGTCGAAGCTCACGTAGTTCTCGTATGGCCCGTCGCCAAAGCCCTTGACCTGCGCGTAGATGATCCGTGGATTGATCTGCCGGACGACGTCGTAGCCGAAGCCCAGCCGCTCGATGGCGCCGGGGGCGAAATTCTCGATCATGACGTCGGCCTTCTTCAGCATCTCGGTGAAGATCTCACGGCCGCGAGGGGTGCCGAGGTTCAGGGTGACGCTACGCTTGTTGGCGTTGAGCAGCATGAAGTAGTGCGAATCCACCCCCGGCTTGTCGGTGGACGCGCCGCGCCCCTGGTCGCCGCCCTTGGGATTCTCGACCTTGATGACGTTGGCGCCCAGCCATGCCAGCGCCTCGGTGCACGAGGTCCCGGCCTCGAACTGGGTCAGATCAAGGACCTTCACGTCCTCTAGCGCGGTCTTCTGTGCCATGGGATGGCCTCTCCTATTCAGAGCGCAAACGGTTCGGTGCGCGCTCCCGCAAAGTGCCCACTATCTTAGTCCGAGACGCCGTTCAAGGTCACGCCGCCCCGCCCTGCTCAGCAACCTTCGAGAGCGCTCGCGCTGGCCACGATGATCTTCGTGCCGTCAGCCTTCTCGCAGAAGACCGTGACGTCGGCGCGCGTCTGGCCGCCCTCCACGCGACGGCCCGTGATGATCCCCCGCGTGGTGAAGGGCTCGTTCGGCCACAGGACATTGGTGAACTTCACGTCCAGGCGGCCGCCCAGGTAGAAGCCACGGCCGAAGTGCCGGGTCAGGAGCTCGGCGACGCACGAGAGCGTCATGCGGCCTCCGATCACCGTGTCTCGGAAGCCGAGCTCTTTCGAGGCGTCCTTGTCGTTGTGATAGTTCCGGCTGCGGAAGAAGAACTCGTCGCACATTTCCGGGGTGAATGTCTTGCGGAGCTCGACCGACAGCGGCTCCCCGGAGGGCTCGCCCTCTTGCCTCGCCCCTTCCTTGCTCGACGGATCGCGCAGGGTGACCTCACCGCTGGTCTGCTCCGCCAGGAAGCTCTGGTGATGGATGCTGCGCGCGATCAGGTTCCCGGCCTCGTCTCGCACCCACATCTCCTGCGCGACGACGTCGCGATCACGCCTCCGGTAGCGATCGGCCACCCGCGCGCTGCAGCGCAGGACCTGTCCGACGCGCGTCGGCGCATGGATCTCCCATTCCTGACGCCGCCACAGGTTGCCGAACAGGTTGTCGAGGTACCAGCCCTTGAACTGGCTGTCCGCCTGCTGGTAGACGATCACCGGAGCTACCGGCCCGCCAAAGGGCGACGCCGCCGTGTACCAGGGGTTCGGCTCGTCGAGCCCCTTGACGTAGTGCTGGACCATCTCGTCGGTGACGGTCAGCTCGAGTGTGCCGAGATCCTTGCCCCGATACACGTCGGTCGTGATCATGAGCGCGTTCCTCCCTCGTCCTGCTTCCTGGCGCCGCCGCCAACGAGGCACGGCTCTGTTGGCTCGTCCGCCTCGTGATACCGCAAACGCGCGACATCGGCAAGCCTGTCGCGGCCGCGAGAGGCGCGTCGGCTTCCTCCGCGAGGACCGCGGTCGTATGCTGGAGCCATTCCCGAGAGGCGGAGATAGGCTTGACGGCGATTGATCGGTTGAACGAGCTCCTCGAGGCAGAGCGGGCCGGGGTGGACACGCTTTCCCGCCTGTTTCCTGAAGCCCGCAACCCCGAGATGCAGAAGCTCTTCGAGGAGGTCAGAGACGACGAGGCCTGGTCCTGCGCCGGGCTCGTCCGCTCGATCAAGACGATGGGCGGGACCATCTCCGAGAAGAAGGGAGACTTCGCGGAGAAGGTGATGCGGGAGCCTACCCTCCCTGACCGGCTTCGATTGCTGAACCGGGGGCAGGGATGGGTCGTCAAGCGGCTGGACGGTCTTCTCGGCGAAGCTATCCCTGCGTCAGTCCACGGCTTTCTCGAAGAGATGAAGATGCGCCACCTCACGAACATCGAGGCCTGCGAGCGGCTGGCGGAGTCTCTCAAGGCCGCATGACCGCGGACGACGTGAAATCCTGGAGGAGAGCCGAGCGCGACCGGCTGATCGCGACGCGTGAGGGGCTCGACGCGGCGATGCTCGGGCTCTTCCGCCAACGCATCGATGCCCATCTCTGGCGCGCGTTTCCGGGCCTCACTGCCGCAAAGCTCGCCTTCTGCTGGCCGATCCGGGGGGAATACGACGCGCGCCCCCTCACACAGAAGCTGCGAGAGCGCGGCGCGGTGACGGCCCTGCCCGTGGTCGTCGCGCCCCGGCAGCCGCTCGTCTTCCGCGAATGGCATCCCGGCGTGGCCCTTGCCTCGGGCCCGCTCGGCATTCCCTACCCGGTGGATTCCGAGTCAGTCGTTCCCACCGCCGCGCTGTTGCCGATGCTCGGGTGGGACGAAGGCGGCTACCGTCTCGGCTACGGGGCCGGGTTCTTCGACCGAACCCTGGCGAGTCTGACAAAGAAGCCCGTTGTCATCGGCGTCAGCTACGAGCTGGCGAAGATGAAGACCATCCGGCCTCAAAGCTGGGATATTCCGATGGACTGGGTTGTGACCGAGCGCGGCACCTACCGGCGCGATCCCGAAGGCCTGGTCTTCCTCGGCGAACCCGTCGCCGGCGAGCCCAGCGCGCTCACCTCTCCCGTCTGCTACGCACCCGAGGTCGACCCCCCGCATTTTGGCGGGGGAAAGGAATAATCTCAGCGCCGCCGGAGATGGGAGGTCGACCGTCGCCAGCTCACCGGCTCGGATCGGTCGATCACGTTCATCGCGGCAAGCTTTTTTTCTCCGTGCGCCACCGCGCTGCGGATGGACGGGAATCGCTCGCGAGACTCGGCGATCGTCTCGCCCGCATAGTTGACGATCCGCCATCGCCAATCGGCATCCTTCGAATTATTGAACGCCGCGACACGCATAGTGCCCGACTCCTTCTAAGAAAGGTGGCCGTGCCTGCGCGCGCTACTGTCGCCCGCTGCGACGTCAGGGCGTCGGCGCGCGCGTCACCATCAACGTTTGACCGCAGACAGAGCAGCGCCCGTGTCCGCGGTCCATCGATCCGGCGTCGACATCGAGCGCATGCTGCACGTCGAGGCGGCCGACCTGCAGCTCGACGGCAAGGCAGCCATCGCAGAAGGGCTGTCCGTTCGCCTGTCGCAAGAATTCGTCGAGAGCATCGCGCAAGCCGTTCCTTGACACGTCAACTGTCCCATCCGTCGGCGTCCTGACCGGCGAGGCGCGTGGGTGGCTGACGAGTACCCACCCATTGATTTCGACGCGTCGGGGCTCCGCCGAAACGATGCCGACGCGGGGGAGCATATCAGAATCCGGTGAGGCGCCATGTCACAATTTATATGTGGGATATATGATATATATGCTTGTGAGGGGAAGGAGGCCCGAGCGCGAATGTTCGAAAGCGAGGCGCGAGTCCTGATCATTCTGCCCCGTGACCTGGTCGATCGTGCGCGAGGGCTAGCCGGCCGGGCGACGGTATCCATGAAGCTGCCCGTGAGCTTACAGATCGTGCTCAGAGCGCTGATCGAGGAGAGCTTGAGGCGGCCGACGAATCCCGACCTCCTGGCAAATGTAGGCCGCCAGGCCGAGACGGTCCGCCGGATTCGCAGCGAGTCGCGCCGGCGGCCGACGGTGCCGCTGCGTCCTCACAGCCGGGCGAGCCGGCAGCGCTCGAGATACGGCTCATGACCGCGGCGTGGGCCGTGCCGAGCGTTGCCATCGCGCTGACCCAGGTTGCCGTCATCGCGACGTCCATCTACCTGCACCGGGCGCTGGCACACCGGTCACTGCATCTACACCCGATCGCCGACCTTGGGTTCCGGGTCGCGCTGTGGTTGACGACGGGACAGAGCCGGCAGCAATGGGTAGCGGTTCATCGCAAGCACCACACCTTCACCGATCGGCCGGGAGACCCGCACAGCCCACGCCTGCTCGGCTTCTGGCGCGTCCAGCTCTTCAACGTCGCCTACTACATGCGGGAGGCCAGAAACGCCACGACCCTCGAAGCCTTCGCCCCAGATCTCCGACCGGATCGGCTCGATCGCCTGTTTTTCTCGCGCGGGATTCTGGGCCTCGGGGTCGGGCTGAGCCTGCTCTGTATGCTCATCGGGCTGTGGCCCGGCCTCATCGCCGGGCTCATGCACGCGGTCCTCTATGTCTTCGTGATGGCGCCGCTCATCAATGCACTCGGCCACTGGCGCGGCACCAAGAACTTCGAGAACACCGCCTACAACTCGCGTGTCCTGGCCTGGATCACCGGGGGCGAGAGTCTCCACAACAATCATCACGCCCACCCCCGATCCGCGAAATTCAGCCTGCGCCGGTCGGAGTTCGATCCTTCGTGGCCGATCATCCGGTCACTGGCGGCGGTGGGCCTCCTGGTCATTTCGGGGCCGCCGGTCGCATGGGTGCGCGTCGGGGCGGGCCGGAGGACGTCATGAACGTCCTCGCCGACCGCGACTGAACGAACCCGCTGCGATGACGACAGAGGCTGGCACTCCGGATTTCCCGTGGCCCGACTTCGATCGCTGGCAAGCCATGTTCGCTGCCGCCCGGGTCTTTCCAGCTCGGTGGGATGGCCTCCACCGAGTCCCTCCGGCGCACACCCCTGAAGCGGAAGCGTACCGGCTCCGCAAACTCAGTCTGCTGGCCGAGTGGCTCGATATGCTCGAGCGCCGCACCAACGTGCGCGCGCACTTCGCCCGTCAGGGGATCCGAGCCCGAATCGTGCGCCAGGACATGCGCCCACCGTGTCCCGCGTGCGACCCCCTCAATACGCGTGAAGTGGGAGCCGAGCTCGATGCGATGCCGCCCTTTCACCCGGGCTGCCGCTGCGTGCTCGTGGCGATACCCTTGAAGTCCGCCGGCCGACGTCGGAGAGCGTACGAGCGCCCGCTCCCCTGAGGAGTCGCTCGCTAGAATCCCCTCTGTCGCATGCACACACGGTACGCCGCCCGATACGCGGCGTCGGTTGCCCCCTGGGCATCCATCCCGTGGATCTGCGGATCCTCCGATTTCGTGACGGCCGTCGTCGCTCCCGGAGGGCCCGGCGTGCTGTCACGCTCCAGGCGAGCAGCCTTCGCGTCAATCTGGTCCTTCGAGGTCGGGGAGGCGGAACGGTTCCGTGATCCCTCCCGCGCCTCCTGGTTGCAAGTGGTCATGTCGCCGATGGTCGCAACATCGGCGCGAGCGATGCCCGACGCGAGGCAAAGCGCCACGCCGAGAAGGATCGCGAGTCTACACGGCGGCGGCGGCAGCGTGCGAGACCTCATGCGCCCCGCCGAGAAAGCCGCTGGGGGGCCTCGAGTCGCCCGCGGCCCTTCACGCCCTCCTCGTGCGGGACCATCGGCTGGCCCTCGGCCGCGCGGGCAGCGCCTTGCTGTCGGCGATCAAGTTTTCCCCAACTATTCGTGTTGAAGTTATAGTGATAGACCACCCCGTCAGTGTCGAGACCGAACAGATCATTTTGCGATGCGCAGATCTGGATGAGCTTTGCCATTCGTCTCTCTCGCTCACGCGCGCGGCACACCGCCGAACCAGTCCGGGGGCGGAAAAACCGACCAGGTCGGTCGAGTCCGATTCGCCGAGCGCTGCAACGACGACGGTTGTGGAGGAGCCTGATCGCCGCGGCCACGACGCCTGATGCGTCAACCAGAAGAACAACGACGAAGGCGCCTCAGTATACATCCCGCTCGGCAGGCACGGCCGCCCCCGGAGCGTTCAGCAGTTGTATATTATGTATTTATTATATAATTTGTGCTATTATCCCAGTCGCCTGACGCTGGTTTCCTGCCCGAAGCAGTTCGTGTACAGGGTGCCTTGCGCGGCACGAAGAGGTCCCACTTCGACAACCGGAAAGGTGTCATATGAACCTGCAGGTACCGTGGTTCAAACCCGCTGCGTGGGGTGTGGTTCTGGGCTCCGTCGCAACCATGATTGTCGGCTTTGGCTGGTTGGGCTGGACCCTCGGCAGCACCGCCGAGCGTATGGCGGCAGAACGAACCAACGCCGCCGTGGTCGTCGCGCTCACGCCGGCCTGCGTCACGAGATTCATGGCGCAGCCGGGCGCCGCCGCAAAGCTCGCAGAATTTCAGAAGATCGAATCGTGGAAACAGCGCGAGTTCATCGAAGCCGGTGGATGGGCCACTCCGCGAGGGGACAAGATCCCGCACGCAGGACTGGCGACCGCGTGCGCCGAGGAGCTCGCCAAGGCCAAGACTTAGCGCCCGGCGCCCGCCCTCGAGCGGAGGCGGCTGGTCGTCGCTCGGCACGGCAGGCCCGCGCCTTCTTCGGGGCAGCCCCCGAACGTGACACCAACTGACCGCCGGTAAGTCACGTCGCGAGAGATCAACCGTCTCCCGGTGCCGCCCCGTCGGGCGACTCCCCCTCTTTCTCGAGAGCCAGGATCATTCGGGACGATGCTGGGCGGCCCCCGGCTGCTCATGTCATGCCCTGATCGGATCGAAGTACCCAGGAGGCGGAAAATGGATCGAGGAACAGCGATGATGGCAGTTATTCTGGAAATCTATGAAGGCGGCAAGGACCTGATCCCGGGGTGGGACCTGAAGGAGCAAGCGGAAGGCGCGCTGGCAACCGGCGGCATCGAGGGCCTCCGGCGCTACTACGACGCGTATCTGGCCCGTCGGGATCACCAGACAAAGGCGACCCTCGAACGCGATCGACGAAAGACTCTGGAATCGGAGCGCGAGCGCTTCATGTCGCTCTACCTGGGTGCCGCCCGATGATTGAAATAACGATCCGGCCCTAGCTTGGGAGAATCTGATGGAGCTGACGTTCAGGATTGACAGCTCGACCCGCGAAGGAACGTTCATCCGAGTCCTCCGCGACGGCGCGCCCTTAGGGAAGATCCTCGATGCCGCTGGTCTCTATCGGTTCTACGAAGGTGATCGCGAAGCGCTGGGCGGCGGCGGAGAGCTCCATGACTCGAATCTGGAGCGGCTCAAGAAGGCGATCCAGTCGAGGTACGAAGCCCGCCCACGCTGATCGATGACGGATAACGGGTTCCTACGTCCGCGAACCCTCTGTAGAACGCTCAGAGCAAAGCCGGCCCCTCAGAGCGGGTTTGGGCCGACGACTTCCCAGCGGTAGCGCTCGCGGAGTTTATTGCGCTCATCGTCGTTCGTCGGGCCTGGGCGGTGCAAGAGCTCCTCGACGTAGCCGCCGGCGGCGGCCGGAGTGTAAAGGAACAAGACGCGGCCGGTTTCGCTCCCGGTGCTCTTCCAGGCATGCGGGACGTTGCGCGGGAAGAACGCGCAGGTGCCAGGCCCGCCGACGGTAACCTCGTCGCCAATCTTGAAGGTGATCTCCCCGGCGAGCACCCAGGCGACCTCGTCGCTATCGCGGTGTAGATGGAAGAGGCTCCTGGTGCCAGCAGGCACGGTTTCCTCGAACAACATGATGCTCTGATTGGTCTCGTTGCCGAGGAGCTTCAAGGCGGCGAAACGGCCCGGCGCCGACATGTCGAGATGCTTTCCGCCGCCCGCCGGTACGACAAAACCCTTTGTCGCGGTCATCTTGGCCTCCTTCCCGATCGCGGAATGAGGATAAACGCCGGACAGCGCCGATGACAACAGCGCGGACGCGGCAGTGCGGGGACGTGGGCGAGCGTCTCGATCACGACCGCGCGATCAGATGCTCGTCGCCCGCCTTCCAGGCGACCATGACCGTCGCGCCCTCGCGGACCGCGTCAGGCGGCGCGCCCGCGATACGGATGCGTAGGCGCTGACGTCCGGCGTCGCCGATGATGAGCACGCTGTCGCCGTAGTTGACGATCACGCTGATCTTGATCACCAGGCGGTTTGGAAGCCGCGTGTCGTCCCCGACCACCTGAAGACGCTCGGGACGCACGAGCACGTCGACGGGCGCGCCCGCGAGGCGCCGGCAGGCGTCGGCATCCGCCTCGATCGGCCCGACGCCGTCGAGCTCGACGTGCCCTGGCGCACCGGAGTCGACACGGCCGGTGAAGAAGTTGCTGTCGCCGATGAACTCGCCCACGAATCGGGAGCGCGGCCGGTGATACACCTCGAGCGGCGGCGCCGTCTGCTCGAGCGTGCCGTGGCTGAAGACCGCGATGCGATCGGACATCGTCATCGCCTCGGTCTGGTCGTGGGTCACGTACACCATGGTGATGCCCACCTCGCGGTGGATGCGCTTGAGCTCGACCTGCATCTGCTCGCGTAAGTTTTTGTCGAGCGCTCCGAGCGGCTCGTCCAGCAGGAGCACGTCAGGGTTGAAGACGAGGCCCCGTGCGAGCGCGACGCGCTGCTGCTGGCCGCCGGACAGCTCGCGTGGATGCTTGTCGGCGAAGGGGCGCAGCCCGACAAGGTCGAGGATCTCGCGCACGCGCTCCGCCTGCTGCGCGCGCGGAAACGCGCGCATGCGCAGCGGAAAGGCGACGTTGCGCTCGACCGTCATGTGGGGAAACAAGGCGTAGTTCTGGAAGACGACGCCGATGTTGCGCTCGTACGGCTTGCGGCGCGTCAGATCCTCGCCGCCGAGCTCGATGACGCCGCTGCTGGGCTCCTCGAAGCCCGCGATCATCATCAGCGTCGTCGTTTTCCCCGAGCCGCTCGGGCCGAGCAGGGTGAGGAACTCGCCCTTGTCGATCTCGAGGCTGATCCCGTCGACGGCGTTGACGCGGCCGTCGTAGGACTTCACGAGACGGTCGAGCTTCAGATATGCCAGTGTCAGGCTCCGGGGCGCGGCACGATGAGCGCATCCACGACGACGCAGCCCGCGCCCGTCTCCCGCACCACGATCGGGTTCACGTCGAGCTCTGCCAGACTCTCGCGCTCGGCCCACGCGAAGTCGCCGACCGCCTCGAGCGCGCGGGCGAGCGCGCCGACGTCGCCGGGCACGCGACCGCGAAAGCCGCCGAGCAGGGTCGCGACCCGGGTCTCGGCGATCATTCCCGCCGCGTCGCCGACCCGCAGGGGCAGCAGGCGCAGCGCCACGTCGTCCAGCGCCTCGATCAGCACGCCCCCGGCACCGAACGCGAGGACGAGGCCGAAGTCGGGGTCGCGGCTGACACCGGCGAAGACCTCGAGGATCCCGTGCGCCATCTCCTGGATCAGGAACCCCGCGATGTCGTCCCGCCGGCCGAGATCGTCGACGCGGCGGGACAGCCGATCCCACGCGGCGCCCAGCTCGCTCCCGTCGCGGAGCCCGACCGCGACGAGACCCACATCCGACCGGTGCGGAATCGCGTCGGACACGACCTTCAGAGCGACGGGATAGCCGATGGTCTTCGCGGCGTCGCGCGCGTCGCCGAGCGATGCGACGACCCGCTCGCGTACGATCGAGACGCCGACCGCCGCGAGCAGGCGCTTGGCGTCGTGCTCGTGGATGGTCGGCCGCACGCGACCCCCCTGCATCGACCGGATCGCGCCTCCCGCGCCGCGCGAGGGGCGCGGCGCCGCCAGCGGCTCGCTCCAGCGCGCCAGCCGATCCACCGCCCCGAGCCCTGCACGCGTACCGCCGACGACCGCGATCCCGTGCTCGCGCAGGAACGCCGCCACGTCGCGGCGGAAGACGCCCGAACGCGTGGTCATCAGATAGAACGGCTTCGCCGACTGCTGCGCGCCCTCCGCGAGGGTCTTGCCGTACTCCAGCGCCCGCGCGGGCGAGCCCATCGGCTGGTCGTCGAACCCGTCGGTGCAGAACGCGACCGCGTCGTAGCCGGGATCGCTTCCGAGCACACGAAGGCCATGCGGGAAGTTCGTCCCGAAGTCGCCGTTGCCCCACGCGTCCAGCGGGTTGCCGTCGCCCGTGACGCGCCCGATGACGCGCTCGACCTCCGCGCGTGAGCCGGGTGCCAGCGGCGGGAGCTGAAGGTTCGCCGTGCCGGCGAGGTCGAGGATCAGCTCCGCCTGCCCGCCGGACGCCGTCATGACGGCGAGGCGACGGCCGCGCGGCCAGCGCTCCGCCTGGCAGGCCGCGATCACTTCCGTCAGCTCGTCCATGTCGGCGACCTCGATGGCGCGATGCGCGCGCAGCAGCGCCGAGAAGACGCGAGCCTCGCCGGCCAGGCCGCCGGTATGGCTGCTGATCGCGCGCCGCGTCCGGTCGCTGCGCCCGACCTTGAGGACGACGACGGGCTTGCCGCGGTCGGCCGCGCGATCGAGCGCGGCGACGAATCGCTCCGGCTGCCGCACCGTCTCGAGGAACATCGCGATCACGCGTGTCGCCGGGTCGTCGACGAGGTACTCGAGGAAGTCGACGGCCGCGACGACCGCCTCGTTCCCGGACGAGATCACCTGGCTCCAGCCGAAGCGCCGGCAATCCGTCAGCAGGCCGATGCAGATCGACCCGCTCTGCGAAATCAGCCCCACGTTGCCGGCGAGCCGAGTTGGATCGTGCACCGCCTGGATGTAGACGAGGCTCGGCACGTGAGGGCTGATCACCCCCATGCAGTTCGGCCCGCACAGCGCCATCGATGCCTCGCGACAGATCGCCGCGATCGCATCCTGCCGCGCGCGGCCCTCCGCGTCCGCTTCCGCGAACCCGCCGTCAAAGATGACGGCCGCGCCGACGCCGCGATCGGCCGCCGGCTGCATGTGCTCGAGCACGCGGGCGTGGTTCACGCAGAACGCCAGCACGTCGACGTCGAGCGGCAGGTCGGCCACCGACGGGTAGCAGCGGCGGCCGAGGACGCTCTCGTACCTCGGATTGATCGGATAGACATCGCCGCGAAAGCCGATGCCGTCGAGCGCTTCGACGACGGTGCGGCCGACCGACGGGCGCTCCGAGGCGCCGACGATCGCGATCGAGCGGGGACGCAGCAGCCGATCAAGCGGCATGGGTGCTCCTTCTACGCAGGAAGGTCGAGATCAGCACGCCGAGGACAACGGCGCTCACCAGCAGCGTCGACACGACGGCGATGACGGGGTCGGACTCCAGACGGATCGACTCGTACATCTTCTTGGGCAGCGTGACGGCGCCACGGCCGCCGATGAAGATCGACACGACCGCCTCGTTGAAGGATGAGAGAAACGCGAACAGCGCGCCGACCAGCATGCCCGGCCGCAGCACAGGCAGTGTGACGTGCACGAAGGTCCGGAACGGACCGGCCCCCGAGCTCATGGCCGCCCGTTCCAGATTTTGATCGAAGCCCTTGAGCGTGGCGGAAATGACCAGGAAGGCGACGGGGACCGCGAGCATCCCGTGGGCGACCATCACGCCGAGAAGCGTGCCCGTGAGCTTCGCCCGTCCGAGGAACCCGTAGTACGCGAGCGCGCTGACGACGTGCGGCACGATGAGCGGTGCCATGATCAGCAGATTCACGAGGGTCTTGCCCCGGAAGCGGTAGCGGACGTAGCCAAAGGCCGCGGGCACGACGAGCAGCATCGTGAAGGCCATGGCGCCCAACGCGATCGCGAAGCTGTTCAGGGTGGGCTCGAGCCACTCCTCACTGGTGAAATACTTTGCGTAGTAGCCGAGCCAGTATCCCGGCGGCGGGAACGCGAACGAGATCGCCGTGCTGAAGGACATCGGCACGACGACCAGAATCGGCGCGAGCAGGAAGAGCGCGCCGAGGACCGCGAGGAAGACCGGCAGCATCGCGCGCTCAGCCCCACAGCCGGTCAAGACCGGCGTAGTGGTTATAGATCGCGAGGACGCCGCAGGTCGCGATGAGGAGCACCACGGCGACGGCCGAGGCGAAGCCAAACGCGAGCAGCTCCTCGATCTGCTGGTTGATGAGCTGCGAGATCATCATGTCACGCGGCGTGCCCAGCAGCACCGGCGTCACGAAAAAGCCGAGGCACGTAACGAACACGAGGAGGCTACCGTTGACGACGCCGGGCAGGCTCAGCGGCAGGAACACCTCGCGGAACGCCGCCGCGGGGCGCGCCCCCAGACTGGCCGCCGCCTTCAGGTGGTTCGCATCGATCTTCCGCATCGCCGCGTAGAGGGCCAGGATCATGTACGGCAGCAAGATATGCGTCATCCCCAGCGTCGAGCCGAACGTGCTGAAGAGGAGCTGCGGCGCTTTGCCGAGCCCGAGCGCCCCATATGCTCCCGCCACCGGCCCCTTGCTGCCGAGGATCACGAGCCACGCGTAGGTGCGGACCAGGAACCCGGTCCAGAAGCTCATCGCGACGATCGTGAGGAGCAGCGTCGACACCCAGCCGGCGCGCCGCGCCATTACGTACGCGACGGGATAGCCAATGACCAGGCAGAGCGCCGTAACGATCAGCGAGGTCACGAACGTGTTGACCATCACGCGTGTGTAGACGGGCACCGTGAAGATGCGCTCATAGTGCGCGAGCGATAGCCGGGGATCGGTGACACTCAGCAGGAGCACGTAGCCGATGGGCACCACGAAGAGCAGCACGAGGGCGAGGCATGCCGGGCCGAGGAGGAGCCACGGGGTCGCGTTCCTCCGGGCGGCGCCGACGAGGCTCTCGGGACGGACCGCGGCGGCGTTCAGCTCGCCAGCCACTGGGTGAAGCGTTCCTGGATCTTGGCGGTCTGGTCCGCCTCGGCGACGGTGTCCGGCTTGATCGCGACCTTGACGTTCTCCGGATACGTCGGCAATTGTCGCGACACCTCGGGTGAGATGTGCTTGAACGCGTCGGGGTTCGTCGGGCCGTAGTACAGCTTGTTCGCGAAGTCGGCCTGCGGCTTCGGCTGGACGGCGAACTGGAGAAATTCCCAGGCGAGCTTCCGGTTCGGCGCGCCCTTCGCCACGCCCCACATCGTCGTCGTGATCGTGGCGCCGGGCCACACGAGCTCAACGGGATGGCCCTGCTGCTGGAGCTCGCTGGCGCGCGCGTTCCACATCACGATCATGTCGACTTCACCGTCACGGAGGAGCTGCTGGGACTGGTTGCCCTGCGTCCACCAGACCTTGATGTGGGGCTTGATCTGGTCGAGCTTGCGGAAGGCGCGGTCGACGTCGAGCGGGAACACCTTGTCGACGGGCACGCCGTCCGGGACGAGCGCGAACTGCACCGTGCGCACGGCGTTGTTGAGCATCGCGCGGTTGCCCGGGAACTTCTTGACGTCCCAGAAGTCGGCCCAGCTCTTCGGTCCGCCCTGCGGGAACTTGTCCCGGCGGTAGGCGAGGTTCGTGCCGAGGGCGCAGTAGGCGAGGCCGCTGGCGTACACGGCGTTCGGGAACAGCTTCTCCTTCTTCACGACTGTCCAGTCGACCGGCTCCACCAGACCTTCGCGCTCGGCGCGGAGGAGATCGGCCTGGGTGATCGCCGTGCTGTCCCATTCGTAGTTGCCGCTCTGGACCTGAGCCTTCAGCTTGGCGTAGGACACCGGAGCGACCGTGCGCACGCGGATGCCCGTCTGCTCGGTGAACGGCTTGAAGAAGGCGGCTTCCTCCGCGGCCGTCCAGCTGCCGCCCCACGTGTTGACGTAGATCGTGCGCGCTTGGGCCGTCGCGCGGTCAGTGACGATCAGCGGTCCGGCGGACGCCGCCGTTGCCGTGGCAGCGAGTCCCTTGAGGAGCGTGCGACGTCGCATGGTGGTCCTCCATGGCGGGCCGATGCGCAAGGGAGCGGGCGGCCGCCGTGCGATGGCTATTCGACGACGTATGCCTCGACAGGGTCGAGATTCTATCGCAGGCTCCGTGGATGTAGGCCGGTAAGTAGGCCCTACCGGCCTCCTGCACCCTTATATACGACCAGCGACTCTGGGCGTACAGCGGGGATCTCGAATCCGAGAGCGCCGCGTAAGTCGCGACGGCGAGCACTTTGCTACCGGCGTTGGAT
>Ga0137409_10004144_pt1 | contig 15263 bp, 7 predicted proteins | sample CZODoug1_16funga_FD_122059 | JGI IMG/M metagenome (GOLD analysis project Ga0137409, IMG submission 122059) | Vadose zone soil fungal communities from Angelo Coast Range Reserve, California, USA - CZODoug1_16fungal (Hybrid Assembly) | ecosystem: Environmental > Terrestrial > Soil > Vadose zone... | reverse complement strand
TGGTATATTTGCATCGGGTCGGCATCGATCGTTGGCAGATCGCCAATCTCGACCAGACCGTTCGTCTGTTGTATGCGCGCCTCGAGATCCGACATCACTTCCTTCACTATTAGATTCAGATTCACCATAGCGAATGGCTTAGCCATCGAAGTGACGCGGGAGAAGGCGAGCAGGTCATTGATTAGGGTACGCATGCGTTCCCCTGCGGCGATGATCCTGTCCAGAGTATCCTTTTCATCGACGCCGATCTTATTGCCCATAGACACCTTCAGCTCGTCGGCGAATGACTGGATCTTGCGCAGCGGTTCCTGAAGATCGTGTGAAGCCACCGAAGCGAAGTCCTGCAACTCTGAATTGCTGCGTTCGAGTTCGGCGGACGATTTTTTTAGTTTCTCCTCCACCAGGTGGCGCTGGGTAATGTCTCGCGCTACGGAAAAAATTAATTGCTCGTTCTCCGACCACGACGCCGCCCACATGACGTGTACATGCGAGCCATCTTTATGCAAATAGCGGTTCTCGAAGTCTGCGGTCTTTTCGCCGGCCATTATCTTTGACGCCACCTCGTTAGTCTTTGGAATGTCTTCGGGAACGACCAGATCAATGTATTGGCGGCCAATTAGTTCTTGCTGGCTGTAGCCCCAGAGTTGCTGACAGGCTGGATTCACGCTGACAAACCTGCCTTCGACATCAACCGTACAGATGACATCCACCGCGCTGTCTAAGAGGAGCCGCTCTTTTTCCAATGCTGCGGACAGCGCCGTCTCAGCGCCTATTCGCTCCGCAACCTCACGCTTTAATTCCGTGTTTGTGGACTCAAGCTCCGCTGTTCTCTCAGTGACGCGCTGTTCGAGGGTCGCATTCAGCTTGTGGATTTCGGCAAGCATTTCGTTGAATGCATCGGTCAATAATCCTAATTCATCATCGCCCAGTTTCTTGGCGCGGACAGAAAAATCCCGCTGTTCGGAAATAGACTTCGCGGTTCCAGCCAAAGCGAGGATGGGTTGTGAGATCTGTTGTTGCAGCTTTCTGGAAAGCACATAACCCACCAGCAAGGCAATCGTCATCACCGCCCCCGCAATGCCGATCGAGGCGGACAACCATTCACGCATGACCGTCCCTCTGTCATATTTGAGGTAGAGTGTGCCAAGTCTCTTGTCACCCTGCATCACCGGTTGGAATCCGCCCAGAAACTCACCTTCGAATTGAAAACCATCTTTTTGTGGAGCCACGGGCAGGGAGCCGTCGGACACGTTTACGGGATACTTCGAAAACAGTTTTCCATTCTCGTCGTAGAGGGCGGCGGCGGTGATGTAGCGCTCCACTTTGAGGGCAGACAAAATCTCTTCCGCGTCATTCTGGTTGGCGAAGGCCAGTGCGGCCGTGCTGTTGGCGGCGATGATTTTTCCGACCGTGGAAAGCTGCCGCACCGTGGCTTGCCGGAGCCTCAGATACTCGTACGTGAAAACCGACACGATCATCAGCACCAACACGACCGTGCTGGTCAACAAACTGATAGCAATCAACTTCCGCCGGATTGGTATGTTCTTGAGTAGCATGGCTCAATCCCGTCCTGAACTAACGATTTCTGCCGCCCGCAGGAGCTTGGAGCTGATTGTCAAATTGGCGCCCCTGGCGGCCTCCAAGTTGATTCTGAAGCGAATCTTGTTATTTTCGGTGACGAAACGAATCATTCCGCCGCGTAGAGCAAAGTTTTCAATATCGCCCACCGTTAGAATGTTCCGACCTTTCAAATACTGGACGATCTGGTCCAGCCGGTTGGCTTCCGACTGGCTGACGAACAGAATGTGGCAGGTCCTGATCTCCCCAACTTGACGAAAGCGCCGCACGACCAACGGGTGATTGCCCACTCTTTCCCCGCGCACAAGTTCGTCCAAGTAACCACCAAACGGGTCTTCTCCGAGGACGCCAATAACCAGAGGTTGGCTTCCGGGAAGTGCACCCGCCGGCCACTCTATAAATTGGGAAAAGTTATAGAGGAAGGCGGCTTTGACCTGATACTCCTTGGAAACTGATTGCGCAGACACATCTAGTGCGCCTGAAAACAACAACGCGAAGGCGACCAGCCACGTCCGGAGCGCTGACTTGCCTTGCCAGCCTGTTGCCGGATCCATTGTTTGGCTCAATATCTCCATGTGACCTTTCCGTAGACACTGCGCACGATTTCCTCCCGGGGATTCGAGCCGGAAATGACATATTCGAGATGGTGGTCGTGCAAAAGGTTTTGTCCGACGATGGAGAGCTCCAGATCCTTATGGGGATGCCAGCCTAAACGCAGATCCAACTCGAAATAGTTTGGGACCGTGGCGGGAACACGGTTCTTGTTGAAACGAAACGAGTCGACCCAGCGCAAGCCTGCGTCCAATTCGATCTTTTTTGGCAAATCCATCGAGGAGCGGATGGAGAATTGGTGTTCGGGATCGGCCGTTTCGTTGAGTGCATTATTGAAATCCCGGTGGCCAGACTTCACGTGGATATCTTCCTTGAGAAAGTTATAACCGCCATGCAGCCGCCACCAGTCGAGCGCCTGGTAATTAACGCTCAACTCAATTCCGTAAGTTTGTCCTTCGAGGTTATTTTCGTAGAAGAGAGGAAGGCCGAAGCGGGCGGGAGGTGGACTAACGCTCGTGCTCCGCACATTGTCATAGACGTTGTAAAAAGTCGAGATCGAGCCGGAAACCTTTGGACCAAGTTGGGCGCGGTAGCCTAGTTCGTAGGCAATCACCGTCTCTGATTTGAAGTTAGCCCCGCCGATTAGAATGTTGTTCACGATCGGAGCAAAAGCCGGAGTAGGCAACCTGATGTCGCGGTCAACGCGTGATGGCGCGCGGATCGCTCGCGAAATCGCCGCCCAAATCGTCTGCCGCCCGGTTGGCGTCCAGGCGAGTCTCGCACTCGGTTCGAATTCAAATCCGGTGTAGCTGATGTGTTCGACCTTCGTTCCCAGAGTGAGGGATAGTCTATTCGTAAGCATGAGCTCATCCTGCGCAAATCCACTGAGCTGATGGTGATTCAGAGTCGCAGGCAAGAAAGCCAGAGCCGGAGCATTCTCGACCACGTCGTGTGTGAACCGATAACCCAACCCCCAAACAAACTGATTGCGCTCACCCAGGTGGAAGCGGTGCTGGAAATCCAGATCGTAAGTGTCGAGGTCGTCTATTAAAGTGCCGGCCGGCGCAAATGCGTTTCCAGGAGCGGGAAGGTTCAGATGGGTGCGATCATAGTAAAAGTGCAGGCTCAGGCTGGAACTATCTGCAAAAGTGTGCGACCAGCGGCCCAGGATGTTGCCGCCGCTGAACCTGCTATTTCTTCCCTGAGAAAGATTCTCATCACCGCTGTAAACATCGCCCTGCAAAGTTAGCGCATTCCGCGAAGAGGGTGTTGCATCAATGTGGAATCCGCCGCGCCCCATCCTCCATGAGTCCTGTGCTTCGTTTCCGTTAGGGAGTACTTGATTGCCGCGGTCGAAAAACTTGCCGTAAACCCGGAAAGAAACATTGGGCGCCAACTTTCCGCCATAACGCACCCCGACGAAATCCCGCAACTGCGTGCCGCCACCGCTTTCCACATAAAAGCCTTGCGTATCTTTTGCGCTTTTGCTGATGACATTGATGATGCCATTGACCGCATTCGCGCCCCAGAGTGTCCCTCCCGGCCCGCTGACAACTTCGATACGATCAACATCCTCCAGCAAATAATCCAGTTGATCCCAAAACACACCGGAGTAGAGCGGTGTATAAACGCTTCGCCCATCCACTAAAACGAGAAGTTTGTTAGCCAGATCGGTGTTGAACCCACGCGCGCTGATGGCCCAGCTGTGGGAAGTCTTCTGCGCAACAGTCAAATTGTCCGCCAACCGCAACGCGTCAGGAATGCTCGACGCGCCAGAACGACGAATATCGTCTCCGGTGATAACTTGTATCGCGGCTGGTGCCTCTATGTAGGGCTCCGGTTTTTTAGCTACCGATGTCACATCTAGATCCATCAATTCCGTCAAGGTCAATTTTTTTAAAGCGATTGGAGATCGTTTTGTGTTCGGCGCTTGGGCAAAGGAGAGACCGGCAAAAAAGATTAGACTAATTACTACGAGAGCCTGTATCGAAGCGAACCTGAAGAGGTTGAGGAGAGACATCTCACCAAGGACATTTCTAAGCAAAGCAGAACCCAAGGTAGATCTATCAGTCGTTTTCCGCACTGCATCATCGGCTTCGACCAGTAGGTTGTCTTTGATGCCTGTTGCTTCCAGATTCATTCATGCCTCCGTCTTGTTTTGGGATTCCTGTCACCGAGGCCCAACAATCGTGTTTGTGAAATGCGATTCCTGTGTTCATTTCTTCTAAAACTTGTCAGCTTACTCAGACTGGCAAAGGCAGGAGAAGATATGCGGGCGAAAAGGGGCGGGAGCGACTAGGTGGCCCGGGCATAAGGCCCCAATTTGAGTCGACGCAGCAGCCTTAGGCTGCGTACTTCGGTTACAGCATTAGTTGTGCCAAGAGAAAAAAATAACCGGCGGAAGATTTGGCTCAGGCGCGAGACGGTGCGGAAGTCTTTAAGATCAAGCCATTGACCTTAAAGCCCAGCACTCAGAGATCGACTTCTTTTTCGTCGCCGTCCTCATTCAAGTTGTTCGACTTGATAAATCACGCGTCTCTATCTCCGTTGTCCGTCGCCGGCAAAACAATCCGCACGGTGGTGCCCTTCCCCGGCAAGCTCTCGATATCAATAGTTCCCCGATGTTCTTCGACCGTCCGACGGCAGATGGGCAATCCGAGTCCAGTTCCTTTGCCTTCCGGTTTTGTCGTAAAGAATGGCTCCCAGAGTTTTGTCAGGTTCTCGGGCGCAACGCCGACGCCGCTATCCGAAAATTCGATCATTATGGCCGGAACACCAGTCTCCAGGGCATGGTGCTTTGCGCGCACAGTGAGTGTGCCGCCGTTAAGCATGGCATCGCTGGCATTCGTCAGAAGGTTCAGAAAAACTTGCCGCAACTGCTGTCGATCAGCCTGCACACTCGGCAAATCGTTTGCAAAATCTGTTGCCAGAGTTATCCCGTGACTGCGCAAATGGTAGTTAATGAATTGAAGCGAATTCTGCACTTCTTCGACGATGTTTATGGTTGAGGTTTGCTGGTGACTACGACGACTAAACAGCAAGAGATTGCTCACGAGTGAGGCCATGCGTTCAACTTCCTGTTCAATTACCAGCAGCGATGCATGAGCGGGATCGCCGGTCGCCAGCCGGCCAATAAGAACTTCGGCGTGCAGTGAGATGGTGGCCAGCGGATTATTCAACTCGTGAGCGATGCTCGCTGCCAGCTCACCCATCGTGGCGAGTTTTGAAGCCTGCCAAAGTTGCTGGGTCATGGACGTCAGCTCGTGCGTTTTGATTTGTAGCTCGGCAAGCGCTCCCTCCAGGCTTTGGTTCGTCCGCCGCAACTCCTCTTCAGCCAGCTTGCGCTCAGTGATGTCCCGGATGTTGCACTGGATTACGCGGCTCTCACCCGCCAGATAAGTATTACTCACAAATTCCACCTGTCTTACATCTCCCTCGCGACTTTGGAGCGGCAGGTTTTCGTAACGTATGTACCCTTGTTGGCGCAATTCGGCGAAGGCGCGTCTTGAAGCGATGATGTCTTTGAAAGCGCCTATTTCCCAGAGTTCCTTCCCCAGAAGCTGCTCTTTGGAATAGCCCAGTCTCTCGATTAGATAGGGGTTCACATCAACAATTTGCCCGCTGTCGGCGTCGAGAATAAGAATGCCGTCCTTCGCAGATTCAAACAGCCGCCGGTAGCGCAGTTCTGAACTCTGTCGTGCCTCCTGAATGAGTTTGCGTTCAGTGATATCTCTGTTGGACAAGAGGATGAATTTGACACGCCCTTGACCATTCAGGATAACTCGCGACGAAATATCCACCTGAATCAGAGAGCCGTCTTTTCTTCTGCGAAGCGACTCGAAGGTCGACCGGCCGGAAGCCAACACTTCCTTGAATGCTTTCTCTTCTTCTTCAATTCGGTCGGCGGGAATTATCAGCTCAACAAGCTTGCGACCAATGGCTTCATCTCTGCTGTAGCCGAATGTATTCTCAGCACCTCTATTCCAATAAACCAGAGTCCCCTCCGGCGAGAGCGCGATCATGGCATCCGGCGAGTTGTCGAGCAGTTCAATTGCGATGTCCGAGTTTTGGGCCAACATTCTTGTGTTCTTGGTTACTGAAGACTGAAGAAGGACGCCACTTTCGCCCCAAGGCAGCGTCCTTCTTCGTGGCGCGTGTCCTCTCATTCCAAGGTCACGCGATTTGAAAATCTTCCTTGCCGGTCTTGCGTCGCGCGGTCGTCGCGGGAAGGGCGACCGTCGGGTCACGATTCGTTCCTCGCTCTCCCGTGGTTCGGATGTTTGGAAAAGGACGCCACCCTCGCCCCAAGGAAGCGTCCTTCTCCACACGCGCGCACCGGCCTATGGTTCAGGCGGGCACGCGATCTTGTAAAATATCTGGTCCATAAGATGGTCTCTTATTCATTTTGCTAAATGGCGACGGCGACACTGGCCTTGCTAAAGCGCCCTCTCACCAGGTTCAGAACGTCCTGGGCCAGAAACGGCTTGAAGAGCACCGGGAAGTCGCGCTCTTTGCAGAGAGCCTGCAACCTATCGGAAAAACCGCCGCCGGTCATCAAAATCACGTGGGTCAGTGGCGCCAGCGCCTGAAACTCCAGACCAAGCTTGAGACCGTCGTCGTCACCGAGCATGTAATCGAGTAAGACAACGTCCGGCCGCCGCTGATAAAAAGCCAACCGCGCCTGCGGACCATCCTCCGCGATCAAGATCTCCCACCGTTCCTCTCTCAACTGGCCCGCGAGAAAGAAAAGCAGGTCGTGGTTGTCGTCCACAATTAGAATAGTCGGCCTTTGCCGCGCGACAGGCTGTTTGCCGCCGCTGCACTTGATGGCAAGATTTTCGTTGTCGTCGTTTACCGAAACAGTCACCTGCGCGCCCGGACGAATCTCACCACGGGCCACCATGGTCGCCAGCGGCTGCGTTAGCTGGCGGTGAATCGTGCGCTTGAGTTCACGCGCGCCATATTCCTGGCTGATTCCCCGGCGCAACAAAAACTCTCTTGCCGGCTGGGCGATCTCGATGGAGAAATACCGGTCTCCGAGCCGCAAGTTGACGTGCTCCTGCAACGCGCGCAGATCGTGATCGAGAATTATCTCGATCGCTTCCGCGTCAAGCGGGTTGTAAGTGACTACCGCGTCGATGCGATTAACAAACTCCGGCGAGAAACGTTTTCTGACAGCGCCCAGCGCGATGCTTTCAAGTCTGGCAGTGAGTTCGATCTGCGATTTTGGCGTCGGGCTCTGAAAACCAATGTTGGGGTTGATCTCTTTCATCATCTCCCGGGCGCCCAGGTTGCTCGTGAAAAAGATCAGACTCTTTTCGAAGTTGACGCTGGTGTTGTCACCCAGCCGCAGGATTCCTTTGTCGAGAATACCGAGTAGGAGTTTGGTGATTGAATGGGCAGCTTTCTCGATTTCGTCAAACAGGACCAGCGCCAGGTCACAGCCGGGGCTGGTGACGTCCGTCAACTGCTGCTGGGTCAGCAGGGGAGTCGTTTCGCGATGACCGAGATAACCGGGAGGAGCCCCAACAAGTTTGGCTGTCTCATGCTCCATCTGAAACTCGCCGCAATCTATTTTGAGAATTTTCTTTTCGTCGCCGTGCAGCAGCTCGGCAATCGCTTCGACAGTTTTCGTTTTGCCGGTGCCGGTTGGTCCCAGCAGCAGGAAGACGCCCGCTGGTCTGCCCGCCGGAGCCAGGCCCGATTGATACATGTAGACGTAAGGAACAATGGCTTTGGTGGCCGCCGATTGGCCCACAACCTTCTGCGATAACAACGTCACCAGATCGGATGGCAACGCGGCAGGTTGCGCTTGCGATAACGACTGTTCCCTGAGAATCCGGGTTTCCATCGATCCAGCTTGCTGTGAATTCTGCGCGGGACGTGTTCCATCGATTGGAACCAGCGCTAAGAGTTGTACCAACAGGATCGTCGGGTAGTTCATCGTCGAAGCTGTTGGGAATGTCTTTCAGCGAGAGTCTTGAAGCATGTAAGTTTCAAAAACTCAAACTCCGGGAACGCCCAGCTATCACTATGAGAAAGACTTCCAATTTGGATGGCCTAATACTTGAGTCGCGTGCTGTGGGCGGTACACGCGCGGGACAAATAAGTGGTGATCCGCTGGTCGGCAGCGTACCGCTATGTGACGTGTCGCACAATCAGGAAGTTCCTGAGAGGTTGTCAGCAAAAGCCTGACAGGGGACCAGGCAGCGCTCGAAGTGGTTTCTGCGCCGCTTATTCATCAAGCTTTACCAAACCCATGCGCAGGGCGTAACGGACCAGGCCGGCAACGTCGTGAATGTTTAGTCGTTCCATTATCTGGGCGCGATGCGTCTCAACAGTTTTCACGCTAATGTTCAAACGACGAGCGATCTCTTTTGTCGCGTGGCCTTCGGCGATCATCTTCAATACTTCGCCCTGGCGCGGTGTCAGCTCGGAAAAAAAGGCGCGCGGATCTTCCAGATACTTCAAGATGGCTTGTCTTGATAGTTCCGCTGCGAGGTAACTTTCTCCCCTGGCGACCGTCGTGATTGCCAGTTCCAGTTCGGTGCTGGCTGCAGTTTTCGCCAGGCAACCGGCCGCGCCCGAGCGTAATGCCTGTACGGCGTGCTCTTCATTCTCATATTGGGTGAGGACGATCACGCGGACGGCGGGGAATTTCTCTACGACTTCTTTCAATAAGTCGAGCCCACTCAATCCCGGCATCGGAACATCGAGTAATACAATTTGCGGTTGGAAGTCCTTGATTAATTCCAGTGTTTGTTCGCTGTTCGCCGCCTCGGCAACCTCCACCTCTTCAATTCGCTCGAGCAAAGCACGAATACCGGCACGGACCAGAGCGCGATGCTCCGAGAGTAAAACGCGTATTGATCTTGGCGCGGGGTCTGCCTTTACTGGTTTTGATCCGGATGAAGGATAGGGTTTCGGCATTTCAAGTTCAGACGTGAGGACAGACAGATCGTGAAACCTGAGGACCGATCTTCGTACCTGCACCTGCTGCAACCTTTGAAAACTACTGCAATACTTCTGACGTTACAATCGGGGAAAACCTGATAGCTTGACAGGCCCGGGCCATTGCTCATCCCCACCAACGCTAACTCCAAAACAGATTTTTGGCTTCGTTGCCAGCATACAGATCGAATCAACCAGCGAATATCAGCGTAAGTTGGATTTTGATGTAGGGCTGCGACCGATTAGTCTGTAACGGTTTGCCTGACGCGGTTGGTCGGCAGGGTGAAGTGAAGCCTGGTCCATTGTTACTCGACCAGCCCACTCCGAATTGCGTAATGCGTGAGTTCTGCGTTTGTCTTCATTCGCATTTTTTCCAAAAGCCGCGCCCGATAGGTACTGATGGTCTTATCGCTAAGCGAGAGCAGGTCAGCAATCTCTTTTACTGTCTTGCCCGAGGCAATCAAGCGCAGCACTTCAAACTCACGATCGGAAAGAGTTTCATGTGGTGGACCATCCATGCCCCTTTGCAGATCAACGATTAGTTTCTCGGCGAGAGCCGCACTTACATACTTGCCGCCTGCCATGACTCTATTAATCGCATTGAGCAGTTCCGCGCGTGAACTGTCTTTGGTGACATAGCCGGAGGCGCCGGCTTTGAACGCCCGGCGCGCATATTGTTCTTCCGCGTGCATCGTGAGAATCAGCACCCGCAGCCGCGGCCGGATCTCGCGAATCCTTGTCAAGTCCGTTTCTGCCGCCACCGAGTGAAATGTCCAGCACCACCAGATCCCAGTTTTCTTCGCGAACCACCTTGAGCACTTCCTCGGCGGTCTCGGCTTCTCCGAAACTGGTTTCCTCCGGTTGATCCTCGAATATTTTCTTGACGCCATTCCGGACGACGGCGTGATCGTCGGCTATGAGAATTCTTTTCATTGCTTTACACCAGGTGCGTTAGGGAGCCCGGCGGCTAAACGTTAACTGTCTCCGACTAGCGCGTCGCCTTCAAGACCCTTTCCTGTCCTGAAAGCGGCACTCGGACAATAACTACCGTTCCTTTTCCTGCCACTCCTTGAATGTCTATCTCACCTCCGATGAGGTAGGCGCGTTCGCGCATTCCCAGGATTCCCAGCGATTGCTGCTCTGACTTCTCCTGCTCGGTAATGCCCTTGCCGTCATCGCTGATCGACAGGACGAAATAGTTGTCGTCTTTCTTCAGCTTGATGTCGACCCGGGTGGCCTGCGCGTGACGAAGGATGTTGGTCAGCGTTTCCTGGAAGATGCGGAAGACAGCCGTTGATTGCTCTTCGGTCAATTCAACTTTTTCCAACGAGCAATCCCAAACGCAAACGATTCCGGTGCGCGCCTGAAACTGCTGGGCCTGCCATTCGATTGCTGCTACCAACCCGAGATCGTCAAGCACGCTGGGGCGCAAGTCTGAGGCGATCCGGCGAAGAGCACTGATAGCCTTATCATCCAGGTTCATCAGCGCAGACAACTTTTCTCGCACCGCAGCTAGTTGCGACTGATCGACTGGCGTCGAGAGGGTTTTTTGGATTTCCTCCAGATCCCATTTCAAACTGGTCAACATCGAGCCGAGTTCATCATGAATCTCACGCGCGATGCGGATGCTTTCTTCCTCTCTTGCTGATCTAAGTCTGGCCGTCAGCGCGCGCAACTGTTCGCTGGTTGTCTTGAGTTTCTCCTCAGCCCGCTTGCGCTCGGTAATATCTTCAGCGATTCCAGCGACCCGATAGAAGCGCCCTGACTCATCTCTAATGGGAAATCCACGATCCCGTATATGGCGGATCGATCCCTCCGGCCGGACCACGCGATACTCAACTTCGAAGCCCTGCTCGCGATCCCTCTCGACAATCGCGACCACATTGGGGCGGTCCTCAGGGTGGATGGCAGCGAAAAACGAGCGCGGCTCTCGATATAAACTTTCGCGGGACTGTCCCCAGACAGCCTCGTACGCGGGACTGATGTAGAGCATTTTGCTCAAGTCGGCTGTTGTCAACCAGAACACTTCCCGAATATTTTCGGCCATTTGCCGGAATTGTTCCTCACTCTTTCGTAGCGCCGCCTCGGCACGTTTGCGTTCGACGGCAGCGGCGAAGATTTCTCCGACGAGGCGCAGTCGCGCTACCATCGCGTCAGGCCAGTCGTGATAGGTTATTATTGAGGTGAATGTAATTGCACAGATGACCGATCCGCCCATTAGCACGGGGATGTTCAGTCCCGACTTGACTCCAAGCTTGGCCGCATATTCCTTTTCCTTCGCAGCCTCCTCAGGCATGTCATCAGGGATGCGCGACCACTTGACGATAACCCCTCGACGCAGCTGGTCCGTGATCCAGGGAAATTGCTCCTTCATTCCGATGGGCGGCGGCGGCAGGGGTTCGATTCCGGGAACTGTGTATGAATGACTTCGGTAAAGCGTCGTCCAATCCTCCCCGAACTGAAAGAAGGAGGCCCGATCCACACCCAGAAACTCGGCGAGAGTTTGAAGCCACTTATCTATCTCAAGATCAACTTCATTGGTCGTTAAGTTTGCGAATGCGGCTGAGAGTTCGGTCAGCAGCGTCTCAAAACGCAAGCGTTCGTCGAGCGCCTCCTCCGCCTGCTTGCGCTCGGTAATGTCTTTGCCAATGCCAATGCTCGTCCCATCTGACAGGTGGACCCTGACAAAGGTCGTATCTATCACCCGCCCATCCCTCACTCGGGTTTTGAAGTCGGCCCACTTACCTTTGGCTTCGGCCACGAACTTGAGGACCTCTTGGCGATACTGCGGGTCAGGATAGCACTCGGCAAAGATATCCAGGTTCTGCTGCCGGATTTCCTCCAGCGACCAGCCCAGCGTGCGCTCCCATTCACGATTGACCAGCTTGATGTGGCCATCCGCTTCGACGAAGTTGATCATGACGGGAATATGATCGAAGATCTTTTGGAGGATCTCCTTCTGCCGCCGGAGCTCATCTTCAGCCTGCTTGCGCTCGGTGATCTCCTTCCTGAGCTCTTCATTCGCTACTCCAAGTTCGTTAGTTCGGTCAATGACTCGTTGCTCGAGCGCTTCATTTAGTCTGCTTATTTCGGCCTTGGCCTGCTTAAGCTCAGGAGTTTCGACTACTTCCCACTCCCCTTGTCTTCTTGCTATTACAAACTGGTGCGCCTGCACAACGTCGAGTACCGCAGCAGCTCCGCTCTTCGCCAGCGGATAGGTGCACAACACGGTCATGGGCTGAGCGGTAACCCAATCGTTAACCTGTTTTTCGTAGGCAAAAAAATCTTTCCAATCCTTCTCAGCCAGCCAGAACGTATCCCCCGAAGCTCGCAGTCCGTCGTACCCTCGCGCCAATGCTCGTTTGAGTCTTGCGTCCCACGCGTTCTTTACCCTTTCTAGATTCAACACATTTTTTTCGAAATACCAGTCACGCCCGTTGAGGACTTCAATGTTCCCAGCCGCGAGGTGGCGGCCGAAATCGGGCACAGCTTGTGCCAACGCTCCTTTGGCCTCTTCGACGGTAATCAGCTCGGAGTCCGAGATCACCCATAGGCAGTACTCTTTGCTTTCCAACCCGGCCTTGAAATATGGAACGAGAGTGTCGAGCAGGTCCTGTTTCGTCTCGTAGAAGTGACAGAAGTGCGTACCCCAGGGAACGTCGCCGACAACGCTGATTCCTGTCTTCCTAAACGCCGAAGCCATCGCGCCCACCTCCTTGTGTCAGCTTAGCGCGTCATTTTCAAAACCCTGTCGTGGCCGGAGATTGGTATGCGTACGGTAACCACCGTTCCTTTTCCCTCGACCCCCTCAATATCGATCTCGGCGCCTATGAGGTGAGCGCGTTCTGTCATCCCGAGGATTCCCAGCGATTGCTGCTCTGACTTCTCCTGCTCGGTGATGCCCTTGCCGTTATCGCTGATCGACAGGACGAAATAGTTGTCGTCTTTCTTGATCTTGATATCAACGCGGGTGGCCTGCGCGTGACGAAGGATGTTGGTCAGCGCTTCCTGGAAGATGCGGAAGACAGCCGTTGATTGCTCTTCGGTCAACTCAACTTTTTCCAGCGAACAATCGCAAACGCTAACGATTCCGGTGCGCGCCTGAAACTGCTGGGCCTGCCACTCGATTGCCGCCACCAACCCGAGATCGTCAAGCACGCTTGGTCGTAACTCGGAAGCGATCCTGCGGACCGCCATAATCGCCAAATCAGCCAGCTTGATCGGCGTCTGCAACTTTTCCCGTGTCGCCGCGATTGATGCCGGCCCGAACGGGGTTGAGAGCAGCTTATCTATCTCCTCCAGATCCCATTTCAGGCCAGTCAGGGCCGAGCCCAGCTCGTCATGGATCTCACGCGCGATGCGAGTTCCTTCCTCTTCCCTGGCTGACTGCAGCCGCGCGGACAGAGCGCGCAACTGCTCGCTGCTCGCTCTGACTTTCTCTTCGGCGGCCCTGCGCTCCGTAATATCTCTGACTGTCCCCTGCACGGCGACGGCTGCACCGTTTTCATAGATCATGTGGCTGCTTACCTCGACGGCCACGCGACGCTTATCCTTTGTTATCACTTCAGCCTCGTAAGTGGTTTCACCTTCGTCGATCAACTTGCGACACAACTGCTCCCGAATTTTCTCCACCTCTTCCGGAGGCACAAAGTTGGTAAAGCTCTTGCCCAGAATCTCGGCCCGGGAATAGCCAGTCAGTTTCTCGCCGGCGCGATTCACCGATATATACTTGCCGTTGAGATCGTGGACGTAAATTCCATCCTTGGCATTTTCAAACAACTCACGGTAACGCTCTTCACTTTCGCGCAATGCCTGCTCCGCCAGTTTGCGGGCCGTGACGTCCTGGGTAGTGCCTTCGTAGTAAAGTAGATTTCCCTCGCTATCGCGCACGGCGCGAACATTGTCTGACAACCAAATCGTACTACCGTCTTTGCGATAATCTTCATACTCAAAGTCGCGCACCACCCCTTCTTCGGTGAGCCGCCGGAAGAATTCGTCATGGCGACTCCGATCAACGTACTGCTGCTTTGAAGGGTCAGATCGTTCGCGAATGAGCTCCTCGGGAGAATTGAATCCCAACATGCGCGCCAGGGCAGGATTGGCGGAAATGTATCCGCCGCTGGGCTTGGTTTGAAAGATGCCTTCAACGGCGTTCTCATAAATGTCGCGATACTTTCGCTCGGCATTGCGCAGCGCCTCTTCGGCATGCTTGTGCTCGGTGATGTCTTGAGCCGTTCCGAAGAGCCGAATGACCTGGCCTGCCTCATCCCGGGTGGCGTATCCGACCTCGCGGATTATCCTCGTTTGGTCGTTTGGAGTGATGATGCGGTATTCGATATCGAAGGGTGACCCCTCGATTCTTGTCTGGGCGTTGGTCCGGAGAACTCGTGCTTGATCGTCGGGATGGACACGACTCACAAATGATTCATAGCGGCCATCAAAGTCCAGGTTTTCAATCTCAAAAATCCGATACAGTTCATCCGACCACGTAACCTTGTTGGTGCGCACGTTAAGAATCCAATTTCCGATTTTTGCCACCCGCTGCGCTTCAACGAGGTCTGCCGCGCGCTCTCGCAGCTCCTGCTCCACGCGCCTGCGCTCAGCGATCTCTCTTCTCAGTTCTTCATTCGCTGCAGCAAGTTCTCCGGTTCGCTCAATGACTCGTTGCTCCAGCTCTTCATTGAGTCTGTTTATTTCGGCCTTGGCCTGTATTAGCTCCGGCGTTTCAATAATCTCCCATTCCCCTTGTCGCCTTGCTATTGCAAACTGATGTGTGCGCACCACGTCAAAGATCTCCTCACCACTGATTGCGGCGAGCGGGTAAGTGCATGACGCGATTGTGCGTTCGTTGGGAAATAATTTGTCGAGTTCTGCTTCAAACTTGCGAAGCTCTTTCTGCCCCGCATCGCGTAGCCAGGCCGGACTTCCGTTGACTCTCATTCCAGCATAGCCTCTGGCCAATGCTTCAATAAGTTTCTTCTTGAATCGATTGGCGACTTTGTGAGGATCAAACGTTGTTCCGCTGAGAAACCACTCATCATGGCCGACAACTTCTATGCTTCTTTCGTCCACATACCGGTCAAGGTCAGGAAGAGCATTTCGCAGTGCGCTCGTTGCTTCTTCCACCGTCAGCAGCTCGGAATTCGAAATCACCCAGAGGCAGAACTCCTTGTTTTCCAATC
>Ga0137409_10002655_pt1 | contig 15263 bp, 9 predicted proteins | sample CZODoug1_16funga_FD_122059 | JGI IMG/M metagenome (GOLD analysis project Ga0137409, IMG submission 122059) | Vadose zone soil fungal communities from Angelo Coast Range Reserve, California, USA - CZODoug1_16fungal (Hybrid Assembly) | ecosystem: Environmental > Terrestrial > Soil > Vadose zone... | reverse complement strand
AGCACCGGCTGGGTTGAAGTCACCGTCACCGGACCGCCGATGGTTCCAGCTGGGAAGGTGACGTAGGTCTCCATCCCGGCATCGACTGTCACTACCCGCGGAGCTGCTCCCGGCACCGCCACCGTGACTACGGCGCCGGCGCCTCCTGGGTTGAGCAGGTGGATGTTGTCGTTCAACATCCCGGCCGAGGCCTTGTCGTACCAGATGACGTGGCTGGTCGTCGCCGCCTGGGCCTCACTCTCGGCCCAGACCTCGTTGAAGGTGTTGTAGTACTGCACGCGCTGCGAGGCCAGCACCGGCTGGGTGGAGCTCACCTTGACTGGTCCTCCGATCGTGCCTGCCGGGAAGGTGACGTACATTTCGCCGCCGGGCACGACTTTCACGAGGGGCAAAGCAGTAGCGCCCATGCTCACCGTCACGTCCGCGTCGATACTCCCCGGGTTGAGCAGGTGGATGTTGTCGTTGTACATCCCGGTCGAAGCCTTGTCGAACCAGTTGACATAGCCGGTCATCGACGCCCGTGCCGCACTCTCGGCCCAGACCTCATTGAACGAGGAATAGAACTGCACTCGCTGCGAGGCGAGTACGGGCTGGGTGGAGCTCACCTTGACCGGTCCTCCGATCGTGCCTGCCGGGAAGTTGACATAGGTTTCCGCGCCCGCGGCTACGGTTACCGACTTTGGCGTGGCGCCCATCAAACTCACGGTCACATCCGCGCTTGCGGTGCCCGGATTGAGCAGGTGAATGTTGTCGTTGAACATTCCGGCGGAGGCCCGGTCGTACCAGTTGATGTAGCTGGTCGTCGCCGCCTGCGCCGCGTTCCGCGCCCAGACCTCGTTAAAAGTCTGCAGGTACTGCACCCGCTGTGAGGCAAGGATCGCCTGGTCCGCATTGACCACCACAGGCCCGCCAATGTGACCGGCGCCAAAGGTCACGTAGGTACCTAAGCCGCTCACCAGGGAGACGTTGATTCCTCGGGCCCCAGGCAACGTCACAGTGATGTTTGCCGTCGCGCCGCTGGTGTTGAGCAGGTGGATGTTGTCGTTGACCATGCCGGCCGACGCCAGGTCAAACCACTGGAAGTAAGACGCCAATCCCGTGAATGTGAATTGGTCCTGTAACGAGATGGGACTCGTGCCGCTGGGTGTGGTCACGGTCACATCGACCGTGCTGACAGTCCCCGCCAGGGTAACCGCGGTGATCTGTGCGTCGGACACCACAGTGAAAGTGCTGGCCGGGGTCGCACCGAACGTCACGGCCGTCGCCCCGGTAAAGCGGGTGCCATTGATGGTGACCGTAGTGCCTCCCGCCGCCGGACCAGTGTTCGGAACCACTGAGGCGACCACCGGCACAGGCGGCGGCGGATTGAACAGGATATCTAGAACCGGATGGAGCTCAATTCCGTTCGGTGCCACACCCGTCTGGCCGTGCAAGAAATCGAAGAAGCCAATGCCGCGCACGCGAACCGGAATGCTCGTGAACTTGAAGCTCGTGGTCGCTGTGTACCTCGCATCGAACTGGCTGCGCGCGTTCTGAATCGATGCGAGGAACAGACTCCCGGCCGAGCAGGCAGGGTCGGGTACTTCCGTGATCATGGTGCTTCCTGAGCCGTCCTGGATGACCAGGTGATAGTCGCTATCACTCTCGAGCTTGTACTCGGTCAGAGTTGCATCGATCGAGTAGATCGTCGTCTCTTGCGGCGCGATGCGATTGTTGGCAGGCAGCGAGCCGGGGCGCGCGTAGCTGCTCATCGTCGCGATCGTTGTGGGCGTGGTTGCGCCGGTATTGACCAGAGAGGCGTCGGCATCAGTTCCCGTCTTGACTGACCAGCGCTCAACGCCGCAAGCGCCGGTCGATGAAGCCAGGTTCGGATTGAGCTGGTCTTGTTCGACTTCGACTGCGGACTCGGGGCGCGAATTTGTCGAATGCGATTGGAGTCCAACCAACGCAGTTCCAAGGACCAGTGCCAGAACGCAGGCGAGGGCAAATCGAGATCGAGACCTGATCAAGCGCCGTCCACTCCGCCGTGCAGCATATGACTTAACAGACAGGCCTGCTCAGGGGTTGATTTCGACGCGCTCTCGCTGCGCATGAAGGGCATCTCGGCAGATAATTCGGTCGCCCTATTCCGGTTATTTTGGCTAGGCTGCCCAGACCTCGTTGAACGACGAGTAGTACTGGATCCGCTGCGAAGCCAGCACCGGCTGGGTTGAAGTCACCGTCACCGGACCGCCGATGGTTCCAGCTGGGAAGGTGACGTAGGTCTCCATCCCGGCATCGACTGTCACTACCCGCGGAGCTGCTCCCGGCACCGCCACCGTGACTACGGCGCCGGCGCCTCCTGGGTTGAGCAGGTGGATGTTGTCGTTCAACATCCCGGCCGAGGCCTTGTCGTACCAGATGACGTGGCTGGTCGTCGCCGCCTGGGCCTCACTCTCGGCCCAGACCTCGTTGAAGGTGTTGTAGTACTGCACGCGCTGCGAGGCCAGCACCGGCTGGGTGGAGCTCACCTTGACTGGTCCTCCGATCGTGCCTGCCGGGAAGGTGACGTACATTTCGCCGCCGGGCACGACTTTCACGAGGGGCAAAGCAGTAGCGCCCATGCTCACCGTCACGTCCGCGTCGATACTCCCCGGGTTGAGCAGGTGGATGTTGTCGTTGTACATCCCGGTCGAAGCCTTGTCGAACCAGTTGACATAGCCGGTCATCGACGCCCGTGCCGCACTCTCGGCCCAGACCTCATTGAACGAGGAATAGAACTGCACTCGCTGCGAGGCGAGTACGGGCTGGGTGGAGCTCACCTTGACCGGTCCTCCGATCGTGCCTGCCGGGAAGTTGACATAGGTTTCCGCGCCCGCGGCTACGGTTACCGACTTTGGCGTGGCGCCCATCAAACTCACGGTCACATCCGCGCTTGCGGTGCCCGGATTGAGCAGGTGAATGTTGTCGTTGAACATTCCGGCGGAGGCCCGGTCGTACCAGTTGATGTAGCTGGTCGTCGCCGCCTGCGCCGCGTTCCGCGCCCAGACCTCGTTAAAAGTCTGCAGGTACTGCACCCGCTGTGAGGCAAGGATCGCCTGGTCCGCATTGACCACCACAGGCCCGCCAATGTGACCGGCGCCAAAGGTCACGTAGGTACCTAAGCCGCTCACCAGGGAGACGTTGATTCCTCGGGCCCCAGGCAACGTCACAGTGATGTTTGCCGTCGCGCCGCTGGTATTGAGCAGGTGGATGTTGTCGTTGACCATGCCGGCCGACGCCAGGTCAAACCACTGGAAGTACGAGCTCAGCCCGCTGAACGTGAACTGATCGGAGATTGAGATGGCGCTCGCGCCGCTGGTCGTCATCACCGTGACGTCTACAGTGCTGACGAAATGCGCCGGGGTGACTGCCGTAAGCGTCGTGTCGCTCACGACCGTGAAGCCGGCTGCTGAGCCGGTCCCGAAATTTACCCCGGTGATGCCGTTGGCGAAGCCGGTCCCGCTAATCGTCAGCAGCGTCCCACCGGTCGACGGGCCTGAACGCGGGGACACACCATCCACCGTCGGCCGCACCGGTGGAAACATGTTTGGGTTCATCAAGATCGTGCCACCGTTGCCCACCGCCCAAACCCGGCCCGAACCCAGGAATTCAACCGCTCGCAGCGTGTAAGAAGTCGGGCTCGACGCGGCCGACCACGTGACTCCGTCACCAGTGAATATGAGCGCGCCATTACTTCCAGTTGCCACGCATTCGCCAACCTGGACGCAATCGACACCGAGCAGAGTGGAGGCTAGCCCGGAGCTTGCGGAAGTCCAGCTGCCACCCCCGTTGACTGTGAGCACCACGGTGCCTGCATGGCCGACCGCAACACAGTCGGTGGTCGTCGGACAGCTGACAGAGTCCAACGTGTTCGAGGTTCCTGTTGGGCTCGAATGCCAAGAGCCTGCGCTGTAGGTGATTGCGGTTCCGTTGACGCCAACGGCGAGACATGAGGCGCTGCCGTTACATGCCACTCCAAACAGAACCTGCGAAGTCGATGAGCTCTGCTCTGCCCAGTTGGCCCCATCGACGGTCGAGAGAACCTTCCCATCGGTTCCCACGGCTGTACACGACGTGGGACTCGAGCAGCTGACCGATTCAAGCGTTTCGTCTGACCCGGAGAGCGCCGTCGGAATGTAGGTCCAGTTGGTGCCCCCGTCGGTCGTGCGATAGATCGCTCCCGGCCATCCGACGGCAACGCACGTCGTCGCAGTCGGACACGCAACGCCACTGGCCTGGTCGGAGTTCGCAAAGGTGTGCTCGCTCCACGTATTGCCCCCATCGTGGGTCGTGAGGACGGTGTTCCACGCCGCCGCCGCGCAGTTATTCGCATCGGCACAACTGACAGAGAACACCGGATTGGTGGTCTGGCCAGGGAGCAATGGGCGCCAGCCCACGCCGCCGGTGGTGGTTTCGCCGATCAGGCCCAGGTTCCCGACCCCGATGCACTCCGTCGTGCTGGGACAGCTGATGCCCGCATACACCGACAGCGATAAGCCGGCGATCTGCAGGTTCCACTTCCCGCCCCCGTCGGCTGTGGTGACGATCGCGCCGGAGGTGCTCGTCGTGTAGCAGACGCTCGTTGTGGCGCACGCGATGGCAGTGAAAGCCAACGGCAGAGGAGGGGTGTCTGTCCTCCAGTTGGCGCCGCCGTCCGAGGTGGCGGCAAGCAGGCCGCCGTCGCCGGCCGCGTAGCAGGTGGTCGGGCTGGGGCAGGCGATGGCGCGGAACGGTGCGCGCGACCCGCTGTTGGGATCATTGGCCACGTTGAAGGTGATCAGCCAGTGTTGACCCCCATCCGTGGTCACATAGACGGTACCGGGACCGCCGTAACCGCTGAACGCGAAGCACGTGCTCGGTGCGGGACAGCTGATGCCGCCGAGGATTCCGGTGGACGTATAGGACAGATTGGTCCACGTGGTCCCGCCGTTGGTCGTGCCGGTCCACGCACCATTGGCAGTGATCGCGTAGCAGGTTGCGCTGTTCGCGCAGCTGACGGCGATGAAATCACCAAACAGCAGATAGGACACGGATTGCTGCACGGTCCACGTTCCGCCGCCGTCAACGGTGGCGATGATGACTTCTCCGCAGCTGGTGCCACAGACGGCAGTTCCGACCGCGAAGCAGGCTGACGCCGTCGGGCAGCTGATGCTTCGCAGTCCGTAGTCGGGGTTCGAGAAGACTCCGAACCAGTCGTGACCGCTGTTGATGCTGGACAGAATCCAGCTGCCAGTGCCCCGGTTGTTGGCGACCACTGCGTAACAGGTTGTGGTGCTCGGGCACGCCACGCTCTTCAAGTCGATCGTCGAGGCCGGTGGCGTAAAGGGTTCCATCTGGCGCCAGGTCGTTCCGCCGTCCGTGGTCGCAGTGATCACGCCGCCCCCAAGCACAAAGCACGTGCTCGTGCTTGGGCATGAGAGCGTGTACAGGCCGAAATTGCCTCCCGCCGGGGTGCGGACGGTCCAATGAGCCCCCGCGTCAGTCGTAATGTCGAGCGGGCCGACCGCATCCGTGACGAAGCAGGTCGTCGTGGTGGGGCAGTCGATACCGGACAGCATCTGGTTTGCGTACGCCGGTGAGCGGTCGGCCCAGGTTGTCCCTCCGTCGATGGTCAACCAGACCCGCGTTTGGCCGATCAGGTAACAGGTGGTCGTGCTCGGGCAATCCATGCGGACCCACGCATTTGGCAACGAGATGGCCGCCGCCGGCAGGTCCTTCCAAGTGGCGCCGCCATTCGTCGTAGACACCACACCTCCGGGGTAATTCGCAAAGCAGGTGGTCGTTGAAGGACAGCTGATGGAGCCGATGTTCTGCGTGATGGTCGAGTTCTGTGTGGCCCAGTGGCCGCCGCTGTCGGTGCTGACCGCGATGCCGCCTGACGGGCCGGAGGTAAAACAGGTGGTTGGCGACGGGCAGTCCAGGCCCCAAAGGTCGGTTGACAGGCCCGTTGACAGGGCAGTCCACGTGGCCCCGCCATCGGTGCTCTTGACAGCGGTGCCCGCAACTCCCACGGAAAAGCATTCGGTCGTGCTTGGGCAGCGGGTCGACATGAGATTTTGCGTCACTGGAGAGGGCGGAATTGGCCAGGTGTTGCCGCCACTCGTGGTGTGCCGGATCAAGCCGCCCTCGCCGACAACAACGCAGCTCGTCGTGGTCGGGCAGTGCACGCCGGAGTAGTGCCCTGTGAATTCGGCGGGTCGGGGAAACCAGCCTGACCCGTGGTTGGTGGTGGCCACGACCGTTCCGAAGTCACCAACCCCTACGCATGTCGTGACGGCCGATGTCGTGCGGCCGAACTCGAAGTCGGAGCAATCCACGGCCCGAAGTGCACCGTTGCCTCCGGTCCCGGCCGGACTCCAATAAAGAGTCGACTGTGGGTACTGCATCCAGCTCAAATCCGGCTGCTGGTAGATCAAGCCGTTGACCGCAGTCGCAAAGCACCCGGTGAAGCACGTGACACCGGTAAGCGTCGGCTGGTCCAGCAAGGACAACCTGGTCTCGGCCCACGTAAAGCCCGCATCATCAGTCGCCACAACCGTCCCGTTGGTACCGACCGCCACGCAGTACGCACCACCGGCAGGGGGGACCGAGGCTGGGCACTTGATGCTGTACAGGTCAGCGACCGTGGGCGAAGTCGGATGGGTCCAGGTGCTCCCGCTGTTGTAGGTGTAGAGGAGCACGCCCCCGGCGCCGACTGCGGCGCACTTGACGTAGTGGTGGCAGCTGACGCTGAAGAGGTCCTGGGTCAACCCCGAGGTAGACAACGTCCAGGTAGCGCCCAGGTCCGGCGTCCTGTAGATCGCGCCAGCCGCGCCGACCGCGAAGCAAACGTTGCTGAGGTCGCTCGGACAAGCCAGGCCGTTCAGCGTGCCCGAGCTCACTGCGACCCTGGTCCAATTGATCCCCCCGTTCAGAGTCCGACTGGCGCCTCCGAGCTGGTCGATCGCGACGCACTTCAGGGGGTCCACGCAGCTGATGCCCGTGATTGTGTTCGCGATGCCTGAGCTGAGCTCCCTCCAGCTCGCACCCTTGTCCGAGGTGGTCAGGACTCGGCCACCGGCGCCGGCGGCATAGCAGACCGTGCTCAGGGGGCAGCTCACTGCGTCGAGCGGGAGCCCGCTGGGCCGAGGATGCTGCCACTGCCAGACACCGCCGGCCGTGAGGGAGTGCGGGGCAAGCCCCGCAGCGGGCGAGGTGGAGCCCGAGGAGGCCGATGCCTTGACACTGCCCGCGTGGGCAGCTTGCGACGGCAACGCAAAAGTCGCGAGCAATCCAGCCGCCATCGCTGCGGCAAAGCGCCTTCCCACCCTGCCGTGGAATCCTAATCCTGGTTACTGCTACTTAGGCCGGCCAGACCTCTTTGAACGACACGCGCTCGACTCTGGGTGGCCGAACACTTCTCCTCAGGTGCGGGTGCCCTCTTCGATCAACTCGACAAACTTCCCGCTGTCGGCCCGGACAAACCCGAGTCGAAAAATGATATGTCCGAGACCCCCACCGCCCCCCGGAGCCGGACCCGACGACACCGTTTGTCCCTTGGGCGTCGACATCGAAACATCGCCTTGTCCCGCGACCAGCTGATTCCCAGGCGCAAGAAGGGCCATGCCTCGACGCGTCAATTACGAATCCACCATGTGCGCACCCGGAGTGTCGCGACGATTGATAGGGCCAGTAGGACGACAGCCCACCAAGCGGTCGCGAAAGCGAACCCAGCGACAACCAATACATCAACGAGGCTCGGTGCCGGAGGTGCATTTGGTGGTCCGAACGGGAAAGTGAGCTTGGAATCGACGTCTGCGGGTGACGTACACCACGGGAGCCCGTAGAAAGGCCCATTTGTAAGGCCATGGAACAAGTAGCTGTGGCCCGGCATCGGATCTCCGCCCCAGCACTCCGTGGTTGAACAACTGGAGACCGTGACGAGCCTACTTGGGACCTGTCCATGCCAAACCGCCTTGATTTCAACCAAAGACGTGTGACCTATGCGCTGCAACACAAGTCCCTTGAAAACCACCGGCCCCTGGCCGCGCATTACCTCGACCTCTTGATCGAGCGGGAGTCCCGTGCCGCACGCTGCCGCTGCAGTCACGGGCACCAGAAAGGACAGAACCAAGCTTCCAAGCAGTGCCACCACCAGAGCCCTGACGCTGGTCGTTGTAAGGTCGGCCAGATCAATCATCTAGTGGTTCCACCACTGTCGAAACGCCTCCGTCACTCCCGCGTAACGATTTGGCGGGCAACGCGGATGCTTTCCCAACTCTCGTGATTCCGCCCGCCTCAAGCCCCCGCTTACGGTCAGCGTTTCCCCTGTCATGAAGCGCGCGTCGTCACTGTAAAGGACCATCACCGCTCGGGTCGCTTGGGCGCAGAAGAAAGCGTGACTAGTCCAGTGGAAGGGAGCGGAGCGGGAGAGATTTGAACTCTCGAGGCCCTTGCGGGCCTACGGCATTTCCAGTGCCGCGCCCTCGACCGGACTAGGCGACCGCTCCGCCCGACACTCTAGCAACCACCGTAAGGTCGCCTAGCGGTCGACGAGCGCGCGACTCCAACATTCATATGGCCGTCGCAGGGCCGGCTGTTGAGCCCGCGGGCGCGAACCAGGTGTCGAGCAAGAAGTAAGTGCTTGGCAGTGGCGAGGACTGGCCTCCCGTGCCCGGCAGGAGCAGGGTCGTGTCCACGGTCGCGTCCCTGCCGGTCCTCAAGTCGTGGGCGAGGAGCACACCATCTTCAGTGCTGGGGCCGCCGGGACCGCACGGACTGAGCTTCTGCTCGTCTGACCAGACGACTGTTGGTTGAATGAAGAACGGACCCGAGCTGATCGACTGCGAGATCTGCGTTGCGCGCCTTGTGTTGAGATCGAGGCGCCACAGGTGCGGCACCCCGCCGCAGCCTGGGATCGAGTTGTCAGATGCGTTGTAGACGATGCCGGTTCCGTCGGGGCTCGTTCGCGGCCAGAAAAAGCCGTTCAAATTCAGCGCTACGGCTTGCTCCCCATCGGCGTTCCAGCTGTGGAGGTCGCCGGATGGGGTCGGCCCCAACTGGTTCAGGCTCAAGAAGTACAGCGTTTTTCCCACCGGACTCCACGTGCCATTGGTTGCGGTCGCGGACAGAAATGCGACCGAGCCATCGGACTTGAACACCGTCAAGCTCTGCATCCCGAACGCGTAGCGATCGAGCAGCAGGCTTCCGTCCGCCGAGAAGGCGACCTGGTCGAAGGGACCAAAACTCAGCCCGGTCCCACCGTGCCCTCCAATTGGTTCCCTTACGTAGAGCGTGCGGTCGGACCCCGCGGAATAAAGGTGGAGGCTCATCCCGCCGGCGTCGTCCCAGTGGCGATAAGCGAACTTGGCGCCATCAGGGCTGAACGCGCCGGTGCCGACGATTGCGGCCAGTCGGGCGGTCCGCGTGATAACGCCCGACGCGAGATCGGCCGTCCCGAGTTCGCTACCGCTCCAGAAGGCCAGCTTGGTGTCGGAGAGAAAGTGCGCGCCGGACGCCGGCATCAATGTGCAGGCAAGGTATGGCTTGACCGGGTTCGACACATCCAGGAGCTCCACCAATGGAGACGTCGCGGTGTCGAATCGGTAAGTGGCCAGCGCGGTGGCGCCGATGCGCGAATCGCCGCAGGTCACCTTGGTAGCCATCGGCGACGGCGCGGCTACGGGGCTTGAGCTCGACGCAACATTGCCGGCCGTGCCCTGGCTGCATCCCACGGCGAGCAACGCCAACAGCGCGCCGGCTGCCACAGGTCTCACGTCACCTCGAACGTAGGCGCTCGCTGCTGGTTACGCGGCTCCTCCGGAGAGCCGCCCGATCACTTTCGGGCCGTCTGCGCCCGCGACGATCAGCGTGTCGGTCATGCCGATGAAGAGGCCGTGCTCCACGACTCCCGTCGTCTTCTTGATCGCGTCGCCGAAACCTGCGGCGTCTTTGATGCCGCCCTCGACGGTGAGGTCCAGGATCAGGTTGCTGTTGTCCGTGATGTACGGGGTCTCTTCCCCACCTCGCACCGTCAGGCTCGCGCCCAGCGCGGTCAAGCGCTCCGCGGTGGTGCGCCACAAGAACGGCAGCACCTCCACCGGCAGCGCTCCCACTCCGAGCTGCTTGACCATCTTCGACTCGTCCACGATGACGATGAAGCGCTTGACGGCCGAGGCCACCAGCTTTTCACGCGAGAGCGCGCCGCCGCGCCCTTTGATCAGGTTCAGCACCGGGTCAACCTCGTCTGCGCCGTCCACCGCGAGGTCGATCTGGCCCACGAGCTCCTGCAAGATCTGGATCCCGAGCGAGGCCGCCAGCTCCGACGTCGCCCGTGAAGTCGGGACGCAGCGGAGCTTCATACCCTGTGCGACGAGGCGTCCGACTCCTTCTGTGAAGTACTTCGCCGTCGAGCCGCTGCCCAGACCGAGCAGCATCCCGTCCTGAACCAGCTCGAGGGCTTTATCGGCGGCTGCCCTCTTCAGTTCCTCATTCAACGGCTTGCCGGATGGCTTTGATCCCCGCGGCCACGCCCTGCTTGAAGCCGTAGACGGAGCTGCCCGCCACCAACACGGTCGCTCCTGCGCTCACGACCAGCGGCGCCGTCTTCGCGTCGATGCCGCCGTCCACCTCGATCTCGATGTCTGGATCCATTCCCCGCAGCCGGCTGATCTTCTCGGGGCTGTGCGCGATGAACTTCTGACCGCCGAATCCGGGCTCAACAGTCATCACGTTGACGAGGTCGATGTAGGGCAGGATCTCCCGCAGATCCTCCAGCGGCGTCGCTGGATTGATCGCCACGCCCGCCTTGCAGCCGAGGTCCTTGATGGACTGGACTGTTCGATACAGCGACGTCGTCGACTCGACCTGCACCTCGATCAAAGTGGCACCAGCTTTAGCAAACGCTTCGATGAACAGCTCGGGTCGGTAGACCATAAGATGCGCCTCGATCGGAAGCCTGGTCGCGCGCCGCACCGCCTCGACCACCAGCGGACCAAATGTGAGGTTGGGGACGAAGTGTCCGTCCATCACGTCCACCTGGATCCGGTCGGCCCCGGCGGCTTCGGCCTCCTTCACCTGGTCCGCCAGCCTGCCCGCGTCCGCGGACAGGATCGAGGGAACAATCTCGATTCTGCTCACTCGCCGGCCGCGGCCCGGTCGATCAACCATCGTGCGCCCGCAATCATCCCGGATGGCACCTCGCCCCGTTTGGCCTTCGCCACGGCGTCGGCCTTGCCCGCGCCCGTGGCGAGGATGATCACCCGGCGCGCCGTTTGCAGCGCGTTGAGGGTCAGCGTCACACGCTGCGGAGGGGGTTTGGGCGAGTCGCGGATGCCGACCGCAAAGCCCTGGGCTTGCAGCGCCGGGTGACCGGGAAACAGCGACGCGGTATGTCCGTCTTCCCCAATGCCCAGCACCACCACGTCGAGCGGCGCCACCGCCGCGACGACGTGCGCGTAGAGCGCAGCCCCCTCGTCCGGTCCCAACTCGGCGGGCATCCGGTAGACCGTGGCCGGAGCGACCCGATCGAGGAGGGCCGCACGCACCATCCGGTAGTTGCTGTCGGGATGATGCGGAGGCACGCATCTCTCGTCGCCAAACAAGATGCTCACCCGGCCCCACACGACATCAATGCCCGCGAGCAGCTCGTAGCACCGCTGCGGCGTGGTGCCTCCGGCCAGAACCAGAGTGCGCGCGCCCTCTCCCAGCGCCTCGGCGATCTCCATCGCAGCCGCGGCGGCGACATCCTCGGCTGAATCCAGGATTGTGAAGTTGCTCAAGGCGCACCGCCCCCCACCGTAACCCTCCCTCTACGGGGGAGGGGACTGTAATTTGCCACTCCGATCACTACCCTAGCCCCTCATGAAGGGACCCTGGACGCGCGATGAGGCGAGCGCCTCGGGCCAGGTGTTCGAGGACCGCGTATGGGCGCTTGTGATGGAGCAGTCGCGAGGACACCTTCACGTGTTTCGACCGCTGTTGGACCGCGGGGTCGACGGGCTGCTTCACCGCCTGTCCGACGGCGCATACATCCCGGTGCAGGCCAAGGGACGGTCGTCGCTGAGGAAGGGCCAGCTGCAGCTCCTCGTCGCGGCAGAAAGCATGGCCGACGACCGCGTGGTGGTTGTTGCCGGCGAAGTCGTCGATGGCGGACTGGCGCCGACACTCCTGGTCGTCCCGACCCCGGACTTCCGTCGCCTGGCGCTCTTGACGACGGCAAGAGGCGCGCCTGAGTACTCGATGTCGTTCAGCCTGAAACCCGGGTCGAAAGGGCGCTGGGTGCCCTGGCTGGTTTCATCAGATCAACTGGTCGAGAGATTCGGCGTGCCGCTCAGCTTGCCGAAGCTGGCAATTCCCGCGGAGCCTCCTCGCTTGCAGCGCAGCCCGCTCGGTTTTCTGGGGGAGGCCGAGGTCATCCGCCGCCTGGCCGAGGCTGAGCATTTGAACCTCTTCCGGCCGTTTCCGGACCTCGAGACAGTGGAGCTCGCCGTGCGGAACCTGCACAACGGTCCTGTCGTCGGGCTGCAGATCAAGACCGTGAGTGTCGACACCGCGTATCCAAACCGGCCGGTTGACATCCGCATGTCCAGCTTTCGGCCCGCGCCGACGACCTACTTCACGGTGGTGGCCTGGATGCCTGACGAACGTCGATTCCATGAGGAGTGCCTGGTCTTTCCGTCCGAGGAGCTCCTCAGCTTTGCGCGGCCCGCCGGCGTGCACTACAAGTTCGAGTTCAATCCCGGCTCCAAGAATCAGCCGAGGCTGGACAAGTACCGGCGGGCGCTGCGTGAGTTGTCCACGGTGGTTGCGGGCTTAAGCCCCTCTCCCTAACCCTCTCCCCGATGGGGAGAGGGAACTGCTAGCCCCCCACCCTGGCCCTCTCCCCGAAGGGGGGAGGGGACAGCCTCAGATCGCTCGGAACAGCTCGGCTGCGGCCAGTAGCGAACGGCTGTAGACGTGGTCGTGCGCGCCGTTTGCCAGCAGCCGCAGGAGCAGCGTCGCTTCGTCTTCCGGCTCGACTCGCTGCACGTGGCGGAGGGGGTCCCCTCCGCCGATGTCGATCAGCGTCAGCAGGACCAGCGAGTTGTCCGAGCGACGCCGCTCGTGGACGAAAATGCCCGGCTGGGGCGGCCGGTCTTCCGGCGCCGCTTTCTGCTGCACATCGCGGTGCCACGCCGCTTTGCGCTGCGCCAGCTCTAGGCCGGCGTCGTCTCCGCCGCCGGTCGCATGTAGGACCTGATACGCCCCTGCCCCAATGTCCGGGGACGGGCGACGCGCCCGCTCCGGGTTCCGCATCACGGTCAGCTTGAAAGTCTTGCCCTTGGCTGAGCCGGCGACGCGAATCGCCGCTAGCTCGCCCTCGGCCATCTGCTCTTTGGGCACCGACCTGAACGCAACCTCGACCGGCCGCCAGCCCTCCGCCGAGAAATGCGCGGCCACCACTCCGCCTCCACCGCCAGCCGCCCGCTGCAGCTTCCATCCCAATGCTGAGGCCATCCAGCCGATCAGGAGCGACGCTCCCACCCGGTTGCCTCGACCCTCGCCGACGTAGTCGACGCCCACCTCTGAGATGCCGTTCATGAACGGACGGCGATCGCCGGGCGAGAAGAACTGGGCGACCGTCTCGCGCCACGGCTCCAGGCGTGCCCACTGCAGGTCGGCCACGCCGAGCTTCTGGTGCGAGCTCTCGCCAAGCTTGGTCAGGTCCATGAACGAGCGATAGGGCGCCTCGAAGCGTGACGAGTCGATCACCAGCGAGTCGCAGATCCTGAGCGCGTCGGTGAACTCGTGCTTGCCGAACGGCGGGGTGCCGACCCACCACAGGTACGTGGGCACCCCGCTCGGCAGGAGCGGGTCGACCAGCGCTGCCAGGTGCTCGCCTGCTGCGCCGCGCACGTGCAGGTTGACCAGCTCGCACTGGATGGCGGACGCGGACTGCGTCTGGAAGGTGTCCGTGGTGATCGTCGCGTCGATCTGCCCCGGCTTGAGGTGCGGTTGGTCGCAGATCACGATCAGCTGCGCCGGGTGCGACATTCCGATCATCCGCGCCGCCCGCTGCGCCCTGCGCTCCTCGGCCTCGGACGAGGCGACGGCAATCAGAGTCATGACGCATGACCGCGGATGCGGATGCTCGGTCTCCTCCGCCTCCACGAGCGCGAACTTCTTGCGGATGTCGTTGAGGGCTTCGAGCACGACCGACATGGAGACGTTTTCGCGGCTCCACACGACGTCCGGCTCGGGCTTGATCGCCGCGCTCACGGCCGGTGCCATTCGCGACCATCCTGTGCGAGGAGCTTCGCCGCCGCCGGCGGGCCCCACGTCCCGGCCGCGTACATCTGCAGCGGCGGCTTGTCGTCGCGCCAGGCGGCCTCGATGGGGTCGATGAGCGCCCACGCCGCCTCCACCTCGTCCGCGCGCGTGAACAGGGTCGGGTCTCCGATCATGCAGTCGAGCAGCAGGCGCTCATATGCCTCGGGCGTCTCGTTGAGGAACGCGGTCATGTACTGGAAATCCATGGTGACGCTGCGGATCCTCAGGCCTGCGCTCGGCACCTTGGCGCCAAACCTCAGCGAGATGCCTTCCTCGGGCTGGATGCGCAGGGTGATCGCGTTGGGGTCGAGCTCCTGCGTGGCCTCGTGGCCGAAGGTGATGTGTGGCGGCAGCTTGAATTGGATCCGGATCTCGGTCACGCGCTTCGGCATCCGCTTGCCCGCGCGGATGTAGAACGGCACATTCGCCCAGCGCCAGTTGTCGACGAAAAGCCTGAGCGCGGCGAAGGTCTCGGTGAGCGAGCCTGGCGCGACGTTCTTCTCCTCACGATATGCCGGCACATGCTCGCCGAGCACCCAGCCTTTCGTGTACTGGCCGCGAACCGTTGAATGCTCGACCTCTTGCTCGGTGACCTGCCTGATCGCTCGGAGGACCTTGACTTTTTCATCCCGCACGGCGTTGGCCTCAAACGCCAGGGGCGGTTCCATCGCGACCAGAGCCAGGAGCTGCAGCGCGTGGTTCTGCACGATGTCTCGCATGGCGCCCGCCTTGTCGTAGTAGGCGCCGCGCCCTTCGACGCCGATCTCCTCGGCGACTGCGATCTGCACCGAGTCGATGTGGTTCGTGTTCCACACCGGTTCGAAGATCGAGTTCGCGAACCGGAACGCGACGATGTTCTGCACGGTCTCTTTACCGAGGTAGTGGTCGATGCGGAAGACCGAGTCCTCGTGGAAGACGCGCTGCAGGATCTTCGTCAGCTCGCGCGCCGACTT
>Ga0137409_10004142_pt1 | contig 15267 bp, 10 predicted proteins | sample CZODoug1_16funga_FD_122059 | JGI IMG/M metagenome (GOLD analysis project Ga0137409, IMG submission 122059) | Vadose zone soil fungal communities from Angelo Coast Range Reserve, California, USA - CZODoug1_16fungal (Hybrid Assembly) | ecosystem: Environmental > Terrestrial > Soil > Vadose zone... | reverse complement strand
CGCAACGATCTCTGGTTCCACACCATAACGTGGTCCAGGCACTCGCGTCGGATGGAGCCCACCAACCGTTCCGCAAAGGGATTTTGCCAGGGGGATCGCGGCGCAGTAAGCACTTCCTCCATGCCCATATCTCGGGTCATGGCGGCGAAGTCTTTTCCGTAGATGGCATCTCGATCGCGCAACAGATATCGCGGCGCCTGGTCCCAGGGAAACGCTTCCCGCATCTGCTGCATGGTCCACTCCTCTGTGGGGTGTTCTGTCACCCCGAAGTGCACCACGCGGCGTCGCTCATGCGATAGGACCACGAAGACGAACAGGACCCGGAAGGTCGCCGTCGGCACGGTGAAAAAATCGATGGCCGCGGTCTGCATAAGATGATTCGTCAGGAAGGTTCGCCAAGTCTGGGAAGGCGGCTTGCGGGGCCGAGGCAAATATTTGGCCACCGTGGATTGCGCCACGGCAATCCCCAACTTGAGCAGTTCTCCGTGAACGCGGGGTGCACCCCACAAGGGGTTCGCTTGGCTCATGCGCCGAATTAGATCACGAATGTTCGCCGCAACTTCTGGCCTTCCGGGAAGGCGGCGCGATTTTCTAGTCCAATGCCAGGCGAAAGCTCTGCGGTGCCAACGGAGGACCGTGTTGGGCTGAACCATCTGCAGACATCGCCGCCAACTGGGCCAGAATCGCGACAACACAACCCACAAGAGTCGGTCGCAGCGGTGGAGGTGCAAGCGACGCGGCGCATTCTTTTGGAAAACCGCAAGTTGGTGACGAAGCGCGAGGATCTCCGCCTGCAGGGCCGCACGCGTTCGAAAACTGGAGGCCACCAAAGCGAAAAGGGCGACGAAAAGAGAGCTCATCGTGGTAGCCACCATGATCTCACGAATGATCGGAACCTCTTTGTTTTCAGATAGGACGGAATTTTCGGTAACCACAGGTGGCTGGTCACCTTCCTAAAACAATTGTTCAACTGACAGCGAACAGAACACCTCGGAAACCCACACGCCCGCGCGCGCGGGGAATCTTTTGCTCTGAACAATTTTCCCCTGCCTCCCCTGGCCTCGCATTCGCAGTAACCCCTGGGGACACCGACAGCGGGAACCTAAAGGGGACTTGTCCGGTTAGCGTTAATCAGGACTTGTGGTCAATCCCGTTGACAATCGCAAAGCAACGACCTCACAGTGGCTTCTGTCATGCCAAATCGCGCCATCGAAATTCACGATTCCGTTCTCGCAGCCGTTTCATTCTCGCAGGGTGAAGCGAAACTTCATTTCTCATCGGTGTATATACACCAGAGTGAAGGTGTACCGCTCCGTGATGCCGGGAGTGGATGGGTACAGGAAGCGGTACTTCGCATACATGACGCAAAGATGGAAGGGGCGTTTTCAGAATTTCCAGTTGATTTGGCTGACGGACAGACTCAAATGGGAGAGAACATCTTGGACAATGAAATTCCTGTGCCGCTGCGACATAAAGGTGCATTTGAGCTGCGCTTGCAAGCAATGTGGCATGGGCAAGAAGTTGTTTCTTTCGCTGGCAGCGGCGCGGAGTTGGAATTACTCGGCGAGCCGAAATATGTGGAAGAGTTTCGCCCGTAACGCTGTGGAAGCCGCACCGCCGTACTAGGAGCCACTTCTCCGATAACGGCAGCGTTAATCAGAGTTGCGTTGGGGATGGTTCGGTCTAAACGCTTCCGAGTGCCGTATCATTCCTGTATTCTCCTTCTCTGGCAATGAGGCACCAAACGGCCAAACCGAAGGATTTAACCCCGTTCCAGAGATTCATAGTTGGATTGTTTGGGTTGGGGTTCATTGCTAGCGGCATCATCAATGTGGTGCACGGGCGATTGCACTATCTTACCTATTGGCACGCGCCCGTCTTCTTCCCCTTCTTGATATTGATTGGAGTATTGATTCTCGCAGTGGCATTTACTCGGGCGAAAAAATAGCTGATTGACCTGATGGGTCCTGGCTGTCCTGTTCATGCGCTGCACATCTCCGGTAAGTGCGTTAATCAGGACTTACCCTCTGTGTTGTCGCATCTATTCCGTAGACTATAATTTGGCTATGTTCCTATTTGCATCGTGGCTCGAAAGTTGGACGTTTAAGGGACGTCAGAGGCGTTTCGAACGTGACCTCCAGAAGGAATACTCCTGGATCTTCGAGAAATTTGATGCTCGCATCGTCCCTAAAAAGCGATATAGGCAGGTGCTCGACTACGTAGAGGCAACAGTGGCTGTCGGTGACTTGCTCTTTGAATTTGTTAGAGGCCACGGCGATTTTCACGTGAACGTGGCTCCCTCGCATTCGCCGAACGACTGGTTAGAATTTGGACAGGCGATTGATTTAGCCCGTGATGCCGGGCTAACGCGAAAACCTCCCATCCAGATGTCAGACTTTCGGCGACTGTTCGAGGCCAATCTCGAACGCCTTAAGGTCTATTTTTCCAAAACAGAATATGACCGTTCTAAACGCTGGCGCAATCTGCCGATCAACCTTTGAAAGCACCCCAACTGGGAAGTCGCCTTACCGGACATCTGCCCCCCGGCGTCTCGAATCATGCTACAGACTCAATGCAGCAGGGAACTCGACCTGTCGCAAACAAGCCACGAAATCGCAGAGAAAAGTTCTAAGATCGTCCCCTTGGGCGCGCCAGCATAAATAGGGCTTTGCATTCAGGGACTTGGGCTTTTACCCTTGCCATAGTTTAGAACTCCGGCGACAGTCAGGACGACGCAGTTTGATACAAAATCGCTGAGAAAAGTTCAGATCAGCACGCAAGCCGGTGCGCCGAATTCCACGTCGTGGTAGTCTGCCCCTATGCTGCCTTATCTAGCACGAGTTTTGGGCCTCGCATTGCTGCTTTTCTTGGCTTCGATCTCAGCCCGCGGGCAGTATGCCGAACTTGACGGCGCTGCCGAGCAGGTCGCCAAGAAACTCCAATCGCCCGTCCCACACCTTCTTGCCGTTACGGCCTTCGCTACGAGGGATGGCATGCCCTCGGTCCAAGGCATTTATCTCGCGTCATTTCTCTCCGCTGCGATTCAGTTCCACGGCAAAAAGAACATCTTGGTTAGAGATCCGGCCGCATTTATGGAAACTCTGGAAAAAAACAAGCTTACTCCCGCAGATCTCTGCTCCTCAGAGGCCCTGAAAAAACTCCCTCTGGATTTGAGCATCGATATTCTTGTGCTCGGATCTATCGAAGAGAGCGCGGATGCCTACACAATGCAAATGAAAGCGTTGCATGTTCCGTGTGGCGCGACCCTTGATACTCACAGCATTTCCTTCCAGAAAACAAAGTTTCTTGTCAGTCTAACCGCCCCATTCCCCCCGAAGACCCAGTTTCCTGTCTATAGGGCTGGTGTAAATGGCGTTTCGTCGCCTGTTTGCAGGTATTGCCCCAATCCGTCCTTCACCGACTATGCCATCCGGGAGAAAGTACGGGGTAAGTCAGTCATCGACGTCCTAATTTCGCCTAAAGGACGCATAGTAGATTCTCATCTGCTTACTCAGCTTGGTTTTGGGCTTGACGAACAATGCATAAGAAACCTACAGGAATGGCAATTCAACCCAGCCGCCAAGCCTGATGGAACACCGGTGTACGCGATAACCCAGGTGGAAATCACATTCTTCTCAAATTCTCCCAATGACTGAATCAACTAGCAGCTCGCAGTCGCTGTGAACTCGAGGTGTCAGGCTTGACAGAAAATCGCAGAGAAAAGTTCTAAAATCGTCCCCTTGGGCGCACCACTTTCTCCTTCATCTTCATTTAGTTACAGACCTCCGCAATTAGCGGGGTTCCCCTTTGACGCGGGCGTGAACGCCTATCTGAGACAACCGCGAAGTTACACTTACTCTCCATAGAGAAGGCAGGTTCTCTACAGGGCATTTGTAGACGTTCCGCGACCGGAAGAAGCGAGGTAGCCTCAAATCGGCGACAGCGTATGGTCGCATGACGACTAGGTCGTGTACACCAATGACTACGCGGTTGCTCCGAAGTACCACCCCGGGGCTTCGAGTTAACCGTCTGTTTATGTAGGCGCGAAGAGAATCTTGGCTCGAAGGTAGGGGCTGCGTCAAATTACGCAATGGCGTTGAATGAAGAAGATCATCGGCTGTTTACGAGTATTCGTAAAACTCCTATGTTAATCGTTCTGAATACCCAAACCAGAAACGGAGTCACCAGACTACGTGCTGCCGGTGAATGCGATGATGTATTTTTTGACGCATCCCGCATGCGTATTTACGTAATCGGAGGCGAAGGTCTTATCAGCGTATTTCAGCAGAACGATCACAATCACTATGAGCTGATTGCAAACATTCCATCGGGAATCGGCATTCGGACACGCTACTTCTACACAAGGCGTGACCGCTTCTACGTTGGCGTCCCCGCGAGGGGCAATGAGCCGGCCCAAGTCTGGACGTACGAGGCAGAGCACTAGCAGAGTTTTGAAAACTGTCTGCGATCTGGACCTGAGGCTACACGTTATGTTCTTTGGTCTGCAGGAGGAGCTATGAATTACACGGCTCTCTTTCGATCCGCCCTGGCGGCATTACTTTGGAACAATGAATTGCATCCAGAAGAGGACGTCTTGAAACTGGCGGAAAGGCACCGCCCTCATTTCGGGTTCCAGTCGTTCAATTGCTTTCACGCAGCGGTCATTCTAGCTTTCCTCTTTGCAGTCTTGATGTGTGCGGCACCGCTGGATACCTTTGCACAAGTCCTCGGAGGCAGCATAAGTGGAACCGCCAGAGTAGACTCCAGTTCCGCAATGCCGGGAGTTCAGATCTCTATTAAAGATGTGACCACTGGCCAGGTCAGGACAGTGGTCACCGACACGTCCGGTTCTTACAACCTGCCTGCACTACCTGCCGGTAAGTATGAAATGACGGTTTCCGCTCTCGGGTTCGTTACCCAAGTCTGGACTGGCATCACCGTAGCCGTCGGAAGTCAGCGGGTCCTCAATGTTTTTCTGCGCGCAGGCAGTTCCGAGACTGTAGTGCGCACTATTGTGTCGGGTGGGCCCGCAAATCAATCGTCCGGAAACGTTGACAATTCCGTCGTGCAGAATACGCCGCTCAACGGACGCGATTGGACCCAGCTTGCCACTTTGCAGGCGGGCGTCACCGGCGTTCAAACCGGGAGCGCCAGCGGCGGTGGAAATACTGAACGCGGCTTTGGAGCGCCAATAAGCATCTCGGGGGCCCGACCCGACCAAAACAGCTACCGCCTGGACGGAATCAGCATCAACGATTATTCCAATGGTGCTCCCGGTAGCGTCTTGGGCGACAATCTCGGAATCGACGCCGTTGAGCAAGTCTCTGTCCTGGGCAGCAATTATCCCGCCGAGTATGGACGCACCTCCGGCGGCGTCATTAACGCAATCACTCGTTCCGGAACCAAAGCGTTTCACGGCGATGTCTATGAGTTCTTTCGCAACAGCGCACTGGACGCACGGAGCTTTTTTGACGCCAGAATTCCTCCCTTCAAACGCAATCAGTTTGGTGGCTCAGCCGGTGGGCCGATCCAAAAGGACCGCACGTTCATCTTTGGAGACTACGAAGGTCTTCGCCAGTCGCTCGGTGTGACCACGGTAGACACCGTCCCCTCGCCAGCCGCGCGCGCTGGAAACCTTTCCACCGGGAGCGTCACTGTCGATCCCAATGTACTTCGCTTCATCAATGCGTTTTACCCGCTGCCGAACGGTTCTCTCCTGGGCAATGGTGATACCGGGATTTTTTCCTTCGCCGGCCAGCAAATAACTAATGAAAACTATTTCACCGTCCGAGTTGATCGTAAGTTTTCGGATAAAGACGTGCTGGCGGCCACCTACATGCGCGATAACTCCAAAACAGTCCAGCCCGACAATTTCAACGAGTTGCTTGCCAATATCGTTTCGCGGCGGCAGGTCGTAACCCTGCACGCGCAGCACCTCTTCAGTTCGACCTTCGTAAATGCCGCCCGCTTGGGTTTCAGCCGCTCGGTTGGGATCATTGGAGGCTTGACCAAGATTTTGAACCCGAACATGCTTGATCCCTCTTTCGCATTTGTGCCCGGAGGTTTGGCCGGCGAAGTACGTGCCGTGCCGGGCGTGACCAATTTCTCCGGCGCGCCCACGACGGGGGGAGTTCTCCTCTCCAACAAGTCTCTTGCCTGGAATTCCTTTCAAGGCGGTGACGATGTTTTTCTCACCCGCGGTATCCACAACATAAAGTTCGGCGTGCTCGTGGAACGCATGCAGGACAACGAGCTATCACTGCCTGCCGTAAACGGGCGTTTTCGCTTCGATTCATTGCTCAATTTTCTGACCAATCGGCCCCTCGTTTTCCAGGGATCCGGCAGTCCTGATGTGCCGGATGTCGGATTGCGTCAGACTTTATTCGGCGCCTATGCACAGGATGACGTTCGCCTGCAAAAAAATCTCACCGTGAATCTCGGCTTCCGCTATGAAATGGCGACGGTTCCGGACGAGTCACAGAACCGCATATCGAACCTGCGGAACCTCACCGATGCCGTGCCTCACGTAGGCTCGCCGTTCTTCGCAAACCCAACCTTGCGAAATTTCGAGCCGCGGGCCGGCTTTGCATGGAGTCCGCGAGGCGGGAAGACCCTGGTGCGCGGCGGTTTCGGCATTTTCGATGTGCTGCCGCTGCCTTACGAATTTCAATCTTCATTTCAACTCGCTGTGCCATTCGTGCATTCTATCTTCGCCAATACTCTGCAGCCCGGCATGTTTCCAACCGGCGCCTTTCAACAATTCCGTAATCAAACGAATTTCGGGCTTGCCACCTACGCCGAATTTAATCCCAAACGCAATTACGTGATGCAGTGGAATCTGGGGATCGCCAGGGAGCTGACCTCAACACTTTCCCTAGCCGTCGGCTATGTCGGCTCCCGTGGAATTCACCTTCCGTACCGCGTCGACAACATCGATATGGTCCTACCCACGCTGACTCCGACAGGCTACGTCTTTCCACCGACAGCGACCAGCAGTACGCTGAATCCGAATTTTGGCCGTATCAATTCGACCCTCTGGCAAGCCAGTTCCTTTTATCACGCCCTGCAGGCCGATATGGCCAAGCGCGTCAGCCGTGGCGTCGAATTGCACGCTGCCTATACCTGGGGCAAAAGTATTGACACGCTATCCGCAACCGCAGCGGACGACGCCTTTCCCAATGGTTTGTTCAATCAGCTTTTCTTCGACCAACGCACTTCGCGCGGGCTCTCCGACTTCAACGTTGCACAAACTTTCGTATTGAGCTTTACCTGGGAACTCCCCAGCCCCGCCCGGAGTTCCCGAGTCTTGGCGTGGGCTGCCAGCGGTTGGCAATTGGGCGGCCTCTACAAAGCAAGCTCCGGCCAGCCTTTCACGCCAATCCTGGGCGGTGATCCTGCCGGCATGAAATTGGATGAGACCAGTGAGCTCCCGAACCGCTTGGCAGGGCCGGGTTGCGGCACACTTACTAACCCGGGAAATCCCAACCACTACATCAAGACGGAGTGTTTGGCCTTCCCCGGTGCGAACAAATGGGGAAATCTGGGTCGCAACACGCTGCTTGGTCCCGGCGTGTCCAAGTTGGACGTTTCTGTATTCAAGAACAATCGCATTCGGCGCATCTCGGAAAATTTCAACGCGCAGTTCCGGGCGGAATTCTTCAACATTCTCAACCATGCTAACTTCGCCTCGCCGACTGACAATTCGACGGTCTTCGATCAGCATGGGAACTCCATCTCAAGCGCCGGACTCATCACTTCCACGCAAACAACTTCTCGTCAGATTCAGTTTGCGATCAAGATGATCTGGTGAATCGGCCGTTTGCTGTACTTCAGATCCGTATGACTTTCACGTGGAAGGAAAACGGAACTTCCTTGTGCGCACTTGGCATCAAGGAAGCGCATTCGGGGACGGTTGAAAAGTGAAAGAGGCGAAGTCTAGAAGGTAAAATCCGATTTTTCCTGCGCGCTCTGCACTATTTGCTTTCCAAACCTTAATACAAATTAATTTGACACGAAGACTCAGGGTCTTTACTGTCGGCGCCACGAAGGTCGTAAGTTAACCCTCGCCGACGACGTGGGGCCTTGGTCAACATCCCCTAGGAGGCAACCGATGATTAAAGGGCGTGGTCTCTTGGTGTACGTTCTCTTGGTCTGCGTGATGATGGCGCTCACTGTGAACGTGTCCACTCCAGTTTATGCACAAGTTGCCGGAGCCACCCTTGCCGGCACGGTGACGGACGCATCCAGCTCGGCGGTTCCGAATGCGAAAGTTTCCATCAAAAACAGGGCGACGGGGGTCGCGCGGGACATCACTACTGACTCGGACGGTTTTTACAGCGCGCCGAACTTGCTTCCAGGAATTTATGACATCACAGTTGTAGCTTCAGGATTTTCGACATCCGTGCAAGCGGGCTTCAAGCTAAACGTGGGAGCTTCACAGGCCCTGAATATTTCCTTGCAGATTGGCCAAGTGACTGAACGAGTTGCTGTCACCGCGACAGCGCCGGACGTGCAACTCGCTTCATCAACGCTGAGCGCCGAGGTCGATTCCACAACGGAGCGCGAGCTACCTTTGAACGGCCGCGACTGGACACAACTAGCAACGCTCCAGCCGGGAGTCACTGGTGTCCGAGTTGAGGCGGGACCCAGCAATCGGGGCAATAGGGGATACGGAACTCTTTTGTCCGTCTCCGGCCACCAGCCATTCGAGAATAATTACCGGATCAATGGGATCAGCATCAACGACTATTCGAATGGGTCGCCGGGCAGTTCGCTGGGCGTCAATTTGGGTGTGGACGCAATTCAGGAGTTTTCGGTCCTAACCGGTAACTATACGGCGGAGTATGGCCGGGCCTCCGGTGGGGTCATCAACGGCATCACCAAGTCAGGCACCAACCAGTTCCATGGGGATGCCTACTATTTCGTCCGCGATAAGGTCCTCGATGCAAAAAACTACTTCGACGACAGCAGTCAACCTATACCGCCATTCCATCGCGACCAGTTCGGGGTGTCCGGTGGAGGCCCGATCAAAAAGAATAAGACCTTCGTCTTCGCCGATTACGAAGGGATCCGCCAGAGGAAGAGCGACACTTTCAGCAATGTCGTGCCTTCTGCGGAGGCTCGAGCGGGCTCGCTCTGTCACTTGCCCAACCCTAATTGCACTCCTTCAAAAATAACGGTTGACCCGAAGGTTGTGCCCTATTTGGGTTTTTATCCGCTGCCCAACAGCGGGCTTATCGGGAACGGAGACACGGGTATCTTCAACACTTCGGGAGTCGAGCGCTTGACGGAAAACTATGTGACTGTGAGGGGCGACCACCGTTTCTCAGAAAAGGACAGTTTTGCGGCGAGCTGGTTCTATGACAAGGCGCCTCTTACTATGCCTGATTCGCTGGTGGACGTGCTCACCCAGAATTTTACGCTTAGGCAAATGGTCAGCCTGGAAGAGACCCATATCTTCAGTCCGGGATTGGCGAATACTGCGCGGCTAGGTTTCAGCCGTGTGCGGGCGATGGTCACAGCGCCTTTCAGTGCACTCAATCCGCTCGCCAAGGATCCGAGTCTCGGCGCGCTCCCCGGACAGTTTGCACCGGAAATCGTCGTGGACGACGGTCTGGTCACCATGGACGGAGCTCTGGGCACCGTCTCCTCAGACATTCTCACCTGGAATTCCTTCCAGTTCTATGACGATGCCTTCCTTACTCGTGGCACCCATTCCTTGAAATTCGGGTTTGCCGTGGAGCGCATGCAGAACGATGAGTTCTCGGGGGGAGTCCCGCCAAATGGAAGCTTCAAGTTCCCCACTCTGGCCGCCTTTCTCCAGAACCAGCCCCGCAGCCTCCAGATTGACGATCCAACAACCACTCGGCCAATTAACGTGCGGCAGACCCTGTTCGGAGCCTACATTCAAGACGATTGGCGTTGGCGCTCGAACCTTACGCTGAACTTTGGCGTGCGTTATGAGCCGGTGACGCTGCCGACCGACGCCCAGAACACGTTCGCCGTCTTGACAAGCCTCACCAGCCCGCTCGAGACGCCGGTTAAGACCCTCTGGGCGTCGAACCAAACACTTCACAACTTCGAGCCGCGGGTCGGTTTCGCGTGGGACCCATTTCGCGATGGCAAGACTGCCGTCCGTGGCGGCTTTGGAATCTTTGATGTGCTGCCGCTTCCCTGGGAGTACACCCACGGGAGCACCGGTGTCCTCCCGTACCAGCTGCAAAAAGCTATCTCCAACTTACCTCAAGGCTCGTTCCCAACGGGAGCGTTGAAGCTCGCCACCGATCCCGTCGACTTCAAAACTGTGGGAGTCCGCTTAGTTGAGCAGAATCCACACCGCAATTACGCCATGAATTGGAACCTCAATATCCAGCGTGAAATCGCCTCAAGCTTAACGGCGGCGATCGCCTACGTGGGCTCGCGCGCTGTCCACTCCCCTTTCAGCACGGATGACAGCAATATGGTCCTTCCAACCTTGAGCTCGCTAGGTTACCTCTGGCCGATTCCCCATACGGATCCTGTTGCGACGGGCACGGGCGGAAATTGCGCGGATGGAACAGCACCTCCCTGTGCCTGGCCCGTGCTCAACCCAAATGTGGGTCGCATTCGCGCGATCTGGTGGGATAACACCTCCTCCTATCATGGCCTTCAGGCGGGGCTCGCAAAAAGGATGAGCCACGGGTTTCAGGCTCAGGGCAGCTATACCTGGAGCAAATGTCTTGACCGGGGTTCCGGTGGCATGCTGGGCGACCCCTACGCGAATTCACTCTCAAGCCTGATGTTCTTTAACCGCGGAGGCAGGCGTGGCGTATGTGACTTCAACATAACCCAAAACTTTGTGGTGAACTACCTTTGGCAGCCTCCCACGCCAAAGTTTGGGGGAGCGGTCACGGAGCGCACCCTCGGCGGCTGGGAATTCGGTGGAGTCATTGTCGCCAGTACGGGCTCCCCCTTTACGGTCCTTATCGGGGGGGATCCGCTCGGTCAAAACAGCACTGATCCGTTTGCTTTCGCCTCGCGCGTGGCAGGACCCGGATGCAATAACCCCGTCAATCCCGGCAATGTCAATGGCTACATCAACACAAGCTGCTTCAGCGTTCCGCTTGTACCCGCTTCGTTCGCCGCGTCGTGCCAACTTGCTCTTGATGGGAAAGGCAACTCGGTTCCTGGTACCTGCATGAACCTATTTGGCAATGCCGGGCGGAACACCGTGGTCGGGCCGGGCCTGCTCAACGTCGATTTCTCAGCATTCAAGAACAATTACATGCCAAGAATCTCGGAAACCTTCAACATTCAGTTCCGGGCTGAGTTCTTTAACATCCTGAACCACCCCAACTTTCAATCACCCGTCAAACACAATGCGCTCTTCGCACAAGACGGATCGCCGGTGGGGAGCGGAGCGGGTGCGATAAATTCCACAACTACCTCATCGCGGCAGATTCAATTTGGCTTGAAAGTCATTTGGTAGCCGAAGCGTTCGTGATGCTGTCCTGTACAATCGGCAGTGCGCTTGCGCGTCGAGATGCTATTAGTTCAGTAGAGCAACATTGTATAGAATCGAATTCGCTGGACCAAAATATAATCACTAAATCGAGGAGCTAGGATGAAGAACTTCTTGCTGTCTTTGCCGCTTGTTGCCTTCGCATTGCTTGGGACCGTTGCTCTGGCAAGCCCGCCGGGTCCGGGTTATCACCTGATTAAGAAAGTCTCTTTGGGCGCGGCACCGGGTGGCGGCGAATATTTCGACTACGTCACCGTGGACTCCGCTGCGCGGCGCGTCTATCTCTCGCATGGTGCCGAGGTCAAAGTGCTCGACGCCGATAACTTCTCCGTAGTGGGCACCATTTCCGGCTTGAAGCGCTGCCATGGTGTCGTCGTGCTTCCGGAGCTTGGGAAAGGATTTATTACGGATGGCGATGCCGAAACCGTGGCGGTATTCGATCTTAAGACCCTGAAGATCACGGGACAAATCAAAAGCTCCCCGGACACGGACTCCATTACCTACGATCCCGCGTCCAAGCTTATCTTTACCTTTAATGGCGACAGCAAGAATTCCACGGTTATAGATCCGGTCAAGGAAACCGTAGTGAAAGTCATCGACATGGGCGGCGCGGTAGAACAGCCCGTTGCCGACGGTAAGGGCACCCTTTACGACAACAACGAAGAGAAAAATGACGTCGCCGTCGTCGACACACACACACTAACAGTCAAAGCTCGTTGGCCCGTAGCACCTGCCGGAACGCCCGTGGCGATGGAAATGGACCGTGAGCACCGGAGGCTATTTTCCAGCGGCCGCAAGCCGCAATTTCTCGTCATGATGGATGCGGACAACGGCAAGATCGTCCAGTCGTTGCCCATCAGCTCCGGTGTGGACGCTAACGTCTTCGATCCGGAGGCAGGACTGTTGTTTGTCTCCACCCGCGTGGGCAAGCTCCACATTTTTCATGAGGATTCACCTGACAAGCTCACGGAAGTCGAAACGGTCAATACCGAGTTTGGCGCCAAAACAATGGGTCTCGATCCAAAGACGCACAACCTTTTTCTGGCCACCGCGGATTTTGGTCCGGCTCCTGCTCCAACGAAGAAGAATCCTCATCCGGAGCGAAAGGCGATTCCTGGAACGTTTCGCGTACTGATTTATGGGCGCTAGAAAAATCATCGTGAGGCAGGGGCGGCCGTATGCCGCCTCTGCAGTCCCCAATTTTGTGAGAAAAATTCTCCATCGCGTCAACCTCCCTTTCTTTCGAATAGTGTTGAGCACTTCGTCCGGCGAGCCGCGCGAATTTCAGTCAAAATCCGTTTTAACCCGTGTAGAGAGGGCCTGATGCGGTCATGGGGAATCGGACTAAAATTCATGCGCGCAAAAAAAACCGCACTCGTGGTTCCTTTTTTGCTCGTGCCGCTCGCTGACTGCGCGCCTGATCGCTCCTTCCATTTGATGGAAACTTCCATCGCTGACATTCACAAAGCGATGCAAGCGGGTACCCTGACGTGCCACAACCTGGTCCAGCAATATCTAGATCGCATCCGCGCTTACGACCAGCAAGGTCCCGCGATCAAGTCCATGCTGTACATCAACCCGGCAAGCCTCGAACAGGCCGATGCTTTGGATCAGGACTTTCGGCGCACCCACAAATTAAAATCGCTCGGCTGCATCCCCATCGTTCTAAAAGATAATTTTGACACTGCGGACATGCCTACAACCGCGGGCGCCCTCACACTTAAAGGTGCCCAGCCTGAAAAGGACGCTTTCGCTGTCAAACGGCTTCGCGAAGCCGGTGCGCTCATTCTTGGCAAGGCCAACTTGCAAGAATTTGCCAGCGGCGGCATCTCCGTAAGTTCGCTGGGCGGACAGGTGAAAAATCCGTATGACCTCACCAGAACACCAGGCGGCTCTTCCGGCGGGACGGGCGCTGCTGTCGCGGCGAACTTCGCAGCTGCGGGCACCGGGTCGGATACCGGCGGCTCCATCCGTTCCCCTTCTTCCGCGAACAGTCTGGTAGGACTCCGGCCAACTCGCGGCTTAATCAGCCGGGACGGTATTGTGCCGGTGTCTTTTACCCAGGACACTATTGGCCCCATGACCCGCAATGTCGCCGACACCGCAAGATTATTGGACGTTATGGTTGGATACGATCCGAATGATCCTGTGACTGCTTTTAGTGTCGGCAATATTCCGGAAACCTACACGGCGTTCCTCCAAAATGGGTTGAAGGGAGCTCGCCTTGGCGTGCTTACGAACTTATTTGGTAGCGGACCGGAATACGAAGAAGTGAACGCGGTTATGGCCAAAGCTATTGAAGCGCTAAAGGAACAAGGCGCAGTGATTGTCCGCCTCGAAGACGCGGCCCTCGACACGGACACGTTGACCGCGAAATTTCGCCTGAACGAGCCGGAGTTCAAGACGGCGCTAAACCGCTATTTACAGCAGCAGGGTTCGCACGTGTCTGTGCATTCGCTCGCGGAAATCATTGCTTCCGGCCAGTACCACAAGCCGACACTGGAGAAATTCTTCGCCACGGCGCAGAGTTATGAAGATGGCCCCAATTCCGCGGACTATAAAGATCGCCGGATAAGAATGGAGGAAATCAGGATTGAAGTAGCCAACCTAATGGCGAAAAATCAACTGGATGCGCTGGTGTATCCCCATCAAAAATGTTTGGTCCTTCCCATTGGGGCGACGTTTCAGAAAGACCGCAACGGCGTTATCGCTGCTCTGGCGGGCTTCCCGGCCATCGAAGTGCCCGCCGGCTTTTCTACGCCGACGGCAGATGCTCCTATCGGGGTGCCGGTGGGGATGGAGCTTCTCGGCCGCGCGTGGGCCGAGCCCGAATTGATAAAGCTCGCCTTCGGATTTGAGCAGGCAACGCACCTGCGAAAGCCACCAGTTTCCACGCCTGCATTGCCGGCGCCATGATGCTGCGGCTTTGAGGCCAAAAACGAATTGTTCCGCGTAATGAAAGTGTTGGCGGAGACTTAGCCGATATTTTTGGCGGCGTGTGAAAACAAGTTGCGATTAAGATAAATTAATGCTGAATTCAGGTATCCAGCCTACTCGTAGCATAACCTCAGTTCTCGCACTTTCAATGCTGCGCCGCCCCGTACGTCAAAGGAGCTAGCCCAAGCGATGCCTCTCCCGGCCGTCACCGCCCCTGAAACAAATTCACCTCCGCGCAAAAGGCCCTTCTACATGGGCCTCTCCTTCCAAGTGCTGCTCGGCGTCGCCATTGCCATCATCCTCGGTTATGTCAGCCCCGCTAGCGCCGTGGCCATGAAACCGCTCGGCGATGCCTTTATCCGTTTGATCACCATGATCATCACCTTGGTCATCTTCTGTACCTTAGTTACCGGCATTGCCGGCATGGAGGACATGAAGAAAGTCGGCCGCGTCGGCGGCAAAGCCCTCCTGTATTTCGAGGCAGTCTCGACGCTTGCCCTGCTCATCGGACTCGTTGTGGGCAATGTGGTGCGTCCCGGCAGCGGTTTTAACATCGATCCCGCCACGCTGGACACTAAGGCCGTGGCCGAATATGCCGGCCAGGCCAAGACCCAAAGTGTTACGGAGTTCCTCGTCCACATCATTCCGAACACCATTGTCGATGCGTTCACGCGGGGAGACATCTTGCAAGTGCTGTTCGTCTCTCTTCTGTTCGGCTTCGCTTTGTCGCTCGCCGGCCCGCGCTGCAAACCGCTCGTCGATCTTTTGGACGCCCTGACCCGCGTCGTCTTTGGCGTGGTCGCCATCTTGATGCGCTTCGCCCCCATCGG
>Ga0137409_10004141_pt1 | contig 15271 bp, 13 predicted proteins | sample CZODoug1_16funga_FD_122059 | JGI IMG/M metagenome (GOLD analysis project Ga0137409, IMG submission 122059) | Vadose zone soil fungal communities from Angelo Coast Range Reserve, California, USA - CZODoug1_16fungal (Hybrid Assembly) | ecosystem: Environmental > Terrestrial > Soil > Vadose zone... | reverse complement strand
ACAAGCGTCCCTCCCTGACAACCTTCGTATCCGGCCTGTGACAGACTGGACAGATGACAAACCTGTTCGAGTAGACATTGATCAGCCGGTTAATCGTCTCACGCGAAAACCTACCCTGGAAGTATCCACGACCACCCTCGTAAGACCCTGCAGTAGCCATCTCCTTCGCCAAATATTTCAACACGTGATGCGGATCCCGGTTCAACCGGTCGACCACATCGGAGAAATTGACAACAATCGTCCTTTGGCCAATAATTTGGACCATAGCGACCGGCAACTCGAAACGCTCCCCGGTGCCGGTGGACTGCGTAATCTTTGATAACGCCCGACCCAACAGCCCATCATAGTCGTTCATCGATAGCGACATTACGAGTAATACCTCGGTTGGCCTATTTCAACGATATTCTGGTCGCAAACGCTTATCCAAAACCCGGAACGAACTAACATTCTCTGAGGATGAGAGTCGAGTGGGAAGATGGGTAGTCTGCAGTGCCTGGCCATACGTCAACGATAGACCCCATCTAGGAACCTTCACACACCTTCTCTCCGCCGACGTTTACGCACGCTACCTACGCCTGAAGGGGGAGGACGTCGTAATGGTATCTGGCAGCGACGAGCACGGCGCGCCGATAGAAGTTGAAGCGATCAAACGCCACATCACTCCACGCCAGCTAACCAACCAGTATCATCGAGTCTTCACTCGCAGCATAAAACAGTTCAACATCCAATTCGACAACTACACTCGCACGGAGAGTCCAGTCCACAAGAAGTTCGTCCAAGAATTCTACCGGACCCTAGACAAGAACAGATACGTCTTCAAACAGAACATCATCCTACCATACTGCGAAAACGACAGGCGCTTCCTACCAGACCGGTTCGTAGAAGGAGAATGCCCATACTGCCACTACATCCCCGCCCGTGGAGACCAGTGTGACAACTGCGGCAGAGTACTGGACCCGAAAGATCTGATCAATCCGTACTGCGTACTCGACCACAGCACCCCAATAATGAAGGGATCAGCGTCCTGGTTCTTCGACCTACCAAAACTGTCAGACCAATTGAAGAAGTACGTTGACGGGAATCCGAACCTTCCCGAGAATGCAAGAAACTTCAGCCTGAGCTGGATCAGAGACGGACTGAAACCCCGCTCACTAACCCGGGACCTGAAGTGGGGTATCCCCGCGCCGTTCAAAGGCGCCGAGGACAAGACAATCTACGTCTGGATGGAAGCAGTCCTCGGCTACATCAGCGCCGTCAAAGAATGGGCAGACAAGAACAAGAAGCCCAGCCAGTGGAAAAAGTACTGGCTTGATCCCGCCAGTCGCAACATCCACTTCATAGGCAAAGACAACATCCCGTTCCATGTCATCGTCTTCCCCGGCCTACTCCTCGCCAGCCATGAAGGATACAACCTGCCGTGGGAAGTCGCTTCCACAGAATACATCCAATTCGAGGGCCAACGCTTCTCGAAAAGCCGCAAGATTGGCGTCTGGATAGACGAGGCACTTGAGCTCGAGAACGCGGAATACTGGCGTTACGCGCTGATCAGCCTCCGACCTGAACAACGGGACACGAACTTCACCTGGGAAGAGTTCGAGCGGAAGATCAACACGGAACTCAACGATGTTCTGGGCAATTTCATCCATCGAACGATCACTTTCATCAGCACCAGATTCAAGAATGAGATTCCGAAATTCACAACCGACAAAGAAAGGGACCAAGACATTTTCAAAATTCTTCACGAGTCTCCGGAACGTCTTGACGATAAGCTTGAACGCTTCCGGTTGAAAGAAGCACTCGAACAGGTTGTCCAGTTGGCGCGAGAAGGGAACCGATACCTGAACGATAACGCGCCGTGGCATTCGTTCAAAACAGACCCAGCAGAGGCCGGTCAGACCCTAGCTGTAGCCGCCCAAATTGTAGGCACGATCGCGATACAGCTCCAGCCATTCCTCCCAATAACCGCCACGCGAATCCAGAGAAGCCTCTTCCTCGGTAGGAAACCAGACTGGAAACTCGCCGGCCAAATTACCACGAAACAAGGAGCCAAGATCAAGACAATGGAACCGTTGTTCCACAAAGTATCAGCTCAGAAACTCCGAACTCGGCTCGAAGAAATACGGAGCAGGACAATCGCTGAAGCTGAAGCTTGACTTTCACGTCCACACAACCGCCTCATCCGACGCACATACTCGACCCGACGAACTCGTCCCCAGGTGCAAGGAGAAAAGCCTTGACGGTCTCGCAATAACAGATCACAATGTCCTAGCGAGAGACCTCCCGCAAGGACTGCTGATTATTCCCGGAATCGAAGTATCCAGCCGTGACGGACACATTATCGGCCTGGGCGTATCCGACGCGGTTCCGAGAAGACTGTCCGCTGATGAGACTATTCTCCAGATCAAACGGCTTGGAGGCGTATCGATCGTTGCACATCCCTATGACCTTCTTCGCTCAGCGCTGAACCCGGAAATTCTAACGACGATGCCGGACGCTATTGAGGTGATCAACTCCGCCAGCATGCTCCACTCCATCACATGGAAACGAGCTAGAACCTTTGCTGAGAAGAGGAACCTACCACAAACAGGCGGTAGCGATTCACACATCCCCGAAACAATCGGAAAGGCATACACGATGGTCGACGTCGAATCAAGAGACGTCGCCTCAGTACTAGACGCGATAAGAAATGGACGAATCGCCCCGGAAGGACTACCGTATCGTTTCAGTGATAGAGTCAGAAAAATTATCAGATGAGAAGCCGATCTAGGCGAGTTCCATCTCGTACAGTGGCATTCGTACTGCGACTCTAGTCGGCTTTGATTCGAGTCCGTATTCCATGTCGTACAAGTCTTCGATGAGATCCTCGACCGTCCCCAGTGCCATGTCGTAGGTGTATCCCGATAGGAATATCGACAGGCTCGATTTCGCTTGACACTTTGTACTTACGTGAACAAAGTCAACGTCATGACCCACCAGGGACGCAATCGCTTCGTATGCTTGCGCTGCTTGACCATTGTTGAGCGGTTCGATTCCTCGGAACAGGAGAACAGCACCTCTTGCCATAGACAATGGAATGCTAGCGGATGGCGTTGTAAGTGCATCGACTACAGCAGACTGAACTCTTTCTCTCGACTCGACTGGAGCAATACAGACAGTCGCAACCGCTCCTAGGGAGAGAATATTCAGGATCTGTTGACTAGTCATCTGGCTACCTGTAACAACGACCTCTGAAAGGTTCCGGACGGCCAGAGCGGCTGTTTCATCCGCAACTCTCTCTGAATTCAGAAGAGCTGGTTTCTGAATTGAGTTGTCGACAATGACTGTGCAATCGCACGCTTCCACCATCTTCTTCAGTCCGCGCAGAGCGACGAAACGTCTCTCGCGCTCATGGATGAAAGGCAAGGCCACGACTGAAACAACTGGCCTAACCTGGTTCCGGTGCCATTGAGCGATTAGAGGTGCGGCCAATGTTCCCGGCGCGCCTCCGAGACCCGCCAATAGAATTGTGAAATTGGATTCCTGGGTGAAAGGTGCAACTCTGTAAGCCATCAATTGACCTTGTGCACCTCGCTGTCGCAACAGCTGAGAACTAGTTTCCGGGGAACCTGCCAAGAGGACTTTGTTCTGAGCCCTCGACTCCGATAGCTGGCTACGATCCGTGTTTACTGCGACACAGTTCCTTGGACTGCATCCTCCATCGATTGCTTGGCTCAGGAGATTATTCCCCGCTCCACCTATTCCGACAATTGCCACTTGCGAAGGGTGAGACGAGAGTGGTTGATGAGTGACTATTTCTTCAGTAGACAAGGTAAGGGCAGTGAAACTACTGGTTCCGATATATACGAATCTCCAGCAGAGGTATTACGATTCGAATACGAAATAGCTCATCAACTCATATCCATATATAAAATGCGAGGGTCTTGCGAAGCACGCGCGTGTCCAAAGCGTAGACTCGCGCTGTCATCATCTACTGGGTGGAGATGTCAATTCCGACTTTAATTCATGGGAAGACATGTCTTCGTTCGAGACTTCCCGATTCTTCGACACCGATGGATTGCTCCAGTGCAGTGTCAGAGTCTTAGGATGCGATGCCTTGACGTCATCTATCCTCGTCACCGATGTGTAATGCGGCGCATCTTTGACCACTTGTGGATTCGTCTGAGCCTCACGGAATACTCCAACTAGAGCATCGACTAACTGGTCAAGATCCTCGAGACTCTCCGTCTCTGGAACTTCCACCATCAAAGCCTCGTCTACAATCTGCGGAAAATATGTCGTGGGAGCGTGAACCCCCTTGTCAAGCATCCGCTTTGCAAGATCCATCGCCCTAACTCCCGTAGAATCGTACAGCTTCTTTGCACTGAGAACAAACTCATGCTTCCTCGCTCGGGCGAAAGGAAGATCATACGTGCCGCTCGCCAGAATCTTAGACAAAATGTAGTTAGTGTTGAGAACTGCAGTCTCGGCAACTGTCTTGAGCCCCTCGGCACCCAGGCTCATAATGTACGTGTAGGCTCTTACGAGAATTCCAATGTTTCCGTGGAACGCCCTGATCTTTCCGACCGTATCCGGAACGTCGAAGTCGTAGTAGTACTTCTTTCCATCAAATCCTATCAGTGGAACCGGCAGGTAGCGTTCTAGCTGTTTCGTCACTCCGACAGGACCCGCACCGGGGCCTCCGCCACCGTGGGGGGTCGCGAAGGTCTTGTGAAGATTCAAGTGGACAATGTCGAAACCCATGTCGCCGGGTCTGACTTTCCCTAGCAACGGGTTGAAGTTTGCCCCGTCGTAGTAGAGCAAGCCACCTGCTTGATGAACGATCTTTGCAATTTCGAGAATGTTCTTCTCAAAGATTCCCAAAGTGTTAGGATTCGTAATCATAAGTCCCGCCGTGTTCGGGCCCGCCAACTTCTTGAGCTCGTCAAGGTCCACCATCCCTTCGGAGTTCGATGGAACAACCATCACCTTGAACCCAGCCATAGCTGCACTCGCCGGGTTTGTGCCATGAGACGAGTCCGGCACAATCATCTCCGTCCTACTGTCCAGCTCCCCTCTTGACCGGAGATACGACCGGATGATCAGACAACCCAGGTACTCCCCATGAGCACCAGCCGCTGGCTGGAGAGACATGCGGCTCATTCCTGTGATCTCTGCCAGTATCTTGTCCAATCGATAAAGGAGGGCGAGCATTCCCTGGACGGTCGACTCATCCTGTTCAGGGTGGAGCTTCTCTAGCTTGTGAGTTGCAACTGCCAACTCGGCAGATTTCGGATTATACTTCATCGTGCAGCTACCCAACGGGTAGATTCCCAGATCCGGAGAGTAGTTCTCCTGGGAGAGTCGAACAAAGTGGCGGATAACTTCGGGCTCTGAGACTTCAGGCAGTGGCGGGAGACCGTTTCTACGAAGAGCCGTCGGCACAGCATTCGATAGATCGCCAACAATTTTTTTTTCAATCTCGCTAGGTACTGCCGGGCTGTGGCCTCTCTTGCCGGCTTGCGATTTCTCGATAATGAGCGGCTCATCCCAAGTAGCTTGATGATACATCATGTCTAACCTCTCAGCAGCTTCGTCATCAGACCCGAGAACCGGTCAATAGCTTCGCCAGTGTGGATTTCCGTTACGCAAAGGAGAGAGCTCTCACCGAGCTCGGGAAAATCCTTGACCAGACTTTTACCACCATGCATGCCAGCAAGGAGCAGTTTACGGTTTACTCTCGCAGTAATTCCTCGAGCACGTTCGAATGTGACAACAAACTCTTGGTAGTGCTGAGCGTCGAACCTCGGGACCGAGGCTTCTGGTAATTCTTGCAATCTCGTGATCGCATACCTCGTCTTCACTAGAATCGATTCGAACAGGTCGTGCATGCCCTTTGGTCCCAGAAGGGAAAGGTACGCGGCCGCTCCAATTCCGAGAAGGGCTTCGTTTGTGCAAATGTTTGAAGTGGCTCTCTCTCGACGAATATGCTGCTCTCTCGTTTGAAGAACCATACTGAACGCCTTATCCGTCCCGTCGATAGTCGACGTCATTCCAATGAGTCGACCCGGAATCTGCCGAAGAAGATTCTCGCCTCTGCAACCGATGATTCCCAGTCCTGGACCTCCAAAGTTCATCTCGGATGAGATAGACTGACCCTCAGCCACTACAATGTCCGCGCCGTACTCTCCTGGTGGCTTGAGTCCGCCGAGCGAAATTGGATCGAATCCAACAATCGCTAGTGCCCCTTTCTCGTGGCATAGGGAAGGGATTCTGACTACTTCCTCGTCTAACGTTCCAAAGAACGACGGCACCTCGCAGTATACTGCTGCTGTCTCGTGATCGAGCTTGGACTGCAGATCGGCGAGGTCCGGGCCCCCTGTCTCTTTGTCGTACCCGAAGGCTTCAATCCTAATCCCTACGGGCTCAGTATAGTTTCGGAGTACCGAGAGCTTGTCCGGATGTAGGCTCCTTGGGACAATAATCTTGTATTTTCCCGTCGCCCGGACCGCCATCCTAGCGGCCTCTCCGAGAGCTGTCGACCCATCGTAGAGGGAGGAGTTGACCGCATCTACTGCAGTCAAGTCCCGTATCATGGATTCGAATTCGAAGAGCGATTGTAGGAGACCCTGGGAGATTTCCGCCTGGTATGGGGTGTATGAGGTCTGAAATTCTGTCCTGGAAACTATGTGTTTGACTGCTGCTGGAATGTAATGGTTGTAGATTCCCGCGCCTAGGAAGGAGTTGTAGTCTGACGCGGACTTGTTCTCTTTGAGAAGTTGTTCAACGTTTGAACGGACCTCTTGTTCAGAAGGAAATCCGTCCACCTTCAACGGCCGGTTCAATCGGACTTCTCGTGGAATATCGGAGTAGAGTTCGTCGAGCGAGCTGATTCCGATCGTCTTCAGCATGTTCGTTCGGATCTGATTGCTCGAGTTGGGAATGAACGGGTGGCCGGTTTGAGCCAAGACTATCTCCGGTGCGCGGGATCAAAACTACTGATAACCCTTCGTTCAGCACAGTGTTGCTTTATACTCCAAATGGCGGCCGGTGCCCAACATGCCGTCGCTCGGGGCGAATACGGTTGCAATTCTAATCGCCCTAGGCTCATTTCCTGTTTCTCTGGGTCTGACTAGATTCTTGATGTATTGGAATTCAAAGCACGGGATAACCGGAATTGATGTCCACAAGCTGAACCGGCCAAAGGTCCCGGAGATGGTCGGAGCAGCAGTTCCAATAACGCTGATTTTATTCGCCGCAATCTACGCTCTCACGGGGGGAGCGAGTTCAATCGCGCTCCTTGCCTACTCTCTTGTTGTCGGGCTTGCAGCACTTGTGGGCGCTGTTGATGATCGGCTCAAGATGCGAGGAATCTTCAAGCCACTCCTCACCCTCCTTTGCGGCTTACCTCTCCTGGTTCTAGGGCTGGCCTTTCCGGGTGAGATCTATGCCTCAACCCTTCACGTGCCCTTGTTTGGAAGCTATCACCTCCCGGTAATCTATCCTCTGACGATACTTGTCGCGGTCTCCGTGACATCGAATACCGTTAACATGCTTGACCCTCTCAACGGCTCGATGGCCGGGAGCATCTCGATAGTTGCAGGTGGACTCCTCATCGGTTCACTTCTAATAGGAACTGGTTCGATGCCCATCTTTCTCTATGCCAGCCTGATGTTCTCACTGTTAGGATTCCTGTACTACAACCGTTTTCCAGCACGGGCGTTCGCGGGAAATGTCGGTCAGTTGTCAATTGGCGCATCTATTGGCGCACTTGCTATTCTGGGGAAAACCGAGATCGCAAGCATAGTTGCGATATTCCCCAACATCCAGAATTCCTTCTTCTTCCTCTCCAGAATTCGACGCTTCACAGAACACAGGGAACTAACCGCAAGACCGACAAAACTTCTCCCAGATGGGAGACTGGCTGATTCTGAGGATCCTCGTGCCCCGCTGACTTTGGTTAGAACGCTACTCATAGGTCGTCCCGCCACCGAGAACGAGATCGTTTCGACCTTATGGATGCTCTTCCTAACCTCAGCTAGCCTCGCTGTCATCACTCTCCTCCTCACCGGAGTTATGCTATGAATCGACACGCGGTCGGCAACGAACTAGTCGTCTTCGTAACTCAGTGGGGTCTCATGCTCGTTGGGTTTGGCATCCTGACGAAATTCGTCGCTCCATTGAACCTTCTGAACCCGAGTCTGTCGCTTGGTCTATATTTCGACGCGGCAGTAAAGGCGCTCATCGCTCTCGTCTTATCGGTGACCTGGCTTTTCGTTTGGGATCGTCAGGTAAGACTCTACTTCCATCGACGAGGAAAATAGATACTCCCTGTCAAAGAACTTCGGCTGCCTTCCAATGGTTCCCTTGTACCATTGTGAATCCCATGTCTGTATTCTTCGTGAACCACAAATCATCCGGTAATGCGTCTGTCTTCGCGCAATCCGGTATCTCCTCTTCTAGGGCTAGTTTGGCTGCAATCCAAGGGAAGTTCCATTCGGGATGTCCTAGTCTTATTGACGCTAGCGAGAGGTAGTGGACGTTTGTTGTGAATCGACAGTTGATTTCAGTTGGACACGGAACGCCTCTTGCGTCCTCTTTTAGATCGACGCAGAAAATCCCGTGAGGCTTCTTCGAAACGGCTCGGATCGCTTCCAACGCTCTCTGATTCACTATGTCCGAATGAACAACCCGGTTAAGCTTCGAGGTGCCTCCGGACCCTACCAGACGGTGACCGACCCAGCTCAGCCTCTCGCGAATCATCGAAGTCACCAATCCACCGCTGCTCCAGAGAGACATGAAGCAGTAGTCTCTTCCCGGAAGATATTCCTCGGCGACAAAGTTGGCTTTGATTCCTTGGTCCCAGTGGAACCGGACCCAATGTTCGACAATGCTCGAGCTATCCGCCTTGGAACTGAGCAAGCCTCCCGCTCCTTCTCGTGCGCGGATCCAGCATGGATAATCGAGTTGACGAATCTTGCGCAAGACGGAAGGGTCATCCTGAGAGATGGACACTGGCTTACTTCGGAGTCCGGCTTCGTGCCACCGCGACAATGCAGCGAATTTGTCGAGGCACGTTGAGACTGTCTGGGCGTCGGGAAGAAATATTCGCGCCTTGATTCTTGCGCGTTCTGCCGAAACTCGCTCGACTTCCGGGTCTGGCTGTGGCATGACCAGGTCAACCTTCCCATTATCAATGACCTTGTTCAGTGCAGCAACGTAGCCTCGATTATGAGCGCCGGGGAGATGGTAAGAGTAGTCCAACCACATGTTCAGTTCGAGACTCGTTCGATCGACATCCGAGCCTGTGAGAACTAGTGAACGTCCGTCTCTGCTGACTCTTAGACTCCAGCACACATTGTGGCCGGCACTTCCGCCGGCTCCAGTGACGAGAATGCTTTTCATCAGCAGACCTTGAGTAGGCGTTCAGCATTTGGAGCAACTAATAAGTAGGGAAGTCATGCCTCGCACTCCAAATTCGAGCTCGGCTAATGGTTCCAATTGATGAGAGCACTATTCGCTGTACTCCTCCTACTTGCACTTGCTTTGGTTCTTCAGCCAATACCAGTTAATGCAGCCTCCAACTGCACTCCCAACACCTGCTCGGTCATGATTCAGCGAACGATATCGACAAATCCTTGGGGGGTTACCATTGCAAGCGATGTCGTCAACTTGACGACTGTGGCTAACGCCCAGATTTCTCATCTTGCTGTAGGGATTCCGGGAAATGTCAGCAATAATCTTCGAACTGCGACGGCTTCCGCGAGTGGGACTAGCCTTCAAGTTTCCTCGAATAGGATGACGATTCCCTCAGGGTATCCTGCAGCAGGGCAAACCTACACTTCGCTAGACGTTACGTTTCCGACGGCAGAAACAGGGAAGTTCCAGTTCAACCTAACCACCGTCTACTCAGGCCTTCTGACCTATAGCGCTGGCGGGAACGGCTTTACGTTCGCAACCAGCCCGTTCCCACTCGTCGACGGGACGTACAACGCAACGAGCGCTCTTTCCATGAAGATAGGCGACTGGCAGTCTGTGAAGATTCCATTCCCGGCAAACCGGACAGTGACTTGCGCCTCCTCTGCCTGCACGTCGAGTCTTACATCAATCAGCGCTTTCAACGCCACAGTGTGGCAGGTCGGCTTCTCCTCATCGGCAACTCAGAATGTTCTCACGGTATCCGCGGGAAGACTAATCCAAATCCTTGCAACGGGTACATTGCAAGTCACCGACAGCTACAACGTCACGAACTTGGGTCCGACGCTCTCCTCAGTGGGATTCACCGTGCCCAAGGGAGTGTCTAACATAAATGAAAACTATATCCTCGGACCTCAGATCGATCAGCCGGAAACAGTCTCCACGCCTACGTCGAACCCCGACGGCACGAGCACGGTGACGTTTTCCCCGAGCTTCGGGTCCGTGCAATTCAACCAGTCATTCAGAGCTAAGATATCATACACTCTCTCGCCGAACACTTACCTCTCGACCAGTTCTCTCGGAATTTTCACAGTGAACTTTGCCCTGTTCAACAACGTGCAGTTCTATGCCCCCTCTCTTCAGACAAAGATCGTTACCCCCCAAGGTTTCAGGCTAAACTCGATTACCGGGCAGGTGCCCCAGATCTCTGGAAACGAGATCTCTCTTCTAGCGTCCCCTGTCACTCCGATTAGCGGCCTAAGCTTCTCCATGACCTATCAATTGGACCCGTTCTGGGCGAGCCTGAGTCCACTCACCTGGGTTGGCCTTGTAGAAGCCGCCTTGGCAGCTGGGGCCCTTGCAGTCTTGAGCAGACCCGGCGTTGAAGGTGCAATATCAGGCGCACCATCGCAACTAATCACAAAGTTCGTTGAGTTGTATGATGAGAAATCGTCAATGAGACTTGAGTCCGACAAGATGGAGGATGACCTCGCCAGGGGCGCGTTGAATAGGTATGATTACAAGCAGCGAAGGCGAATGTTGGATCGTCGGATGACCGAGATCGACAAGGCATTAGCACCAGTGGAAGATCAGTTGGCCGCGGCCCAAGGACGCTATTCAGACATGATAAAGAGGATTGAACGAGCCGAAGTGGAACTTAACGTCATCAAGACCACGGCGAATGATCTACGAAACCAATACCGTAGCGGCAAGATCTCCAGAGATCTCTATGAGTCTCTCAATGCCGACCTAGTACGCCGCAAACAGAAAGCGGAGCAGACCATCGACACCGTAATCATTAACCTACGAGAGGAGATCAGGTAGACTCCTCCGGTTAACTGAATTGAGACTGACGATTGAAGAATACGGGCCCTGGATCTCTAACGAATTAGACAACCAACTACGCTCAACTAGGACCAAAGCCGCAAAACTGGTCGAAGAGGCAAGGAGGGCTGTAGGCGAAGCAGGCAGCTTCTATGAGGATTTGGGTAGGAAAGGCGATAGGGACATGGCGACGAAGAAGGACGCTGCATCCTATCGAGCTGCACGGCTCATCGGGCATGGTGCACATGAAGCAGCGGCCAGGGTGAAGGAGATAGTAATTCCGAATGATACGAGCTGGGAGTCTCTCAAGATCGTTAAAGACAGTCTCTCAGTCGCGACCCGGACGATTAGGGACCTTCGAGACTCGACTGCACGAGAACTTTCAGGCTTCTACATTCTTGACATGCGATCATTTGGAGGATCGCTAGATCGAATAGCGAAAAGCGGTGACAGGCTCTCCGCCTTCCTCGAAGGCGAGGGCTCCAAACTCCAAAGGGCAAGAACGATGGCGGGAATATTGGAAAGCATCAAGACCACCAGAAGAGAGCTGGACGAGAAGGCGGCCGAAATGGGCGCGGTAAAGAAAGAACTCGGACGATTGAGTGCGTCCCAATCAGAACTGACCTCTAAGGTTAGCCAATTAGAGGCGAATGGGGATCTTAGAGAAGTCTTGGACATCGAGAAGGAACTTCGAAGAGAGAGTCGCGCATTTCGAGCCGAGACCCTCGCGCACCTTCAGAGACCCCTGCGTAGACTTGCGGATCTGGCGCAACGTGGTGAGTACCCACTGGGGTCGGATGAACGGGAAGCATTGTCGGCATTCGTCAAATCTCCGTACAAGAGTCTCCTATCCAAGTCGTCCGGCGAATACTTGGCAAGGATTTTGGAGAGCATGAAGAAGGCGATTGATTCCGGCAAGATGGGTTTCAAGCCCAAAAAAACCGGCCGAGTGTCGGTCCAGCTCAACCAGTTGATCGGAACTACTCATCTAGTAGAGAAACAAGAGAAAGGCAGACGATTGCTGGCGCGAAGGCGTGAGCTTCTACACAAAGCGGAGTGTAAGGATCTCTACGAGCGACGAAAGGCATTGCTGTCGAAGATTGATGAGACGAGGAAAGAAGAATTAGCGGTTCAGGAGAAGATAAGGTCCGCCTCCTCGATGACAGAAGCGGTGAACAAGCGCCTGATTGAACTCTTGAAACAGGCTGAAATGAAGACTCGAGAATATATTGGAAGAGAAGTGGAACTGGAAGGAGTCTCACTCTAATCGTTTGAAGAGGCTCTGCATGAATCTTATCGGGACAGGTTTGCCGCTCATGCTGGCCTCATAGTAGGTCTTGCAGACGTCGCACTGCCAGACCTCCATGTCACGAATCTGCGCGGGAGCTCCTGCCTCAAAGTCCTCGCGCACGATGTAACGACCTACGAAGTCCAGTTGCAGATCGCATTTCGTGCACTTCAAGTAGTCATAACCACTCTAAGCTTTGTGTTCAGCTAGGAACCGGTCTGCGTCAATCGCTGCCTTACATCCGTCCGCGGCGGCTGTGATTGCTTGCCTGTACTTGTGGTCCCGCACATCGCCCGCGGCGAAGACGCCTGGAACGCTGGTCTCTGTCTCCTTCCGCGTTACAACATATCCTTGTGAGTCGAGCTCGACCTTACCCTTCAAGAACCCGGTGTTTGGTTCGTATCCTATTGCTACGAATACGCCCTCAGCATTTACATGGCTGTCCTTTCCACTCTTCAGATTGTGCAGCTGGACTCCTGTCACTTTGTCGGCTCCAGTAATTTCTTTGACGGCTGAATCCCATATGAAACGGATTTTCGGATTGGCGTTGGCTCTTTCCTGCATTATCTTGCTCGCTCGCAACATATCTCTCCGGTGCACGACCGTCACACTGTTTGTGATGTTCGCCAGGAAATTGGCTTCTTCCATCGCGGTGTCTCCGCCCCCAACGGTTACAACGTCCTTTCCCTTGAAGAAGAATCCGTCGCAGGTTGCGCAGCTAGAGACGCCTCTTCCCCTAAACTTGGTTTCTGATGGTAGTCCCAGCCACTTGGCGTTGGCGCCGGTGGCGATGATAACGCTCTTTCCCTCGTACGTCTTCCCACCCGCCGCGATTTTGAAGGGTCTAGATGAAAAGTCTACGAAGGATACGTCATCGTAGACGATCTCGGGTCCGAACCGTTCCGCTTGCCGTCTAAATTTCTCCATCAGTTCGGGTCCTAGCACTCCTTCCGGAAAGCCGGGGTAGTTCTCGACCTCTGAAGTAATCATCAGTTGACCTCCTGGAATTGATCCAGCTAGGACCAGTGTCTTTCGTCCTGCTCGGCAAGCATAGATAGCGGCCGTGTAGCCTGCCGAGCCCGAACCGATGATTATCACATCATACATGAATGATTAATAGATCAGGGCTGTGAGAGCGATTTATGCGTATTCTTGAAAGACGAAGCTACCGCCTGAATCATTCTTGCAAGACTTAATTATCGAGAAGTTCTCGATCGACCAGATCGTCCAATCTTGTACGAGTATCATGGTCTGAAGATAAGCTGGCTCGGACACGACTCCTTCAGGATAAAGAATGGGAAGACCATATTCATCGATCCCTTCAAAATACGGCCGACGTCTGAAAAAGCCGATATTCTACTGATTACTCACGAACACTACGACCATCTCTCAATGGATGATATCAAGAAAGTTGTCAACGAGAATACAACGATTGTGACCATCCCGGCGGTAAAGAAAGAACTCTCCAGCCTCAAGGTCAAAGAAGTAAGAGCGGTGAGGCCAGGCGACAAGCTCAAGCTCGGAGACATTTCTATCGACGTCGTACCAGCCTACAATCTGAACAAGTTCCGGGAGCCCGGAAAGGTCTTCCATCCCAAAGAAGACGGAAAGGCCGGCTACATCATAGAAATCAAAGGCGTCAGGGTCTACCATGCGGGCGATACTGATGCAATTCCAGAAATGAAAGGTCTGAAGCCGGATGTAGCGTTTCTCCCTGTAAGCGGGACCTACGTCATGACTGCAGACGAAGCCGCGCAAGCCGTGAAAATGGTAGAGCCAAAACTGGCAATACCAATGCACTACGGAGTAATAGTCGGAACGGAGCAAGACGCACAGAAGTTCAAACAGCTCGCAACGGTCGAAGTCCAGATTTTGAAGCCTGAGTAGTCTAGGACGAGCGAAGACACTGAAAGTCAGCGTCAACACAAACTGGCTAAACAGTCACCTACGATCGAAAAGCCTAGCAATACTAGATGCGAGAACAAGGCAAGCCTATCTCAAATCCCACATACCGGGAGCCGTACACGCGGACCTCTTCCACTATTTCGTACCGGGAACAGATCGGAAGGGTCTTCAGAAATTCCACGACGACCTCGCACGGCTACTCGGACGTATGGGACTGACGGGAAAAGAGACAGTTGTTGTCTACGAATCAAAGTTCGGAATGAGAGCCGCAAGAGTCGGATGGATGCTCGAATACGCAGGAGCGCGCAAAGTGTTCCTCCTTGAAGGAGGATTCCAAGCCTGGCGCAAGGCTCACCTCCCTACTGAAAAGAGATTCGAAAAACCAGATCACAGCACGTTCCGAATAAGACCTGTCTCAAAGCTACTCGCAACCGCAGACGAGATCCGGTCAGCTCGGTCCGCCAAAATCTTGGACGTGTTCTCCGGCCACCGTGCGCATCACTCCAGTTCTCTCATTGAGAATCTGACCGACCGGGAATTTGAAGTTTTTGAGTTGATTGGCGGTCGAAAAAGCCTGCAAAGACTCCATGAAATGCTTGGTGTCTTCCATCCTCTTCCGCAGTTCCTCAACGTGCTCCTGCACAAGGACATTCCGTGCCCAAAGCTTTAGCCCATCTTGGAGGTGTTCTTGGGCGACAACGATCCGATTGATCAGTACTTTCGATTCGGTTGCCAGAGTCTTGACTGCGCTCCCAGCTTGCTCGCCACCCTGCGTAAGAGCGAGAGCCAAACCTGGGGCTTGCCCCAAGAGTTCGAACAGTGCTCTTAGAGCCGGTAGGTCCCAATCTCTTGGTCGTTCTA
>Ga0137409_10004140_pt1 | contig 15273 bp, 8 predicted proteins | sample CZODoug1_16funga_FD_122059 | JGI IMG/M metagenome (GOLD analysis project Ga0137409, IMG submission 122059) | Vadose zone soil fungal communities from Angelo Coast Range Reserve, California, USA - CZODoug1_16fungal (Hybrid Assembly) | ecosystem: Environmental > Terrestrial > Soil > Vadose zone... | reverse complement strand
ATCATCGAGAACCACGAGGAGATGCGCAAGCGCCTGCGCGCGAAGGGCTACGAGTTCGTCTCCGACACCGACACCGAGGTGATCGCGCACCTGGTGCACTCGAACGTGCAGGCCGGCGGCAGCCTGTTCGACGCCGTCAGGAAGAGCGTGGTCGAGCTGGTCGGCGCCTACGCGATCGCGGTGGTGAGCGAGTCGGATCCTGCGCGCCTGGTCGTCGCGCGTCACGGAGCGCCGTTGCTGCTGGGCCTGGGTAATGGCGAGAACTTCGCCGCTTCCGACACCTCCGCGCTCATCCAGGTGACGCAGCGGATCATCTACCTCGAGGACGGCGACTGCGCAGAGATCGCGTTGGCGGGGGTGCGCATCGCCGACGCCAAGGGCAATCCGATCGAGCGGCCGGTGCACCTGAGCCAGCTCACCGCGGGCGCCGTGGAGCTGGGCCCGCACCGGCACTACATGCAGAAGGAGATATTCGAGCAGCCGATGGCGGTGGCGAACACCCTCGAGATGGTGACCGGCGCGCAGTCGGTCTCGGCTGAGCTCTTCGGCGCGGACGCCGAGCGCATCCTTCGCGACGTCGACTCGGTGCTGATACTCGCTTGCGGCACGAGCTACCACGCCGGCATGGTGGCGCGCTACTGGATCGAGGGCCTCGCTGGGATTCCCTGCAACGTCGAGATCGCGAGCGAGTACCGTTATCGGGAGTCGGTACCGCAGCCGAAGGGGCTCGTCGTCACGGTGTCGCAGTCCGGCGAGACCGCCGACACCATCGCGGCGCTGCAGTACGCGAAATCGCTGGGGTACCGCCATTCGCTGTCGATCTGCAACGTGCCCGAATCGGCGCTGGTGCGCGCATCGGACCTGCGCTTCCTCACGCGCGCCGGCCCCGAGATTGGCGTCGCCTCGACCAAGGCGTTCACCACCCAGCTCGCGGTGCTGGTGTTGCTCACCATGATCCTCGCCAAGGCGCGCGGCCGGCTCGCGCCGGAGCGCGAGACCGCCCTGCTGCAGTCGCTGCGCCACCTGCCGCGCGCGCTCGAGAGCGTGCTGCACCTCGAGCCGCAGCTGAAGATGTGGGCGGAAAAATTCGCCCAGCTTGAGCACGCGCTGTTCCTGGGGCGCGGGATCCACTACCCGATCGCGATGGAAGGCGCGCTGAAGCTCAAGGAGATTTCGTACATCCACGCCGAGGCCTACGCCGCGGGCGAGCTCAAGCACGGGCCGCTCGCGCTGGTCGACAAGAACATGCCGGTGATCGCGATCGCGCCGAAAGATGCCCTGCTCGAGAAGCTCAAATCCAATCTGCAGGAAGTGCGCGCGCGCGGCGGCGAGCTGCATGTCCTCGCCGACCAGGACACGCGCATGGTCGCGGGAGAGGGCGTGCACGTGATCCGCATGCCCGACCACGCCGGGATCCTCTCGCCCATACTGCATACCGTGCCGCTGCAACTGCTTGCGTACCACGCGGCGCTCGAGCGCGGCAACGACGTGGACAAGCCCAGAAATCTGGCGAAGTCGGTCACCGTCGAATAGGTGAGGCACACGTCTCACGCACACGCTTCGCCCGGGGCGGGCTCGGCAATCGATCCCGTGTGCGGGATGACGGTCGATATCGCGACCGCCAGGCAGGTGCATGCCCACGCGGGCGCCAAGTGGTACTTCTGCAGCCGGCATTGCTTCGAGAAATTTGCCGCGGCGCCCGAGCGCTACGCTGAGCCGCCATCGTCCGCGCCGGCGCGCGCGCCAACGGGCCGGATCTACACCTGCCCTATGCACCCAGAAATCCGGCAGCTCGGTCCGGGTGTCTGTCCGAAATGCGGCATGGCGCTCGAGCCCGTCGTTGCAAGCGCCGACGACCGGCCCAACCCCGAGCTCGTCGACATGACGCGCCGGTTCTGGGTCAGCCTCGCGCTGACCGTTCCCGTCTTCACGCTTGCGATGGCCGAGCACGTGCCGGGCCTTCATCGCGCGCTGCCGGACGCGCGCGTCTCGGGCTGGATTCAGCTGTTCTTTTCGACCCCGGTCGTACTCTGGGCGGCATGGCCGTTTTTTGTGCGCGGGTGGAATTCGCTCGTGTCGCGCAGCCTGAACATGTACACGCTGATCGCGCTGGGTACCGGCGTCGCCTTCGCTTACAGCGCTGTCGCGCTCTTCCTTCCCAGGCTCTTTCCCGAGGCGTTCCGCGGCGCCTCGGGCGAAGTAGGCCTCTACTTCGAGGCCGCGGCCGTGATCTCGGTGCTGGTGCTGCTCGGCGAGGTGCTGCAGCTCCGCGCGCGCGAGAACACGAGCGGGGCAATCCGCGCGCTGCTGAGACTCGCTCCGGCGGCGGCGGCTCGCGTGCGCGCGGACGGGAGCGATGAAGAGGTGCCGCTCGACCAGGTGATTCGAGGCGATGCCCTGCGCGTGCGGCCGGGAGACAAGATCCCGGTGGACGGCGAGGTGCTCGAGGGCCGGTCGAGCGTGGACGAGTCGCTGGTCACCGGCGAATCGATCCCAGTGGAAAAGTATCCTGGTCTGAAGGTGACCGGCGGCTCCCTCAACGGGACGGGCAGCTTCGTGATGCGCGCTGAGCGGGTCGGCGCTGAAACGCTGCTCGCGCGAATCGTGCAGATGGTCGCCGAAGCTCAGCGCACGCGCGCGCCGATCCAGGGCCTTGCCGACGTGGTGTCGTCCTACTTCGTTCCGGCGGTCGTGGGAATCGCGATCATCGCCTTCCTGGCCTGGTCGGTGTACGGGCCTCCGCCTGCAATGGCGTTCGCCCTGGTGAGCGCGATATCGGTCCTCATCATCGCCTGTCCGTGCGCGCTGGGGCTCGCCACGCCCATGTCGATCATGGTCGGGACGGGACGCGGGGCTCAAGGCGGTGTCCTGATCCGCAACGCAGAGGCGCTGGAGCGCATGGAGCGTGTCGACACGCTGGTCGTGGACAAGACCGGAACGCTGACCGTGGGCAGACCCGAGCTGACGTCCGTCGCCGCGGCGGAGGGATTTACCGAAGCGTACGTGCTGCAGGTTGCCGCGAGCCTGGAGCGCGGCAGCGAGCACCCGCTTTCAGCAGCGATTCTGGCCAGGGCGCGGGAGCGCGGCGTCAGGGCGCTGCCGGTGAAGAATTTCAACGCGGTTACGGGCGGCGGGGTGCAGGCCACCCTCGAAGGGCGCGTTGTCGCGCTGGGGAGCTTCCGATTCGCCCAATCGCTGGTCGCGGTTCCTGGGATCTGGCAGGAGCGTGCCGACGCGCTGAGAAAAAAGGGCGAGACCGTGATGTTTCTCGTCGATGGCGGGCGTTTCGCTGCGTTGCTAGGCGTGGCGGATCCCATCAAGGCGTCCGCGCCCGAAGCCTTACGCGCGCTCGAAGGGGAAGGGATACGCGTGATCATGCTCACGGGGGACAACGAGTTGACTGCGCGCGCCGTGGCGGATCGGCTGGGAATCAGCGAAGTGCGCGCCGACGTCCTCCCGCAGGAAAAGGGTGCCGTGGTTAGGGCGCTGCGCGAAGGCGCAAACGGAAATGCGGGCCGTGTCGTGGCGATGGCCGGGGACGGCGTGAACGACGCGCCCGCGCTGGCCGAGGCCGACGTCGGCATCGCCATGGGCACGGGTGCCGACGTGGCGATCCAGAGCGCGGGGATCACGCTCGTGAAGGGCGACCTCTCCGGCATCGTGCGGGCGCGACGTCTTTCGCGTTCCACGATGCGCAACATCCGCGAAAACCTCCTCCTCGCGTTCGTCTACAACAGCATCGGCGTGCCGATCGCGGCGGGCGTGCTGTTCCCGTGGACGGGGCTCCTGCTCAGTCCGATGATCGCGGCGGCGGCCATGAGCGCGAGCTCGGTCTCGGTGATCGTCAACGCCCTGAGGCTGCGCTCTGCCGACCTGTGAACGCGATACACTCGATTCAACCGGACAAGCTTGACGTTAACGTAAACGTCAACTAGGCTTTCCTCTCTCGAGGACGGGCCCCGCCCAGGCAGCCATGACCGATCTCAGCGCCTCCCGGCACACCGAATACAAAGCGAAGAACCGCATCCGCTTCGTGACGGCGGCTTCGCTGTTCGACGGTCACGACGCCTCGATCAACATCGTGCGCCGCATCCTCCAGGCGAGCGGCTGCGAGGTCATCCACCTGGGGCACAACCGCTCGGTCGAGGACGTCGTCACGGCGGCGCTCGAGGAGGACGTGCAGGGAATCGCCGTGTCGTCGTACCAGGGCGGGCACGTCGAGTATTTCAAGTACCTCCTCGAGCTCCTGCATCAGCGCGGCGGAGAGAACATCAGGGTGTTCGGAGGCGGCGGAGGCGTCATCGTCGCCGACGAGATCCGCGAGCTTGAGGGCTACGGGGTCACCCGCATCTACTCCCCGGAGGACGGGCAGAAGATGGGCCTGCAGGGCATGATCAACGACATGCTGGCCCGCTGCGATGATGATCTCTCGCAGCACGCACCGCGCGACTTGCGCGGGGTGAAGAAGGGGGACCGGCGCGCCCTCGCGCGCCTGCTTACGGTGCTTGAGAACGGTGCGGCCGAACCCGTGCTCCGCGCGCAAGTGCTGAGCGAGGCGGCCGCGGCGGGGGTGCCGACGCTCGGCATCACCGGCACGGGCGGGTCGGGCAAGTCCTCGCTGACGGACGAGCTGGTGCGGCGTTTCAGGCTCGACCAGCAGGATCGCATGGACATCGCGATGCTCGCGGTCGATCCTTCGCGGCGCAAGTCAGGCGGCGCGCTGCTCGGCGACCGCATCCGCATGAACGCCATCGGCGGGCGCGTTTTCATGCGCTCCCTCGCCACGCGCGGCGCGCACGCCGAGGTCGCAAAGAATCTGCCCGACGCGATCGCGGCATGCAAGGTCGCCGGCTTCGGCCTGGTGCTGGTCGAGACTTCGGGAATCGGGCAGGGCGACTCGGGCATCGTGCCGCTGGTCGACGCTTCGCTGTACGTGATGACGCCCGAATACGGGGCGGCGAGCCAGCTCGAGAAGATCGACATGCTCGATTTCGCCGACGTCGTCGCCATCAACAAGTTCGACCGCAAGGGCGCCGGGGACGCGCTGCGCGACGTGCGCAAGCAGTATCAGCGCAACCGCAAGCTCTTCGACCGCACGCCCGAGGAGATGCCGGTCTACGGCACAATCGCCTCGCGCTTCAACGACGACGGCGTCACGGCGCTCTACCAGGGCATCCTGCCACTGCTCGTCGAGCACGGCCTGAAGGCGGGGCCGGGCGCGCTTCCCGCGGTCAAGGTGCGCGCGTCCTCCGACAGGAACGCGATCGTGCCGCCCGCGCGCACGCGCTACCTCGCGGAAGCCGCCGACGCGGTGCGCGGCTATCACCGCAAGGCGGCGGAGCAGTCGCGGCTCGCGCGCGAGCGCCAGCAGCTGCTGGGCGCGAAGGCGATGCTCGCCGCAGCGGGCCGGGACGCCGCGGCGCTCGAGCCCCTCATCGGGGAGAAGCTGCGCGCGCTGGACCCGGAATCGATCCGACTGATCGACGAGTGGCCGGATATCCGAGCGATCTACGCCGGCGAAGAGCATGTAGTCACCGTGCGCGGCAGGGAAATCCACACCCGGCTCGCGACGGCTTCACTCTCCGGAACCCGGGTGCCGAAGGTCGCCCTGCCGCGCTTCGAGGACCACGGCGAGATCCTCGCGTGGCGCCTGCGCGAGAACCTCCCCGGCGCCTTTCCGTTCACCGCCGGCGTGTTCGCCTTCAAGCGCGAGAACGAGGACCCGACGCGGATGTTCGCGGGCGAGGGAGACGCCTTCCGCACCAACCGCCGCTTCCACCTGCTTTCGAAGGAGTTGCCGGCGAAGCGCCTGTCCACCGCGTTCGACTCGGTGACGCTCTACGGCTTCGACCCCGACCCCCGCCCGGACATCTACGGCAAGGTCGGCAATTCCGGCGTCTCGATCGCGACGCTCGACGACATGAAGGCGCTGTACGCCGGATTCGACCTGTGCGATCCCGCCACCAGCGTATCGATGACCATCAACGGTCCGGCGCCGACCATCCTGGCGATGTTCCTGAACGCGGCCATCGACCAGCAGCTCGAGCGGGCCGGCGACGAGGCCCCCGTGCCGGAGCGCGAGGCGGTCAGGAAGCGGACCTTGTCGACGGTGCGCGGCACCGTGCAGGCCGACATCCTCAAAGAGGACCAGGGGCAGAACACCTGCATCTTCTCCACCGAGTTCTCGCTCAAGGTGATGGGCGACATCCAGGAGTATTTCGTCGAGCACGACGTCCGGAATTTCTACTCGGCGTCGATCTCGGGTTACCACATCGCCGAGGCCGGAGCGAATCCGATCTCGCAGCTCGCGTTCACGCTCGCCAACGGATTCACCTTCGTCGAGGCCTACCTCGCGCGCGGCATGAAGATCGACGACTTCGCTCCCAACCTGTCGTTTTTCTTCAGCTACGGCATGGAGCCGGAGTACGCCGTGCTTGGCCGCGTGGCGCGACGCATCTGGGCCGTGGCGATGCGCGAGAAGTACGGCGCCAACGAGCGCAGCCAGAAGCTCAAGTTCCACTCACAGACCTCGGGGCGCTCGCTGCACGCCCAGGAGATCGCGTTCAACGACATCCGCACTACGCTCCAGGCCTTGATCTCGATCTACGACAACACCAATTCGCTGCATACCAACGCTTACGACGAAGCGATCACGACGCCGACCGAGGAGTCGGTCCGCCGCGCCATGGCGATCCAGCTGATCGTCAACAAGGAGTGGGGACTTGCGAAGAACGAGAACCCGAACCAGGGCAGCTTCATCCTCGACGAATTGACCGACTTGGTCGAGGAGGCCGTGCTGAAGGAGTTCGAGGCGATCGCCGAGCGTGGCGGGGTGCTCGGCGCGATGGAGACCGGCTACCAGCGCGGCAAGATCCAGGAAGAGTCGATGGTCTACGAGCACAGGAAGCACGACGGCTCCTACCCCATCGTCGGCGTCAACACCTTCCGGAATTCGAAAACCGATCCGGCGCCTCAGAAGGTTGATCTGATCCGCTCGACGGAGGAAGAGAAGCAGTCTCAGCTGAAGCGGCTGGACGAATTCCACGCCCGCCACGCGAACGAGTCCGGCCCCATGCTGCAGCGCCTCCGGCAGGCGGTGATACGCGACGAGAACGTGTTCGCCGTGCTCATGGACGCCGTGCGGGTCTGTTCCCTGGGCCAGATCACCCACGCGCTCTTCGAAGTCGGCGGCCAATACCGGCGCAACATGTAGCCGCTTTTTTGCAATAATGTGCCGGCATCCCGAGGAGGAGGGGCCATGCCGGAAGATCTGCCGCACACCTTCCCGCGTCTTCTGCTGCACCAAGCGAAAATTCGCCCGGATCGTCCCGCCGTCCGCGAGAAGGACCTGGGCATCTGGCAGGCGTGGACCTGGGCGCAGGCGCTCGAGGAGGTGCGCTCGCTCGCCTGCGGCCTGGCGGCTCAGGGATTCAAGCGCGGCGATAGGCTGGCGGTCGTCGGCGACAACCGGCCGCGCCTGTACTGGGCGATGCTTGCGGCACAGGTACTCGGCGGCGTCCCGGTGCCTCTCTACCAGGACGCCGTGGCCGCCGAGCTGGCGTTCGTGCTCCAGGACGCCGACATCGGCTTCGCCGTCGCCGAGGACCAGGAGCAGGTCGACAAGCTTCTCGAGAACCTGCCGCAATGCCCGCAGCTTGGGTGCATCTATTTCGACGATCCGCGCGGCCTGCGCCACTACGGGCAAGGCAAGCTGACGAGCCTCGACGCGCTCCAGGCGCTCGGCCGCGAGCACGCCCGGCAGCACCCGGAATTCTTCGACGCCGAGATCGCGAAAGGACGGCCCGACGACATCGCAGTGATCCTCTACACCTCGGGTACGACCGGCAGTCCCAAGGGCGTCGCCCAGACCCACGCCGCGCTGATCGCGACGGCCAAGGTGCTCGTCGCGTTCGACGGATTTACCGAGAAGGACGAGGTGCTCTGCTACCTTCCCATGGCCTGGGTCGGAGATTTCCTCTACTCGTATGCTCAGTCCTTCGTCGCGGGCTTCTGTCTCAACTGCCCCGAGTCCCCCGAGACCGTGATGACCGACCTGCGCGAGATCGGGCCGACCTACTACTTCGGTCCGCCGCGCGTCTACGAGGCCATCCTGACCCAGGTGATGATCCGCATCGAAGATGCCGGCTGGGTGAAGCGCCGCATGTTCCACGCCTTCATGGGCCTGGCGAAGCGCGTCGGCATGGGCATCCTCGAGGGCAAGCCCGGGGTTTCGGCGATCGACCGCTTGCTCTACAGGCTGGGCGGCTTGCTCGTCTACGAGCCGCTCAAGAACGTGCTCGGCCTGTCGCGCATCCGCGTCGCCTACACGGGCGGCGAAGCGATCGGCCCGGACCTGTTCGACTTCTACCGCTCGATCGGCGTGAACCTCAAGCAGCTCTACGGCATGACCGAGACCTGCGTCACGGTGAGCATGCATGCCTCGGGCGAGGTGAAGCTCGAGACCGTCGGCAAGCCGATGCCCGGCGTGGACGTGCGCATCGCCGACTCCGGCGAGGTGCTGGTGCGCTCGCCCGGCGTCATGCGGGAATACCACAAGCGCCCCGACGCAACACGCGCGGCGATCGACGCCGAGGGCTTCTTCCACACGGGAGACGCGGGTTATTTCGACGGCGAGGGCCACCTCAAGATCATCGACAGGGCAAAGGACGTGGGGCGCCTTGCCGGCGGCGCTCTGTTCGCGCCGAAGTACCTCGAGAACAAGCTCAAGTTTTTCCCCTACATCAAGGAAGCGGTGTGCTTCGGCGACGGGCGCGACGAAGTGTGCGCCTTCATCAACATCGACATGGCGGCGATCGGCAACTGGGCCGAGCGGCGCAACATCGCGTACTCGGGCTACGCCGATCTCGCCACCCACACGGCGGTGTGCGACCTCATCCGCGAATGCGTGGAGAAGGTCAACCGCGACCTCGCCGGCGAAGCCACCCTGGGCGACTCGCAGATCCGGCGTTTTCTCGTCCTACACAAGGAGCTGGACGCGGACGACGGCGAGTTGACACGCACGCGCAAGGTGCGCCGCGGTCACATCGCCGAGAAGTACGCGCCGCTCGTCGACGCGCTCTATTCGGGCAAGCCGAGCTGCTTCGTCGAGACCCAGATGCGCTTCGAGGATGGCCGCATCGGCACCGTCTCCGCGGACCTGAGCATCCTGAAGGCGAAGACATACGGCGGCGCGGACACGCGGAAAGCGGCATGACCTCGCTGGCGAGATGAGCGCGAGCAGGACAGGCGGGGGGCCGCTGCTGGAGGTCCAGGACGTGTCCCTCGCGTTCGGCGGAGTCGTCGCGCTGCAAGGCGTGTCGTTCGACGTGCGCGAGCACGAGGTGCGCGCGATCATCGGACCGAACGGCGCCGGCAAGTCCTCGATGCTCAACGTCATCAACGGCGTGTATCACCCGCAGCGCGGCACCGTGGCGTTCAAGGGGCGCAGGCACCGCCGGGTCGACCCGCACGAGGCCGCGGCGCGGGGCATCGCCCGGACCTTCCAGAACATCGCCCTGTTCCGCGGCATGAGCGTGCTCGACAACCTCATGACGGGGCGCAACCTCAAGATGAAGTGCGGCGTCTTCGCGCAGGCGCTGTACCTGGGCCCGGCGCGCCGCGAGGAGCTCGAGCATCGCGAGAAGGTCGAGGCGATCATCGATTTCCTCGAGATCCAGCACGTGCGCAGGACGCCCGTGGGCCGGCTTCCCTACGGACTGCAGAAGCGCGTCGAACTCGGCCGAGCCCTCGCCGCGGAGCCCGAGCTGCTGCTCCTCGACGAGCCCATGGCGGGCATGAACGTGGAGGAGAAGCAGGACATGAGCCGCTTCATTCTCGATGTCAACGACCAGATGGGCACGACCGTCGTGCTGATCGAGCACGACATGGGCGTGGTGATGGATCTTTCCGACCGCGTCGTGGTGCTCGACTACGGGCGCAAGATCGCGGACGGCACGCCCGACGAAGTGCGCCGGGATCAAAGCGTCATCGACGCGTATCTTGGAGTCGCGCATTGAAGCGCTCAATCGGAGTGGCGCGCTAGCATGCAGTTCTTCTTCGAGGTGCTGATCGGCGGGCTGCTCGCGGGCGTGATGTACTCGCTCGTGGCGCTCGGCTTCGTGCTGATCTTCAAGGCCTCCGGCGTGTTCAATTTCGCCCAGGGAGCGATGGTGTTTTTCGCGGCGCTGACGACCGTTGGGTTCGCCTCCATGGGCGTGCCGTTCTGGCTCGCGGTGGCCCTCGCACTGGCCGTGATGACGGTGCTGGCGATCGCGACCGAGCGCCTGGTGCTGCGGCCGCTGGTCAACCAGCCCCAGATCACGCTGTTCATGGCGACCATAGGCCTGTCGTTCTTCATCGAGGGCATCGCGCAGCTCGTCTGGGGCGCGAACGTGCGCGCGCTCGATCTTGGCGTGACGGATGAGCCGATCGATTGGCTGATGGACCGCACCGGAATGAACGTCAGCAAGTTCGACTTGGTCGCTTCGGGGATCGCGGCGGGGCTGGTCGCCGTGCTCGCCGTGTTCTTCAACAAGACGCGCACCGGGCGGGCGCTGCGCGCCGTCGCCGACGATCACCAGGCGGCGCTGGCCGTGGGCATCTCGCTGCAGAGGATCTGGGTGATCGTGTGGACGACCGCGGGGTTCGTCGCGCTCGTCACCGGGTTGCTCTGGGGCGCGCGCAACGGCGTGCAGTTCGCCCTCACCTTCCTCGCCCTGAAGGCCCTGCCCGTGCTGATCCTGGGCGGTCTCGATTCGATCGCCGGGGCGATCGTCGGCGGGCTGATCGTCGGCGCCTCCGAGAAGCTCGCCGAGGTCTACCTCGGGCCGCACGTCGGCGGCGGGATCGAGTCCTGGTTTCCCTACGTGCTCGCGCTCGCCTTCCTGCTGGTGAGGCCCGAGGGACTCTTCGGCGAAAGGCGCATAGACCGGGTCTGACCATGCTCTATCGAGAAACCGGACAATTCAAGAGCGACTACGCTGCGGATCAGCAGCTGTTTCCGATACGCCAGGACCGGATCGCGATCATCGCGTTGCTCGCGGTCGCTTTCCTCGGTATCCCGCTTGCCGCGGCCACTCCCGGCATCGCCGGGGCGATCGACTTCAACTACTGGTTCAACGGCGTGCTGATTCCCTTCCTGATCTTTTCGCTCGCGGCGCTCGGGCTGAACATCCTGACGGGATACGCGGGACTGTTGTCGCTCGGGACCGCGGCTTTCATGGCGGTCGGCGCTTTCGCAGCCTACAACTTCGAGCTGCGCGTGCCGGGCATCCCGATGCTCCTGTCCTTCGTCCTCGCCGGCTGCGTCGCCGCCCTGGTCGGCCTCGTCTTCGGACTGCCGAGCTTGCGCATCCGGGGCTTCTACCTCGCGGTGGCGACGCTCGCTGCGCAGTTCTTCGTCGTCTGGGCGCTGACCAAGTTCGCCTGGTTCTCGAACTACAGCACCTCTGGGGTGATCACGGCGCAGAAGATCGTGGTGTTCGGCTGGGTGGTCGACACGCCGGTGAAGCGCTACCTGCTGGTGCTCGCGGTCGTGTGCGTCATGGCGCTCGCGGCTAAAAACCTGGTGCGCGGCGCGATAGGCCGCGCGTGGATGGCGGTGCGCGACATGGACGTCGCCGCCGAAGTCGTCGGCATCCCTATCGTGAGGACCAAGCTGCTCGCGTTCGCGATCAGCTCGTTCTACTGCGGCGTTGCCGGCGCGCTCTATGCATTTGCCTACCTCGGGACGGTCGAGCCCGCCGGATTCGAGCTCGACCTGTCGTTCCGGATCCTGTTCATGATCATCATCGGCGGCGTCGGCAGCATCCTCGGATCGTTCCTGGGCGCCGCGTTCATCGTGCTGCTGCCGATCTTCCTCGACCTCTCCGCGAACGCGATCGAGCATACCTTCGGGCTTGCCCTGCCTTCGGGCCTGGCGTCGAACCTGACCTTGATCATCTTCGGGGCGCTGATCGTGTTCTTCCTCGTCGTCGAACCCCTCGGCCTGGCGCGGCTATGGCAGATCGGCAAGGAGAAGCTCAGGCTCTGGCCGTTCCCGCACTGATTGGGCTATATTAGTCGCAGCTGTTCGCCGGATAACCAGAACAAGCAGGGAGTTCAAGCCAAAGGAGGGTTCCATGTCGCTGAAATTCGGAAAGGCCTTGCTCGGCCTGGCGGTGCTCGCCGCGGGCGGCGCCCAGGCGCAGAACGAGCAGTTCATCCCCATGAGCGGCTACTGGGTCGGACCGTACGCGGCCGGCGGCTCGGGAATTTTCGGGGGCTACATCGACTACGTCAACATGCTCAACGCCCGCGACGGCGGCATCAACGGCGTGAAGCTGACGTACGAGAAGTGCGAGACCGAGTACAACAACGCGCGCGGCGTCGAGTGCTACGAGCGCACCAAGAAGCGCGGACCGACGGGCGCGTCGCTGGTCATGCCGCTGTCGACCGGCATCACCTACTCGCTGATCGACAAGGGCACGGCCGATCATATTCCGATCGTGTCGATCGGCTACGGCCGCACCGATGCCTCCGACGGGCGGGTGTTCCCGTGGATCTTCCCGCTGATCACGAACTACTGGAGCCAGAACACCGCCAAGATCAAGTTCATCGCCTCGAAGGAAGGCGGACTGGACAAGCTCAAGGGCAAGAAGATCGTGAACATCTATCACGACTCGGCCTACGGCAAGGAGACCATTCCGGTCCTGGACGCGCAGGCGGCGAAGTACGGGTTCCAGGTGACGCACATCCCGGTCGCGCACCCCGGGAACGAGCAGCAGGCGCAGTGGCTGCAGATCCGACAGATCAAGCCTGACTGGGTCATCCTGCGGGGCTGGGGCGTGATGAACCCGACCGCGCTCAAGGCGGCCGCGAAGGTGGGCTTCCCGCGCAACAAGATGGTCGGGGTGTGGTGGAGCGGCGCCGAGGAGGACGTGATCCCCGCGGGCGACGCCGCGAAGGGCTTCTACGCGGCGGCGTTCAACGTCTCGGGCTCGAACTACCCGGTGATCAAGGACATCGAAAAGAACGTCTACTCCAAGGGCAAGGGCGAGATGGAAGACCACTCGCGAGTCGGCTCGATCTACTATAACCGCGGCGTCGTGTTCGGCATCGTCACCGCCGAGGCGATCCGCACCGCTCAGGAGCAGTTCGGCAAGGGCAAACCCATGACCGGCGACCAGATCCGCTGGGGCCTGGAGCACCTCAACATCGACGACAAGAAGCTCAAGCAGCTCGGCGCCACCGGATTCATGCAGGCGCTCAAGGTGTCGTGCATGGACCACGAGGGCGGGGGCGCGGTGAAGTTCCTGCAGTGGGACGGCAACAAGTGGAACACCGTCACCGACTGGGTCAACTCCGACCAGTCGATCGTGCGGCCGATGATCGAGGAATCCGCCGCGAAGTACGCGAAGGAAAAAGGCATTACCCCGCGGGATTGCAGCAAGGAAGGTTGAAGCGTTCTCCGGCAAGGGCCGGGGCGAAAACCCCGGCCCTTTGCGTCTCCCGATGCCCGCGTCTCCCGCTCTGCTCGGCGTCAACAACATCGAGGTCATCTACGACCATGTGATCCTGGTGCTGAAGGGGGTCTCGCTCGCGGTCCCCGAGGGAAGGATCGTCGCGCTGCTCGGCGCGAACGGCGCGGGCAAGACGACGACGCTCAAGGCGATCTCGAACCTGCTGCGCGCGGAGCGGGGCGAAGTCACCAAGGGGACGATCGAGTTCCGCGGCAGCCGCGTCGACCGGCTGAGCCCCGACGAGCTGGTGCGGCGGGGGGTGGTGCAGGTGATGGAGGGCCGCCACTGCTTCGCTCACCTCACGGTGGAGGAGAACCTGCTCACCGGCGCGTACACACGCCCGGCGGGCCGCGCCGAGCTCGCGCGGGACCTCGAGCGCGTCTACGGCTACTTCCCGAAGCTCAAGGAGCGCCGGGGAACCCTCGCGGGCTATACCTCCGGTGGGGAGCAGCAAATGACGGCGCTTGGGCGCGCGCTGATGGCGCGCCCGAGCATGATTCTGCTCGACGAGCCCTCGCTGGGACTCGCGCCGCAGATCGTCGAGGAGATCTTCGGCATCGTAAAGAGCCTCAACGGCAACGAGAAGGTGAGCTTTTTGCTCGCCGAGCAGAATACCAACGTGGCGCTGCGCTACGCCGATTACGGCTACATTCTGGAAAACGGCCGCGTCGTCATGGACGGGTCCGCGAGCGAGCTCGCCGCGAACGAGGACGTGAAGGAGTTCTACCTCGGCATCGCGTCGGGCGCGCGCAGGAGTTTCAAGGAAGTCAAACACTACCGCCGCAGAAAGCGGTGGCTCGCATGAGGATGGAGAGATGAGACAACTGACTGCATTGCTCGCGCTCGCCTGCGGCTGCACCGCGGCGCTCGCGCAGGGGTATCCGAACAAGCCGATCCGCCTGGTGGTGGGCTTCGCCCCTGGGGGCGCCGCCGACATCATCGCCCGCACCATGAGCGATCCGCTGGCGCGCGCTCTCGGCCAGGGCATCATCGTCGACAACCGGCCCGGCGCCGGCTCGAGCGTCGCCGCCGAGCTGGTCGCCAAGGCGGCTCCCGACGGTTACACCATCATGATCGCGAGCCAGAGCGGGATGATCATCAACCCGATCATCAACAAGAACGTCGGCTACAGCACGGCACGCGATTTCATCGCCCTCACCCAGGTTACCAACTCGCCTCTTGTGGTTGCGGTGAACCCGTCCCTCAAGGTGACCTCGATCGCCGAGCTCATCGCCGAGGCGAAGAAATCACCCGGCAAGCTCAACTACGCGACCTCCGGAAACGGATCACTTCCGCACCTGGCGACCGCGCTCTTCGTCGCGCTGTCTGGAGTGAAGATGGAGCACGTACCTTACAAGAGTGGCGGGCAGTCGGTGCAGTCCGTGCTCGCGGGCGACACGCAGGTGACCTTCGCCACTGCCCCCTCCGTGATGCCGCTGGTCCTGAGCGGGCGGCTGCGCGGCATCGCGGTCACGACCCGTAAACGCTCGGCGCTGATCGCCGGCTTGCCAGGAATGGAGGAAGCCGGGCTTCCCGGCTACAACGTCTCGATCTGGTACGGGTTCTTCGCCCCGGCCGGCGTGCCGGGCGACATCACGCAGCGCCTGTTCCAGGCGACCGCGCAGGCCCTGCAGGACGTCAAGCTCAAGCAGGTGCTGGCGACCGATGGAACCGAGGCTCTGGCCTCGTCCTCGCCGGAAGCCTTCGCGGCGTTCCTGCGCGAGGAGACCGAGGTCACCGCGCGCGTGATCCGCGAGTCCGGGGCGAAATTCGA